>Ga0206847_10387_pt1 | contig 11463 bp, 1 predicted proteins | sample Alteio_BWOrgCont_17_FD_152880 | JGI IMG/M metagenome (GOLD analysis project Ga0206847, IMG submission 152880) | Enriched cells from forest soil in Barre Woods Harvard Forest LTER site, Petersham, Massachusetts, United States -... | ecosystem: Environmental > Terrestrial > Soil > Temperate forest >... | reverse complement strand
TCACCGTCACGAGCAGGTGACATTCGAGACGTCGACGCGAGCATGCAGCGCATCTATATTGGATATTTATTGACCCTAGCGCACGGTAGCTATAATACAGGCCTCTTTGAACAGATCTTCAATCATTACTTTGGCCCCCAAAATCCTCCACAGCAAAACATCATACCCGTTTTAACCCGAATTCAAAATCTGCATCGTGCGGACAAACACTACGACTATGCAGCAGAAGATCACATTGTACGTGAAGCACGTGAACGTATCACTTTGCTCTCGAATCGTGGTGTCAGTTTTGTGATTCACAGGGGTGAACTGGATAGACTTCGTCAAATCTCACCCGCTCTTAATACTATTTTTTCAAGATTGGAAGGCGAGGGAAGAGAGCTACATTCTTCACCAGTTTCTACGGAACTGAGTGATTCGTCTCTATATTTAATTCTACAAATCGCTTCTGGAAACACGGAGAGTCTTAGAACTTTTTCACGGAGTCTTCGAAACTTCCATTTTTCATGTCTTCAAAAAGAAGACGCTTTGTCTCCTGAAGCCATACAATGGCTCAAGAACGAAAATTTTGAACAGCATAGTACACCTATTTTCAACATAAATGCTGACCAGGTAGCACTCACTCTGATGGCTTCGAACGGACAGACCTTTGATATTTACGAAAGTGAATTGAACAAATTTCTGAAATCATCGAAGGGGATTGAACAGGCCTATGTCAATGCGCAGGCCAAGATCGGTAGAGGTCCAATTCTTCTTAAACTCGAAGTCTCTAAGCCATCTCTTTATTTTCTCATTCAGCATTTTCGTGGAAACCGAAACTTAAGTTCTATCATTCGAGGGTCGTCTTTCAAGCACATTGAGCAGCTTAAGAAAGATGGTCTCTTTTTTAAATCTCCTGATTTTATTAACCTTATGAAGGAAAGTTTGGCAGGCTGGCAAAGAGCTGACAAAGTAATCAATCAGGTCGAGTTTAAAGCACACCTCGAAGACATTATAAAAAATGCGCAATTGCCGGAGCGTGGTGCAACCATCAACTCTGGTATCGAGTTGATTCGCAGTAAGGTTCCTTCGAAAGAATATCCAGAAGGGATCTATAAACTCAATATAACAATAGGACCAGATACTAAACCCGAGTTTCTATTTTTTGGGGATATGAAGGCTTATCCTTGGTTACAAGGGAAAGGCAACAAGGCCTTACTGATTCTGAATTTCACGAATGAGTGCAAAGATTGTAAAATCACTCTTCCAAGCATGGATACAGTCATCAAAGGGCAATTCCCTTCTTCGAGGATTTGGGCGGGCAGTAGCAAAGCTTCTACTAAGCATAAGTTCATTTTTCCTGATCCACAAACTTGCCCACTCCAAGTAAGACCCATTGGCACAGTCTCTGCTGTCACCCCAGGGTTCTTCGAACTGCTAGAAGGTTCCACCACATCTGTAGTTGGTGAACTGTTTGACGGTAGACTTGATCAGTTCGGACGTGAACACACATTTTTTGATGATACTACAGATACAAGTGACAATCACCTTAGGCCCGCAAAGCCTCTCCAGGTCGAGCAGATTCTTGATTTTACACGAGCCAGAGCGAAAGGTATTCAATTTCTAACTTTCGTAGCTCCAACAGGTTTTGGAAAGTCCTATGAGATGGCAAGAATTGCGGAGTTGGCACAAACTCCGGGGAAAGTTACCCTTATTCTAACTTCTCGCGAAAATTTGGTGGCTCAACTTTACAAGACTTTTAAAAATTATTTTAAACTAAAAGTTGCATCGACGGATGAATCTCAAACTTCTCTTGAGAAGTTTCTTCCTGTTGCATTTCAAAACAATGACGTCGTTATCACAACTTTACAAGGCTTTCAGGGATTGAGCGACATTCCAAAAATGCTTGAAAGGGTAGAAATAGTTATGTGCGATGAAGCTCATAATTACTTCACTGAAAAACGTATAGACTTGCTTAAGGCTATGAAGGACAAGAAGGTTCTATTTTTTACGGCCACTCCAGATCGTAATAAAGCGCATAAAGTCACTAACCTATTTTCTGTATATCAACTTTCAGGAGAATCAGAAAATGGTACTCATCACATCAAAGCCTTCCAGATGAAAGATGCGATTGATGTGGGTATGAATGCTCCCCTTCAAATTGTTCATGTGAAGGGATTGACTTTAAAGCTCGAAAATAGTGGAGAGGACTTCAATCTCGGTGATATCAATACGAAACTAGCAGCGTCGGAAAGCCATAACCGTGCTGTTTTAGATATTTATGTCAACAGCCAGTTCAGAACACCTTTGGGTACTGAAAGAAAAATGTATGGGCGGCATGGAATAGTATTCTGTGCAGGCATTGCCCATGCAGAATCTCTTGCGGACTTTCTTGAATCGCAATCTGAGCATCATGTTGAAGAACACAAAAAAGCGTATGAAAAAGAAGTTCGTAATATAATTCGGTCTCAAAAATCTCCGAAAGAGGTCTCAGACGAGTTCAAACTCATTTGGAAAGCAGTCTATAAAAAAGCCTATAGTTATACGGGAGGCTCTTTCAAAATAGCACTTCTGAACGAGCTCGAAGCGTCTTTTCTAAAGAGCTATCCATATAAGTTTGCGGATGCTGTTCACGCTGGAAACACGAATTTTGCGATAAGTTCCATCGAATCGGACATACGCTTGCTTCGTAATAGACTGTTCGGATCAACGCTATTGATCGGCGCTGATAAACTCACAGAAGGTTACGACAATCCTATTCTTGAAATTGGCTTCCTGTTGAGCCCTATACGAAACTCTAATATCAAAGGCTCCCAACGCATTGGACGTCTTGGGCGTATAGATGATAAAAATCCGGAAAAAGTTGCTGTAATAGTTGAATTTATATGGGACGAACGTCAACTTCTCTCATACGAGACTGTTGGTGGAATGTATTACGGATCTCCGGACTTTGTTCCTTTAACACTCGATATACCCGAACTTATTGATACTGCATTTCCATACATCCTAAGCACCGAACAGAATTTAGAGGGAGCTATTCGGAAGAGGGCGCACAAAAGGAAGGGAGAAAAACTGCCCCCGACCGAACTAAAACGTCCGCGTCTTAAAAAAGATCATCCAAAAAAAGTAGACGACGCCCTATTGATTCAAGAATTTGAACATGTGATCCATAGACTGGAAGTCGTTAGCGAGCAACTTAAGCGTTATACCGTCGTTTCTAAAGAGAATGAAGAGCGCGCTGATGAAATGGGTATTCAAGAGGAAGGAGGGCATGAAGAAGCCATAGAAGCTCCCGCCCATGAAGGCTTGTCTGTATTTTCTCATCTTCAAAGTCGCTCCAATACTATTGATACGGAAACCAAACCTGAGGAAAGTCATTCCGAAATAGATATGCAGTCTTTTGCACATTTTGTAGAAGTGATTTCAAAGATAAAGACTTATTTAAAACCGAAGCTTCAAAAATTGAAAGACAAAGGCTCCGTTGAAGAGGATGCTCGTCCAGACAATTCAAAAGCTCAAAAAGTACTTGCTAGTACAGTTAAGAAGGATCCACTGAGTCAAGTGGACCAAATGAAGCTTCTCATCCGTCAAGCAAATCGTGGAATTAACGCTGCGAGAAAATTCATGGGTCGTGCTCAATTGAACGAACTTGAGAATCTTCTCAGAGACACTTCTCAAATTGTCGAAAAGATCTCATCGCCGACACCAGAAGAGCCTATTCTATTGATAGAGAGTCATCCGCGACCTGTGATCGAGGACCCTACCCCAAAAAAGAAAACGAAATTTACCCCCAAAGATACATCCAGCAATTCGTCCAGTATTCCATTTGAGTTCGCATTCCACCCTCTCTCTGCGTATACAGATCCTGAATTCCAGTCGTTCGTGCAGAACTTTCGGCAGACATTTCTTTTTTTCACCGATTTGCATCCGAATGAATACGAATCCGATATGTATCAGATGAGCCAGGTTAAAACGCTGACCTTAAAAATAGTTCAGAATGAAAATACGAACAAAGCGGATCTTTTGCCTTTGGAAACGCACTTCGAACACTTTACAGGTGTAGAGGTGCTTGAAATTGATATTCACTCGGACATGGACATGAGTCGTATGAATGATCTTTCATTCTTATTGTCTGAGTTCATTAAAAAAAGTTCCAAGCTAAAGTCCATTGTGATCACGAAACTTAAATGGAATTCCGCGAAGATTGCGTCCGAGATTCTTAGAAGGTCTGGGAACTTAGCAGACCATCCCGTTCTGACAAAAGTGGTATTTGGACCTATAACACAGATAGACCAACATCCCGATATTAATGCGGAATGGAATAATCGTGATCTCTGGAGTTTGAATTTTGGCTTTCCTTATTCGCAGGCTTTAAACGGTTACATAAAGGCCCTAGTATTTTCGAGAGTTTCTGCCCCGATGGCGAAGGTTCAAAAAACCTTTGGTGATATAGAGCAAGTCGGAAAAGATTTTCAACCACAGCATGAATACCGATATACGGGGCGTACTCCATTCGAGATCTCTTTCAACTCTCTCTCTGCGTATATTGCCCTTGGATTTCAGTCGTTCGAGAACGCTCAACAGAGAGTTTTTGGATTCACGGATTTGGATCCGGATGAATACGCTTTCGATGAGAGTCAGAAGAGCCGGGCAAGAGCACTGACTTTACAAGTAATTCAGAGAGGAGACGCGAACGAAGCTGATCTTTCGGCTTTGAAAGATTCCTTAAAGCACTTTACGGGTATAGAGGAGCTTGAAATTGAGATTTACATAAATGACCATCGCCATAGGCTTTTATCCGTATTGTCTGAATTCATTAAAAACAGTTCCAACTTAAAGTCCATTGTGATCGTGAAACTTGAAGGGGCCAGCAGACTGGTTGCGCGCGAGATTCTTAAAAAGTCTGGAGGTGTAGCAGACCATCCTCTTCTGACAAAAGTGTTAGTGACACCTGTACACACTAAAGTCGATCAAGATTTGCTTATTTTTCCGGAATGGAGTGGTAGAACTCTCTGGAGATTGAATCATGTGAAGCATGATTTTCGTGCTTTCAATGGTGTACGGCCAGCGATGGCTTTTGAGAGAGTTTCTCCTCCCCTTGGTGGTATAGAGAAGAATATCGTAGAGAACTTTCAGCCACAGCAGGATGAAGAAGTCTTGCAGAGGCAAGATCAGATGGTTTTGGAGGACAATGCACCTTCTCCCTTTACGCTCTTGGCTCGACCAATGAGTGTGGTTAACGACAGAGAATTCCAAACCTACTTTCTGAATTATACCCAGGCTTTCTTGTTCTTCACGGATTTGAATCCGGATGAATACGTTTACGATTTGGCTCAAATGAGCAGGGTAAAGGTAATGACATTAAAAATAGCCCAGAACAGTAAAGGAAATGAAGGTGATCTTTGGACTTTGAGATCGTACTTACAACACTTTACAGGTGTCGAGGTTCTTGAACTTGAACTTTATCTGAATTTTGACGACCAATCTGTTTTAGACTTACTTGAAAACTTAGTTCGGCAAAATTCGAAATTGAGAACCCTTGTGATCACGATTCACAAAGGTGATTCTCCTACATATATCGTAGATATTGGGCGCTCTATTCTTAAGCGCTCTGGTGGCTTAAACGAACACCCTTCTCTAAAAAAGGTGTACTTGGGACCGCTAAATACAAAAGGATCCAAAGTACCACCTATTGGAACCGGTGTGTGGGATGATGAAAATTTTTGGAAATTGAATAAGGAGATTCGTTATTTACCAAGTCGCCGTGGTGGTGCAACAATGTTAACATATTCGAGACCTCCTCAGGCAAAGCCTATTCAAAATCAAAGGCTTCCTAAGCTTCAGGCGAATTTTCAAGCGACTCCTTGTCTACAAGCGACCCCTTGCCTAGATGATAATCTTGGGAACTTTAACCACCCGCAGTCAGATAGAAGACTACGCGTGTTGTACGGACCTATGAATGAAACGGATAGGCATAACAGCGACTTCGATGGTCTTTTACTCATCCAGGCCGATACTTTTGATTCCTTTTGCAATAGCAGAACCCCTAAAATCGATTTTAGAAAAGTGAAATTGAGAATTAACCTAGATACAGGCTCTCAAGAAGAGATTCGGTTTATAGTAGAACAACTAAGACCCTATTCACACATTGAAGAACTTGCAATCTCCGTCGATTTTTCGGATGATGCTCAACTAAGAGGCGCAATTCTCAAGACTTTGAGCGTTCTACTTCACGATAAACTCCGATTGAAACAACTTGTTATCCAATTTTACCCTTCTACCAGAGCTTTAATCACTACTTTGCGTGTGCCTCTGACAAAAGAAGAATTAAAATGGCTTTTTGATAAGACTCATTTCGCAAATTATCCCCAGCTAACTCTTATCTCGATCGGAAGCATAGAACACACAGGCTTCGATTTTTCCAATTTTTGTCAGCACCTCAGACGGGAATGGAATTTACCACAGCAATGGATTTTGAGTTATGACAAGATTGGAATTCTCACATTCTCACGGAGATTTCGGTAGAACCTGAAAATTGATACCGTCATCACCACGCCGAAGGACGTAGGCGGTCAGGTGATCTTATCAAGCGGTCCCTATGTGAAGAAGATCCCCTAACCGCTTTCGCTACGCTTCAGCGTGGGGATGACGGTGCTTTTGATATTGGGGATGACGGTGCTTTTGATATTTATGCTTTTCCTCCGATAAGACCCATACGGTGTTTTATCGGGGGGAAGCAATGCGATTTTTACTATTTCTACTATTGTTTTTAAATACTTATCTTCAAGACAGCTTTGGACAAGATACGAACTCGAATACTCAAGCAGACATCTGCCTAACGAGCTATGCTCAAAATTGGTCGAAAACACAAAAAATTATCGAAACACTAAAAAATGACCTTCATTGCTGGGATGCTAATAAGTTAGAACAGATTGGAGACATCAAGAGCACTCTGCACACCCTCTTCAAAGCAAAGAACATAAGCGTTAGCGATATTGAAAAACCTTATGCACGCCTACAGAATCTTATCTCCTACTGCCGTACAAGCGAATTTCTTCGAGACTCCTATATTCCAAACCTCTCTGGAAAAAGTGAAGATGCCTCTGACAAAATGCTCTACCTCATGATTGGGGACATCTACGGAAAGGAATCAGGGCTTGAAGGCTCCTATGGTCCTATCAACTTACAGAAAAGACATGTGATTCTGGAGAAACTTGCAAAAACTCTGGAAAAAAATACCTTCATCGCAAGCAAAGAACAGGCAAATCCTTGCTTGAACTCAAAATCCGAGAACACTCCTGTTCCTGATATAGATAGAAACACAATGACCGATCTGCTTGCTCATAGCAAAACTGCGAGAGATCTTACTGTTGCTGTCTATAGCGGGGACTTCTCTACCTTCGAAAGTCTTTACAAAGCTGCCGTTGATACTTTAAAAAATCCCGACGACTATTTTTTCTTTCAAGGTGGATGGGTCATGCACGCAATTGTGTACGAAGTCCGCAAAACAGGTGCCGAGACCTATACCTTTCGTGTTTTCAATAGTGGTGAAGGCATCCAGTATCATCAGTCTATATCCCTTACGACTCAATCCCTCGTCATGCCTTATGTAGAAAAGCTCGGAGTGACAAAAGCGAGTGTGAGTTCAAAAGGTTTTCTCAAGCTTCTTCAGGATATCAACTTTGATACCAACAAAGCGATACAAGATTATCCGAAGATTCTCTATAATGCAGTCGCGCAAGTTCTTGATGGAACTCCTTCCACACACAAACCGGAATTCGAGGATTTCCTAGACCCTCAGATTTCGGGGTCCTGTGCTTATTATTCTATCCCTTACTATTATAGAAGTTCGTCGAAGCTAACCGAAATGCACGAGTTCATCAACGTTCATACACAGTTCAAATTCTTAGATGAATACTTTTATACGAATGAAATGCGAATGGCGCGCTATGACGTACCCTATAATGTTGCAAAAAAGTCTCTGATGTATTTTTCAGAAAGTGTCATTGGTGCCACCGATCGAAAGGAAACCCATATCGATGGTGGTATTGAAATGCTCGTTGCAGAGAAAATGGTGGAATACAACGAGATACTCAACAGAGCTGCGATCGAACTTGAAAAGACTTTAGGTCTTAAAAAGGAAGCTGAAAAAGGCAATTTTATAACGCGCGCAATTCGAAACATATTCAGATCACCTGGATTTTCTTTGCCGTCTGGCAATATTCAATCGTCAACCCCTTCTATAACTCCGTCAAATGTCAAATTAGCAGTCGACTGGAATGCCGAGCCTAAAGGAATAGCTAAGGATCTCGGGGGATTTGTAAAAACTATTGGTTCCGAAATCCATCGCTCCCATCTCTCTATTTCGCAAAATCAGATTCTCAAAGTGATTCAGAATATTTCCCTCAAACTGCCTATTGATCATGAATTTTGGAAGAGTGTTTCGAAAGATGACCTAGAAAGCACTCTTTATCAAATTCGTCGTCTAAGCGAGTTCTACATTTGGAGTATCTTCGACCACATCACGTATTCATGGAGCGAGGATCGAGGCATCACTCCTGTCGAATATCTTACTCAGGTTAAGTTTCTAACCGTTGCCGATCAGATTCGATCGGTGATTGCAGAGACGGACCCCACAGGTCCTCTTGCGGATATTCCTACCCTCGATCTGAAATCTATGCGGACGGTTATAGACGGGAAAAACCTTCTCATCGCTCTCCACGATGCAAAATGGAGTCAGGAGTTTGTAAAAATTCAAGACTACTGGAACTCTTCTAGCGTCCATGATTTTTTTTCTTGGGGTATTAGGACGCTGTCCGATCATAGAAATTTCTTTCAATCACCCACCGAAAAAGATGCTTTCGAATTGGGCGGGGGCGAAAAGCACTGGTCGAATGAACTAGGAGTTCCTCCGTACAGAGACTGGAGAGATATTGCAAGCTCTTTTACTCGTGCACAGAAACTCACATCGTACTGGAAAGGCTTGCTTGCCTTGGACAATGCAGTCCGAGGAAAAACTGTCCGAATAGGGGGGGCCGCTTTTAGTTCTAGTTTTTTCCCATTATTGGCCGAATTAGCGTTTGGTTCGGACAATGCGTCGCAACCCATTATTCAAGGAGCTTTAGTATCACTAACGCTGTTTCTATGCGGTAAGTTAACAGGTGTTGACTTCTCTGATTCTTATGCATTGTTACTGATACTTCTGCCGACCTTTCGCTTCCTAGGCTACGAAACTGCAACACCGCTTGCATTTGCCCTTTCTATGCTACATGAACACTACCTCTCCTATCAGATCATGGGTCGGAGTTATTTTGATCTACGAAGCCTCTCCTTTATCACCGATTATTTTGCTACTGGCAATCTCGGTCGGAATGAGGTTCAAGAGTTTACGAAAAATCGTTGGGACTTCTTCCAAGTGAACAATGAAGATTCGTGGCTCGACTCCGTTAAGAGTAAGTTCAATCTCGGCAATCTTCAGACAAGCACAAGTTTGAGCCCAGCTTTGGATTTGCAATGTAAAATGAATAAGTTATTTGGCTGGCACTGTTACTACTATTTCTTTGGCGTTAATTCCACCAATCTTCATGGAAAAACTCAGATAAGCCTCGATCAGGCTTTTGCAAAAAGTGAAAAAAAATTGAGCGATGCGTATTCGGAAAGCCTTGTCCAAAAGGACTCTCTCAAAAACGCCAAACGTAAAGAAATGCCTTCGAATACATTGGTCACTCAATTTCCTACAAAATCGGAAATTACGTTTGAAGTGTTTCGCCAATTGGGTTATATCAACGACGACCCTCAAACTCGAATCGCACAGACTCTTGGATATTTTTCGGAGAACTTCCATCTTCTTCATTCGGCAGATTATCGTTCCATTTTCAAAAAACTGGTTTTCGATCCAGGGCTCATTGATGCCGAAGCGAAGAAGAACCCCCTGCTCTTCGAAGAACTGGCAAAATTCTGCAGAGATCATTTTTTTAGCACAAAGGAACAGGGTGATTTGGAATTTGCAATGTACTTTCTGCGCCTGAACCAGTATTTTTCTGAACATGAGAAATTGCAGTATAGTCGAGATCACCTGACCGCCTCCGAGCCTCGTTCCTCGGCCTCCGGCGTGGTGATGACAGAGGGAGAATCGCGCGTCATCGCCACGCCGAAACGAAGTGAAGGCGGTCAGGCGATCTCATCGAAGTTTTTAAATTCTCGCAAAGAACTTGTAAACCTTCTCCCCCTTGCTGAAAACGATGATGAGCTGAAGAACCAGATCTTCCGAGATATCATTCGGACTTTTCTTCACGAGAATACTATAGAAAACTTCGAAGACATGAGCTGGTTCCTTGTTGCGGAAATCTATCGTAGAATACACCCCCTTACTATAATCTCCGATCAGGATTTGGAAAAATGAAATCTTTGCCATGCTCAACGAAAAGTCATCCATCATCGAAAAATTTCTCGATGGAAAATCCGCTTTAGCTTTAACGACGACACTTCAATATTTCAACCCCGATGTATTGGCAGGCACGTGGTCGGGAAAATACCCGGTCTATACTTTCAACACAGAAGACAAAGCCTTTACTGCAACAATTGATGCTGCAAGGGGCTCGCTTGCGATCGGTTCGGCACTCATAGAAACGCTTCCCACAGAAATTCGGCATAGTAAGTACTTTCAAAGCATCGTTGGGTCTGAACAGACTACGGGTCTTAAAATTGGGGATAGCTACGAAATTCGTGATGGGCGTGGCTATCGCTTTCGTGTGGGATTTGAAAAAAGCACACTGCTTATACGAAGAAAATGGGGCAACCGTTGGTACCAGCATATTCCCCAAGAGGAGATTATAGAAAAAGCCATTGTTCGTGAAAAAGGAAAAGTTGTATCTGACGGAGCGTTCGAACAAGCCTATTTTCCAGGTTTTGACCATTGGCTTGCGGTCGACGAAAAAACAGATTCCCTAGGGTACGGTCAAGGCAATGCAGACGAAGCGTATAATGATCAGAAGAAGCAGCAAGCGAAAATGTTTGAGATGCTTTATTTCAAAAGCAATCAGAAAGATCTCGCGATGGTTGCTTTTATGCCCAATACCCTTTTGGGTTCTAAAATTTCCGAAATTCGAAAAATTGAAAAAAAGCGACTCACAAACTACACACTGATTCCCCAATCTCAGAATTCTGTTCTGCAATTGCTGACAAACTTCGAACATAGTCGCTATATCTTTGCTTGGTCTGATCCCAATACTAAAACGATGCTCATTGACATGCCTCGCTTGAATCTCACATTCACCTCCGATGGCAAAAATTTGATAAGTGCGGAATATGGGACCTTTAGTGCGGATATTCTGCAAAAATTGCTGTATTCACAAAACTACTTGGTTTTTAAAAAGAAAGATAAAACAAACATATTATTTTCGAAATTCGAACTGAAAACCGAGAATGAAAGTCTGCATAGCAAACTCAGTACGGATTTCGACCTTGAAAAATATGGAAATGGAA
>Ga0206847_10386_pt1 | contig 11465 bp, 7 predicted proteins | sample Alteio_BWOrgCont_17_FD_152880 | JGI IMG/M metagenome (GOLD analysis project Ga0206847, IMG submission 152880) | Enriched cells from forest soil in Barre Woods Harvard Forest LTER site, Petersham, Massachusetts, United States -... | ecosystem: Environmental > Terrestrial > Soil > Temperate forest >... | reverse complement strand
GAAATCCGTGTCAGTGACAAAGGATTTAGCTCTCGAAAGGGTCATACTGACCTTTTGGTTTCTGCGAATCGCAATAGCATTGCAGAGGATCTCAAAGGGGTTCGACCTGGAGGCTTCGTTATCGTGGATTCGACAGGTGGCTTCAGCCCCCCGAATCCGAGAGAAGACCTGAATTTTCTTCCCCTACCCATGACAGAACTTGCTCTCAATGCGTTTCCAAACAGCCCCAAACGGTTCAATTTGCAAAACCTAATCTACGTGGGTGCTGTGAGCGCGCTTATCACTATTCCCGTCGATAAAATTGAAAAAGTTATACAAGAACGCTACGGGAAGAAGAAAGGGGTCGAAGACGATTTGAAGGCGTTCCAATTAGGTTTTCAATATGCTCATAAACACTTTCCGTGCCCTCTTCCTTTTTCCATCGAAGCAAAAGACGCAGATCCCTCCAAGATCTTGATCGAAGGAAATTATGCGATGGCTTTGGGTTGCTTGTACGCAGGCGCAACGGTTGTAGGTTGGTACCCCATTACACCCTCGACAGGTTTGGTGGAACACTTTGGCGCACTGTGTGAAAAGCATCGCAAAGATGCCACGACGGGTCAAAGACGTTTTGCTCTCATACAAGCCGAAGATGAAATGACTGCGATAGGTATAGTGGTCGGTGCAGCATGGAACGGAGCCCGCTCTTTCACTGCGACAAGTGGCCCTGGGTTTTCACTCATGAACGAAATACTTGGCTTCGCTTACTATGCAGAGATTCCAACAGTTCTCTTCAATGTGCAAAGGTGTGGGCCTTCGACGGGTCTTCCAACACGCAATCAGCAAGCTGATATTTTGCAAGCTGCCTATGCTTCGCACGGAGACACCAAACATATTTTGCTGTTTCCGTCTCATCCCGAGGAGTGTTTTCAATTCGCCTATGAAGCCTTTGACTTTGCAGAACGCTTTCAAACACCCGTTATAGTGATGACTGAACTTGAAACTGCGATGAACGAGTTTGTATCAAATCCTTTGACATGGGATTCTGAGCGTCAACCTGATCGAGGAAAACTCTTACGTAAGGAAGAGTTTCTAAAAAGGCAGAAGCCTTTTTTCCGTTACACCGATGAAGATGGAGATGGCATTCCTTTTCGAAGTATTCCAGGGGATGATCCGAAGCTAGCGTATTTTACACGAGGTTCGGGTCATGATCAGTTCGGACGTTATACCGAAGATGCGGAAGCGTACGCTCAAAACATGGAACGTCTTGCGAAGAAGTTCCGACTTCTGAGTGAGAAAATCCCTGCACCGGAGTTCCTCCCCAACAAAAAACGAAATCAGAATGCATGTGTGGTCTACTTCGGTTCAACCCAAGAGGCGATGAGAGAAGTTATGCATATGCTTGAGGCAAAAGATTTATTCCTCGATGCACTGCGTATACGTGCCTTCCCCTTTTCACAGGAAGTTCAGAGCATTTTGGAGAACTACAAAACTCTTATTGTGGTCGAACAAAACCGCGATGCACAGATGAAGAAGTTGATGTTGGGAGAGCTTGATTTAAAAATGAAGGTAGAATCTGTAGCTATCTTTGATGGACTCCCGCTGATTGCGGATAAAATCGCGACGCAAATTCTCTCGCTAATTTGACACTAGCTCGGTATAGGGAGGGAATATCAGGGGACAGTGCCATGTGTCCCCTGATATTCCCTCCCCTTTTTTGGAGAACAAAACCATGCTACGTTTAGTGATTTCCGTCTGCCTTCTAATGCCCAATCTAGCCCTTGCCCATTCCGATAGCAAAAGCGAACAAACATCGACAGTTCAAAACTCATTGAACGTGTTTGGCATCGCGACGAATATCGTAGGTGCCTTTGCCGCTGCGTTCAATTTGAAAGCTTATGACCGTATAAAAGCATCGCGTACTGAAACAGCCAAAGCTCTTATAAGTGTCGTCGAAGTATTCATTCACGGAGCTAACCTAGTGGGCTACGAATCGGAACTCTCCGAAAAATTTGCGAAAGTGACGGGTACGGAGGAAGAGTCCACCTGTTCATGGCGTTCCCCCAAACTTGTACTCTTGAATTCGCTAAGTCTTCTGCATCACTTAACGAATGTTCTTTTTTATGAAAGACATGGATTCGCTCATCTCCTGAATTTTTGGGATTTGTTAGAAACTTTTGGTCATGCGAACGATATTCGTGCAAACATTGGAACCCTGCAAACAGAATCAGATAAAGAAGATTTTCGATGAACTTAAGTCTTAGCGGAAAAACTGCTCTCGTATGTGGAGCATCCCAAGGAATAGGCCGAGCTTGTGCTTATGAACTCGCAGCTCAAGGTGCAAGAGTTCTACTTCTTGCGCGTAACAAAGAAGCTTTAGAGAAAGTCCAAGCTCAACTCCCTTCTCCGGAACTTCATAGAATTTTGGTGCTCGATATCCAAGATCTACGCACTCTGGAACAGAGCATTGCACGCACTCTCACGGAACTAGGACCCATCAGCATACTGATATGCAACAGTGGTGGCCCTCCGGGGGGCAAGTTGATCGATGCGAGAGAAGAGTCTTTCCTGGTAGCTTTCACACAGCATGTTCTTGCAAACCAGTGTCTAGCACGTTTGCTTGTACCGGGAATGCGTGAACAGAAATTCGGTCGCATCATCAATATTATTTCAACTTCCGTCAAAGCACCGCTTCCGAACCTTGGCGTGTCCAATACCATTCGAGGAGCTGTCGCAAGTTGGGCTAAAACTCTGTCCCTCGAACTTGCATCCTATGGAATCACTGTGAACAATGTGCTTCCTGGTTATACACAAACGTCCCGCCTCCAATCACTGATAGAAGCTAGTGCGAAGCAGAGTGCAAAAACACTTTCGGACATAATACAAGAATGGGAAGCTAGAGTTCCAGCTGGTCGTTTTGGGCAAGCCGAGGAGATCAGTGCTGCTGTTGCTTTTCTGGCCAGTCCAGCTGCATCTTATGTGAATGGGATCAACCTTCCTGTGGATGGAGGGCGTACACCCTCACTCTAGCTTCAAAAAAGGAGAATAGCATTATGGAACGCCTCGCAAATTACATAGGAGGAGAATACCAAGCTCCTCTCAGCAATCGCTATTTTGAAAACACCAATCCAGCAAATGCAAAAATCATTGCAATGGTTCCCGACTCAAATTCCGAAGACATGGACAAGGCTGTTCATGCTGCACGCGAAGCGTTTCCTGCGTGGAAACGCACAAGTTTGAGTCAACGTTCAAAGATTTTACGCAAACTTTCTCAACTGATCTTGGAGCACGGTGACGAAATCGCCCATCTCGAAAGTATGGACCAAGGAAAACCTGTTTGGTTGGCAAGCTCTATGGATGTGCAACGCAGTGCTGCTAATTTTTCTTTCTTTGCGGGCGCTATAGACAGCCTCACGAACGAAGCTATGCAAGATCAGGAAACTTTAAACTACACCTGGCGTGATCCTATGGGTGTGGTGGGCTTGATTACGCCATGGAATCTTCCTCTCTATCTTCTTACGTGGAAACTTGCGCCTGCTCTTGCAATGGGAAACACGGTTGTTTGCAAGCCATCGGAGCTGACACCGATGACCGCTTTCTATCTCACGAAGCTTCTTGAAAAAGCGGAGCTACCCAAAGGTGTGTGCAACATCGTCTTCGGAAAGGGAGACCCCTGTGGTGCTGCGTTGGTTAAACACCCCGATGTCCCTTGCATTTCCTTCACAGGTGGGACCAAGACGGGTTTGGATATTTACACCAAAGGCGCAGCTCAATGTAAAAAAATAGGTCTTGAGTTGGGAGGGAAGAACCCGCAGATCGTATTCGCAGACGCAGACATCGAAGAGTGTGTGCAGAAAACAGTGCAAGCAGCCTTCCTCAATCAGGGAGAAATCTGTTTGTGCACATCCCGTTTGTTTGTGGAAGAAACAGTCTATGCACGTTTTATAGAAAAATTTGCGGGGTATACCCAAGCTCTTAAAATCGGAGACCCTCAGAAAAAAGATAACTTTCTGGGAGCGGTTGTCAGCAAAGCCCACTTAGAGAAAATTCTAAGCTTTGTTGAACTTGCAAAATCGGAAGGAGCAAGCGCACTCGTCGGTGGTGAGGCTCTGCACTTAGAAGGTGAATTTGCAGAGGGAGCTTTCATGATGCCCACTATACTTGTGGGAGTGAATCCGAAATCAAAAGTGATGCAGGAAGAAATTTTCGGACCCGTGGTCTGCGTGCACCCCTTTCATTCCGAAGACGAAGTGATAGCACTTGCAAACGATGTCTCTTATGGCCTCTCTGCAAGTGTTTGGACCAGAAATCTTAGCAAGGCCCATCGTGTAGCTCAGAACCTTCAAGTGGGGACCGTTTGGATCAACACATGGATGAAACGTGACTTGCGTGTTCCTTTTGGTGGTACAAAATTCTCAGGGGTAGGTCGTGAAGGTGGAGTCCATTCTTTGGACTTCTATTCACAGTCAAAGAATATTTGCGTTCAACTTTCATAAGGTATCATCATGCCAATTGGAAAAATTCTCGCGGGAGTTTTAGCACCGCATCCTCCGCATCTTGTCTATGCGGACAAAACGCCTCGCAACGAAGCACAGGGCGAATGCGGTTGGGAAAACCTACGTTGGGGTTATGAGAAATGCAGAGCCAACATTTTGGCAATGAAACCCGATGTATTTTTGATACACACACCGCACTGGCAAACTCAGGTCGGTCACCACGTGCTCGGACTTCCTCATTTTAGTGGAATTTCCGTGGACCCTATTTTTCCTCATATTTTCAGATACAATTACGACTTCAATGTGGATGTCGATCTTTCTCTCAACATTGCAGACGAAGCCAAGAAAAAAGGTCTCATCTCCAAAGTGATGAGAAACCCTGATTTTCGCGTCGACTATGGTGCCATCACAAGTTTGCACCTGATGAATCCCGACTGGAATATCCCGGTCGTCGTTCTTTCCGCAAACAATTCTCCGTACTGTTCATTTGACAAAGTTGAACTCGGCGAAATGAACTTACTAGGTGAAGCCACTTACGAAGCCATTAAGAAATCGGGAAAACGTGTTGTGCTTCTCGCTTCAGTAACTCTGTCTCACCGTCATTTCGTAAAAGAGCCTGAAATCGTAGAGGATATGTCGAAGGAACATACATACTCCCACGCACAATACATTTGGGATATGAGAGTTTTGAAACTTATGAAAGAAGGACGATGCAAGGAACTTCTCGACATCTTCCCTCAGTTTATAGAAGAGACTATGTCGGAAGTTCAAGCAGGCTCTTTGAATTGGATGCTACATGCTATGGGGATTCCGAACTATCCCGCAGAAATTCACGGTTACGGAACCGTGATCGGCACAGGCAACGCGGTTGTCGAATGGAAGCATGAGCAAGCAATGGGAGCAAACGCATGAAGACACAGTCTCTTATTTCACGAAGTTATATAGTTCCTGGTCAGGCCCAGATACTTCTTGCTAAAGACCGTTGTCTACAGTGGTCCTCTTTGAGCAATTCCTACGAGCGAGTTCGAAAAGAAATCATAGAGGCCAACCCTGATATCATCGTCTATTGTTCGACACAGTGGATATCTGTACTTGGTTACATGGTGCAAGGTGACCCAGAAGTGAGTGGCGTCCATGCTGATCATAATTGGCACGAACTCGGAAGCATGGACTATACATTCAAGATAGACCGTGAGTTTGCACTCACGTGTGCGGATGAGATTACAAAGTTAGGACACGTTTGCAAAGCGGTTCAATACCGAGGTTTTCCTATAGACACAGGAACGATCGTAGCACAGAGACTGCTCAACCCTGACAACCGCTTTGCATCCGCAATGGTGTCTTGCTGCGTTTATGGAGACAAAGCAGAGACGATGGGCATAGGCCGTGCCATCACTCAGGCTTTGCACCTTCAAAACAAAAAAGCAGTGGTTGTTTTGGTTTCGAATTTTTCAAACCATTTCTTCAACAAAGATGTAGACCCACGCGAAGACCATATCTTTTCTCCAAAAGATGATGAGTGGAATAAAAAAATGCTGGGACTTCTTGAAAAAGGAGCTTTGGACGAAGCTCTTGCAGAAGTTCCAAACTTCGCAGCTCAAGCCAAAGCAGACATGGGCTTCAAAGGTCTTTGGTGGCTAGCGGGCCTCTACGGTTCAGGCAATCACTTCAGAGGTCAGGTCTTTGATTATCAGTCCGTGTGTGGAACGGGTGCTGCGATTGTCGGGCTCTATCCCGAGAAGCCTGTAATTTGTGAGGACGCTCATGCAAAGTCTTCTTCGAATCATATCAGTTCCAAAGCACCCGAAGCGGTAGGCCCCTACCCGCATGCTCGACGCGAAGGCAACTTACTCTTTGTTTCTGGCATAGGACCGAGGGTGAAGGGCAGCAAGACCATTCCGGGTGTTGAGCTCGATGCACAAGGGAATGTTCTCACTTACGACATCACTGTTCAAACGCACAGTGTCTTTCAAAATATCAAAACGATCTTAGAGGAATGCGGTTCCTCTTTAGACAAAGTGGTGGACTGCCAAGTCTTCCTCACGAATATGAAAAAAGACTTCGCGACGTTCAATTCCGTTTACAGAGAGTATTTTAACAGCGAGACGGGACCCACACGTACTACAGTTGAAGTGGGAAGCCTACCGACTCCCATTGCAGTGGAATTGAAAGTGATTGCTAGAGCGTGATCGCTAAATTGAAGTGGATTACTCGTTGCAAAAGTAGTCTTCCGTCATCCCGAGCGTAGCTTCCGTAGCTTCCGTCATCCCGAGCGTAGCTTCCGTCATCCCGAGCGTAGCTTCCGTCATCCCGAGCGTAGCTTCCGTCATCCCGAGCGTAGCTTCCGTCGTCCCGAGCGAAGCTTCCGTCGTCCCGAGCGAAGCTTCCGTCATCCCGAGCGAAGTCGAGGGATCTCGCGCATAGCCCCACGAGCTTCGTGCGAGATCCCTCGACTTCGCTCGGGATGACGGAAGCTTCGCTCGGGACGACGGAAGCTACGCTCGGGATAACGACGACAGGCGTCCGTAGATAGCAGGGAGTTTTTCGATAATATCGGAAGCGATCATTGAATACGAAGTTTTTTCCTTTGCTGCCTCTTCTCCCGCAAGTCCATGCAAGTGCACTCCCAGCAGAGCTGCATCTCGAAGACTCAGACCTTGTGCAAGCAAGGAACCCAGTATACCCGCAAGCACATCTCCGCTTCCCGCTGTTGCCATTCCTGGATCTCCTTTGATGCAAACAAAAGGGACCTTATCGGGACGCAGTATAAAAGTAGGAGCACCTTTGAGTACTATGCTCACTTTTTTTTCTTCTGCAAATGCTTGACACTTATCGAGGAAATCTAAAGAAACGGGAGGAGCCTTTTTCATTCCTAAAAGACGGGCCATTTCTCCGGTGTGTGGAGTGATGAGTGTTTGAGAAGGCAAATCACATTTCTCCTCCGCAAGAAGAGTCAGTGCGTCTGCATCTAAAACAACAGGACACTCAATACGAGGAAGTATGTCTTTGAATAAAAGACGGGTTTCTTTGGAACAGCTTAGACCCGGTCCTATAACTGCGGCTTTGGAAGCGTTGATGATATTCAAGAGTTCGTTTCGTAACTTGCTGTTGAGTTTTGCCTGATAAGAAACTTTGAGCAACTCCTTCAGAGATTTTGAAAGCTCTATGCGAATATCTTCAGGATGCAGTAAGCGCACAATACCGGCTCCTGCTCGTAGAGAGGCATAGCTTGCAAGCATAGCAGCTCCTGCCATACCTTTAGAACCCGCAAGTATAGCAAGGGACCCACGTTGGTATTTATGACGAGTGCGTTTTATGGGTGGAAGCAGCTTGCGTAAATTTTTCCCCAATACGAGAGAAAAATCGGGATGTGCCTGTTGTGCAATCTCCGTTTGTAAACCAAAAGGTAGCACTGAGAGTTGACCCACATAGTTCCATGCTTCACCGAGGAAGAAACCGCTTTTCGGAAACTCTAATGCAAGAGTCCATCGTGCACGTATAACGGCATTGGCTTCGAGATCTCCCGTATTTGCATTCAACCCTGACGGAACATCCACAGCAAGTATGGGATTGCATGAATTATTTGCTTTACAGATCATATCCAGGAGCGGGGCTTTGACGGTTCCTTGAAAACCCGTTCCGAGCAAACCATCGATGATAAGAGACTTCTTCGGAAGGGCATAGTCCAAGCTCTTGTCGGGAGCAATAACGGTACCACCGACCCAGGAGAATTTCTCCATGTTTGCCTGTGTAAGGTGACTCACGGTTCCCGAATCGAAGACTTGCAATGCCGTTACGGAAAAACCTTGTTCCTGCAAGTAGCGGCCTGCAACATAAGCATCTCCCGCATTGTTTCCTTTTCCACAGAGGAGAATGATTTCTTTCTTGGGACCCAGCTCCGCTTGCAAATTCAGGAGTACAAAATTTGCAATAGCCTGACCTGCCGCTTCCATGAATTTCAACTCTTGGTCTTTGCCATGTTTGGAATAAGAGAGTGCTTCGACGCGAGCCATTTCTTTAGCACTTAAAACTTTCATGCTGTACCTCCCTATTGTGAGAAGCTTACCCGTCATCATGAAAAGCTTACCCGTCATCTCGAGCGGAGTCGAGAGATCTCCTGCAATGCTCTTCGCACTATGCAGGCGACCCCTCGGCTCCGCTCGGGGTGACGGACCTACCTATGCAGGCGAACCCTCGGCTCCGCTCGGGGTGACGGACCTACCTATGCAGGCGAACCCTCGGCTTTGTTTTTACGACCTGCCAGGAACTCAAACTCCTTTAGTATTCGCCGTTCAACCCCATTTGGGAATCCAACCACTTCAAACGCTCTTGAACCCATTGTTTGAGAATATCGACATTACCCTGGAGATCCTCGCTACGCTTCTTTGTATTCATGATGTGCCTTTGGGTAAACTTATGAGTCCCATCCCAACGGAGTCTATCCCGTTCAGGAGCGTCTCCCAAACGTGTTTGCATGGAATCTATACGCGTTTCCAGATTCGCCCAGCTCAGCAGATTTCCCTCTTCACGTAGCTCCGCGTAGCGTCTGTGCACACCTTGTGCAAAATATGGGTCTTTCAAAAGGCGATTGAACCAAAATGCATTGCGTAGATAACTCCAGTGCTTGGTATGCGACCAACCTTTTGTTTTTGCCATACCGTAGAAACTTAAGTTGCCGAATGCGATATCGAAGTCCCAATAGGGCCCCATGTGGAATTTGCCATCTTTTGCCTTATAGAAAAACTCACTGCGTCGAAAGCCGTCAATATTCTTACTCAGTTCCTGAATGATAAAATAGTCTACGAAAGAATCGAAATCCACCAACGCTCTATAACCTCTTTCCGGGTCTGCAAAATCATCGGAAAGAAGCACTCGTTCAAAATGGTTGATCTCATTTTTGATTCTTTTTCGAAGTTCTTGCGCAGCGTATGGATCTTTCTCAGCAAGCTTTTTTAGTTTTTTCTCATTCGGATCATTGAAACGGATCATAGTTCCGCGTTTGCTTTTGAAGTCATACTTTTGAGATGAAATTTCTGCAATGTAAGTCAGATGGTCTAAGTCGCTTGCATCTGCTTTTTGAATAGGGACATGATGACGCCCATGTTGGATTTTTTCTGTAAGAACAAAAATACCTTTGTAGTCTCCATTGATAGCAAATTCTATAAACTCGGTACGAGGCGCAGCATAATCATCACCTCTTTGCTTTCCGAGATCGCGGCCTAAATTGTAAGCCAGACCATCCCGTATCAAACTCCTATCTATATAAGGTGAACGCATAACCCAATTTGAATTTTTTGGAAAATCCCCTAGAGCCACTTTGGTCTTGTTGCCCTCTTCATCGAGGATTTTGAAACCATACTGCTTCTTTGCAAATTTCATGGAGCTGTTTCCACGATGCTTGATGCTAATTTTTTGCCAACCACTTGTATCTTTGCAAGACACATCTCCGTCATAACCAGATTCTTTCCACATCAAGAAAGCTTCCGTTTCCTTTTTTTTGTCTTTGGATATCTCCCCTTTAGAACAAACAATCATGAAGGGGATGCTAGCAGAGACCGTCCAAGAAAAACACAGATGAGCCAATACGACACCAGACTTTAGAAAACGCATAAAGCACCTCAATTCCTGTTCATGCAAAATACGTAAGCCAAGAGGCATGAGAGTTTGGTGAGGATTGCCGTTCAGTCTAATATCAGAATACCGAAGCTATTTTCATAGTCTCAATTTATTGGAGTTTGACCTTGCATAGCAAGAATTTAAAAGCTCTCACCTTAGTCTTGTCATTTAGGATCTTTTGCACCACAGCTACGAGCCGACCCCAATGACCCCATATTTGAGGCAGCACTAAATAGGGCTTTAGGGACACCTTGCGTCCAAGCTAACCCATCGAATTCACTTGACTTACTTAAATTCAATACCTTTAGCGCTTGGTCCAATACAAACTTCCGTGTAAAATTAGCTTTTGATCGAAATATTACACATAGGGCCTTCTTGAGGCTAAACTACGGAAATATCTAGAATTATTCCCTGTAGTCGGGTTGACTGGACCGAGGCAGTCTGGAAAATCTACCTTACAATTATGAATCTTCTGACGACTGGTACAGTTCTTATCTTGATACTTACGTCAACAAAGATGTTCGATCTGTTAGTAAGATTGGAGATCTTCGAGAATTTCAAAGACTTATTCGCCTTCTTGCTGCTCGCACTTCTCAACAACTTGAGCCAAGCAGCTTTGCAAGTGACCTAGGAGTTGCTGTTTCGACTATAACGAGATGGATTTCTGTTCTTGAAGCCTCCTACATTATATTTTTACTTCCGCCCTATTTTAAAAACTATGGTAAGCGTATCGTCAAATCCCCAAAAATCTACTTTTATGATACAGGCCTCGTATCCTATCTAACCGGTATTAAAAATCAGGATCTCTACAACAATGGCCCTATGGCAGGTAGCCTTTTCGAAAATTATGTTGTATCCGAAATTTTAAAGAAGGAGCTTCACAATAAAAGACATTCTACTTTGTCTTATTTTCGAACACAAAAAAGATCTGAGAGGGCCTAAAAGATCTGAGAGGGCGTAATAGGAGCTAAGGGACACCGGACGGAAGCATCCCCGTCATCCCGAACGCAGTGAGGGATCTCGCGCATTGCTCCACGAGCTTCGTGCGAGATCCCTCACTGCGTTCGGGATGACGGGGATGCTTCCGTCCGGTGTCCCTTAGCTCCTCCATCGGTGTCCCTTAGCTCCTCCGTCGGTGTCCCTTAATTCCTTGACTTCCTAGCCATTTCAAAAAATACTACGGCTTCGAGTAACGCTGACTAGCGCGCTGTCGCAATTATCAATAGAGGATTTTTATGGTCGACCTCTCTTCGGATCTTAACCCCGTTATCATTGATGGCATTCGAACTCCCTTCATGCGTAGCCACAAGGCTTATGTAAGTCTAAGAGCTTGTGACCTCGGTCGAATGGCCTTATCAGGTCTTATTGACAAGC
>Ga0206847_10385_pt1 | contig 11469 bp, 10 predicted proteins | sample Alteio_BWOrgCont_17_FD_152880 | JGI IMG/M metagenome (GOLD analysis project Ga0206847, IMG submission 152880) | Enriched cells from forest soil in Barre Woods Harvard Forest LTER site, Petersham, Massachusetts, United States -... | ecosystem: Environmental > Terrestrial > Soil > Temperate forest >... | reverse complement strand
AGCGATGCGCTGGTCGTCCGCAAGTTTTGAATCGCGAAAAGGATAGTCCGCCTGCGCGAAGGCCATCCGCGCCAAACCCGAAATCATCGCCAATGCCACAATCCAGCCTGCCAGTTTGCCGAGTCCCCGCCGTCGATTCATAGATATTCCTTCCCAGGTCAGAACAGCGAAGATTACCACAGCGGAGCAGGCGGGTGTTGTGCTCGGCGAGTTAAGATGTACGAGGTCTATTCATCATGAAAATCATCGTAGCCATCAAGCAAGTTCCTGACCGCGACGCGCAAGTCCGCATCGACCCTTCAGCCAAGTGGATTGAAGAATCCGACCTCCAATTCGCTCTCAACGAGTCCGACGCCTACGCCCTTGAAGAAGCCCTCCAGCTGAAAGAAAAGCACGGCGGCGAAGTCATCGTCCTCTCAGCCGGCCCTGAGCGCATTGGCCAAACCATTCGCGAAGCCCTCGCCAAGGGCGCAGATCGCGCCATCAACATTACCTGTGACGATCTCGCCACTCGAGACGCCCTAAGCGTAGCCCATCTTCTGGCCGCCGCGGCGAAGCAGGAAAACCCCGACCTGCTGCTCACCGGCCTCCAGTCCGAAGACCTGGGCCTAGGCCAAACCGGCGTCATTGTGGCTGAGCTATTGGGCCTGCCCCATGCCACGCTGATCATGCACGTCGAGAAAACCGAATCCGGCCTGACCGTCAAGCGCGAACTCGAAGAAGGCTGGTTCCAGCACATCGACCTGCCCACCCCCGCTGTCCTCACCATCCAATCCGGAGGCAACAAGCTCCGCTACGCCACGCTCATGGGCATCAAGCGCGCCAAGCTGAAAGAAGTCCGCCAGCTTTCGGCCGCCGACCTCGCCCAGGATGGGTCTCCCGTCGTAGTCCTCGACCGCGTAACCCTGCCACACAAACAAAAATCCACCCAAATGCTCCCCGGCTCCCCAAAAGAAGCCGCCGCAGCGCTGGTAGAAAAGCTGAAATTCGAGGTGCGCGTGCTATGAGCGGAATCCTGGTAGTAATCGAAGATCGTGAAGCCCGCATTGCCCGCATAAGTTGGGAAGCCCTCGCCGCCGGAATGCGCCTCGGAGCGCAGCTCAACCTCCCCGTCAGCGCCGTCATCCTTGGCTCCAACACCGAGTCCCTGGCCGCCGAAGTCGCCGCCCACCCCGTTGCCAAAGTCCTCCGCATCGAGCATCCGCTCCTCGCCCAATACACCGCGGATGGCTTCACCCTGGCCCTTCAGCAGCTAATCCAAACCGAGAGCCCAGCCTACGTAGTCTTCCCTCACACCTATCAAGTCCGCGACTACGCCCCGGCACTAGCCGCCCGTCTTGGCCAGGTCCTAATCAGCGACGTAGTGGCCATAGACGACGGCCCCATCTTCACCCGTCAACTGATGCAAGGGCGCCTCAACGGCAACTACAAACACACCAGCTCCGGCCCCTGTTTCGTCTCCGTGCAAGCTGGAGCTTTCCGCGCCGAATCCGCAGCCGCCGCATCTCCAGCCCCAATCGAAGCCTTCACCCCCACCATCGAACCTACGCAGATTCGCACCAAACCCGGCCAGCCCTTCAGAGGCAGCTCGCAAACGGTAGACCTCGGCTCAGCCCAGCTCATCGTCAGCGTTGGCCGCGGCATCAAGGACGCCGAAAACATCCCGCTCGTTCAGGATCTAGCCACCGCTCTCGGCGCTGAACTAGCCGCCTCCCGCCCCATCTGCGACAACGGCTGGCTGCCCATGGAGCGCCAGGTCGGCAGTTCCGGCCAAACCGTCGCGCCCAAGCTCTACCTCGCCGTCGGCATCTCCGGGGCCATTCAGCACCTCGTCGGCATGAAAGCCTCGCAGTGCATCGTCGCCATCAACAAAGACCCCGACGCCCCCATCTTCGAAGTAGCCGACTACGGCATCGTCGGCGATCTGTTCGAGGTCGTTCCGGCGTTGGCGGAGGCAATCAAAGCAGCGAAGACTTAGCCGGGTATCATTGCGCCCGCGACCGCATTGGCCTATGCTTGAACGCAGATGGACTACTCCAAGATCATCACGATTGACCCTCGAATGCGCAGCGGTAAACCATGCATCCGCGGAATGCGCATGACGGTCTATGACGTCCTCGAATATTTGGCTGCCGGGATGACCGAGGCTGAAATCCTGGCCGACTTTCCTGCGCTTACCTCAGATGACATTCGCGCTTGCCTGGCTTTCGCTGCCGACCGCGAACGCAAGTTCGAACTCCTGACAACACGGTGAAACTACTCCTGGATGAAAATCTATCCCCACGGATCGTGGGGTTGATTGACGACTTGTTCCCAGGCTCGACCCATGTTGAAGAGTGCGGTCTGCTCACCACACCCGACGAGCAAGTCTGGCGTTACGCTCTGGCAAACGGTTTCTCTATTGTCACCAAAGATTCGGACTTCTCCGAGCGTAGCGTTCTGTCCGGCTGCCCTCCCAAGGTAATCTGGCTCCGGATCGGCAACTGCAAAACCGCTCGAGCCGGACAGGTCATCCGCAGTTGCTTCAACGAAATTGAAGCGTTCCTGAATTCCCACCAGGATTGCTGTCTGGTGCTTTCCGTGCCAATGTCGTAAAACAAGAGGCATCAGAGTTTCTCAGGAGCGCAGTTCGAGCCTACGTGAAGGCTCCTCGCCGAACTATTCCGGCCGCCCAAAACAGACACCCCATTTGCGCCACCCCAGCCCCACGGGTTATGTTTCCTAGTTCACACCACACGTTCCGCCTCGGGGTCCAATCATGTTCTTTCCAGAAACTTATCAGGGCGCTCTGCTGCTCATGATCCTCACCATGCTCTGCTGGGGATCGTGGGCCAACACGCTCAAACTCTGCCCCGGTTACCGCTTCCAGCTCTTCTACTGGGACTACGCCATTGGCCTCTTCGCCGGCTCCGTCTTCTGGGGCCTCACCGCAGGTAGCCACGGCCACACCGGCACTCCCTTCCTCGCAGACATTGCCCAGGCACAAACAGGCTCCATCGTCTTCGCCGTCCTTGGCGGCATCATCTTCAACATAGCCAACTTGCTGCTTGTAGCGGCCATCGATATAGCTGGCCTGGCCGTAGCCTTCCCCGTCGGTATCGGACTGGCCCTGATCGTGGGCGCGGTCTCCAGCTACCTTGTCCGCCCCGCAGGCAATCCCCTGCTCCTGTTTGGCGGAGTAGCCCTGGTCACCGTCGCCATCATCTTCGACGCAGCCGCCTATCGCCGTCGCGAGGCCAAAGCCAAAGCCGCCACCACCCGCGGCATCTTGCTTTCACTTGTGGCAGGCGTGCTGATGGGCACGTTCTACCCGCTCGTAGCCGCCACGCTTCGTGGCTCTAAGGGCGTACCGCCCGTCGGTCCGTACGCCGTAGCCCTCTTCTTCGCATTCGGCGTGCTGCTTTCCACCGTTCCGGCAAATCTGCTGCTCATGGCCAAGCCTCTTGACGGCAAGCCTCCCGTCAAAGGCTCCGGCTATTGGCCCGCGCCCCTCCGATGGCACCTGGCCGGCATTCTTGGCGGAGCCATCTGGGCAACAGGCGCAATCTCAAACTTTGTAGCCTCAGGAGCAAACCTGGTCGGTCCCGCAGTTTCCTACTCCATCGGCCAGGGCGCCACCATGGTCTCCGCCTGCTGGGGAGTCTTCGTCTGGCATGAATTCGCCGGCGCGCAACCCGCCGCCAAACGCTATCTCCTCTACATGTTCATCTTCTTCGCATTGGGACTGGTAGCCGTCGCGCTGGCCCCGCTTTACTAAGAGAGACTCGTCAAATTGACCACCACCCCCAAACCCATCGTCGTCGTCGGCAGCGTCACCATGGACATGGTGACCCTAACCCCGCGGATTCCGAGCATTGGGCAGACTGTCATCGGCACCGGCTTTGGCACAACTCCCGGAGGCAAGGGCGCAAATCAGGCAGTCGCCGCTGCCCGCCTCACCTATCCCGTGCAAATGGTGGGCAAAGTCGGCAATGATCTCTACGGGTCGGCCTTACTCAAAAATCTGTCCAGCGCCGGCGTAGACACCAATGCCATGGAGCAAGCCGACGGACCCTCCGGCCTCGCTCCCATTTTCCTCTCCGAGGCCGGTGAAAACGCCATCGTCGTTGTTCCCGGAGCCAACGCCAAAGTCGACGCTGCCTACGTAGATCGCCACACAGCGCTCATCCGCTCCGCAGGCATGGTCCTCTGCCAACTCGAACTTCCCATCGAGACAGTTGCCCATGTCCTGGCCCTTTGCGCCGAAGATGGAATTCCCGTCATGCTCGACCCCGCACCAGCCGCAACCCTCCCTGAAGCTGTCTGGAACCAGGTCGCCTGGTTCACCCCCAACGAGACCGAAGCCGCCTTCTATCTCGAAGACTCAACCAACCCAGAAGAAGCCGCGCAGCAATTACTCGCCCGCGGCCTGAAAGGCGTAGTCCTCAAGCGCGGAGGAGAAGGTTCCTACGTTGCCGTCGCCGGTGGCCATGCCGCCTGGGTCCCTGCGTTCAAGGTTGAAGTCATTGACACCGTAGGCGCCGGCGATTGCTTCAACGGCGCTTTTGCCGTCGCGCTGCTCGAAGGCCAAGATCCATGGGCCGCCGCTCGTTTTGCTTCAGCAGCAGCGGCAATCTCAGTCTCCCGCCGCGGCGCACAAGCCTCCATGCCATCACGAGCCGACGTCGATGATTTTCTTTCGAAACACAAATGAAATTTTGAGATCCGTTGTTCAGGTTGCGGAAAACTCGCTCAGGCGGTATGCCGGGGATTTATCCCCGGCATAAAACGCAAGACGGAGGGAGGCGGGAGTTTAACCCCCGCGAGAAGGCAACAGAATGAAAGTCGGTTTCGCAGGCTACGAAAAAGCTCAATCAAACGGCGATTTTGAAAGGCTTTGTAACAAGGGCACGACTTCACAGGCTGCGGAAAAACTCACTCGGGCGGTAGACCGGGGATTTATCCCCGGTATAAAGCCAATGGAATCAGCGTGGCTTTAGCCGCTGAGGTATGTTTTTTGCGTGTTTCGCTCCATATTGGGAGTTTTTCCGCAGCCTCTTCAGTCGGGCCGAAAACTGCTGAAAATAGAGGTGGGCTTCAGCCCCTGAGGAATGCCTGCCAATTTCACACCAGGTCCGGAATTTTTCCGCAACCTGCCCATCACCCTCGGAGGAAATCTGAAGTGCAAAGCACCCCCAGCGCGATTAGCACCCTGATTCCCGGACTCCTGGCCCTTTCATTCGCCGTCGCCGCCGCCGCGCAGGACTCCGCCTATTCCCCCCGTGGCCAGCAAATCCCACCACCCGACTGCATGAACCTCCACAATGCCTGGGAAGGCGCTCTGACAGCCGGTTGCGCGCCAGGAACCCACGAGCGCTGGCTCCAGGACATATCGCATTGGCGCTCTGAACGCCAAATCCGCGTAACCTACGATCCTTCGCGCTACAGCCTGCCCGCGCTGCAATGGACCCAGTCCAGCTTCATGCAGCCGCAGATGATGGTCCATGACCGCTACTTCTACGACCCGGTTGCAGGCAAATACACCGTAGACCGCTATCTCGACGATCTCGACAAGCGTTACGGCGGCATCGATGCCGTGCTCATCTGGTCCACCTATCCCAACATGGGCGTCGACGATCGCGACCAGCTTCAAATGGTCGAATCCATGCCCGGCGGCGTCGAAGGCGTCCGCCAAATGGTCGCTGATTTTCATCGCCGCGGCGTCCGCGTCCTCTTCCCCATGATGATGTGGGACGAAGGCACCCATGCGCCCGATAAGCCATGGCCCGACGCCATTGCCGCGCTCATGAAGGAGATCGATGCGGACGGCATCAACGGCGACACGCAGGACGGCGTCCCGCTGGGCTTTTCAGAAGCCGCTGACAAGACCGGCCATGCCCTGGCCTTCGAGCCCGAGGACGGCCCCAGCGACGAAGCCCTCGCATGGAACGTAATGACCTGGGGCCAATACAGCTTTCCTTTCATCCCCATGGTCGACAGGTACAAGTGGCTTGAGCCGCGCCACATGGTCAACATCAGCGACCGGTGGAACCCCGACAAGACCGACGATCTGCAATTCGCATTCTTCAATGGCATCGGCTGGGAAAGCTGGGAGAACGTCTGGGGCATCTGGATCGGCATCACCCCTCGCGACGCCGAAGCCACTCGCCGCGTAGCGACTATCGAACGCGGCATTGCGCCGTTCCTCATAAGCCCAGCCTGGGAGCCGCTCTCACCCATGCTTACTTATGGCGTCTACTCGAGCCGCTGGCCCCTCGGCAATGAAACCGTCTGGACCATCGTCAATCGCAACGCCTACAACCTCACCGGCCACCAGATGGAAGTCACGCTCACCCCTGGCATGCGCTATTTCGATCTCTATCACGGCACCGAATTGAAGCCTGAAACCAAGGGGCAAGTTTCATTTCTCAGCTTCGATCTTGAAGCCGGCGGCTACGGCGCTGTTCTGTCCACACCCGGCGAGCCCAGCGACGCCATGAAGACCCTCATGCACCGCATGGCCGCCATGACTCACAAGCCCCTTGCAGATTTTTCACATGATCCAGCCATTCTGAGGCAGACCCTCGTCGAAATCTCTCCAACCACTCCCACAACCGAGGCGCCGGCTGGCATGGTCAAAATCCCCGGCGGTCAATTCGACTTCAAAGTGCAGGGCATTGAGATAGAAGGCGGCGCATCCTCCATGGTCGATGTCCAATACCCGTGGGAACCAACGCCGCGCCGCTTTCACGACCACACCATGGAAATCAAGCCATACTTCATTGACAAGTTTCCCGTAACCAACGCCGAGTTCAAACAATTCATCGACGCCACGCATTATGCACCGCATGACTCGCTGAACTTCTTGCGCGATTGGAAGAACGGCAGCTTTCCGCAGGGCTGGGACAATCGCCCGGTAACCTGGGTTTCACTCGAAGATGCGCGAACCTACGCCAAGTGGGCCGGCAAGCGCCTCCCTCACGAATGGGAGTGGCAAATGGCCGCGCAAAGCACGGATAGCCGCAGCTTCCCGTGGTCCGGCTACTGGCAGCCAGCCAACGTACCCTTTCCCGACACAAGCCGAACCATGCGCGGACCCGACCCCGTCGACGCTCATCCCCAAGGCGCAAGCCCTTACGGCGTCATGGACATGGTAGGCAATGTTTGGCAGTGGACCGATGAATATACCGACGAACACACCCGAGCCGCAATCGTCCGTGGCGGCGAATACTATCAGCCCCAGGGCTCCATCTGGTACTTCCCCCAAGCCTACCGCAACGACGAACACGGCAAGCTGTTGCTAATGGCTCCCAGCTACGACCGTTCCGGCGGCATCGGCTTCCGCTGCGTCAAAGACGCGCAATAGACCTCGCCCTCAAGCGGTAGGTCAGGGTTTTAACCCTGACAATAAAACTTATGGAGTGAATGCGGGCTTCAGCCCCTGAGGTATCCCTTTCACGATCGCTCACTCAAGAGAATTTTTCGGCGTTGTTTATACTCAGTCCACAGGACCTCACACAACCGAATGACGAAGCGCGAAAAGATTCGAGAAGAGAGACTCGTCGAGATCCAGAACGAGTTCCGGCCGCTGCTTATTTCCTGCTTGAAGCAGTGCGCCGGAGGACGATGGGGATTGTTCGGGCAAAATGATCAGGTCGATCATTATGGGCGCTATTCGGGCTGGCCAGAAGCAAAGCACCTAAAAGATTTGGCACAAGAGTTCCGAGCCATTCAAATTGAATTCGGGCAGACTGACGAAAATTGTGAGAGATTTCTGCGGCTCTGCACGCTGCGCGGATCAAATGTTCCAGGTGAACCCAAATTGGCTACAGAGTTTCTTGCTGACATCGATCAAAGCTGATCTTCCGCAAATGGGACGCCCTCAAGCCACACAATTCTCCAGCGTCCCGATCGCCTCAATCGTAATCCGAATCAAATCCCCGCTCGCCAACGTAAATGAGCTCGGCGGCACAATCCCCGTCCCCGTCATCAAAAAACATCCATCCGGAAACGCATTATCCCTGAACAAGTATTCGACCAGCGTCTCCGGCTCGCGTTTCAACTCCGTCAACGCAACCCGCCCCTCAAACTCCACAGTTCCCTGCCGCACAATCTCAATCGCAATCTCCGTCGACCTGGCCAGCGACTCCGAGCTGACCAGAATCCCCGGCCCCAGCGCGCAACTGCCGCTATAAACCTTGGCCTGCGGCAAATACAGCGGGTTCTGGCCCTCAATATCGCGGGAGCTCATGTCGTTGCCAATCGTATAGCCCGTAATCCGCCCACCAGGGCTCACCAGCAGCGTCAACTCCGGCTCCGGCACACTCCAGGTCGCATCCCCCCGAATCCGCACCTTCCCACCGCTTCCAACAGTCCTGCTAGCCGTCGATTTGAAGAAAAGCTCCGGCCTCTCCGCCGAATACACACGATCGTAAAAGCTACCCCCGCCAGCGTCTTTCGATTCCTCCATCCGCGCGCCCCGGCTGCGATAGTAGGTCACCCCAGCCGCCCAAACCTCCTGCCGCCCAATCGGAGCAAGCACTTCTTCCGCCGTAAGCGCTTCGCCCGGCCTCTGCCCATCGATCAAGCTAGTCAGCGCTCCATGCAAGTCCTCAGTCGCCAGCAGCCCATCCCAATCGGCACTATCAACGCGGAAGTACTGCCCGTCCAGCTCAACAACACACCCAGCCTTCGTACGGAATAGCCTCACACTAGCCTCCTGCTCCCGGTTTCCATCCTACAAGCCGAAGGCCTGGCCACACTTCCAGACCCCCGCCTTTCCGCACCCCAACAGCAACTTTCCCCCTCCATTCCGTGTCGAAGAACAAGACTGGGCCGCCGAGCCAAGCAGCAAGCTCATTGCTTTTCTTCTTTCGCCAGATGAACACATTCCATCCGAACTGGAGGAACATGCGCATCCGATTCAGAACTGCATTTGTTTTCGCAACTTCAGCGATTTTCGTTCTCTGCACCCGGCACATCCACGCCCAGGCCGCTCTCCTCACGGAGGAGCCATACGGCTTTTTTGGCGAAGTAGCTCCAACTGGCCACAACGCCATCTATTTCGAACACATCTGCGCTGAGACACCAACGCATCTCCGCCCCTGCCAGCCGGATGAACCAGGCGTCGTAATAGCTCGCTATCAGGGCATCGCCGGCTATGACTGGATCGCCATCCCGCTCATTCCCTATCTCTACTCGGTTGAAGAAGAATCGCAAATTCCCCAGCATGTAGATCGCTCAACCGTGGAGCGCCTCCGCGACAACTACCATGAAGCCCACCTGCTCACGCTGGGAGACGACCTGCCCCCCGGCTCCATCTTTCAAGGCGGCTGGACAGAGCTCGTAGGCGTTGCCTATGAACGACGCATTTACGCCTTCCGCTTCAACACCACCGAAGCCCAGGACAACGCCTTCATAGCCCGCATGAACTCCAGCCCCAATCATTCCCATTTCAATTTTCTCTATAACAACTGTTCCGATTTTGCCCGCGTAATGCTGAATTCCTACTTCCCCCACACCTTCCATCGCAGCGTATTTCCCGACGCCGGAATGACCACTCCGAAGCAGCTAACCTGGCAACTCGAGCGCTATGCCACCAAGCATCCCGATGTCCATCTAGCCGTCTTCGAGATTCCCCAGGTGCCCGGCTACCGGCGTCACAGCCACTCCAACAAAAGCGTTGCCGAGTCTCTTTCAACCACCATTTACGCCGTCCCCATCTTCTTTGCCAATCCCTACATCGGCGGCGGCATCTTTGCGGATTACCTCATCCGCAACCGCTTCCGCCTAGTTCCAAGGAATGTTCAGGTCCTCTCATCCACCGATCTTTCCGCATTGACTTCCCCGCCTTCCACCCCCCAAACTTCAGGCAGCGCAGGCATTCAGGCCTCCGGCGCCGCTGCCGTCAACCACACAGATTTGCGGATCGATCAAGCAGCCTATTCCGGCCAGAAGGAAATGAAGGCTACGCATGAGTGATACCCCCGAGCAGAATTTCAAAAATCACGGTCGACTCGACCCGCCCTATCACTTCATCCTCTCCACTGTTCTAGCTGTGAATCTGTTCATCGTGCTTTGCTTCACGGTGAAGAATCTCAACTACTTCACTGAATGGCTGGTAGTTCTCTCCATCGCCGTTTTCATCCCGGTAATCAAGCTGCGCACCTATCCGCTCAAGGTGCAGGACCGCGTAATCCGCCTCGAAGAGCGTCTCCGCCTACAGGCCCTCGCGCCCGCCGAGTGGCACGCACAAATCTATCGCCTCGACGAGGACCAGCTAATCGCCCTCCGCTTTGCCGCCGACGAAGAAGTCGTAGAGCTAGCCAAGCAGGCCTTGGAGCAAAACCTCACCCGCAAGCAAATCAAGGAGCGCATCAAAGTCTGGCGTCCCGACGACTGGCGCGTCTGAACCGGCTTGGAAAATTACTCATTCGGCCGGTAGGCCAATAGACTTATTGTCGGCTTTACAGGCTGCGGAAAAACAAATTCGGCCGGTAGGCCGGGGATTCATCCCCGGCACAAGGCCAATAGAATAATTGCCGGCTTTACAGGTTGCGAAAAACACAAAACAGAGGGAGGTGGGGGTTTCAACCCCCGCATAAAGCCAACAGGACAAATGCCGGCTTTAGCCGCGGAGGGATCTTTCCGCGAACTTCACCACAAATCCGGACTTTTTTCGCAGCCTCTGAAAACGGCCATCTGCGTCCCAATGACCCTTAGACCTTCAACACCCCAGGCAGCAACAACGTCCCCATCATCTCCTGCATAGCCTTCTCATCGCCCTCGATCGTCGCCAACAACTTCTCCTTGAGCTGCTCGCGCTTCCCATAAAGCCGCAGCGGCTCAGGCGGATTATGCAACAGCTCTTTCCCCACCAGCGCGCGCACAATGAACGGCATATACGACGAGTAATCCCCCTGCATGCTCACCGTCTGCGTCGTATAAGTCTCAGGATTCACCTTGCCCCACGACACCGCTTCTCCCGGCGCGCATGACGACAAACTGCCATCCGTAACCGGCGATGAGACGATCTGCGCATCGTAGTCATACCCGCGAATGTTCTCGAGGAAGAAAATCTGCGACAACGCCGGCTCCGGCTGCAGCGAGTAGTTCTTCGGAACCCCGCCTCCCAGGATCAGAATCGCCATCGATTGCTGTTCCGACCCAAACAGTCCCCAGTGATGGTACGCGCACGACTCAAATACATCTTCATGCAAATCGTATTCGAACCCATACTTGATCTTCCCCAGCCGAGCCAGCGTCCACAGCTTCACGGAATTCAGGAACACGCTCCCATCCGCCGGCGCTCCAATAAAAACCGGCAGCTCCATATCGGCGCAAGTACTCATCAGCCCCGGCGCAATCCCCAGCGCTCGTTCCCGCTCGCCGTAGTGCTTGCCCAGCAGATAGTTCCGTTCCGTAGTCGTCATCCGCTTCTGGAATTCCGGCCTCTGCAGAATCTCCGTCACCACCGCATCCTGATCGAAC
>Ga0206847_10384_pt1 | contig 11485 bp, 13 predicted proteins | sample Alteio_BWOrgCont_17_FD_152880 | JGI IMG/M metagenome (GOLD analysis project Ga0206847, IMG submission 152880) | Enriched cells from forest soil in Barre Woods Harvard Forest LTER site, Petersham, Massachusetts, United States -... | ecosystem: Environmental > Terrestrial > Soil > Temperate forest >... | reverse complement strand
GGAAAACCACGTAATAAGCGAAGGCCGCGCCGGTTATAAATAAGGTTGGCGCAGCCACCAGATAAGGAATCAGCGCGCGGCGCTCCTGCTTATATAATCCGGGCGCGAGAAATAAATAAAGCTGCGAAGCGATGATTGGAAAAGACACAAAAAATCCGGCAAACAATGCCAGCTTCAAATACGCCACGAACGCTTCGGTGAGGCCTGTATAAATCAGGCGACGATGGGTGGGATCGGTGAATGCATTGGCCAGCGGGCGCACCAGAAATTCATAAATATCGGCGGCGAAATGATAGCAGAGTATGGTGGCAATAATAAACGCCGCGAGGCTGATAATCAGCCGCCGCTTAAGCTCCAGCAGATGCGCGATGAGCGGCTGTTGCGGCAGATCGGTCATTTGGGTTGATCGTCTGGCTTTGGCGGGATCTGATAGCTTTCATACATCTTCCCATCATCGCCCTTGATCATATTGATTTCTTTTTCAAAGCTCTCGGCGGTTTCCTTAAGGCCGGATTCCTTGGCCAGGTCATCGAACGCGGCGGAAATTTCGCGGCCCAGCGACTTAACGGAACGCATGGCTTTGGCCACCGCGCGGATAATCACCGGCAAATCCTTGGGGCCGATGAAAACAACGCAGACAATGACGATTAAGGCGATTTCGGCGAAGGAAAAGTCAAACATAAAAATGCCAAATGTCAAAAATCAAATGTCAAAGAACGCCCTAATTTGACATTTGCCCTTTGACATTTGACCTTCAGGTTACGGTTTATCCTGCTTCTCATCTTCACCTTTCAAGCCCTCACGCAGGTTGCGGATGCCCTTGCCTACATCGCCCATAACTTTGGGCAGTTTGCCCGCACCGAAAATGACGAACACCACGATCAATATCAATAATAAATGCCAGAAACTCAGTCCCATGGAACTCTCCCTTAAAATTGTTAGTAAGCTAGCACAAAAATATGTTTTGTCATCCCCGCCCAAAAAATATAATTGGCGCGGGGATCCAGGGCCACAAACATGGGCGGAGCAAGTGTCCCTGGATCTTGGGACTCAAGTCCGGGATGACGAGTTAGGCGTTATCACCCTGTCCGTTACCGGTTACCCATAAAATATGGTCCATCAGCCAGAAAATAGGCGGCTCGAGAATATTTCTGGCAGCGTCGGAATGAAATACCGGCGGCACGAGCAGAAAAATCATCACGATGATAATACCGTAGCGTTCCAGCTTACCATAGAGTTTTTTGATCGGGCCGGACAGCATGGAATCCACCGCGCGGCCGCCATCCAGCGGCAAAATCGGGATCATGTTAAACACCGCCAGCACGCAATTAATCATGATGGAACGGTAGAGATTAAGGAAAATCCACGGCGCCTGCTCCGGCGTGATGAATGACTCTATATGCAACAGTAAACCGCTGGCAATCGCCAGCAGCACATTGGTCGCCACCCCTGCGATCGACACCATGAACATGCCGATGCGCGGCGGGTTCAGGCGCTTGAAATTGACCGGCACCGGCTTGGCATAGCCAAACAGCATGGGCGAATGGATGAGCAGCAAAAGCCCGGGGAAAATAATGGTGCCGAAGCGATCGATGTGTTTGAGCGGGTTAAACGTCACGCGTCCCAATTGCCGCGCCGTATCGTCACCGAATTTTTCCGCCATCCAGCCATGCGCCGCCTCATGCAGCGTCACCGCCAAAATCAGCGGCAACACCCAGGCGGAAGCATCAGAAAGCCATTCAGGCATAGGTTTCTGTGAGCAGCATATCGCGCTCGACGAATGCCGCCTCGCGATCGAAATCTTTCGGCGCGCCAACCGATTGCATGGCGGCCTCGGCGCGCTTCAGCGCAATGCCCTCCAGCGCATGCACGCCTTTGGCAATTTGTTTTTTCTCGTCCAGCGGCGCATTGCAATGCAGCGCAATATCGCAACCGGCGGCAAGCGCGGCGCGGGCGCGTTCTTCAGGCGATATGCCCGCCATTGATTTCATATCCAGCGCATCGGACATCAGCAGGTTTTTAAATCCAAGCTCGCCCCGGATAATATCAATCGCCGCCGGGGAAATGGTGGCCATATGATCCTTATCAATCGCGGAAAAAACCACATGCGCGGTCATGCCCATCGGCAAATCATTCAGCGCCTTAAACGGCACAAAATCCGTTTTGCGCAAAGTTTCGAGCGAAACATCTACCACCGGAACAGTTTCATGACTATCCACCAACGCGCGGCCATGCCCGGGAATATGTTTCAGCACCGGCACCACGCCGCCATCCATAAGCCCATCGGCCTGCGCACGCGCCAGCGCGATAACCTGCTCGGCATTATGCCCAAATGCGCGGTCGCCGATCACGTCATGCGCGCCTTCTACCGGCATATCCGCCAGCGGCGCGCAATCCACCGTGATGCCCAGCGCATATAAATCATCCGCAATCAGCCGCGCATTGAGATACGTCGCCCGCATGGCGCTTTCAGGATCATGTTTATAAAGCGCCGCGAAGCTGGCCGCCGTTGGATATTTCGGCCAGTGCGGAGGCCTTAGCCGCGCCACGCGGCCGCCCTCCTGATCGATGAGAATGGGCAACCGATCACGCCCGGAAAGATTTTTGAGCTCACTCACCAACCGATGCACCATCTCCGGCGATTCGCAGTGTCGCGCGAATAAAATATAACCGAACGGATTGGCATCACGGAAAAACGCTTTTTCATCAGCGCCCAGCTCCGGCCCAACCGGATCATAAATCGCGGCGGACATGGCGCTCATATTATTTATCCATGGGAATGATGCAGGCCTGCCCGGCGGCCGTAAGCGCGCTGCAAAGCGTTTTGGCGTCCGCGGCGCTATTTATGCCGGTGGCGCGCAGGCGATAAAAAATGCCCTTTTCCAGATCCGCTTCCACGATGGCAGGCGATAACGCAGCGAGCTCCGCATGTTTTTTCTGGATTTTAGCCCAGGCGGCGCGCGCTTCCTTTTCCGATCCATACGCGCCAAGCTGCACTTTGTATGTGCCGGTTTTCGCTTCCGTTTTGGCGGGCGTTTCCGGCGCGGGCTTGGCTTCCGCTTTAGTTTCCACCTTAGGCTCTGCAGGCGCTGCCGGTTTTTCTTCAACGGGCGCCGCAACGGCTGCGGGTTCCGCGGCTTTCGCTTCCGGTTTTATAGCGGGCGCTACATAAGTTTCCGCCGGTGCGTCGTTAGACGCGTGTTTTTCCTCCGCTACGGATGGCGCCGGCGAATTGGTGAAAACACTGGGAATGGTTTCCGTTTTTTTATCCGCGTCCGGCGTTTGCGCAACCGGCGCAGGCTCATCCTCGGCTTTATGAATCGTTGGCACCACCGGCTCCGCGGGCGTTTCCGGCGCTTTTTCCTCCGGCTCCGCCTTGCCGATCACCTGCTCGGATTTTTTAGCTTGCAGCTTGTCATTCACCCAGCTGGACGTGTCCGCGTTATCGGTTGCGGCAGGCAGCGGCTCTTCCGGCGTTGGTAATACACGCTCGACTTTCGGCGGCTGCTCGCCCTTATTAGAAAATGTCTCGAAAATGGTTTTATCCTGATTGGGAAACTGCATGCCGCCCGGATCTGCCGGTTTTTCCTTGATCGGCGTTTTATCAGCTTCGACCACCAGCAGATCATCCTCCCGCGAAGATTGCGCGCCCACATGATACGCATACCACGCCAGGGCGACAAACCCCACCAGCGCGCCCATTACCACCATGGCGGGAATAAAACGCCCCGCGCCGGAAAAAGGTTCTTCAACGACCATCAGTTTTTTATCATCATGTTCCATCAGCGCATTTCCTCAACCGGTTCGACACCCAACACTAACAGGCCCGACGCAATCACCTGCGACACCGCCTGAGCCAGCGCAATCCGCGCAGCCGTCAGTTCTATATCAGATTTTACGATAAAACGAAGCATTATGTCATCGTTGCCCAGATGCCATAATCCATGAAACGCCGCCGCCAGATCATGCAGATAAAACGCCACCCGGTGCGGCTCATGCGCGCTAGCGGCCGATTCCACCAGCCTCGGCCAGCCGCACATCAGGCGGATGAGGGCGAGTTCGGCGGGATGATTTAGCTTCGCTAAGGTGTCAGGTGTCGGGTGACAGGGGTCAGAAGATTTTTTCTCTTCCTTACCTGACACCTGATACCTGGCACCTGTCACCTCCTGCGCATTGCGCAGCACCGAACGCGCCCGCGCATGCGCATATTGCACATAAAACACGGGGTTATCCTTGGATTGCTCGGTGACTTTCGCAAAATCAAAATCCAGCGGCGCATCATTCTTGCGGGTGAGCATGATAAAGCGGAACACGTCTTTACCCACTTCATCCACCACTTCACGCACGGTCACGAACGTACCGGCCCGCTTGGACATTTTCAGCTCCGCCCCGCCTTTGATGAACTTGACGAGCTGGCAGAGTTTAACGTCAAGTTGCGCTTCTCCGCCACTTAATGCTTTGACGGCAGCTTGCAGGCGTTTTTGATACCCTACGTGGTCTGCGCCTAATACCAGTACCATTTTCTTAAAACCGCGCTGAATCTTATCATAATGATAAGCAATATCCGGGGCAATATATGTCCATGCTCCATCGGATTTTTTCATGGGGCGATCGCTGTCATCGCCAAATTGGCTTGAGCGGAACAAGACCAATTCCTTTGGTTCCCAATCTTCAATTATCTTACCCTTAGGAGCAGGCAATGTGCCGGTATAAATATAGCCCTGTTTATCAAGTGTATCGAAAGCTTCCTGAACCTTACCTGCATCGGCCAATGCTTTTTCTGACGTAAACACATCATGATGAATGCCCAGCACCGCCAGGTCGCTTTTGATCATTTCCATAATGGCTTCCAGCGCATATTCGCGCACCACTGGCAGCCATTCCGCGCGGTCTTTTTTAAGCAGCTTATCGCCATGAATGCGGGCGAGCGCCTCGCCCACCGGCACCAGATAATCACCCGGATATAAGCCTTCGGGAATCTCGCCGATTTTCTCGCCGCACGCCTCGCGATACCGCAAAAACACCGAATCCGCGACCTTATCCACCTGCGCGCCCGCATCATTGATATAATATTCCTTGGTGACGCTATAACCGGCTTTAACCAAAAGCGTCGCCAGCGCATCGCCGAACACCGCGCCGCGGCCATGGCCCACATGCATCGGCCCCGTTGGGTTGGCGGAGACATATTCCACATTGACCTTGATACCCTCGCCCACATTGGAATTGCCGTAACCACGGCCATGCTCCACAATATCGAGAATCGCTTCCTGCCATATGCTAGGCGCGAGCGTGAGATTGATAAACCCCGGCCCGGCGATTTCGGCGCGCGTAATACCCGCCAGCCCGCTTAATTTTTCCGCCAGCAATGCCGCGATTTCCTTCGGATTCGCCTTGGTTTGCGCGGCGATCACCATGGCCGCGTTGGTGGCGATTTCGCCATGCGCGGCGTCACGCGAGGCGGTAGCTTCCACCTTATCGGATTTGACATCGGCGGGAAGTTTCCCCTCCGCCTTCAATGCCTCAATAACAAGATAAAGCTCGCGCTCAATTTTTTTGTAGATGTTCATGAACGCAGACGTGAGTCTTTAAAGGGAGGATTTTTACCCGATACCATCGCTTTATCCATAAGGGCTTTTCCATCAACCAGCGCCTTTTGCCAAATTTTCTCTTCTAATGCTATTCGTTGCGTGATCTTATCTTTCATCCATTCTATCTGTACCGGAGCAATATCATGGCCTTCGCGTTGCCCCTGCTGCAATGCTTTCAATTCCTCTTCTAAAAACTCTACATTATCCATTTCCGTCCCAGATTGATTTTGTTTTTGACGGCGCTCTAAAAAAAATTGTTTGGCGACCGCTAAATCTGCAGCCTCTCTAATTTCTTTTTTGTGATCTGCGACAAACTTGGTTACGGTTGGATGAGGTTTTTCATTAGCGCGAAAACATAACTGATCATAATGCAGTAATTCCCACAATGGATTTGCACTAAGCGGGGCAACACCCCATCCTCCTATTATTTCCCTATCCGGCTGAGGTATATCATCAAAAAATCTGGCAAGAATAATAGCTTCTAAAGCATTATGAATAAACAAATTAAAGTCATGTTTTTTGATTGCCGCATCCATTCCAGCGATTTCTTCATCATCATCTCTTCGAGGGGCAACGTGTCCACGCCACGATCCTTCATCTTCAAAACATTCTTTTATACCCGGAGTTTTTACTAATTCATCGCCAAGGGCGCGAAATGCCTGCCGCGCATCAGCAAGCAATGTATCCGATGTTTTTAGTTCTTTATATTCACTCAACTTCATATGATTCTCCTATCATTTCTCAACCCACGCCCGTGCACCCACATCGAATAACCGGCGATGTTCCTCAATCGCAAACCGGTCCGTCATCCCCGCGATGAAATCGGAAACAGCGGTGGCGGTGCGGATGGCTTTGGGCGAGCCGGTGAGTTCGCGCCAGCCGTCGGGCAGGCATTCCGGTTCGTTGACGAAAAATACGAATAATTCCTTCACCACGCGCTTGGCTTTGCTGGCCATGCGGTTGACTTTATAATGGCGGTACATATGGGTTTTTAGGAAAGCTTTCAGCTGCGCATTATCTTCCTGCATAGCCGGCGAAAATTCCACCAAGGGCTTACCAAGCTTCCTGATATCTTCCACTTTTTCAATGCGTTCTTCCTTGATATTAAGGCTGGTCTGCGCCACCAGATCCGACACCATGCGGTTAATCAAACGCCGGATCACCTCATGAGTCAGCCGCTGCTCACTCAAATCCGGATAACGCTGCCGCACCTCGCGGAAGATTTTCCCCACCAGCGCAACTTCGCAGATTTGCTCTATGATAAATAATTCCGCGCGCAAACCGTCATCGATATCATGATTGTTATAAGCGATGTCATCGGCCAGCGACGCCACCTGCGCCTCGCCCGACGCATAGGTTCCCACTTCCAGATCATGCTTCTCATTATATTCCGCGATGGCGCGCGGCAATGTAGCGGCTTGCGGCTTGTTCAACAATTTCTTGAGGATCGAAGCCGGCGAATGCTTGACCAGCGGGCCGTTATGCTTGGCGATGCCTTCCAGCGTTTCCCAGGTTAAATTCAGCCCATCGAATTCTGCATAGCGATGCTCTAAGGAAGTAATAAGCCTGAGCGTATGCGCATTATGATCGAACCCGCCATACGGCTCCATCATTTCCGACAGCGCATCTTCGCCGGAATGGCCGAACGGCGTGTGGCCAAGATCATGCGCGAGCGCCAGCGTTTCTGCTAAATCTTCATTCAAACCCAGCGTGCGGCAAATAGAGCGCGCCAGTTGCGACACTTCCAGACTATGCGTCAGCCGCGTGCGGTAATGATCGCCCTCATGGTTGACGAACACCTGCGTTTTATATTCCAGGCGGCGGAAGGCGGTGGAATGGATGATGCGGTCGCGGTCGCGCTGGAAGCAGCTGCGCGTGGCGCTTTCTTCTTCCTTATAAAGCCGCCCGCGGCTTTGCGACGGGTGGCAGGCGTAAGGGGCTAAATCATGCTGTTTTTTGCTCATAGGCGGCAAGGAATAGCCAAACCAGCGCCCGGTGGCAAGCAGAACTGCTGTTTAATGGAATTTTATACAGTATTCTAGGCTGTCTTCGCGGTTCCTTGTGTCGACAGGTTAAAGCATCCTATTCTTCCTAATACCGTAGCAAGGTGAGGATCGGATTTGGCAAGCTCTGGTAGTACTTTTATAGCGCCAAGAACAGTTTGGCCATAGCCAGTCAGTTTGATGCTATTACCACTTCTATTAATAAGAGCGTTATCCTCAAGAAACTCTACCGCTTTCTTATTCACAGGCATATTTTCTGTTAGCTCGACATTTTTTGGCATTTCTGTAGAATCTATAGGCGCTGAGTGTATAGGGGCTGAGCTGATAGGAATTGTTTCCCGGTGAAGCGCTTTTTCACCTAATTCAGTAATAGCAAACGTGAGATCGGATGCGTCAACGGAAGTTTCTCTAATATACCACTTGTCTTTTAACTCCTTAATAGCGTCCCTGAAGGCAACATCAAATTTTTCATGCGCCATGTTGTAAGAAGCCGCATGAAGGGTTTTAATATAAAATTTTAAACTATCTGTGCGTTGCATATCAACGCTGCTCAACTGCTCTAATATAAATTCTGGCAGAGGTTTTTTCGATTTAATATATTCATCCTGTGACATTACATTTCCCCCTTAAAGTGTTAAAAGGTTATACCGCTTTTTGGACCAAAAGTAAATAAATATTAATCAATTAACAATTTTTGTCGACACGCCCCTTGATTTATCGCCTTTTTTGCCCCATACTTTGGACATGCAAACCCATGAAAACACCACTATTGCCACTCCACCTCCCTCATCTTTCTCCATGACGGACAGCGCCGCCGCGCGTATTAACCGGCTTAAACAAGAAGACGGCAGGGCGAATGCCCGTTTCCGCGTCAGCGTCAAAGGCGGCGGCTGCTCGGGCTTTCAGTATGAATATGCGCTGGATAATGCGGCCCCATCCGAAGGCGATACTATCATTGCCCACCATGGCGCGGAAGTGATTATCGACGATGTATCGCTCGGCGTGATCAAAGGCTCCATGCTGGATTATGCCGAGGATTTGGCCAGCGCCGGATTTGAGATCAAAAACCCCAACGCCACGGCAAGCTGCGGTTGCGGCAATAGTTTTTCGGTCAAATTATAATTTAGAAAATGGAGCGGGCGAAGGGATTCGAACCCTCGACTTCAACCTTGGCAAGGTTGCGCTCTACCCCTGAGCTACGCCCGCATACCCATATAACGCCGGTTGGGTGACCAGCGAAGGAACCGGATAATATGCATTTTAAGGCAGTTTGCAAGTCTTTACTTTGCCCACCCGCAGGTGCTAGTATAAGCCGTACTTTAGCCATATTTGTAAGGATAAAAATGCAAACCGTCGATAAACGCCTTCTGGAAATTCTGGTCTGCCCCGTCACCAAGGGCGTGCTGCGCTATGACGCGGAGAAGCAAGAGCTCATCAGCGACCGCGCGAAACTCGCCTATCCCATCCGCGACGGCATTCCCATCATGCTCGCCGAAGAAGCGCGCAAGCTCGAAGAAAAATAACTTTTATTTTTGTGGCATTTTTTTTGCGCATCGGATAATCGAATACTCCTTCACCAAAAATTCAGGGAGCATATCATGACAAAAGCAAGAGCGGGCGGCGTGGCCGTCGATCAATTAAAAAGTATCATCGCACGCGTTGAGAAACTGGAAGAAGAAAAAGCCGGTATCAGCGCCGATATCCGCGACGTATTCGCCGAAGCCAAAGGCAACGGTTTCGATACCCGCGCCATCCGCACCATCATCAAAATGCGCAAAATGGACGTCTCCGAGCGCGAAGAGCAGGAAACCATCCTCGACACATATTTACACGCGCTGGGCATGATCCCGGAGCTGGAAGAAGCGGCGTAAAACATTCGTCATACCGGCGCAGGCCGGTATCCACCTCACCGTTTAAGCAAGCCTATAAGTGGATCCCGGCCTGCGCCGGGATGACGGAAAAACTATGCGGAAAGCGGCCATCTCGCTCTTGGCTCAAAATCCAGCCCATCCACCAATCCAAGCGTAAACCGCTCCATGCCCGCCCAGGCGATCATGGCGGCGTTGTCGGTGCATAATTTCACCGGCGGCGCCACCAGCGCCATGCCGTATTGCGCGATGACGGTTTCCAGCCTGCCGCGCAGATACTGATTGGCCGCCACGCCGCCCGCCAGCACGAAATTTTTGCCATTCGGATAATCTTTCTGGAACATCGCAATGGCATGCGCCGCCCGGTCGCACAGGCTTTCCGCGGCGGTATATTGGAAGCTGGCGCAGATGTTTTGTATGGTGGTGGGTGGAAGGTGGAGGGTGGAAGATGAATCCAATGCCTTCTCTTCACCCGCCACTCGCCACTCATCACTCACCACCATCTTCACCGCCGTCTTCAGCCCCGAAAAAGAAAAATCGCAGCCCTCCCTGCCCTTGAGCGGCACCGGAAATTTATAGGCGTGCGGGTTACCATCCATGGCCAGCTTTTCCACCATCGGCCCGCCCGGCAAGCCCAGCCCCAGCATCTTGGCCACCTTATCGAACGCCTCACCGAGCGCATCATCCACCGTGCCGCCCAGCCGCTTATATTTGCCCACCGCCTCCACCGCCAAAAACTGGCAATGCCCACCCGATACCAGCAACAATAAAAACGGAAATTCCACCTCGTTCGTAAGCCGCACCGTCAGCGCATGCCCTTCCAGATGATTCACCGCGATGAATGGTTTTTTCATTACCGACGCAATGGATTTCGCCACCATCACTCCCACGATCACCCCGCCGATCAGGCCTGGGCCGCCGGTTACCGCAACCGCATCCAAATCGGATAGGCCAACCTTCGCATCCTCCAAAGCCTTGGTAATTACCGCCTCTATATGCTCCATATGCGCCCGCGCGGCGATTTCCGGCACCACGCCGCCATACGGCAAATGCTCCGCCACCTGCGATAGTACGACGTTGGACAGTATTTCTTTTTTATCCGAAACCACGGCAGCCGCCGTTTCATCGCAGCTGGTTTCGATACCGAGGATAAGCATGGGTTGACGGTTGATAGTTGATGGTTGATGGTCTAAGTAAATACTATCAACCATCAACCATCAACCACCAACTATGAAAATAAAAATCGGCACCCGCAAAAGCCCGCTGGCCATGGCGCAAGCCGGGCAGGTGCGCGGCCAACTGCTGGAAGCATGGCCGCATCTGGAGATTGAGCTGGTGGGCATCGTCACCAGCGGGGATAAATTTCTCGATAAACCGCTGGCGGATATCGGCGGCAAGGGCCTGTTTACCAAGGAAATTGAGGAAGCGCTGCTGAATCGCGAGATCGATATGGCGGTGCATTCCATGAAAGATATGCCGACCGAATTGCCCGACGCGCTCACCATCGGCTGCATGCTGGAGCGCGAAGACCCGCGCGATATGCTGGTCGGGCATGATCTCCATTCGCTGGATGATCTGCCGCTGGGCGCGATGGTGGGAACCTCGTCGCTCAGGCGCATGGCGCAGTTGCGCATGAAACGGCCGGACCTGAAAATCATCCCGCTGCGCGGCAATGTGCAGACGCGGCTAGGAAAACTCGAGCGCGGCGAAATGCGCGCGACGATCCTCGCCAAAGCCGGTCTCAACCGGTTGGATTTGCATGATGTACCCGGATTTTTATTCCCTGCCGATGCATTCATCCCTGCGGTCGCGCAAGGCGCGATCGGCATCGAATGCCGCGAAAATGACGACAATATATTCGAATTACTCGCCCCATTGGCCGATATTGAAACGGAAACGGCGGTGCTGTGCGAACGCGCGTTTCTGGAAGTGATGGACGGCTCCTGCCGCACGCCCATCGCCGGATATGCCACCATTGACGGCGATACGCTCGAATTCAAGGGCCTCATCGCCAAGCCCGACGGCA
>Ga0206847_10380_pt1 | contig 11540 bp, 5 predicted proteins | sample Alteio_BWOrgCont_17_FD_152880 | JGI IMG/M metagenome (GOLD analysis project Ga0206847, IMG submission 152880) | Enriched cells from forest soil in Barre Woods Harvard Forest LTER site, Petersham, Massachusetts, United States -... | ecosystem: Environmental > Terrestrial > Soil > Temperate forest >... | reverse complement strand
AATTGCTGGAGCGGTTGAAAGTCATGACTTCGACCAGTTGTTCGAAACTTGTTCCTATATCTCTTTGCAATTTTACGGACATTTCCGGTAAAAGCGATTCCGGCATCACAATCATAGCGAGTCTATTTCCATCTGCACCGAGGTAACTCAGCAGCGGAAGCAGAACAGATGTTTTGCCAAATCCCATAATCAATTCAATCAGATGACCAGGTGTCTGTTTATCGCTGGACTTGGCCTCTCCAATGATTTTGTCGAGCGCAGCGATTTGATTTTTACGAAGCATGTTTTCCAAGAAGTATTCGAAGACGAGGTAGTCGCGATGCTTTGTAGGGTCGTATATTCTTTTCTCTTTGGTTATCAATACGAGATTGTCCACAAGAGGTTGAAGATCTTCGGATGCCGTTTTGACATCTTCTATATCCGAGATGGCTTTGATCGTTCTTTGCAATTGCTGCTGATGAGTTGCAAGAACGAGGTACTCATAAACAAGTTTTTGAAGAGTCTCACAGTCTTTCATGGTAAGTTTCGGATTGCGTTCGTGGTAGGCCTTCGCGCTGCCTTTGAGAAAGAGAAAGATCAGCTCCTTAAGCTTGAGTGGTTTGTAAACTGAGGAAAGGACTTCCAACCGTTTTTTGGTATCTTTGATCGTTTCGCCAGTGTACGGATTGGCAAGGATCTCTAATTGATTTTTCTTTGCTTCCAACTCGATGTCTATACTGAGCTTCGACTTCAGTGATTCTTCTTTCACTTTAAGGAGAGGGTCTAGATCCCCTTTGACTAAGGTGCTCTTTGTTTTTTGTTTATGATTCTGCATAAATTGCGAGATGCGTGTCTGCAAATCCGAAAGAGAGGCTGCAACCATTTTGTCTTCGGTTTGTAGAGCAAAGATTTTCGACTCTGCTTTGATGAAATTTTCAGAGAACTGAATGGTTTTCGAACTCTGTATGCAATCAGGCTTTGAAAGAGCAGTGTTGGTTTTCGAACAAGAATCAGGTTCCAAATGAATATAATTTTTTAATGAAGAATCAGGTTTTTGATTTGCGAGTGTTTCTGATTGAGATAGTCGAGCATGATAAGCCAATCTCCAATTGCTCAGCTCATTCGAAGCTGTGCGTAACATGAACGGAGTATGAAGGTATACAAGACTTAATATGAAATCGACCGCAGGATTGTATATCGCTCGTGTTATAAGGGGTGGGAGTACACCTAATCCCGCAGCTATTCCAAGGGGAGCGAGAACTCCGCCTATTATACCCAGATTTAGGTCAACGGTCTTACGCAGAACAGTTATTCCTATAAGTGTCCCGACAGCTATACTGAGTGCTGTCGCTTCGGTAGGAATGGGATCCATGGCCTTACGAGTAAAAACGTTCTTGAATGTTTCAAAGGATGGATAAAGGTAGGGCCTCAAACTCACTTCTTCCAGGAAATAGGCTAGCTGTGCCTGTTCCTGGTTGCTTTGCATCAATTGGAAAATGTGCGTGATCTGTGTGCGGAGATCCGCTGACACTCGGCCTTCGGCCTCCGTGGGGATGACGGCACTGGAGCTTGTGCCTAAATAATGTTCTACCCAAGCACGTAGTTTTTCTTCACTCACATCGTTGTGTGCAATGGCATAATAGGACGCAAAATTGAGAGTGAGTTTTGTACGCAATAGGGTTCCTTCGGGTGGAGCATCTTCTTCGCCTGGATTTTTGAACGCAGCATGAATTATTTCCGAGTATCCTGACTCACTAGACTCGGTGGTATGGTGAGCAGCTGCAGGAATTCCGTAGACAGTTCTCTTCTCTTCTTTTGCAAGTTCCAAGTAGCGATTGCGAAGGAGCTCTTGATTTGCTGGGGCTTCTTGAATGAAATAAAACTCTTCTTCAGGGCGAAGCCAGGGCTCATGGTATCCCTTGTTGCTAAGATAGCTCTGGTAAACTTTTGCAATAAGCTCCGGAATTTTAATTTCGGCTGCGACCCCTTTTTCTAAAGGAATTTCTGCGATCTTAACTGCCAATTCGATACGCTGATGAATTTTTAAGTCTTCTACTTTAAGAACGCTTTCGTTTTCCAAAGGTTCTTCGAGAAAAAGAAGTTTGTTTTTATGCAAAATGTACCATGCGAGAAGGCGTACGGATTGCGCTCTCGAATCCTGATCTTTATTCTTGGCATCGAGTAATGCAATCCATGTCAGCAGACGTCTTTCTCGACTGTTGAACTTTCGAAGTTCCTGGGACATTGAAAAGCGACGCAGTTCCTCCCACGCTCTTTCATAATGTTTGGGAGATGCTTTCCAAAGATGGCTCATGACGAGGAAAAGTTGAGCCTCGGGGCTTGAGGGGACCACCTGGCCTTTACGGTCAATTTTGTATTCGAAGAGTTTGTAGCTGCGATCTTCTGGTTTTCGCTCGGGGACGAGGAGGGCTCTCAAATTGCTTTCCGTGTTTTCACCATCCACAAATTTTGCGGAGATATCCTGATCTACAAAGAGGATGATATTGGACCCATCCTTGCATTCAAGCTGCAAGTAGTGGCTGAATTCTTCGAGGTCTGGAACATGGTGTTGGGTTTTGAGACTGCAATTCGAATATTCTTGGGAAAGGAATGTGTAGTTTGTGTCTTTTTTTACAATCTGGAATTTCAATCCGAGTCGTGGAAGTTCCATATATACAGGTCCCTGCTTATCTCGCCATACACCTACATACTCAAGATTCTCAAATGAGGAAAAAAACTTGAAGGGATTGATATCTGATTCATAGATATTCTCTAGAATCAGTTTCTTGGCGTTTCCCGTAGTGCTAATCCTCTTATTATGATGGATAGTATCTATGATGTAGCTCGGATCGCGCTCACCCCTTCGGAAAATTTTGTATTGCTCTTTATTATCCTTCCAATAAGTGAAGGGATCATTTGTTAGATATCGATAGGGAAACTTTAATTCAATACCGTAATCGTCATACTCCAACCATTTTCCATCAAACCACCGTTGGATATATAAGCCAAGGTCCGTACCCCCCCCGAAAACGAGTTGGAGTTGAAATCGGTCACCGTTTTTGTCCTGGAAGAGCCAGATATCGCCTTGAGTCTTTTCCGCAATGGGAGTGAATGAATTCCCGAATATCTTTTTAAAACGTTCTCGTTGGGTGATGTTATCAGGTAGAGGTTCTGTGCTTACACCATGAGCCAGGGTTGCATCCAGGACATTGATGACAAGTGTAGATCCAGTTTCAGCTTTTCCCGTAAAAAATGGAAAAATCGCTTTGTCTCGATTCCACTCTTGCACCTTCTCTTGAGGGTAGAAGTATTGCGCAACAGCATTCAAAACAGTTTGATACTCTTTGCTCATAATCTCTTCTATGAGAATCCGTTTTCGACGTAAGAGATCGTTCAGTTGATAGTCGTCTTCCCTCACTTCTTGAGATTTTATGAGTTTCTTTGCATGAGCCGTTGGATCATCGACAACTTGAAAGTCCTCGTTTTTTTCCTCGACGCTTAAAGGGTATTTTCTGTGAGCTATCACAGCGATGAGAAGCTCCGTCAGTTCTCCCTGATTCAAGTCTTTTTTATGATCAAATGTGAGTGCAAAGTAGAGATTCAGAAGAGACCTCTCGCGTTCGCTGAGAGAGTCGGAATGAAGGTAGTCACGAAGTTTCTGCCGCTCGTCCATGAAGCTGCTTTCATATCCCTTGGACAGAGCTGCTATACGGTCTCGCAATTGTCGATTCAAGTTCAGGAAAAAGCCTGCTTGTTCGACGAGACCTCGTTTCTTGTAGGTTTCGAAATTCTCAGAGCAGAAACGAGCAAGGTCTTTTACAAGGGCAGAAGCAAGTTCAGGAGTGCTTGCTTTAAGCTCTTTTTCAAGGAGTGGTGGCTCTAGAAGCAGCCTTTTAAACAACTCTCGGTAGGCTTGCTGCCAGAACAGTTGGGGTCTTTGGTTGAAGTAGTTAAGGGTGTTGCGCACTTGAGTGGAGTCGTGACTGCTTAAGAGCAGCAAGTTTCGAGATTCCTCAAGGGACAGTGTGGTATCGAGAGTAAGGTGAGCACCTTCTTGTCCAATTATGCCTACGCCATCCCCTTGTCCACTAACGGCAAGTGCGTTAGGAAGAACCTGTATGCGCACTTCATTATTCTCGATAATTTTGTTGTATAAATTTCTCAACGGTGCAGATCCGATCGTGTTTTGAGACGTTTCTAGAGTACGATCAAAGTGTGCAGAATTGGAATCTACGGTGTGTCCGAATATGAAAAAATGTGTTTCATACTTATTATATCCTCTGTGCACACTCTGTACTGTTGACATTGTCGTTAGCTGGGATTCATTCGTATCGACAGTTGCACTGTTTTCTGCAGTCCATCTCGCCATCTCGGCAAGATAGCTTAGGTCGCGTACATATTCGTAGCCCGTAGGAAGTACGGAGGACCAAGTTTTTTGTTCGTATTTGAGAATACCTTTCTCAACCAATTCAACTCTATCTTGGAAATAGAATTTGTAAGTCTCGCTCATCATAAAGAGGGCATATGCAATCTTAGAGCCTTTTCTAATTTTGTTATAATCTTTCAGTGCTTTTTCGGAATCTTTTGTAGCCGTCGACTGTAGATTTGAAATCACTTTTTGAATTCGTAGATGGGCTTCTTGAGTTTCTAACCAGTCCATGATCCATTGGAGTTCGTTCCACATTGTTTCCTTGGTTGCTTCGTCGTAAGTGCGGTAAAAGTACTCATCTTTTACCCATTCGCTTTTTTCTGGTGGACTTTTGGGCTTTTCCAATCCAAAGAAGCTAGAATTTCGGACATCTGATCCCGGAGCATTTTTGAGATCATGCTGTTTCCAATATCTTTCAAGACTCTCCATCTCATGAATCCACTCAGGGTCACTGGCTGCGAAAAGTTTTCTATTTCCATACAGAATATCTTCGAAGGAGTACTGAAAGAGGGTGGGGTATTGTATATGGATGGCATCTTTGAAAATGCTCACAATTTCATTGGCAATTGCGACAAATTTTATAAAGGGTAAAATGTCACGAAGAGAGCTTTTCTTAAAATAGTTTGTAAGCGCCTGAGCATTACGACTTGCAAGAAATTCGTAACGAGCGAGGTCCCTAAGGGAATGTAGAAGTTCCTCAACAGAAGCTTCGAGATGGTCTTTGTGCTCTTTTCGGAACTCATCCCAAAAATGGCTATCATCGAGAGGAAGTTTTAAAGCAATATCTTGGGCTACAAGGCGGGCAACGACAAACTGCTTCAGTTCAATTTCTTGTTTTAAGTTTTCTGAGATTTTTTGAAGATCTTTTTCTAGAGTCTTGGGGGATGCCTGCCATGATTGGGTATCCAAACGTAGATATTTTTCGTCATAGGAATCTTGCTTATGGACTATTTGGCGTGGATTTGGGACGATGGTATATTTAAAATCGATAGTAGAATGACCCAGATCTGTGAGTTCCAACTTGCGCGATTCCTCCGTTTTATGTTGGAGGGTGAGTCTCGCATCGATGTCCTTTAACACGTCTTGAATGCGTGCAGATATGTTCTCTGCAAGTTGAAGGACACCGTTGTTGATAAGCTCTTGGTCATGTGCTCGGTTCGTGTAGAGGCTGAACACTTCGAGCGATTTTTGAAGGAGGTTTCGAGATTGTTCGTCTTTGAGCAAACGGGATTCATCTAAGGCGCACTGACTCAGTATATCATCCTTCTCCGCTTTCTTTTGACAATGGGAACTGTTGAAGTAGTCGATAAGGCTTTTGAATTGCGAAAGGTACTCTAACCATTTGGAGCGTTTGCTGTCTCCAAGTTGATGACCGAAAGCTGCGGATAAGGAAGCATAACTGCAAGTTCCACTTCTTTGCGGTTCTATCCATTGGCTATCGTCATAGCGTGTCAATGCTGTGCCATGAAGTAGTTGGCGGATATGTTCATAGTAGTCGGTATCTTTGACTTTTGGAGATCCCTTTGCCTCCCTTAGATCAAACAGTGCTCTGAGAAACTCGGTTTGCAATAAGTTCTCACGGCTCACCCCGGTGACATCATCGAAGGGTATGATCAGACTCAAAGTCCCTGCATAAGCACCCGGATGATATTGCGCACCTTGACCTGTATTGTAGATTCGGAAGGTATAGCTTGCTCCCGACTCTTTACGTACTTCGAAAATCGTTGCATGCTGAGTCCAACGACCCGGGAAGAAGAAAGAGTCCCCTTCTGATTTTAAAGTGTCTACGGATTCTGTGAGTGCCTTCGCAAAGGTATCTGGGTTATTTGCTAGGATTCCAATGCGTATCGCATTTTCCAGCTTGGATTTCAGTTCGAGCAGGTAGTAACAGTCCCAGTCTTTTGTGTGAGGATCTTCTTCAGACCGGGGTTCTACAGGACAGGTGTCGATCAAATCCTGTTTGCTTCTTTGCTCACACTTTCCACCTGGCATTGCATTAATGAGTGCTTCGAGCTGCTTCAATCGGAAGGGCATTGTAAATTCTGCGTTGTATCCTTCCAGTTTGGAACCCGCTCCAAAAGAGTCTCCCAAAACATGAAGAAACATTCTATCTGCGTCATCTACTTTCGAGTTTGGGGACAAAGGGGGAATGGAAGGAGAATGCAAGAGACCTTGTATAAATTTGTTGCTGTAAGATTTAGGGAGAGAGGAGATAATGTTTTGCGTTTCTGAACGGGCTTCCGTCGCTTTCGGAGAGTGAAAGTTGTTTGGTGTTTCATTATTGGTGCGTGGGCTGCAAGAAAGCAGCGCAAGTTCCATTAAAAATACAATGTATAGCTTCATCCTCGATGCTCTCCTGAAGATGCGTCTTCAGGATCATCGGAAGAAAAAGGAGAGACTTGAAAAAAACTCTTCTTTTACTCAGGGTGACGGGGGGTTAGAAACACGACGGGCCCATTTTCGGTGCTCAAGAATACGTCTGCCTTCTTGAAAGATATACACTGCGCATGCAATCCCAAGACACAGAACCACAGGTTCTAACCACAACAGGATGGCTTTGATAGAGAAATGTCTTAGTCCTAGCATGCTTTCGACACCGGCACCTATTAGCCAAAGAATAAAAATACTTAGAAAAAGACTCTGAAAATCCAGTAAGTGATCCTGTTTCTTCCATCCATAAATTGCACAGACGAGTATAAGCAATACACTTACGATGTAATGCAAGTCTAAAAACGAGGATAGAGTTTGAGCTGCCTGATAGACGGGATACTGTGAACGGAATCCGATTATAAAAACAAGAATGCCTAGAAAGACTACAAGGTCCAGAAAGGAATCTCGGTTTGGGTGTGTTTGTGCGCGCAACCACTCTCTGTAAGTGAGAGGCAAAGTTCCCAACAAACTTGCTCGGGGTAAGTTTTGAGAGTTCAAGTTCGAAGATTTAAAACTCAGTGCAAATCGATAGAGAGGCATTGCCAACGCCAAAGCAGCGAAAGAGGGTTCTAAAACACTTCCTCCAAAAAGAAGAAGCCAGGATGCGACGCGGCTCAAATGTGAAGCCGTTCTTAAATAATGGGCGAGAAACGTTAGCCAAGCGACTGCGATGAGAGAAAGGCTAAGGTCCATGGAATGCCAACCCACCCTTGCTAAGACAACACCGCGACTCATCAGAACGGTGGCTGCGAAGAGAGCGCTTATCCATGAACGGGAGAGAATTCGGATCATGTGAGCTGCGAGAAAGAACAGCACGATGATGGTATTGATATTCCAGGTCCGCACTCCTGTCGTTTTCAATTGCCAAAAATCGAGAACTTGAGGGCTGAGGAAGCCAAGCGGCTCAATGGGATAATGTCGCAGTTGCAACCATGTGAGACGGCTGAGTATCATAAAAAGAAATGTGATCGCGATGATAGGATTTAGGGTTTTTGAGTTAAGGAATTTCATAAAGCGGGCTTTTTATAAATTGGGTGAGTTTTCTAAATTAAAAATATAACATTTGAGGTGAATGGGGTCAGCCCCCATTATTAATGGGGGCTGACCCCATTCACTGTGGAGACAAGCGGAATGGCCTTAGTTGAACTGCGTCCAGGGGATACTCTTAATATAGTTTGGTCCTCTGTACAGGATACACCTTTGGGTGTGAAAAAAGTGGAATCGAGTTTCGCGTTCAGCTATGACGAACTGGTTTCGCGGCTTCGCACTAAGGGCAGTACTGCGAAATCTCGTCGCTCGGTGAGCGAAGGTGCACGGTTTAGCCGCATCGTAGCCCTGGCTAGCAATGCTCTTATCAAAGGACGTTGGTCTACAGGAGCGGAAATCAATAGGTCCGAAGTATTCAAGAAACTGAGCTTTCGTTTCCACAAACTTGAACCCTGCGAGTATGCCAACATTACCAAACACGCTAAGGAAACCCTGGTCGATTTGTACCGAAGCGAGGGAATTTTAAATGGGAATGAGAAGCTTGAACTCCGTAGCTTCCTTAATAGTCTTAAGTTGTGAGGGCGAAAGTGACGATGTTTCCCTTTAAAATTCTAGGCGTAGAACATATTGGGCTGGCACCTAAAGACGCACAGATTCTCTGCAATTTTCTGACCAAGATGCTTGGTTTGAAGTTTACGAACGAGGAGTTGGTGAAGTCCCAAGAGACACGCACCTTTTTCTTCGACAGTGGCGCCGATTCTCCTCGTCTTGAAGTTTTGGAAGCATCTTCCCCAGGGCTTGGTCCCATTGCATCTTTCCTGGCAAAGAAAGGCGCTGGAATTCACCACATTGCATTGCGTGTGGATAAGTTGAGTGCCGCTTTATCCTTCTTAGATGCGCAGGGGGTGGAACTCATAGACAAGCAGCCACGTCCTGGCGCGCATTCCAGCAAAGTCGCCTTTATACACCCTCGAGCCTGCGGGGGTATACTCATAGAACTCGTCGAGTTGTGAGGAAAGGGGACGGTTCCCTGTGTCCCCGTACGGGAACACAGGGAACCGTCCCCTTTCCAATTCGGGCTGACGGGCGTACAATAGTCCTAACATTAAAAAACTAAAGGCGCTTATGAACATTCGTAAGAACGGATTTGTTCTTCTCGCAGTTTCTTTGGGTTTTGTATTCGCAGTGAGTGAACTGTGCACACGCTACTTGGAAAAATCTCGAAGCGCAGTGCATGAGGCACAGCTTGCGTATGTCACAGCCCTTGCTCAGACGAGGGCGCAGCTGGCAAGTCACCTCTTTGATCTCGTTCACGATCCTGTGCTCATTTCTAATCTCAATGCTCAACTTTCCTATTCCATAAGCCGTTCTCTCGAAGGTGAAATTCATCCTGGCTCTTTGGACTTCTTTGTTATCTTCGATGCGGACTGCAAACCTATTGTAAAAACGATGTCTACACCTGTACCCGCAGGCTTATGCCAGAAAAATAATAAAGATCAGTGGCTGTGGACTTCTGTTAGCGACAAACCCCTTCTTTTCCTTCTCAAATCACGAAGCGATCTTGAAAAACCATTTTACATCGGAGCAGGTCGTTTCTTGAATGACACTTGGGGGGCCTCTTTCCCTATGCTGCTTCCCAAACTTGAAGCTGCTGATCTAATCTGGGGAAGCGGAATTTCCAAAACTCTGTGTAAGGGGCTCCATCTCTGCTCGGAATTTCATCGCAATGCCTGGGTTGATGGACGGGATGCGGAAGGAACAGCTCTTGCGAGTCTAATCTCTCTCAATCGACTCTTCCCCATATTGCGCCCCTGGCTTATCAGCACCAAACCTCTGAGCAACCCTTTTGCACTTCCGCTGATCATCTTTATTTCCCTTCTATGTATTCTCGAAGCATTGCAAAGACGTTTTTCGAAAACAAAGACCGATGAGGAACGCATTCAATTTCTCCGTTGGTGCAAGCAGCCTCTCTTAGGACGTGTACGAACCCCTGAAATGAAGTGGTTGCAAACTGCTCAGGAATCTCTTCTTACAACACTCAATCAATGTGCAAACCGTTGCTCGGAATTGACAAAGGCAAGCGAAAAATATGAGCAAGTCCTACTGGGTTTAAAAGCGGAACTGGCGGAATGTGAACGCAAACTGAGCGAACATATTCCTTATCAGGTTCTTTCCATGCATATAGCCAGTTCAGGAAGCAAAGTGCAGCAGACACTTGCGTCTTTTCAAGAAGGCACAGCAGATCTTGCAAGCATGCTCGACAAAGGTCTACTCACTCAAAACCGTAAAATGCTTGAGCTGGTCAAATTATGGCAGAATGGAATAGCCTTGCGTGGTGAGCGCCACTTCATGCGATCTCTTTATGAACAGGAAGGGAAGCAGGAAGGAGAAAGTTTGCTTCGAGCAGAGTTGAACAAACTCTTTTCGATTGCAGAACACATCAGTTCATTATCTTTGCATTGCCTTTCTTTGCTACGCGAAATTCAAATCAAGGAATCCTCCACTGCGTCAATAGTAGAACATTGGTCTATGCTTGCGGGTAAAGTTCAAGACTCTCATCTCAAGCTCAGCAAAATAGGAGAAGTGGCAGCAGCTCTTCTTCAAGCAGACTCCCCGCAACGTGTGTCGTTTTTAAGCAACTTACCCCATGAATTTAAATTGAATCTTCCCGTTCCCACATTGCTTGGTACCTTTTTAATGCTCTTCACTGCTATGAAGGAAGGCACCCGCGATGCAAAGGATGAAACACTGGTATTTCAAGTCCACAAAAGGCAGAAGCTAGACCAATTTATACTCGCTCTTTCTCTCACGAACGAACGCGGCAGAGCACTGCTTTGCCAACCTAAAGAGGAATTGCTTCAGCGTGTTGTTGAATTGCTCAAACCGTGGGGCATTCAGTGTCAAGATATTCGCCGACCAGAAGGTGGATCTTATATTATTATCCGGGGTAGCTCTTCTTTATTTTCGGAATCGTTAGCCCGAGCGAAGCCCGTCACCCCGAGCGTAGTCGAGGGGCCTCCTGCATAGTGCCAACGTACTCGCAAGTCTCTTGTTAATTCCTTAAGTATTCGCTATCTTAAATCCCAATATTAGTCACATTGAATTCACCATAGGAAAAAAGGGAGTCTAAGTTGGAACTCTTTTCCGTAAAAGAAAACGGATTCGCTGATCGCAGGGGAGAAAGCAAAATGGGTGCAATGGATCTGATGACTGTTATGGGGCACGAGCAAGTTGCTTACTGTTATGACAAAGAAACACAGCTCAAAGCCATCGTTGCAATTCACGACACAACATTGGGACCAGCATTAGGTGGCTGTCGTTTTTGGAATTACAGAGATGAAACAGAAGCTCTTATCGATGTTCTGCGTTTATCCCGAGGGATGACTTACAAAGCGTCTATTGCGGGTTTACGGTTAGGAGGTGGCAAAGCTGTCATCATTGGGAATGCTTCTCGCTTGAAGTCCGAAAAATTCTTCCGGGCTTTTGGTGCTTATGTGAACAGTTTGAATGGTCGTTACATCACTGCAGAAGATGTCAACGTCACTACAGAGGATATGCATCACATAGCCAAAGAAACACGTTATGTTTCAGGTCTGTCTTCTACGGAAGGGGGCTCAGGTGATCCGTCTCCCCTTACAGCTTTGGGCGTGTACTACGGGATGAAGTCTGCTGTTGAATACAAGAACAAAAATTCATCTTTGCGTGGACTCACCGT
>Ga0206847_10319_pt2 | contig 11553 bp, 11 predicted proteins | sample Alteio_BWOrgCont_17_FD_152880 | JGI IMG/M metagenome (GOLD analysis project Ga0206847, IMG submission 152880) | Enriched cells from forest soil in Barre Woods Harvard Forest LTER site, Petersham, Massachusetts, United States -... | ecosystem: Environmental > Terrestrial > Soil > Temperate forest >... | reverse complement strand
ACACTCATTTTCTGGTATCGGATGAAACTCCGGAAGTTGGCGAAACAAAGTGGTGAAACGAATGGAATCTGGCCAATTCCCTGAATTCTGCCATTTTCACGCAAGACAATGTCATCCAAAGCCGAAATCATCGCCCGTTTGAGGAATCCCGGCATTATCGCCGTCGTGCGGGCGACCGTAGCGGCGCAAATTCCGTTCGTAACCGAGGCCCTCATCACGGGCGGCGTAATCGCAATCGAGATCACGATGACCACGCCCGACGCGATTGCGGTCATTCGCGAGGCGAGCCGGCGTTTCGGCGGTCAGGCGGTTATCGGGGTCGGAACCGTGCTTGACGCGGAAACCTGCCGGCGGGCCATCGACGCGGGCGCGGAGTTTGTGGTCAGTCCCATTCTACGACCTGAAATCGCGGCGGCGGCGCGGGCGGCGGACAAAACAATTATGCTCGGGGCGTTCACACCCACGGAGGCGCAACTGGCGCACGAAGCCGGCACGGATTTCGTGAAAATTTTTCCCGCCGACGGCCTTGGTCCGAGCTACATGAAAGCGTTGCTCGCTCCCCTTCCCCATCTGCGCCTCGTACCGACGGGCGGTGTGGAGATCGGCAATGTCGCCGCATTTTTGAAAGCCGGCTGCGCCGCCGTGGGCGCGGGCTCGTCGCTGGTCAGCGGCCGCATCTTGCGTGATTCAGCTTGGCCGGAATTAACCCGGCTGGCCGCCGAATTCGTCCGGGCCGCGCGGGAAAGGTAATGGTTATTTGGTCGCGATGATTTCACCCCACGAAGTTGCGAAAATTGCGCCCGGTTGGTTGGCTAATTGGCGGAGCGCCGTCGTAAAGCAGGTGAGAGTTTCCGCGTCCAAGGCAAAAGTTCCCGCCGCCGCGTGGGTTTCCAACTGGCCCGCGAGAAATTCCGAGACCCCGTAAGCGTCCTCATCAATGCTTCCCGACCATTGGGCCGCGCGAAATCCGGCGGCCAGAACCCAGTCCTTTAGGCGGCGTCCGGCCAGGACGTTGCCGCCGTTGGCCATTTGAATCGCCTGAAAATGCTCCATGGCCGCTTCAATGTCCGGCGAGAGCGGATGAACCAGAAAACCGCCCCAATCCGGAGTCCTCAACGCCACCAAACCGTCAGCCGCCAGCACGCGATGAATCTCTCGCAGCGCGGCTACGGGTTCCTTCAAATGCTCAAAGACCGCGTGGGAAAAGACGACATCGAATTCGCCGTCGCCAAAAGGAAGTTCGTAAATGGATGCTGGTTGGAAGCGAATATTGCCGATCTGGTTTTTAGCGGCGTTCTTGCGCGCCAATTCCAACTGGCTCTCCGCCATATCGATGCCGATTACTGGTCCGGGCGCCACGGCGGCGGCCAATCCCACCGTGATCGTGCCTGGTCCGCACCCGATATCCAGCAGGCGCATCCCGGGCTTCAACCGCGGCAAAATAAAGTGCGCCTGCCGTTTCGCCGAGCGGCCGGACATGAAGGTCACCGCGCTCGCGCAATATCCAGGGGTGTAGGTTTCGTTCATGCGGGCGTTGTAAATCATTTGGTCCCGCTTGAACAGAATTGAACGGCAGGCTGACAACCGTTACGCTACGGCGAAGTTGCAATTATTATCTATGACCGCACCCAAAAAGTCCCCGGCGAAGCGCGCCTATTTAATGGCCAGTGGCGATTTGCGCGCCAGCGCCAATCAACGCTGCTGGCCCGAGCAGGCCAAAATGGAGGCCATCCTCGTTAAAGCCCTCAAGGCGGAGGGCTGGAAATGCCAGCGCGCCCATAAATTCGATCCGGCCAAGGGCCATGGCTTCATCGATTCGCAGAAGATGGGGATGGAGGTTTTCCGCAAACTGGATCCCGACGCGCCGTTGATCGTGGCGGAGGCCGTGTGGCAATATAGTCATCATTTGCTTCACGGGTTGTTGACGCATCGCGGACCGATTCTCACGGTCGCGAATTGGAGCGGCATCTGGCCTGGTCTAGTGGGAATGCTGAATCTCAACGGGTCGATGACCAAGGCCGGCATCCGGTATGCCACGCTTTGGAGTGAGGACTTCACCGACGAAAATTTCAAGCGCGGTTTGCGCCAATGGCTCGAAACCGGCACGGTCACACATGACGAAAGCCATGTGCGCGATTTGAGCACGGTCAACCTGCCCGCCGCCGATGAGAAATTGGGCCGCCGCGCGGGCCGTGAATTGCGCGAGCAAAAGGCGATCATGGGCGTGTTTGACGAGGGTTGCATGGGGATGTTTAACGCGATAATCCCGGATGAGTTGCTACATCCCACCGGCGTGTTCAAGGAGCGCCTGAGCCAGTCCTCACTTTTCGCCGCGATGCGCGAGGTCACGGATGCCGAGGCCGGCGCGGTGCTCGCGTGGTATCTTAAGAAAGGCGTGAAATTCCACTGGGGCTCGAATTCCGAAACCGAGCTGACCGAGGCGCAGACGCTGGACCAATGCAAAATGTACATCGCCGCCGTCCGGCTCGCAGATGAGTTCGGTTGCGCGACCATTGGCATCCAATACCAGCAGGGATTAAAGGATCTCACACCCGCGAGTGATTTGGTGGAGGGCACGCTTAATAACGTGGATCGTCCGCCCGTCAAATGCGCGAAGACCGGCAACGTGCTTTATGCCCGCGAGGCGTTGCCCCACTTCAATGAGGTGGACGAATGCGCGGGGCTGGATGGTTTGGTCACGTACCGACTTTGGCGCGAACTCGGATTTCCGCCGGAAAGCACGTTGCACGATTTGCGCTGGGGCCAGTCCTATCCGGTCAACGGCAAGGACGAGTATGTGTGGGTCTTTTTGATTTCCGGCGCGGCCCCGCCGGCACATTTCAACGGTGGTTGGAAGGGCGCGAGCAGCGAGCGGCAGCCGCCCATGTATTTCCGCCTGGGCGGAGGCACGCTCAAGGGCATCAGCCATGCGGGACATATTGTCTGGAGCCGCGTTTTCATCATGGATGGCAAACTACATTGCGACCTGGGCGTCGCGCGCGTCGTGGATTTGCCGGCGGAGGAAACCGAAAGGCGCTGGCGGGAAACCACACCGCAATGGCCGATCATGCACGCCGTCCTGAGCGGCGTCACCCGCGACCAAATGATGGCCCGGCATAAATCAAACCACATCCAGGTGGTTTATGCGCCGGATGAAAAAAAGGCGCATCGCGCCTGCCGGATCAAAGCCGCGATGCTGGCCGAGATGGGCCTGGACGTGCATCTCTGCGGCGACGTGAGATTAGATTAAATCGTCTAATCGCTCTGCGGCGCCACGCGGCGTTTCGTTCGCTGGTGCGGTTGCGCGGCGCGTTCAATGACGAAATTTCCCAGTACGAGGTAATCCATCTCCGTGTTGACGAAACAGCGGTACGCGTCATCCGGCGTGCAAACGATCGGTTCGCCCCGGACGTTGAAGGACGTGTTTACCAGCACGCCGCAACCGGCGGCATCCTCAAATGATCCGAGCAGGTCATACAACAGTGGATTGTCCGCGCGCTCCACGGTCTGGACGCGCGCGGTGTAGTCAACGTGCGTGACGGCCGGGAGGGTCGAGCGCGGCGCTTTGAGCATCGAAAACCCCCGCAATTCCGAGGGCATGGGCTGACAGAGCGCGGCCTTCACGGGCGCGACGATCAGCATGTACGGCGATTCCGAATCCAGCTCGAAATAGTCCGCCACGCGCTCGCGGCGAACGATGGGCGCGAACGGCCGGAACGATTCGCGGAATTTGACCTTGAGATTCATCACGGATTGCATTCGCGGCGACCGGGCGTCGCCCAAAATCGAGCGACCGCCGAGAGCGCGCGGGCCGAACTCCATCCGCCCCTGAAACCAGCCCACCACATTTTCCGCCTTCAGCAGTTCCGCCGTCCGACTCAGCAACGCCGTGCGATCCAGCTTCTGGTAAACCGCCTGGTGGGAGCGCAACACCGCCTCAATCTCCTCATCCGTAAACTCCGGCCCGAGCAACGAGGCGCGCATCGTGTCGCGTCCGGCATTTCCGAGGGTACGCGAACTTTTGGCTCCGCTCGTGTTGAGCGAACCATGCCAGGCCGCGAGGGCCGCACCCAACGCGGCACCGGCATCGCCCGCGGCGGGTTGAACCCAAATGCGGTCAAAAATCTTCTCGCGCAAAATGCGGCCGTTGGCGACACAGTTCAGCGCCACACCGCCGGCGAGACAGAGATTTTCGCAATTCGTCAGCTCCCGCGCGTGGCGGGCCAGCCGGAGCATGATTTCCTCCGTCACCGCCTGGATGGAACGCGCCACCTCGATATGGCGTATCGTGACCGGCTCCTCGGGCGCCCGCGGCGGGCCCTCGAAGAGCCGGTTAAACCGCGCGTTCGTCATGGTCGTGCCACTTAGAAAATCAAAATACTGAAGGTCCAGCCAAAATGATCCATCCGGCTTCAAATCAATCAGCCGGTTGTAAATGACACCGGCGTATTTGGGATTGCCGTAGGGCGCGAGGCCCATGAGCTTGTATTCGCCCGAGTTGATGCGAAAACCGCAGTAGCTGGTGAACGCGGAATAGAGCAGGCCGAGCGAATGCGGGAAGCGCAGTTCGCGCAGCATTTTGATTTCGCTTCCGCTGCCGATTCCGATCGTTGTCGTGGCCCATTCGCCCACGCCATCGATGGTCAGAATTGCCGCGTGGTCAAACGGGGAGGGATAAAACGCGCTGGCGGCGTGGGCTTGATGATGTCCGGTAAAAAGAATCGGGCAATCCGCGCGCAAGCCCGCAATCTCGGCGCGGATGGCTTTGCGCACATCCATCTTTTCGCCGAGCCAACTGGATAGCACCCGCGGAAAGGTGCACCAACCGCCCGGCGCGACCGCCAGATAGGTTTCGAGCAGCCGCGTGAATTTCAGGACGGGTTTATCGTAAAACACCACCGCGTCCAATTGGGAAGCGGTCAACCCGGCGTGTTGCAGGCAGAACTGGATGGCGTGGCGCGGGAAATCTGAATCGTTTTTTTTCCGGCTGAAACGCTCCTCCTGCGCGGCGGATTCCACCTCGCCATCGCGGATCAGCGCGGCGGCGGAGTCGTGGTAGTAAGCGGAAATGCCAAGAACATGGCGCGGCGCGGGCATGACTTACATGAAGGGATACAGGGCCCATGCGATGCCCGAACTCGCCGTGAAAATGAGAACCGCCCCCAAGACCAGCAACACCGCGATGAGCGGTATCAACCACCATTTCTTTTCCTGTTTGGAAAAGCGGAGAAATTCTTTGAGCAACGACCACATGGGTTGAGCTAATGATGTAAATCCCGCGGGAAATATCAAGCTCAAACGCGGACGGTTTTACGTTTTTCGGGTAACTTCGGGGCGCATTACCGGGTCAAGGTTTTGGATTTCTTGATTGAAAATTGGTCATTGAAAATTGGTTATTTGTAATCGAAAGACGTTGCCCGGTTTCCCGCCTCCCTCGCATTATATGGGCAAAACAAAGGTTCCCGACCGCCATTCGCGCTCGGTGCGGCCTCGTAGAAACTTTAATCCAGCTTGCTCGTAAGCTTGTTGAATTTCGCTAAATTCGCGTTTGAGAATTCCGGCGAGCACAATCCGACCGCCGGGTTTCATTCGGCTCAAAAGCCGCCTCTGTTCCGCCAGCAGAAGATTTGAAATCAGGTTGGCACAGATTAGATCGTATTTGAGTTTGGAGTCCGGCGGGATTTTGGTGATGTCCGCGCGGCGGATTTGAATTTGGTCGGAAACCGCGTTGTCGGCGGCGTTTTGCAACGCCACCCGCACCGCCTCGGGATCAAAATCCAGCGCGCGAACTGGACGATAGCCAAGCTTTGATGCCGCGATGGCCAGTATTCCCGATCCGGTACCAACATCCCAAAACGACTGCGCGACACCGGCCTGGCGAAAGGCCGCGACTTCGTGCAGGCAAAACGCCGTGGTCGGATGGTTTCCAGTGCCGAAACTCAAGCCGGGGTCGAGCACCACCTCCGCCTGGCCGGATTTCACCCGCCGCCGGGACCAGCTTGGTTTGATCAACAGCCGTGAACTGATCTCCAACGCCTTGAAATGCCGTTTCCATGATTCCGACCAATCCTGCCGCGCCACCCGGCGGACCGACACCTTCGCCGGCGCGGTTTCCAGTCCGCTGGCGCGGATTAGTTCCAAGCCGGCGGCCACGGCGGATTTTTGTTCCGGATTCCATTCTTCCCGGCTCGTGCAATAGACGGAGACCGACGAAATCTTCGTTTCCTCATTCGCGTAGGCCGACGCGGGCTGGCCGAACAAGCGTCCCAGTAAATCTACCACCGCGTCCTCCGCCTCGGCGGTCGTGGTCACGCAGACCTGCCAGATCGCCTCGTTCGTCATGGGATGTCGCGCCAGGGCGTGAAATTCAGCAACTGGATTTCCACGCGGCCGGGGGAATAATGCACGCGCGTAACGCTGGTGTATTCGATGTCGAACATGGACATCCGCCCCATGGGTAACTCCAACAAAATGGAAAGTAGCATCCGGATGGTCCCGCCGTGGCAAACCACCGCGACGTTTTGGCCGGGATGATCGCGCAAGATCCGGCGCAATTCCGGCTCCACGCGCCCGCGGAAGCCCGTCACCGTTTCCGCGCCGGCAATCGCCCCGCGCTCCAAATGATCCAGCCATTCAAAAATGTTCACGCCAAACCGCGTCCGGACCTCATCCCAACCCAGACCGGTCCAGTCGCCAAAATCAATCTCCGCCAATCCTGGTAAAATTATTGGCGCGCAGTCGCGGTCCTTCGTCACACAAGCGAGCGTTTGTTGCGCCCGTTTCATGGGGCTGACGTAAACGGCGTCGAAATGCTGGCGTTGAAGATACGTCCCAAGGATGGCAGCCTGCTCCTGGCCGCGCGGCGATAAATCCATGTCGATACGCCCGCCAAAAACGCGGTGGTAACGGGCATCGACCTCCGCGTGGCGGATGAAATAAAGATTCGCGGCGGGGATCACAGCCGCGACGTTGGCGGAAACGATTTGCGAACTCAAGCCAGGACGGCCTCCTGCGCCGCAAGGAGTTCCCGGATTCCCGCCCGGCCCAATGCCAGCAAGGCCCCAAGCTGGCTTTCGCTAAACGTTGATTCCTCACCGGTTCCCTGCAACTCGATAAATTGGCCCGCCGAGTTCATTACCAGATTCAGATCGACCGCCGCCGCCGCGTCCTCCACATAACAAAGGTCCAATAACGCCCGCTCGTCCACGATCCCCACGCTTACCGCGGCGACGGGATGAAGCATCGGGCTCTCCGCGATTAGTTTCCGGATGGCCAGAGATAACGCCACGTAACTGCCAGTGATGGCGGCGGTGCGCGTGCCACCGTCCGCCTGGAGGACATCGCAATCCACCCAAATCGTTCGCGAGCCAAGCTTCTCCAAATCAATCGCCGCGCGCATGGCCCGGCCAATGAGCCGCTGAATCTCCTGCGAACGCCCGTCGATCTTGCCCTTGGAGATGTCGCGCGCCTTTCGTTGCAGCGTCGAGTACGGCAGCATGGAATATTCGGCGGTGATCCATCCGCCGGTGACGTTCTGCTCTTTCATCCAACGCGGGACGCTCTCCTCCACCGTCACCCCGCAGATCACGCGTGTGCAACCCCATTCGACCAGCGTCGAGCCGGTGGCGTGCGGCGCGATGTCATTTTGAAAGCGCATCGGCCGGAGCTGGCCGGGTAAACGGCCATCGGCCCGCGTAAACGGCGCATCGGAAGTAACAGTTTCGGACATAATATGGCGCGGATGCTAACGGACCCGCGCCAAGGGCGGCAACGACGAAAAGAATTTCCGGCCGTTTAAGACACGTATGAATCGCCTCGGACGTAGCGCAGGCTTCCAGCCTGCTGTGTCGCCGATTTCCCAATCGGCGTGCCGTGAGCGTGCCCGATGCGCCTGTATGGCCAACGGCACGCGGGTTGGGAAACCCGCGACACAGCAGACTGGGAAGTCTGCGCTACGCCGGAGACCGTTCACTCTCAGGCTTGAAATTGGGGGGAAACGCCTCAATATACACGCCGTGGCAAGCAATCCTTTAGCTGAAATGAGAACAGGCCGGCATAACAAGGCCGGGTCTTTGCGGGCGCTCGGACTTAACCCATATCCCTCGCGCGCGCATCGCACGCATTACGCCAAGGTGGTCTTGGACGAGTTCGCAACGCTCGATACCAAAACGGTGACGGTCGCGGGACGGCTGGTCTCCTGGCGGAAACAGGGCGCCCTAGCCTTCGGTCATGTTCAAGATCAAACGGGGCGGATTCAATTGTTTTGCCGCCGCCAATTGGTTCTGCCGTCGGACCCGACGACGGGTAATCTGGGTTACGCGGAATTCGGGCTGCTGGACCTTGGCGACATCGTGGAGGCAACGGGCAAAGTGATGCGCACGGAACGCGGGGAGATTTCAGTTTTGGTGGAGGGCCTCAAACTGCTGACGAAGGCGATCCGTCCCCTGCCCGATCAATGGTCGGGCTTGAAGGATCGCGAATTGATTTTGCGCAAGCGGTATCTGGATACCACGCTCGACCGTGAATCGTTTGACCGTTTCGCATCGATCAGCCGCATGATTTCGTCCATCCGTTCATTTTTGATCGGGCGCGGGTTTTTAGAGTTCAATACCCCGGCCATCCAACCGCAATACGGCGGGGGGACGGCGAAACCTTTCAAGACCCATGTGAACGCACTGGGGTGCGACATGTATCTGGCGATTTCGCACGAGTTGTATTTGAAGCGGTTGATCGTGGCGGGTTACGACAAAGTTTTCACCATCGGCCGCTATTTCCGAAACGAGGGCATCGACCGCAGTCATCATCCGGAGTTTTCCATGGTGGAGACCATGACGGCGTACGAGAACTACGAGTATAACATGAACCTCGTGGAGGAGATGTTCCGGCATGTGGCGATCACGGCGTTCGGGCGGTATGAATTCAAGGTGCGCGGGCACACGATTGACTTCAGTAAGCCGTGGAAGCGCATCAGCATGATTGACGCGGTTAAGGAACGAACGGGAATCGATTTCCGTACGATAACCAACGTGGCGGAGGCGAACCTGCGGCTGACAGCGCTAGGGATTCACGAGGAGCAACCGTCGGTGGGCGAGGCGTTGGTCAAGGCCTTCGAGACGGTCGAACCGGAATTGATCGAGCCGACGCTGGTTTTCGGGCATCCAGTGGAAATTTCACCGCTGGCGAAGCCGATGGCGGAGGACCCGCGTTTTGTTGAGCGGTTTGAAATTTTTATCGCGGGCATGGAGTGCGGTGATAATTGGTCCGAGCAGAACGATGCCGTGCATTTGCTGGAGACGTGGCGCAAGCAGTATAAGGCTGAGGAACGGGACGCGGGGAAATTTCATACGTTGGATTTTGATTTCATTGAGTCGATCGAGTACGGCTTGCCGCCGACGACGGGAATTGGTCCGGGGATTGAGCGCATGGCGATGATTTTCACGGAGCAGGAGAATATTGATGATGTCATTTTCTTTCCGTTGATGCGGCCGTCGGTTTCGCCGTTGAACGCGGCGATTTATGGCATTGAGCAGCCGAACCTCGCGCCGGTGGAGGATTTGGTGTTGTCGTTTGCGGATTTTGAGGCGATGTGCGGGAATGGGACGCTCAAGCCGCACGGAAAGCATTTGATCGTGAAGCCGCACATTCGTTATCTGCCGGCGGCGGGGAATTCGACGGCGGTGGGGCATTTTGAGATCGAGGGATTTTTGGCGAACAGTGTTTTGCGTCTGAGCGGGTGCGCCATCGCAGCCGGTGAGAATGTGAAAGAGGCGGACGCGCGGAAGCAGGTTTCCGCGTGGCTCGAGAAAATTCAGTTTCTTCAGAAGCAGTTCCCCGATTGCCACGTAACGATCGCGCCGGTGACGAACCTCGGGGAGACCGCGGCAGTTTAGCGGCGGGGAATTCGATTTTAATTTACCATCAATGAGTGTGCCACGGGCAAAATGGAGGTCGCCGATGTGCAAGGGCCGGGAATCTCAATCCGGGAAGACGTTCGACTGCTCCAACCGCGCGGAAAGTTTCGCATCCGGGTATGGAGTTCCGGCTTTAGCCGGTGGGGCGATGGTATGGCCGGGCGGGTTGAACGTTCTCCCGCCTTCCGAATATTCTCACGCCCTGCCGCCTGAAGGCGGGACTCCATACCCTGACGCGCCAGATCGCGCCGGTTCAGAGGTTTCTCTCCCCTATCCGCTCTTCCTTCGTTTAGCAGGAAATTTCGCGTCGATGTGGTCCCGCGCCATGGCGGGAAAGGCCACCGGAAACCACTTGTTTTCAGGAGGGCGATGGCGGAGTGTATCCGGGAATTTGCCCGAATGAACGAGACTCTCGTCATCGTCCCGACATATAATGAGCGCGACAATCTCCGCCCGCTGGTGGAACGGTTGATGCGCTTATCCATACCGGTTGATTTGCTGGTGGTGGACGACAATTCGCCCGACGGCACCGGAGAAATCGCGGAGGAACTGGCCCTGCGGAATCCGGCCATCCATGTGTTGCACCGGGCGAAGAAGGACGGTCTGGGACGGGCGTATTGCGCTGGCTTCGAATGGGCTCTGGGGCAACAGTACGCTTATATCATGGAGATGGATGGCGATTTTTCCCACAACCCGGATGACATTCCCAAGTTTGTCGAAGCGGCGCACGGGGCGGATCTGGTGCTGGGCTCGCGCTACTGCAACGGCATCCGCGTCATCAACTGGCCGATGAGCCGGTTGATGCTCAGCCAGGGCGCGGCGTTGTATGTGCGGATTATTACCGGGATGCCGTTCACCGATCCCACGGGCGGTTTCAAGTGTTTCAGCCGGCGGGCTTTGCAATCGATTGACCTCAAGACGATTCGGTCGAATGGATACAGTTTCCAGATCGAATTAACGCACAATATCTGGCGCCAGGGAATGCGGGTGGTCGAGGTGCCGATTATTTTCACGGACCGGTTTCAGGGCACCTCCAAGATGTCCAGCAACATTGTGCGCGAGGCGCTGGGGATGGTTTGGAGGTTGCTGTTTCAAAATGGGCTGCGCCGGAAACCACGACCGGGAAAACAAAAATGAGTGGCGCCGCGATCGCCGGCAAAACTCCTGAAACAATTATCCCATACTATGATTACACTAATTATCGGAACGAACCGTCCGGGCAGCAACACGCGTAAAGTCGCGCGGCAGATCGAGGGAATTTATGCCGAACTCGGGGCACCGGTGCGCGTGCTTGATTTGGCGGATTTGCCGCCGGAGATTTTTTCACCAAGTTCGTACGCGGCGAAACCGGACGCGTTTTGCCCGTTCGCCGAGGCGATCCTCAACGCCACCGGTTTGGTCCTGGTGACCCCGGAATACAATGGCGGCATGCCCGGCGTGCTCAAATATTTCATCGATATGCTGAAATTTCCGGAGAGTTTTGACCAGCGGCCGGTTTGCTTTGTTGGCGTTGCCGCCGGGATTTGGGGCGCGTTGCGGCCGGTGGAGCAACTGCAACAGATTTTTGGTTATCGCGGCGCGTACATTTATCCCGAGCGCGTCTTTCTCCCGCAAATCAACAGCCTGCTGGATGCCGGCGGGC
>Ga0206847_10382_pt1 | contig 11615 bp, 9 predicted proteins | sample Alteio_BWOrgCont_17_FD_152880 | JGI IMG/M metagenome (GOLD analysis project Ga0206847, IMG submission 152880) | Enriched cells from forest soil in Barre Woods Harvard Forest LTER site, Petersham, Massachusetts, United States -... | ecosystem: Environmental > Terrestrial > Soil > Temperate forest >... | reverse complement strand
CGGATGCGGGGACACGCAGTTTGGCCGCGGCGACTGTGGCACGCGTTGAGGCAAGGATTGTGTCCAGATGAGTTGCCATACGCTGGCTTGAGTATACGAGGTAAAGAGTCGTGCGATCGGTTCACACCGCACCCTCCGGGGCGGAACATTTGAACTGGAACGCGTTCCCAGGAGTGCCCCTTCGCTTTGCTCAGGGTTCTCCTGGGCTATTATCGTCTCCTCCCTCTGGGAGGGAAGCGGTTGAGGATCGTGGAATCGCACCCTGGCGACGAAAACAAGAACTTCGCGAGGATGGGGCACCCGGCGATTGTTCTTGGTGAGGCGGGATCATGCACCGTCGTGAAAGTCGTCGATGACTTTTTCGGTGATGATTCGCTGCTGGACGGGGGACGAAAGGACGGTTGATGTTGACGTGGTTCCGTAGTGGCCGAGTTTGTCGAGAAAGCGCTCAAGATGTTCGACGGAGACTACGCGCGCCTTGACGATGAAGGAGTCGGAGCCGGTGACGCGGTGACACTCGAGGACTTCCATCCACTTGACTACCTGGAGCTGAAATGCGCGGACTGTTGACTCCTGACCGGCGATCGACAGGCGGACAAAAATCAGGATGGGCATGCCGAGGCGCTCGAGGCTGATGTCGGCGTGGAAGCCGCGAATTACGCCGAGTTTCTCGAGACGGTAGACGCGCTCGGCAACCGCTGGAGTGGTTAGACCGACGCGGCGACCGAGTTAGGCCCATGAGAGGCGAGCGTCCTGCTGAAGCTCTTCAATGATCTTCCAGGAGATGCGATCCAACTCGGCTGGTTCATGGGCGTGGGTGTATCGACTGGTGGGCATTGGGCTTGGTGTTACCTCATTGATTGGACACTGCGGCGGACCCTTCGATTGAAAGGACATTAGCACTGTTTTCTTAAGAATGTAAACCTCGATTGGCCGACGGCCTATTGAATTGGGTTGTCAGTTGTTGGAGGCGAATGCGATACTGCCCGTCGTCACAGCAGGATGGAGCTTCCCCATGGCTCAGGATCAATTTCACCCCGGGTATCAGTCCGGGTTTGGCAACGAGTTTGCCAGCGAGGCTCACCCCGGCGCGTTGCCACAAGGGCAAAACGCTCCGCAGCATGCGCCGCTTGGGCTTTACACGGAACAGATCAGCGGCACGGCTTTCACGGCGCCGCGGGCGCTGAATCGCCGGACGTGGAGCTATCGGATTCGGCCTTCGGTGATGCATGAGCCGTACGGTGAGTTTTCTCTGAAAACCTACATGCGGAGCGGGCCATTTAACGAGGTGCCGACGCCGCCAAACCAGATGCGGTGGGATCCGCTGCCTGTGCCGGCTAAGAAGACGGACTTTGTCGAAGGAATTGTGACGCTTGGCGGCAATGGCGACCCGGCCATGCAGGATGGAGTGGGACTTCACCTTTATGTGGCCAACACTTCGATGCATGACCGTTTCTTTTACAACGCGGACGGGGAGATGCTGATTCTGCCGCAGCAGGGACGACTTTTACTGCGCACCGAGTTGGGCATTCTGGAGGTTGCTCCTGGCGAGTTAGCTGTGATTCCGCGTGGGATTAAATTTCGCGTGGAGCTGCCGGATGGCGATGCGCGGGGTTATATCTGCGAGAACTACGGACAGCCGTTTCGACTGCCGGATCTGGGGCCGATTGGGGCGAATGGGCTGGCTAATTCGCGAGACTTCCTGACTCCCGTTGCGGCATACGAGGATCGTGAAGGCGCATTCGAGGTGATCGCCAAGTTTCTTGGAAAGCTGTGGCGGGCGGAGATCGATCACTCACCGCTGGATGTGGTTGCGTGGCATGGGAACTATGCGCCTTACAAGTACGATATGGCGCGCTTCAACTGCATCAATACTGTTAGCTTCGATCACCCCGATCCTTCGATTTTTACGGTGCTCACGGCGCCTTCAGGAGTGGCCGGGACGGCTAATGTGGACTTTGTGATTTTTCCGCCGCGCTGGATGGTGGCGGAGCATACGTTCAGGCCGCCGTGGTTCCATCGCAATATGATGAACGAGTTCATGGGATTGATTCTGGGCCAATACGACGCGAAGGCAGAGGGGTTTCTGCCGGGCGGCGCGAGCTTGCACAACTGCATGTCAGGCCATGGACCGGATGCGGAGACGTTTGAGCGGGCCAGTGCGGCGGAGTTGAAGCCGCACTATATCGACGGGACGCTGGCTTTCATGTTTGAGACGCGGCTGCCAGTGCGGCCTACACGCTTTGCGCTGGAAGAGAAGATTCTCCAACATGAATATTATGAGTGCTGGCAGGGGTTGAAGAAAAATTTTCGCGGCGCTTGATGAGAAGGAGATTCACAAAAGCAGCCGCAGGTCCCCTTCGGCGAGCTCAGGGCAGGATTTCGACTCCGCCGCGCTAGGCTCCTGATGAACAGGGTAGATCAGGCGAGAAATTCAGCGAGTTAGCTTCCGCTTTGCGGAAATAGCGAGTTAGCGGGTTTGTTTGGCTGGCCCACTGTTCATTTCAGCTGTAACTTACAACGCGGGTTAAGATGCTCAGGGTGACAGTCCTGTGGGAGCGATAGCCATTTGATCGAACCGTTTTCAAAAGCCGAGTGGAGCCGGAAGAGCTGGGTTGAATCGGCTAATGAGGCGGGCTGCGGGTTTCCGATGCAGAGTCTTCCCTATTGCATTTTTGCAGATGAGGAGGGGCGGGCGCGGACTGGCGTGGGCATTGGCGCATTTGTGCTGGACCTGCGTTGGTGCAGGGGTGCGGGACTTCTGGATGGGTTGCCGGGGCCACTTCTTGCTGCTTGCGAAGCGAAGACTCTAAATGCGCTTTTGGGTTGCGGTTCAGTTGCTCATGCGGGACTGCGGAACCGGTTGATGGACCTGCTTGATGCAGAAGCGGAAGAGGCTACGCGAGAGGCAGTTGGGGCTGCGCTTATCGCGAAGGAAACAGCGACGCTGCTGAAGCCCGTGGAATCCGCTAATTACACGGACTTCTATGCGTCGATTCATCATGCGACTCGTGTGGGGCGGCTGTTTCGTCCTGAGAATCCGCTGCTGCCGAATTACAAATTTGTACCGATCGGTTATCACGGGCGAGCTTCATCGGTGGTTGTGAGCGGGACGCCGGTGCGGCGGCCACATGGGCAGACGCGGCCACCTGAGGCGGGGGGTGAACCTGCCTGGGGGCCGACGCAATTTCTGGATTATGAGGTTGAGGTTGGGCTGTATATCGGGGATGGCAACCCGCTTGGCGAGCCGATTGGAATCCGACAGGCTGGGGAACATATCTTTGGGATATCGCTGCTGAACGACTGGTCGGCGCGTGACATGCAGGTGTGGGAGAGCCAGCCTCTGGGCCCGTTTTTGGCGAAGAGCTTTGCGACCAGTGTTTCCGCCTGGGTGGTGCCGATGGCGGCCCTTGCGCCGTTTCGCTATCCGCTTACTCTGCATCATCCGGATGATCCATCTCCGCTGAAATATCTGTTTGACGGATGGGATCAGTACGGCGGGGCTATCGATTTGACGGTGGGGGCGTGGCTGCTGACGTCGGTAATGCGCGCTGCTGGCGAAGCTCCACATCGGTTGAGCGAAGGCAGCCTGATGGATCTCTACTGGACGCCGGCGCAGCTTGTCGCCCACCACACCAGCAATGGATGCAACCTGCTGCCGGGAGACCTGCTGGGCACGGGTACGATCTCCGGTCGAGAAGACGAATCGGCAGGCTGTCTGCTGGAATTGACTGCTGGGGGTAAGAAGCCGATTTTGCTGCCGAATGGGGAGACGCGCGGCGCTCTGGAGGATGGTGATGAGGTGATTCTTCGCGGGTTTTGCAGGCGCGAGGGCTTTCCGGACGTGTCGCTGGGGGAGTGCCGTGGGGTTGTGGTCCGAGCTGTTTAGAACAACTTTCGATTATTAAGTAAATATGGATCTTGAGTACCGAAACACAAAGCAAAATGCCCTATATTTCTCTGAACGGCCCTTCATTGTTCTCTATTGAGCGGCCTATGCTCGTGGTCAGGTGTGACTGGGATCACCGTGCTTTTTTGGGCATTTTTGTTCTCATCACACATTTACCGGAGGTTGCGATGGCGTCATTTGCTCCCAGCGCAGTGTTGAGCGGTCAGGATTTTCTGCCTTTGAAGGGCACGGACCATGTGGAATTTTATGTGGGGAACGCGCGGCAGGCGGCCTACTTCTATCGGACTGCATTTGGGATGAGCCTGGTGGCTTATGCGGGGCCTGAAACGGGGCAGCGGGATCGCGCTTCGTACGTGGTACAGCAGGGGAAGATTCGCTTTGTGCTGACGACCTCTTTGCGGTCCGGCAGTGCTATTGCGGAGCATGTTGCGAAGCATGGAGATGGAGTGCGGGTGATCGCGCTGGAAGTGGAAGACGCGCGGCAGGCATGGATCGAGACTACGGCGCGAGGGGCGCGCTCGGTGGCTGCTCCTGAGGAGACGGCCGACGAGAATGGCCGCATTATTACCTCATCGATTGCCGCTTACGGAGATACGATCCACACGTTTGTTGAACGCGGGCATTACAACGGGCCATTTCTTCCCGGCTTTCGTGCGGAGGCGGTGGACACGGTGGCGCGGCCCACGGGACTGAAGCATGTGGACCACATGGTGGGCAACGTTGGCTGGCATGCGATGGATGAGTGGGTCAGTTTCTATGGGCAGGTGATGGGCTTTCAGCTCTATCAGCATTTTGATGACAAGGATATTTCTACCGAGTACTCGGCGCTGATGTCGAAGGTGATGGCTAACGGGAACGGCTATGTGAAGTTCCCTATCAATGAGCCGGCGGAGGGACGGAGGAAGTCTCAGATCGAAGAATATCTGGACTTCTACCAAGGGCCGGGGGTGCAGCACATTGCGCTTGCGACGGACGATATTCTCAGCACGGTTTCGCGGATGCAGATGCAGGGTATTGATTTTCTGACGGTGCCGCATAGCTACTACACCGAATTGGCCAAGCGCGTGGGGCCGATCGATGAGCCTATTGAGGAATTGGAGCGGCTTGGGATACTGGTGGATCGCGACGACGAGGGGTACATGCTGCAGATTTTCACGCGGCCTGTTGAAGATCGACCGACGCTGTTTTACGAGATCATTCAGCGCAAGGGCAGCCGGAGTTTTGGCAAGGGAAACTTCAAGGCGCTGTTTGAGGCAATTGAGCGCGAGCAAGAGCTGAGAGGCAACTTGTAATGGCTACTACGGTTGCGTTACCGAAGGCTGCGCCGTATCTGATTGAGCAGGATTACGGGTCGTACACTTGCGAGCAGCACGGAATTTGGGCGGAGCTGGTGCGGCGTCGGATGCCGCAATTGGAACGGCGGGCGGCGCAGGAGTATCTGGATGGATTCGACACTCTTTGCCTGCCTTATGATCGGTTGCCCAACCTGGCTGCGGTGTCGGCAAAGCTGGAGAGGCGGACGGGGTGGAATGCTACGCCTGTGAGCGGTTTTATGCCTGCGCCGGCTTTTTTTGAGATGCTTGCGAGCCGTCGGTTCCCTACTACTACATGGTTGCGTGGCCGGGACTCGCTGGAATATACGCCTGAGCCGGATATTTTTCACGACGTATTTGGGCATGTGCCTATGCATGCGCTTCCGGTGTTCGCGGACTTTTTGGCGCACTATGGACAGCTCTGCGCGCGGATTCAGGATGAGGCGATTCTGGAACGGATTGGGCGCGTGTTCTGGTATACGGTTGAGTTCGGATTGATTCGCCAGGATGGCCAGGTGAAGGTGTATGGGAGTGGGCTGATCAGCTCTAACGGCGAGTGCTCGAACGTGCTGCATAGCGGCTGCGCGGTGCGGCCTTTCGCTCTGGACGAAGTGTTGCGCACGCCGGTGAAGGTGGACGAGATGCATCGCCTGCTGTTCGCGATTGAGAGCTTCGATGAGATTTACGAGGCGATGCGAACGCTGGAAGCTCGGATCGATAACGGCTCGCGTCTGGACGATTGACCGCACCGGCCGGCCATTGCGGGTGCGCGGGCTTCCTTCCTTGTCATTCACGAATCCAAGTTGATGCGGGAGCGGTGCGGGCTGGATTTGGCGCGCTGGAACTTCTTCGCGGAAGGCCATGATGGGCTTGCTGGGCTATTGATAAAGGACATGCTATAGACTTGCACTTTTAATGGACGGTGCGATGGCGGACGAATTGAAGTTTGATAACAGCCTTGGGTCGAAGCTGGACATGGAGGCTCCGCGGGCGAAGGCGAACCGGGAGGCACTGCTGGCGCTGATGCAGACGGTAGGCGCGGAAGAGGCTCAGATAAAGCTCGGCGGCGGTGTTAAGGCGGCTGAGGCTCAGCGCGCCAAGGGCCGGCTGACGGTGAGAGAACGGCTCAGGTTGCTGCTGGATGAAGGGACTGAACTGCTGGAATTGGGGCTTTGGTCTGCGTATGGAATGTATGGCGAATATGGTGGTGCGCCGGGCGCGGGCGTTGTTACTGGATTGGGCCGAGTTTGCGGGCGGATGTGCATGATTATCGCGAACGACGCTACGGTGAAGGCTGGCGCGTTTTTTCCGATGACGGCGAAGAAGGTTTTGCGAGCGCAGAATATTGCGCTGGAAAATCGGATACCGACGTTGTATCTGGTGGACTCGTCTGGTGTGTTTTTGCCGCTGCAGGAGGATGTGTTTCCGGATACCGATGACTTTGGGAGGGTGTTCAGGAATAACGCGGTGATGAGCTCGTTGGGGATTCCGCAGATCACGGCAATTATGGGGATGTGCGTGGCTGGCGGCGCATATCTGCCGGTGATGACGGATACGGTTTTGATGACGGAAGGCTCGGGGCTATTTCTGGCGGGGCCATCGCTGGTGCAGGCGGCGATTGGGCAGAAGACGGACGCGGAAGAGTTAGGCGGCGCGACGATGCATGCGGAGATATCGGGGACCGTGGACTTCAAGGAGCCCAACGATCATTTGTGCATTGCGCGATTGCGTTCGCTGGTGGGGAAGATGGGGGAAAGACATAGCTCCGAGCTACGCGCTGCGCAATGGGAATCCGAAAGGGGAGTTTATAACTCGCTGGCATTCGATGTTATTCGGGATGCGCCTAAGTTTGCGGCGGAGGAGTTATACGGCTTGTTGAACCCTGCGCCTGGCTCGAGCAACGTTTACGACATGCACGAGGTGATTGCGCGTGTGGTGGATCGCAGCGAGTTCGATGAGTACAAGACGGATTTTGGTCGGACGGTGCTATGCGGGTATGCACGTATCGGCGGCCGAGCAGTGGGGATTGTGGCGAACCAAAAGACGAATCAGAATCAGACGGTGGCGATGGGACCGGCCGCGGGGATGAACCGCATCGAGGTTGGCGGGGTTATCTATACGGAGAGCGCGCAGAAGGCGGCGCGGTTCATCATGGATTGCAATCAGAACCTGGTGCCGCTGGTGTTTTTACACGATGTGAATGGATTCATGGTTGGCAAGGATGCGGAGTGGTCGGGGATTATTCGGGCCGGAGCGAAGATGGTGTCGGCAGTGAGCACGAGCGTTGTGCCGAAGATTACGGTGATCATTGGCGGCAGCTTTGGCGCGGGACATTATGCAATGTGCGGGAAGGCATACGATCCGCGATTTCTGTTTGCGTGGCCGACGGCGCGCTATGCGGTGATGAGTGGCGCGTCGGCGGCGAACACGCTGGCGGAGGTGCGCGCGAAGCAGATGGAGCGCGGCGGGAAAGTGCTTTCAGATGCGGAGAAGAAGGCTCTCTACGACGAGATCAAAGGGACGTATGACGCGCAGGCTGATCCGCGTTATGGAGCTGCGCGGCTGTGGATTGACGCGATTATCGATCCGGCAAAGACGAGAGATGTGCTGATTACGGCGCTGGAGGCTTGCGCGTTGAATCCGGATGTACCGCGATTTAATCCTGGAGTTTTGCAGACATGATTGTGGGTTGGCAGAGTTGAAATAAATGTGATTTCAAAGGCAGAGAGAGAAGCGCATCGCGGGCTGGATGCCAGGAGCAAAGTAATGAATGTTGAGTTGGAGTCGGTGGAGAGTTTATATCCGTTTGTGTTGACGGAGGATCAGGAGCATCTGCGCAAGGAGATTCGCGAGTTTGCCGCGAGAGAGATTGCGCCGAATGTGATGGCTTGGGATGAGGCTTGCGAGTTCCCTATGGCGGTTATCAAGAAGCTGGGCGCGATGGGCTTGCTGGGGATGATTTTTCCGCCTGATTATGGCGGCGCGGGGCTGGGGTATGTGGACTACGTGCTGGCGATTGAGGAGTTATCCGCGGTGGATGGGTCGATTGGGATAACTATTGCTGCGCATAACTCCCTGGGAACAAATCATATCTTCTTAGCTGGGACTGAGGCGCAGAAAAGGAAGTACGTACCGCTGCTTGCGAGTGGAGAGTGGCTTGCTGCGTGGGGACTGACGGAGCCGGGGTCGGGTTCGGATGCAAGTGCTGCGCGGACTACGGCAGTGAAAAAGGGCGACCGCTATGTGCTGAATGGAAACAAGACATTCATTACCAATGGGCACTATGCGGACGTTGCTGTAGTTATCGCTGTAACTGATAAGAGCAAGGGGACGCATGGGCTTTCAGCATTTGTGGTGGAGAAGGGGACGCCGGGATTTCGACCGGGGAAGAAGGAGAATAAGCTTGGCCTCAGAGCAAGCGATACGAGCGAGTTGATCTTCGAAGACTGCGAGATTCCGGCGGAAAACTTGTTGGGCGCTGAGGGTGAGGGATTCGTGGATGCAATGCGGGTTCTGGATGGCGGGCGCATTTCAATTGCCGCACTGGCGTTGGGGATTGGGCGCGGCGCGCTGGATGCGGCGTTGAAGTATGTGAAGGAGCGGAGACAGTTTGGGAAGGCTATTGCGGAGTTTCAAGGGATCCAGTGGAAGCTGGCTGATATGGCTACGGAACTCGACGCGGCGCGACTGCTGACACAGCGGGCCGCGGTGCTGAAGGATTCGGGGCGCAAGATAACACGCGAGTCGGCGATGGCAAAGCTATTCGCAAGCGAAGTTGCAGTGCGCATTTGCAACGAGGCCGTACAGTTATTCGGCGGGTATGGATTTATCAAGGACTATCCGGCGGAGAAGTATTATCGCGATGTGAAGCTATGTACGATTGGCGAAGGGACGAGCGAGATTCAGCGGATGGTTATCGCGAGAGAGATACTGAAAGTTCATCCATCTCGTGGATAGGCGCGTGGGCTCGTTGATTTGAGAAAGACTCATGGGCGAATTGGTCAAGATTGTGGAATGTCCGCGGGATGCATGGCAGGGCTTGCCGGGGCTGATTCCCGCACAGCAAAAGGCTGACTATCTGCGCAAGTTGATGGCTGCGGGATTTACGCACATCGATGCGGTGAGCTTTGTTTCCGCTGCGGCTGTGCCGCAGATGGCGGATTCTGAGGACGTGTTGCAGCTTTTGGGCTCGTCGAGAGATGTCGAGATTATTGGCATTGTTGTGAATGAAAAAGGCGCGGAGCGGGCGATTAAGACCGGGGATGTACATACGCTTGGGTTTCCGTATTCGATCTCGCCGGAGTTTCTGCAACGGAATCAGAAGCAGACGCAGGAAGAGTCGTTGCGGGTGTTGCGGGCAATCGGTGCGCTGGCTAGTGATGCGGGATTGAATGTTGTGGCTTATGTCTCGATGGCCTTTGGGAATCCGTATGGAGATGCATGGAGTGTTGGTGCGGTTATCGATGCGTGCGATGTATTGATTGAAACTGGGATTCGGCAGATTTCTCTGGCGGACACTGTGGGATTGGCTACTCCCGCACAGATTACGGAAGCGGTGACGCGGGCGTTGGGGGTGAGCGAAGGCGCCGAGATCGGTGTACACCTTCATGCGAGGTTTCAGGATGCGGCGGTGAAGATTCGTTCGGCTTATAATGCGGGATGCAGGCGCTTCGACTCGGCGATTGGGGGACTGGGGGGTTGCCCATTTGCGCAGGATGCGTTGGTGGGAAATATCCCGACGGAGATGTTAGTTGCGGAGTTGAGAGAGTTAGGTGCGGAGTTACCGCAGTTACAGCAGCTGGGGGATCTGGTTTGCTCCAGCGCGGCAATTGCTAGAGAGTTTGGTGCGGCGTTAAATTGAATAGTTAATTAAGGCGTGGAGGGACAGGTTTGAGTTATAGAACGATACTGGTGACGGACGATGCGGATGTTCGGACGATTACTTTAAATCGTCCTGAGCGCCGCAATGCGATGACTCCTGAAATGCAGGTGGAGTTGATTGCTGCGTTGGAGGATGCGGCCGTCGGTAGTTGCCGCGTTGTTGTATTTCGAGGGGCTGGCGATGCATTCTGCTCGGGCCTGGATTTGGCGGTTTTGCAAAACATGAACGACAAGTCAGCGGCGGATCATCGAGCGGACGCTGAACGAATTGCGAAGCTGTTACGGACGTTGTATGAATTGCCCAAGCCTACGATTGCGGCGGTGCATGGAGCGGCTATTGCGGGTGGGACTGGGCTCGCTACTATCTGCGATTTCACGCTGGCGGTGCCGGCTGCGAAGTTTGGGTATACGGAGGCGCGGATCGGCTTTGTGCCTGCGCTGGTGTCGGCGTTTCTGGCATTGCAGATTGGCGATAAACTAAGTCGCGATCTATTGCTGACTGGCCGGTTATTCGATGCGGCGGAAGGGTATCGCCTTGGTTTGGTCAATGAGGTCGTAGAGCCGGAAGCGCTTGAGGAACGCGTGCGGGCGTTGGCGAATGTGCTGACGGCGAATAGTCCGGAATCTATGGCAGCAACGAAGAGATTGCTGGCTGCGCAGAACAAGGTGTGGCTGGATGCGGCGATAACTCAGGCTATGGAAGCGAATGCACAGGCTCGCGAAACGGCGGACTTTCGAGAAGGGATTGCGGCGTTTCTGGAGAAGAGAAAGCCCGTTTGGTCGAGATAACTATCGTTGCTGGTAAAAAACAAGAAGTCGAACTGGCAGCAATTCCGGCATTAAAAACGATGATTCGGAGATTCTTCATACAAGTGCAGCAAGTTAGCCCCCGCTGCGCGGGGTTAGCGAGTTAGCAAGTTAGCGGGTGTCTTGATCGGATCCGGCTTCCTGCTCCGGTGGGTTGGTGAACGGGTGGACGACTTTCAAATGGCCGCATCGCTGAAGCGAACTGGAGCTTCTGTTTGTTGGACAACTTGTTCACGAGTAACTCCGGAGGCTAATTCAATTACTTCAAATCCAGCCGGTATAACATCGAGCACGCATAGATCGGTAATTACTCGTTGAACCACACGAGCTCCAGTTAGTGGCAGAGTGCATTCGCGGAGCAATTTGGCGCTGCCATCCTGCGCGACGTGCTCCATGATTACGATCACTCGTTGAACGCCGGAGACAAGATCCATCGCTCCGCCCATACCTTTGACGCGCTTGCCGGGAATCATCCAGTTGGCAAGGTCTCCGTTTTCGGCAACCTGCATTGCGCCGAGAATTGCGAGGTCGATGTGGCCGCCGCGAATCATGGCGAATGAGTCCGCGCTTGAAAAAGTGGATGCGCCGGGGACGAATGTCACCGTCTGTTTTCCTGCATTGATCAGGTCTGCGTCGACCTCGGTTTCGAGGGGGAAAGGACCCATGCCGAGAAGGCCGTTCTCCGACTGCAACGTAACAGTGAT
>Ga0206847_10381_pt1 | contig 11616 bp, 8 predicted proteins | sample Alteio_BWOrgCont_17_FD_152880 | JGI IMG/M metagenome (GOLD analysis project Ga0206847, IMG submission 152880) | Enriched cells from forest soil in Barre Woods Harvard Forest LTER site, Petersham, Massachusetts, United States -... | ecosystem: Environmental > Terrestrial > Soil > Temperate forest >... | reverse complement strand
ATGATGGCGGAAAGAACTGGGGCGCGGCGCCGGCGCTGCATGGCAAGTCGATCCGGGCGATGACGGTGGCAGCTTCTGATCCGAAGCTGCTTGTAGCAGGAGCGCTGGATGGCGTCTATCGCAGCGAGGATGGCGGCAGCAGCTGGCAGAAGATCTCCACGTCCAGTTCGGAGATCCATGACATCGAGTCGATCGCGGTCGACCCCAAGAATACGGACGTGGTGTACGCCGGTACGTTACACCTGGCCTGGAAGACGGAAGACGGCGGGGCGACCTGGAAGCACATCAAGAACGGCATGATCGAAGACTCGGACGTGTTCTCGATCATCGTCGACTCCACCAATCCTTCGGTGGTATTCGCCAGCGCCTGCTCGGGCATTTACCGGAGCGATAACGCGGGCGAGTTGTTCCACAAGATTCAGGGCATTCCGTTCTCAGCGCGGCGCACGCGCGTGCTGAAGCAGGACCCGAACCATCCCGAGATCGTCTACGCGGGAACCACCGAAGGCCTGTGGAAGACCACGGACGCGGGCAAGACCTGGAAGCGGGTCAGCAATCCGGAAGTGGTGGTGAATGACGTGATCGTGGATCCGCGGAACTCGCAGCATGTAATGCTGGCCACGGATCGTGGCGGTGTTCTCGCGAGCCAGGACGGCGCGCAGAGCTGGACAGCTTCCAACCACGGCTATACGCATCGTTACGTCACCGCAGTTCTGGCGGACAACAAGAGTTCTGACACCATCTACGTGGGCGTGGTGAACGACCGCGAAATGGGCGGTGTCTTCGTCTCGCACGATGCCGGGCAGCACTGGACGCAGAAGAGCGCCGGCCTGGACGGGCGCGACGTCTTCACCCTGAAGCAGACGGCCACTGGCGAACTGGTCGCAGGCACCAACCGCGGCATGTTCGAACTGGCGCACAACGGGACGGAATGGAGTCCGATCAACAATGTGGTTGACCAGAAGACTGCAACCCGGACGGTGAAAACCAAGTCCGGCAAAATGCGCACGGTCACGGGCAAGACGGCTGCGAAATCGGTGTTGACGGCGCGAGTCAACGATATCGAGATCACACCGGCTCGCTGGCTGGCAGCGACATCGGCTGGCTTATATACAAGCACCAACGACGGCAAGAGCTGGAACGGCGGGCCGGTGATGGGCCAGAAGGATTTCGTCTCGGTCCATGCCACTGGAACTACGCTGGCTCTGGCGACCCACAACAGCGTGCTCGTGTCGAAGGACAGCGGTACCACATGGCAGGAGTCGGCGAGCTTGTCGACTTATGTCAGCAACATCCGCAACGTGACCGTCACGCAAGAAGGGCAGATCCTGGTGGCTTCGCGGGAAGGCGCGTTCCGCAGTCCGAACGCGGGCGGAGGCTGGGAGCACCTGCAGAACGGCCTGCCCGACAAGAACATCAGCTCCATCAGCTATGACACCAACCGCAACCGGCTGCTGGCTACCAGCACCGCAACCGGCGTGGTGTTCGAGAGCGAAGACGGCGGACAAAGCTGGCACCGCGGGCCGGATGCGGGATATCCGCTGCGCAGCGTCAGTCTGGTGCATGGGCACTTCGTGGCCGCAACACCGTTTGACGGTGTCGTGATCCAGCCGGAGAAGGATGACCGCAGCGCCGCCGCTGATACGGGCACCAACTAACTCAAACAGAATCTCTCTTCCAAAAGGGACCGGCGAAGTTTTGCCGGTCCTTTCTTTTGTGGGTGCTTTTGTCAGCTTTTTGGGACCTTTTGGCTGGCAGCGGTTCTTGAACAAGACTCTCAGAATGCGGGTATACCCCCTACCCACCGGCCTAGTCTGAGGTTGAGGATACGGTGAAGTCGCCCTATCGAGGCCGGATGCCACGGGGAAGCGCGTGAACTAATACTAATAATGTTCGGAGGCTGACCTAACATCGTGGTATTATTCCTGTCGCTCGCCTCTAGCCGGAAGCGAGGTTTTGGGACGGAGGTTCTGTATGAGCGGACGGCGTGCAGTTTGGACGAAAGTATGCAGAGTGGCCCGAACCTCCGCGGTTTTGGCAACTTTCGCCGGGTTGCCGCTGGCGCAGGGCCAGAAGTTCAAAACTCTCTACTCGTTTACCGGGGGCAACGACGGCGGGATACCGCAAGGCCCGCTTCTCCTGGACAAAAAAGGAAACCTGTACGGTGCAGCCTTCACGTCTGCTAACGGTTTTGGCAACGGAACGGTCTTCAAAGTAAACCCCACCGGCAAGTTCAGGCTACTGTTCGCCTTCCCAGGACAGGGGGGCAACGGAAACAACGGAGCAAACCCTGTGAGTGGAGTAGCCAGGGATGATCATGGCAACATCTATGGCGCGGCCCAGTTGGGTGGGCAGTATGGCATAGGTGTGGTATTTAAGGTTTCGCCAACCGGACAAGAGACTGTGCTCCGCGATTTTAGCGGACCTGATGGAGCTGTTCCTAACTCCGCATTCATCCGAGCACCCTCGGGGGGGTTCTATTCATCTGCCTTCGAGGGTGGGGACGGCAAATGCCGGGACGGTTTGAACGATTGCGGCCTCGTTTTCAGCATCGACGAAAGCGGCAACTACCAGATCATTTACCAATTTCAAGGGCAACCTAGAGACGGGTTCGGACCCTGGCTGACCCTCGTTCAGGATGCTCAAGGCAACCTGTATGGTGTAGACGCCGGTGGGGGTGACCTGGCTGGGATGAACTGCGCTGGATTTCTCTACGGCTGTGGTGCGGTCTTCAAGCTGTCTCCCAACTCCGATGGAACGTGGACCGAGACGCTGCTACACAGCTTCACTGGCGGCAGCGATGGTGACACGCCGACAGGTGTCGCCGTTGACTCTCAAGGCAACGTATATGGCACATCGCTCTTCGGGGCACAGACCGGATGCGGCGCCGTCTTCAAGATCGACGCGGCGGGTAACTTTACGATTTTGCACAGCTTCACCGGAAACGATGGTTGCGCGGCTCGTGGTGTTGCATTGGATCAGTCGGGAAATCTCTACGGGGCTACCGCGGGCGGGGGCAAGTCCGGGTGCCCTGCTGGGTGTGGTGTGGTTTATCGTGTGGACGCGCAGGGTACCTTCAAGGTCTTACATGCCTTCGATGGCTCGGACGGAGGTAAGGCAGGAGTTTTGATTGTCGATGGCGCGGGTACTTTGTATGGCACGACCATCCAGGGTGGCGCGTCGGACTGGGGAACAATCTTCAAGCTCAAACCATAAAGAGTGCGGGCCGAAGGCCAGGTTCGGCCCAGAGTGCGGTTTGCGCATGAGGATGACGAGTCAGGGGTCAGCGTATGGGAGTGTCCGCCCTAGACGCTTGCAATTTTTTCTTCCTTGACAAGGTTCTGCTGCGGGTAGCATAGTTTGTGCGACCCGTTTTTCGCTGGAGCCCCCACAGTCAATTACGGTCTTGCTGATTACCTGAACCCTCCCTTTCAGGAACGGCGGCAAGGTGGTGCAAGTTGAGTAAGGGCCGCTTTCTGACCTTAACCCCGGATGTGTGAAAATTGAGCCGTGAAGAGGAGGCATTTATGACCAGCCATGTACGACCTCGGACCCGGACCGGTATGCAGGCCTGTCTGGTGAGTCTAGCAATCTTCCTGCTGGCAACGTTCTGTTTTGGCCAGGGGCCGAGCGCGCCCGCCGACTGGACCGAGTTCCACAGGAACGATATGGAACGCTGGAATCCCTATGAGAGTGTGCTGAACGTCAACAACGTTGGGAACCTCGTCCTCAGGTGGAGCTTTGCTACCGGCGGCAACGTAGAATCTTCGCCGGCCGTAATCGATGGGGTCGTCTACATTGGATCGACGGATGGTAACCTGTACGCTCTGGACGCCAAAACGGGCACCAAGCTGTGGAGCGATCGGATTGGGACCGACATATTGTCTTCGCCCGCTGTGGCAAACGGGACAGTGTATATTTCCTCGGACGATCACTACCTGCATGCGGTAAACGCCAAGACTGGGGCCAAGCTATGGACCTTCCGCACGCGCAGTTGGATGTATTCCTCTCCCGCCGTGGTGGGTTCAGTGGTCTACGTCGGCTCCTACGATGGATCAGTGTATGCGCTGACGGCCAAGACCGGGGCCAAGATATGGGGACACTTCGGTGGCGGCGGTTTCTCGTCGCCTGCTGTAGAGGGTGGCATGGTCTATGTCGGATCGATGGATAGAGACCACGAAACGCATGTCTCAGCGTTGAACGCCGGGACCGGGGTTAAGCAATGGAGCTACGCCACAGAAAGCTATGTGTTGTCATCGCCGGCGGTGGCAACTGGGGTGGTCTACGTCGGTTCGTTCGACAACCATGTATATGCACTGAATGCCAAGACGGGGGCCACATTGTGGAACTATGCTACCGGCAGCCAGGTATGGTCCTCGCCCGCGGTGGCGGACGGAGTGGTATATATAGGGTCCGACGACGGCAACCTGTACGCCCTGGACGCCGATACCGGGACCCAACTTTGGAGCTACCAAACTGGCGGCGCGGTAGACGCGTCGCCCGCAGTCGCGAACGGAGTGGTGTATGCAGCGTCGAAAGACAACAACCTTTATGCGTTCGACGCAAAGACCGGAACCAAGCTGTTCAGCTATTCAGGCGGGGGCGGTTTCTCCTCGCCGGCCGTAGTGAATGGAGTGGTCTACGACGGCTGCGGAATGGGGGTGGGAAGTGTTTGTGCCTTTAGCCTGAAGGGGAGCGAGCCCCCAATCGCAATTTCGAAAGGCGTCCACGGGAGACGGATCCCGAAGTCGCACTGACACCGGACAGGTTCCTCCTCTATCGTGTTGAACTGTGGTTGCACCCGGCAGCGTTCGAAAGGAAATATGGCGCGCATAGAAGGGACGGATTCAATCAAAACCGTCAAGCGGGTGGCGACGGTATGCCTGGTGATGCTGGCGCTGCCAGGATTCTGTATGGGACAGGGCGCAAGTTCGTCCTCGGCTTCGACTGCCTCTCATCCCCCCAAAGCGCGCATCAATTGGACCGAGTTTCACCGGCCGGGCATGGCGCGCTGGAATCCCTATGAGACGACGCTCAACGTCCACAATGTTGGCCAGCTTGGTTTGAAGTGGAGTTACTTCACCTTTGGCGGGGATTTCTCCTCTCCGGCGGTAGTGGATGGAGTGCTTTATTTCGGCTCCGAGGACTACACCGTGTATGGGCTGAACGCCAGCACCGGCGCCAGGCTGTGGAACTATGCTACCGGCTTTTACGTGCATTCCTCGCCGGCGGTTAAGAATGGGGTAATGTATATCGGCTCGGAAAACTGGAACGTATATGGAATCAACGCCCGCAGCGGCGCCAAGCTATGGAATTACACCACGGGTAGCGGAGTGTGGTCGTCGCCGGTAGTGGCGAATGGTGTGGTGTATGCCGGTTCGGGGGACAAGAAAGTATACGCGCTGAACGCCCGCACCGGCGCCAAGCTGTGGAGCTACAAGACCGGCGGTTTGGTCCTTTCCTCGCCGGCCGTGGCGCGTGGTGTAGTTTATGTCGGGTCCTACGACAAGAGCCTATACGCGCTGGATGCCCGCACGGGCGCCAAGTTGTGGAATTTCCCCACCGGCCGCCATATATTCTCCTCGCCCACGGTGACGAATGGGGTGGTGTACATCGGCTCCTGGGACAAGAATGTCTATGCGCTGAACGCCAGGACCGGAGCCAAGCTGTGGAGTTATGCCACGGGCGATGCTATTGAGTCGTCAGCGGCGGTGGCCAATGGCGTGGTATATGTCGGCTCAGACGACAATAATCTGTACGCACTGGACGCGAAGTCCGGCGCCAAGTTGTGGAGCTTTCCGACCGGTTTCGAAGTGGTTTCTTCTCCCGCAGTGGCGAATGGAGTGGTGTATGTGGGCTCGTGGGACGGCAATATTTATGCGCTGGATGCCGGTACCGGCGCTATGTTGTGGAGCGATGCCGTCGGCAGCGCTGTTTCTTCCTCGCCTGTCGTTGTGAATGGAGTGGTTTACGTCGGGTCGGATGGCGGTTATGTATACGCCTTTGGTTTGAACTAAGCGCGCTCGACAAAGCAGTCGTTCAGTCGTCTTTCGGGATTGAAGTCCCGATCCACGCAGTTTTCCACAGGTCTTTCACTCAGCTCTTGAGGCCCGCGCACGCCTTCCCCGGCCGTACAATCGTGGTCCATCTGCCTTGTCTGCCATAGATTGCGCGGTTTGATAGGAGTGTTCAAAAGTTCACCATCATGGTGTGATGACAGTCCTAAGCGGTTTGCTGGGTTGCGCCTAGACTTCCCAAATAGGGAGGGCCTGAACGAGACGCGAGTTCTGTAAAAGGAACGTTCTTCGCAAGGCCGAGTGAGTTTCGCATGAGCGCGATTGCCCACATCCAGCCGAATCGGAACCCAGCCATTGACCCGCTGGTGTTGCGCGCGGCGGTGGATGCTTGTCCCGAGGCCTTGGCGGTGGCGGAAGATGGCCGGATTGCCTACACCAACATCGCTTTTGCGCGAACCTTCAGAGCTGCGAATGGATTGGGACTGTTAGGCAGGACGCTGGATGAGCTCGAACCGGGGACGATTGGCGATGCTCACAGCGCGGTGAAGATTTCCAGTGAGAGGTTCTCGGCGAATGGGCGTGATTGTCTGGTGGTCAGCGCACGAGCAGCGACCTCGCCCGGATTGCCCGACGCGGAACTGCGGCGATCCCAGAGCCTTGAGGCGGTGGGCCGCCTGGTGGGTGGAGTGGTGCATGACTTCAACAATCTGCTTACAGGAGTGGTGCTGTGCTGCGATCTGCTGCTGGCGAAGCTGGGGAAGAAAAGTCCGCTGCGGCATTACGCGCAGGAGATGCGGACGGCCGGCGCGCAGGGGGCGGTATTGATTGAGCAATTGATGGCGGTGGTACGGCAGAGTCAGGTTGAGCCGGCGCTGCTCTCCTGGAACGAAGTAATTGGCGATATGCAGCACCTGCTGGCGAGGATGATTGGGGAGAACATCGAGCTTTCGGCTGAACTGGGCGGCAATCTGCGCCTGGTGAAGATGGATGTAGCCGGGGCGCAGCAAATCATACTCAACCTGGTTTTGAATGCGCGGGACGCAATGCCGGATGGTGGCCAAATCTCCCTGAGTACCCGGAACTGCGTCCCGGGCCCCCTTGTCGTCGAGGAAGCTGCCAGCGGCGACCCGGCCGGCCCGTGGATCGAACTCGAAGTGGCGGACACGGGCTGTGGCATGGATAAGGAAGTTCGTACCCGGATCTTCGAGCCTTTTTTCACTACCAAGGAAGCGGGACAGGGCACCGGCCTGGGTCTGGCCACGGTGAAGAGCATCGTGAAGCAATACCACGGAACCATCGATGTGAACAGTGAACCCGGCGAGGGTACGCGGATTACGGTCGGGTTTCCCGGCGTCCAAGCCGGAGAGACAAATGGCACGCCACGGCAACGAGGGGCAATTATATGACGGCAGCTGCTGCAACTACATTCCACATTCCGCCCGAGGCGGTGAATTACCTGAATCTGGCGATCGTGGACGACGAGCGATCGATTCGTGAAGTTTGCCGGGAAGTGGCGCAAACCATGGGTTTCCACGCGGTGGTGGCGGATTCGGCCGAACAAGCTTACCGGGTGCTGGAGTCGCAAGCCATCGACGTGGTGTTGCTCGATCTAAAACTGCCGGGCGCGGGCGGATTGGAAGCCTTGCATCGCATCAAGGAGCGGCGTCCGGATGCCGAGGTGATTGTGGTGACCGGCTACGCCACGGTGCAGTCAGCGGTGCAGGCCATGAAGAATGGAGCCTACGACTACATGACCAAGCCGTTCAGCATGGATGAACTGAGATTGATTCTGGAGCGGGTGACCGGCCATCTGAAACTGAAAACCGAGAACCGGATCCTGCGCGAGAAGATCAAATCGAGGGAGGGTTATGGCGGGATCGTGGGACATGCGCCGGAGATGGAAAAGCTCTACCGGATGATCTCGAAAGCCGCGCAGAGCAGCCATCCGGTGCTCATTCTGGGCGAAAGCGGGACCGGCAAAGAGTTGGTGGCCCGCTCCATTCATTTCTCGGGGCCATTCCACGACAAGCCGTTCATCCCGGTGGACTGCGGGTCGCTGGTGCCGACGCTGATTGAAAGCGAGCTGTTCGGATACGTGAAAGGCGCATTCACCGGCGCCACTCAAACTAAAGATGGTCTGTTGACCGTGGCGGAGGGAGGGACGGTATTTCTGGATGAGATCGGAGAGATGCCGGTCGATTTACAGGCGAAATTGTTACGGGCGATTCAGGAAAAGGAAATCCGGCCGGTGGGGAGCACCAAGCGGATCAATATCAATGTGCGGATTCTGGCCGCCACCAACCGCGATCTGGAGCAGGCGGTTGCGCAAGGAGCGTTCCGCCGGGATCTGTACTTCCGGTTGAACGTGCTGAATCTGAAAATTCCGTCACTGCGCGAGCGGCGGCAGGACATCCCACTGCTGATCGGGTATTTTATGGAGCGAGTGGCGCGGCAGTCCGGGCGGGCACGCACTTTGAGCGATGCCGCCATGAAAGCCATGCTGGCCTTTGATTGGCCCGGGAACGTGCGCGAATTGGAGAATTGCGTGGAGCGGGCTTGCGCTCTCAGCAGCGGCCCTTTGCTGCAGATGGCCGACATGCCGTCGTCCATCACTGGCGGCAACGGCCATACACCCTCCAACGGGGACACCTCGACAAAAATTATTTCCATGTCAGAAGTGGAGAAGAAAACCATACTCAATACCATCACCCAGCTCAACGGAGACAAACTGCTGGCAGCGCGGCTGTTGGGGATCGGGAAGACGACGCTCTACCGCAAGCTGAAGGAGTATGGTTCACCGGCGTAGAGGCAGGAATTTTCACGGCTCGGCTAAAGCGCGGTGAACCAGATGGACCGCAATCGCGACCTCGCGAACCGCTGAGGCCACGCGCTTTACGTTGCCCGACCGAACGTCGCCGACGGCGAACACGGCGGGAAGTCTGGTTTCCAACATTTGCGGAGGGCGGGTAAGTGGCCACGCGCGAGGAAACAAATCCCGCAAACCCGATCTCGTCCAGTGAGAATAAAGCCCTTATCGTCGAGAGCGACGCAACCCTCGAGCCAGCCGGTCCTTGGAGATGCGCCCGCAATGATGAACACATGACCGATCTCATAAATTGATGTTTGCCCACTGTTCTTGTCCAGCCGGGTGACGCGGTCCAGCCTGACGTCGCCTTCCAAAGCATTACAAGACTGAGATCACTGGTCTTTCGGGCTACTGGGCAGGCTGGGCGTTCTTCAAGGCTTCGTCCAGACTTTGATTGCTCTTAGGTGTAGTGCCCTCGACCACTCGCCATCCGTCGTCGTAAAGGCGGAATGCGACGGTCGATTTGTACAGTACGCCGCCAGCGTAAAGTGCCTGGCCGACTTCGTTGAGCGGAAGCCACTTCCAGACAAAGTCGACATCGGCGACGGCGCCGTTCTTGCTGATGCCGGTGACGCGGACAAGTTCGCGGTGGGCGACCGGCACGCCGAAATATTGAGACTGAAGCGTGTTAGCTGGAATCAAGTCGCGAAAAATGCCGACTCCAAGCGGGGAGAGAGCGACATCCCAGCAAGGGGGCGGAGCGACGGCAGGCGGGCAGGCAACTTTGTCGGCGGTGATCCAGCCACGGTGCTGCAAAACCATGGATTCCGGAGAATAGTAGTCCTGATTGGAGGTGGTTCCGGTGCGCAGCCAGAACTTCTGGGTGGCTTTGAAGGAGTCGGAGCCGGCGATCAGGTCAGTTGCGAGCCGGCGGGTGAGGAAGTCCCGCGGGGAACAGGCCGTTGTCAGGCATAGCAACACCAGCGCGGATATGAGACGGACATTCCATCTGGGGTCACGACCTGCGGCGGAAGGCGTTGAGAGGTTGGGTTGCAACGGTTTGTTTGGCTCCTCCTGAGTTCGATCCGATCTCGTTGACGATTGTACCCAAACTGGAGCGGCGCAGGGTCGCGATGAGACCAAGTGCACGAAGCCAGGCTAGGGCGGGTGTCAGGAGGTTCCAAGCCCCCGGTTTCAGAAGGGGTCGAAAGTCTCTTTGCCAGCTTCGGCTCTGTCGGTAGGATAGATGTCGTTAGAGAAAACAGTTATGGCTGACTCCGGGAAACCCGAGAACTGGAAAACGGGAATGCGCCTGCGGACCGCAAGCGTCATCGTGGTATTGACAGGCGTGCTTTCGCCGGGGGTAGCTAACGCCCGGCACGCAGCGGCGCGCAAGTTCACAACACTCTATCGGTTTACTGGGGGCACGGACGGAGGCGGTCCCCTAGCCCGTGTGATCGGGGATGGGACCGGCAACCTCTATGGAACCACGACTTTGCCTTCAACGGTGTTCAAACTGGATACGCACGGGAAGGAAACCGTGTTGCACGGCTTCCATGGGAGCAGTGACGGATTCGAGCCCATCGCCGGTTTGCTGCGCGACGGACAGGGCAACCTCTATGGGACCACATTTGACGGCGGGATTGGGAACTGCGATTTTGGCTCGGGCTGCGGGACGGTGTTCCGGGTGAGTCCCACCGGCAAGGAAACCGTGCTGTATGAGTTTACCGGAGGGGCGGATGGAGGAAATCCAGCGGGCGGGCTGGTGTCGGACGAGGCAGGCAACCTCTACGGGACTACCACAATAGGCGGGCCGGTCCGCACCTGCAATGACCCCGCAGGCTGCGGAGTGGTCTTCAAGCTAAGCAAGAAGGGTAAAGAAACGGTGCTCCACAAGTTTGCGTCGTATCCGACGGATGGAGCGTATCCCTGGGGCGACCTGATCAGGGACGCAGCCGGCAACCTTTATGGCACTGCCAATTCGGGTGGCACCTTCGGGCCTGGAATGGTGTTCAAGATTGACAAGCAGGGAAACGAGACTATGTTGCACGCCTTCTACGGTTCGGGGGACGGTGGTTTTCCGTACGGGGGCCTGGTGAGAGATGCCAAGGGCAACCTCTATGGGGCTACGTTCAGCGGTGGAATCCTGAAAGGCAACTGCAGTAACACTGGGGCTGGCTGCGGAACGGTCTTCAAGATCGATGCAAACGGCCAAGAGACGGTATTGCATGAGTTCACCGGCGGGGCGGACGGGGCCAATCCCTACTATGTAGATTTGGTTTTAGACGCGGCCGGGAACTTATATGGAACCACCTACTACGGTGGCGATCTCAGTTGCATGAATGACCTTCAGCCAGGTTGCGGCGTCGTATTCAAACTCGATCAAAAAGGCAAAGAAACCGTTCTGCATCGGTTCGCCACCGGCGAGGACGGGGGAAATCCCAGGGCGGGGTTACTTCGCGACGCGAAGGGCAACCTCTATGGCACTACATTCCTAGGAGGTCTAACGTCAGGATGCTTCAACTCCAAGGGCTGCGGAACCGTGTTCAAGGTAACTCCTTGAGCAAAACAAGGGGTCTCTCCTGACGGACTACCGGTTTGAAGCGGCTGCCAGACTGTCGCGCGGGACTGGCTTTCCATGAATCCAAACCGTGGTGATGCTATCGTATGCGTCCACGGTTTCCAACGGAGATTTGTTCAGCAGCACAAGATTGGCAGTTTTTCCCGGCTCGATGGTCCCGAGTTGCGAATCGAGTTTAAACCTGCGGGCGTTGCTGATGGTGGCGGCCTTGA
>Ga0206847_10379_pt1 | contig 11672 bp, 5 predicted proteins | sample Alteio_BWOrgCont_17_FD_152880 | JGI IMG/M metagenome (GOLD analysis project Ga0206847, IMG submission 152880) | Enriched cells from forest soil in Barre Woods Harvard Forest LTER site, Petersham, Massachusetts, United States -... | ecosystem: Environmental > Terrestrial > Soil > Temperate forest >... | reverse complement strand
GGCGGCGAGCAACAGACAGACGCCGCCGAGCATTACGACATACAGGGGATTGTCCTTGAACACGTATTTCACCAATGGCTTGAACGTCAGCGACGCTATAATTTCAGGGATCACGATGAAGAAGTTGAAGATTCCCATGTACAAACCCATGCGCGCGGCGGGTAGTGAATCGGCCAGCATGGCGTAGGGCATTGACAGGATCGAGGCCCAGGCGAAGCCAACGCCTATCATGGGCACCAACAGGAGGTATTTGTCGTGAATGAGATATACCGAGAGGAGCCCCACCCCGCCGCAGGTCAGGCAAAGCGCGTGGGCGATCTTCCGACTGGTTAGCCGGGCCAATTTTGGCAGGCCGAAGGCCACCACAAAGCAAACCACGGAATAAACGGCAAAACAGACCCCACCCCATTCGCCGCCTTCGTCGAAAAGTTTGGAATCCTTATTGGGCGCGCCGAAGACGTAATAAGAAGTCGTGAGGCCGAAGAACATCCACATGCAGAAGAGACCCAGCCAGGTGAAGATTTGGACGACGGCCAATTGCCGCATTACCGTCGGCATTTCACGCAACGCGGATACCACGTTGGCCAAGAGTTCGCTCACGAACCGCCCGGACGCGCGTTGCCGTCGAAATTCCTCCAAGTCCGCTGGCGGATATTCCCGCGTGGTAAAGATCGTCCAGAGGACCGCGAGCAGAAAGACCACCGCGCCGATTTTGAAGGAATACAATACTGTCAGCGGGATTCCGCTGGCGGAGGAACCAGAAACACCGCATCGCGCGAAAATCCACGGCAACATATTGGCCATGGTCGCCCCGATGCCGATGAAGAAGCTCTGCATCACGAAGCCGGCGGTGCGTTGCGCGACATTCAGCTTGTCCGCCACAAACGCGCGGAATGGTTCCATGCTTACGTTGATGCTGGAATCGAGAATCCACAGCCATGAGGCGGCCATCCAAACCGCTTTTGAATCCGGCATGAAATAGAGGGCGATGCTGGAAAGAATCGCGCCGGTGAGGAAATACGGACGCCGCCGTCCCAGCCAATTCCAAGTGCGGTCGCTCAGCGCGCCGATGATGGGTTGGATGAGCAGGCCCGTTACCGGGCCGGCCACCCAGAGTTGCGGGAGATCATCGGCGTTGGCGTTCAGCTTGGTGTAAATGGCGCTCATATTCGCCAGTTGCAACCCCCAGCCAAACTGGATGCCGAGAAACCCGAAGCTCATGTTCCAAATTTCCCAAAACGTGAGGTTTGGCCGCGCGGGCGGCGCGATGGGAACGGGCGCGCCGGATTTACCGGCTGGCATTGGGGAACTCATGGCCCAAATGCAGCATTCCCGGCGCGATCACGCAAGCCAAATTGGAGTTTCGTTTTGGAAATAGTGATTAAAGCCCCGACGCCGCCGCAGGAACAAAACAGGGGACTTTAACATGAGGGAACGGAGAGAACGGAGGGAGGCGGAGATCGAAACGCGCGTCGAGCAATAGAAAATTCCCAAGCTTGTTCTGGTTGCTCGGACCCGGCCACCTGAAGGTGGAACTCCGTACCTTGGAATCGCGCCGACGGCGATTTCTTCCGGATATGGGGTGAACTGGGTGGTGACAATTGGTCTCCTGCCCGCTTAAATTCCGGCCATGCGCAAACCAAAATCGCCGGTGTTTCACCCGGTCGGCGGCCTCGCGGTAACCGGGATGACGACGCAGTCGATTCGACTCAAGTCGCGGACCAACCTTGTGGAGCTGTCGGCGTTGACGCCGGATTTGTTTCGCTTGCGAATTACGCGGGACAAGGATTTTTCACCCGCGCCGTCCTGGGCGGTTGGCAAAGCCGATCGGCCGGCGGTGGCGGTAAAGATTACCCAGACGCCGGGCCAGGTGGCGTTGGAGACATTCGGCGGACGGTTGACGCTGGATACGCGCGAGGGCGGTTGGAATTTCTCGGATAGCGGCGGCAATTCCTATTTGGCGGCGAAAGCTAAGGCAACGGGCTTTATTGGCGGCGAGGCGCGGACCACCGTTTCGCTCGGGGAACAACAGAGTATTTTTGGTCTCGGTGAAACCAGCGGGACGTTCAACAAACGCGGGTTGATCCGGGAATTTTGGAATATCGACGTGCTGGGGCATGGCGTCCCGATTCATCCGAGTTTGCGCAATTTGTATGTCTCCATCCCTTTCGCGATTTCCCTGAGGGAGGGGCGCGCGGCCGGAATTTTTTGGGACAATCCGGCGCGGCAGATCTGGGATCTCGGCCAGACGCATCTCGACCAATGGCAAATGACCGCCGAGTCCGGGGAAATTGAGCTTTATCTTTTTGCCGGGCCGGAAGTGGCGCGGGTGGTTTCGACGTACACAGAATTGACGGGGCGCACGCCGCTTCCGCCGCTGTGGGCGCTCGGTTACCAGCAATGCCGTTACAGTTACGAGACGCGCGCCCGTTTCGAGGAAATTGCCCGAAATTTCCGCCAGCGAAAGATTCCGTGCGATGTCCTGTATCTCGATATCCATCACATGGACGGTTACCGCGTGTTCACCTTTGGCAAGACCTATCCGAAGCCGGCCGAAATGATAAAAAAGCTGGCCCGGCAGGGATTCAAGGTGGTGACCATTGTCGATCCCGGCGTGAAGGATGATCCGAAGTTCGGGGTGCTGAAGCGTGGGCGGGCGGAGACGGCGTTTATCAAGAAACCCAACGGCCGGGGCGATTACATCGGCGAGGTTTGGCCGGGGAAAGCGCGCTTTCCGGATTTTCTTCGCGCGAGTGTGCGCGAATGGTGGGGTCGCGAGCAAAATACGTTATTGAAGACCGGGGTTGCGGGGTTTTGGAACGACATGAACGAACCCGCCAATTTTGCGCTGAAGACCAAGACGTTGTTGCTGGAATGCCGGCATCAAACCGATGCCGGCCCGATGATCCACGCCGCCGCGCATAATCTCTATGGCATGCAAATGGCCCGCGCCTCGCGCGAAGGCGCACTGGCGCATCAACCAGACAAGCGGCCTTTCGTCATCACGCGCGCGGGATACGCCGGGGTTCAGCGGCACGGGTTGGTTTGGACCGGCGACAACAATTCCACTTGGGAGCATCTGGCGGATTCGGTGCAAATGCTGCTCAACCTGAGCGTTAGCGGCGTGGCGTTTTGCGGGAGCGACGCGGGCGGATTCATGGACAACACGACGCCGGAATTGCTGACGCGCTGGATGCAACTCGCGGCTTTCACGCCTTTCTTCCGCAATCATTCCAATCTTGGAACCATTGACCAGGAACCTTGGGCGTTCGGGGCAAACATTGAGAATATTTGCCGGCGTTATATTGAATTGCGCTATCAATTACTGCCTTACTTGTACAGTTTATTCGTCGAGGCGCATCAGAACGGTACGCCCATCATGCGTCCCCTGCTCTGGCATTATCAGGACGATCCAATTGCGGTGGCAGCGGGCGATCAATTTATGCTTGGTCGCGATTTGTTGATCGCGCCGGTTTTGCGCCAGGGGGCGAGGGAACGGATGGTTTATCTGCCGCGCGGAATCTGGTTTAACTTTTGGACGGGCGAGAGGCACGAGGGCGGGCAACACATCATTACGGCCGCGCCGCTCGATATTTTGCCGATTTTCGCGCGGGCGGCGGCAATCATTCCGCTGGCGCCGATTCGGCAGTTTGTTGGCGAGAAGCGGTGCGAGATTGTTGATCTTCACGTTTTTCCCGGGGCGTCCGGTGAATTCAATTGGCATGAGGATGACGGTTTATCCATGGGGCGTCTCTCAGGCGATTTTCACGATCGGAAAATTTCGGCGACGGTGGGCGTTGACGGCGGGGAAATCCATTTTGCGGGCACGGAAGGGAAGCGCGCCAGCGAGGTGAAACAGTGGCGGGTGGTGTTGCGAAACTCGCCGCGCGATTTTGTGGTAACGGTTAATGGCCGGGAGATTGTATCGCATTATGACGCGGCGATTAGCACAGGCACGTTTGAGTTCGCGAATAGCGGTGAGGCGATTGATATTAAATTGACCTAACGCACATGCCGGTGGTAGACGCGGTACTCGAAACCTTTCAGCGCGACGAGGGGGAAGCCGGGCGGAGTTTGTTTTGCGGCGGGGGTGACGGGAGTGAATTCGGACGCGTTCAGCACCTCGATTTGGCCGACGACCGGACGATTGGAGAAATTGATGACGGTTACGAATTCATCGTGCTCATCAAGACGCATGAGGCTCACGACGTCGTTTTCATCGGAATTGCGCAGCCAGATCACGCGATCGTTGCGGAAGGCGGGATATTGTTTACGGAGATTGATCAAGCCACGGTAAATCTCCCGTAACGGCGGGCGCTCCTTGGAATGCCAATAGACGGGCATTTTCTCGAATAACGCGGGAGCGCCGGATTCCGTGGCGTCGCCAGTTTCCATGCCGTTGTAGAGGAGCGGCACGCCGTCGAGGGAAAACATTAGAACCGAGGCGGCCAGCGCGCCGCGAATGCCATATTTGGCCACGGCGCGCGCCTCATCGTGATCGTCGGAAATCCGCGCGTGCAGGGTTCCGCGCGGGAATTTAGCCGCGTCGGCGTCCCAGGCTCTTTTGAATTCGGTCGCGGGGGCGCTGTCGAGCAGGACCTTGTTTAGCGCGGATAGTTCGGACCAGGAATAATCCAAGTCGAAGGCTTTAACCATCAAGACCGGCGAATTGGCCTCGGCGAACAGCGTGATGTCCGGCTTGGTTTTCACCAATTCCGCGCGGGCCTGCTCCCAAAAATCCGTCGGCACGCGGTCGGCGGCGTCGCACCGGTAGCCGTCGAGATTCACGCCATTCGGATCAATCCAGTGCCGTAACATGGTAATCATGTATTCGCGGAGCGCGGCGTTGCTGTAGTCCAGACCGGCGACGTCCGTCCACTCGGGATCGGGCGGAATGATGTTGCCGTGCGCGTCATGCTTATAGAATTCCGGGTGCGCCATTAACACGCTGTCCCAAGCCGTGTGATTCGCCACGAGGTCGATGATTACTTTCATCCCGCGCTGGTGCGCCTCCGCGACCAATCGCTTCAAGTCGTCCTCGGTGCCGAGGGATGGATCGACGGCGTAATAATCCTGAACCGCGTATGGGCTCCCATAGGTGCCCTTGCTCTTGAGCTTACCGCTGGGATGGATGGGCATGAGCCAGAGGATGCTTACACCCATTTCGTGCAATTCGTCCAGGCGCGAGGTGATGCCCTCGAATGTTCCCGCCGATGAAAAATTGCGGGGGAAAATTTCGTAAACCACACCGTCCCGCACCCAGGCGGGCGCGGGACGGGCGGTTTCTTGGGAATAATTTTTGCCATCGTCGGCGAACGTGGACGCCGGGAGGAGCCAAGCCGCGGTGAGCGCGATCAATCCGCGCAAAGCGATCAAATATTGTAATCTCGTGGAGTTCCGCGGTTCCAGTTGCATTGGCGAATACCTATAGCAACTTCGCCGCGAAACTCCAGCTTTACCCGTTTAACTCACGGCCTCTCCGGCACCTCAACCACGTCGCCGTCGCGGAGCCAAACGTCGTTTGGGTCATGCGAGTCGCGACAATCAACGATCAACTCGCGCGATTTTCCGGACTCCGCGTCGTGGCGCGTTACCTTGACGCGGGACAGATCGGAGGTCGTCAGGGCCTGTTTGTACTGAAAAAGGACCGGGCGGAGCCAATAAGATACATAGGAATCAATTAGTGACGGATTGGATGCGTCTCCCAGCGCCAGGGTCAGAGTGTTGGTCCATCCGTTAGCCGCGACCTGAATGTGACGCGTCAGACATTTTTTCAGGTTTGCCATTTCTTCCGGCGTGAACCCGGTCCATTTTTCCTCAAGCGGATGGCCGGCCTCGGGAATTTCGACGACGTCACCCCATTTTAAAATGACATCGTTTGAGCAGGCACCGGATTTGAGAGCGGCGCTGAGGTCAATGGTCAGTTCCGTCCAATTGGTCGCGGCGGGCACCGGGCGGTGAATCTTAAGACGGGCGAAATCCGGGTACGGCGTGGTGTTATCGGCGAAGAACTGGGGGCGAAATACCTCCTGGTGCAGCCCAAGCGGGGTGGCAGCGAGGAGATGACACTGAACGACGACAAGTTCCAGGAGCGTGAACTGGTTCCCATTAGTCGCGCCGTTCTGGAGAACCGTGGTTCCGGTGCCGGCGGGTGAGCGGCTCACACTAATGGCGTCCCAGTGCGGCAAATTGTCCAAGGCGCCATGCTGGCGGAGCAAACCGGCCACAAGTCCGGCGGAGGGGTCGTCTTTTAAATGGGTGACCATGCCCAGTGGCGTATCACCATCATCATTTCGCACGTTCGGATCCGCGTGATGGTCGAGCAACAACTCGAAAATCCGTTGATCCGCCAACTGGCTTTTTGGTTGTTGATCCGCCAATCCATTCCCGAAGCCGCCTCCGCCACCCCCACCGCCACCCCGGAAGGGCCTCGGACGCAAGGAATCGTTCTTGGGAAGGAGCCAGCGGTTTGCCGCCCAATGCAGGGACGTGTCCTCAAAGGAATCACGCGCATTTGGATCCGCGCCGTGCCGCAAAAGAATTTCCACGGCGGCGGCATTATCCTCTTTGACGGCCATATGCAGCAGTGTTCGGTTAAAACCCCGGTCGGGCTCGTCGCGTGGCCCGCCGATTCGTGGTCCCGGTGCCGGGGGCGTTGTATCGCGCGCATCGACTTTCGCCCCCGCGCCCAAAAGCAACTCGAGAATGTTGGTCGCTGACGACTCGTCGGAGAATTGAAGTCCAAACAGAACCGGTCGCCCGCCGGCCCGCGAGTCGTTCGGGTCGGCCTTGAATTTCAGGAGCAGTTGAACGATCGACGGCTGCTGCCGCTCAACCGCCAGCCATAGCGGTGTCACTCGATTCCCGTAAATCCCGGACGTATTATACTGGATTCGATCCGGTTCAACCACATTAGGATCGGCACCGGCTTGGAGCAGTAATTCCACCAAGGCGGTATTCCGCCTGCCAATGGCGCAGAGCAAGGGCGCGTCCGCCTTGCCGTGCGGATTGGGATCGGCCTTGGCCGCCAAAAACAGTTTCACAATGCCGACCGAGCCATTCACTACGGCCTGGCTCAATGCCGTCTGGCCCATGCTGTTTTCGAGATTCGGATTCGCTTTATGACCCAGCAACACCTCAACGACAGCCTGGTAGCCATGTCCCGCAGCCAGACCCAGCGCGGTTTCACCGTGCATATTAGGTACGTTCACCTCCGCGCCGCGCTCCAGAAGTAATTCAACCATGGCTTTTTGACCAGCCTCCGCCGCTTGAGAGAGGGGAATGAGGCCGCCGCCCTCCGCATTCACGTCCGCGCCATGATCCAGCAGAAACGCGGCCTCGCGAAGCCTTCCCGCGTTGGCCGCGGAGCAGAGCTCGGGACTGTGGGCGGTGATCAAGTCGGGGCTGTTTTGAAGCATCGCCTTGAGGTTCTGTATAGCCTGATCTTCAAAGGACGTCACCTCATTTGCCACCGGGACGACCGCCGTCGCCGGACCCGTTTGGGAAATCTCCGCGCGGAGTTTCAAAGCCTGCATGTCGGCCTTGATACTCTCGAAGATTTGGGCGCGGTACACCTCGGCCAGTTTTTTTGTTTTCACAACCTCCGGACTTGCGGCCCCGAGATCGGATTGAAGTTCCGCAAGTTTGGCTTCAGAGGCATTGCGTTGTTGCAAAAGGCCCGTCAGCACGGGATCTGAAACCAGAAGCGGGAGGAGTCGCTCCAACTCGTCCCGTGTTAAATCTTTCACCTTGGCCCACAAGACCGCATCCGAGTTGGCCGGAGCCAGGTTTTCGGACGTGGTAACGCCGATTCCCGCCAAATTTTGGCGGCTCAAGGTGGCCAGGGCCTTTTCGTCGGAAAAGTCCCGGACGATCCGTTGATATTGGAGGACGGCCTCGTTGGTTTTACCGAGTTTGCGGTAGCATTCGCCCAGGCGGTAGATGGCGGTCGCGGCGATTTGGCGGTCCTTGTCGAATTGGGTTGCGAGTGATTGGTAGTCGGTGATGGCGGCGTTCAGGTCGTGATTGGCCTCCTCGTCGAGCAGGCCGGCCTGGAGAAGAGTGGTGAGGTTGGTGGTTTGGGCGGGGGCGGAGAGGGGCAGCAGCGTTACGAACGAGATAATGAGTAAAGAGACGGCGGGGCGTATGAAACGACGGTTGCGGTTTCGGCTCTCAAGAACCTTAACGGGGGAGAATTCCAGATTACTAAAATTTGGCGATGCCGTTTGCATCCGGGTATGGAGTTCCGGCTTTAGCCGGTGGGGCGGCAGCATGGTCGGGCGGGTTGAAAATTCCACCAACCCCCGGGTCTTCCCATGCTCCGCCGCCTGAAGGCGGGACTCCATACCCGGATGCGCAGAAACGCGCCGGTTGAGACTCCCAATGCACCGTCTAATAAATAGTGTTGTTTTCATGATGTCATTCTGTTCAATCCCCGCGCTTTGGATTGTCATGGTTTTGCAAAGTTGCGTTATAACTCCAACTTGTAGCCGACGCCGTGGACGGTTTTGATCCAGAGCGGGGAATCGGGGTTGGGTTCGATTTTGGCGCGCAGGCTGGCGATGTGGTTGTCCACGGTGCGAGTGGTGGGGAACGCGGTGTAGCCCCAAACCGCGTCGAGGAATTTTTCCCGCGTGACCGGCTCGCCCTCAGCCTCGGCCAGCAGGCGCAACATGGCGAGTTCCTTCGCGGTCAAATGGACCGGCTGGCCGGCGCGCGTGGCGGTCTGCCGAACGAGATCAATGTGCACAGCGCCCAAGGTCAGCTTTGCGGGCGGGCGGGTCTTTCGGTCCCGGCGGCGCAACAGGGCGCGCACGCGGGCGAGCAATTCATCGGTGCTGAACGGCTTGACGAGATAATCGTCCGCGCCGGCGTCGAGGCCCGTCACGCGGTCGTCGATCTGGCCTTTGGCGGTGAGCATGAGCACCGGCACATCAAGGGAGAGCCGGCGCAGCTCGGCGCAGAGCGCGAAACCGTCCAGCTTGGGCATCATGACATCCAGTAGAATCAGGTCTGGTTTTTCCGCGAGGGCGCGTTCCAGGCCGCGTCCGCCATCGTCCGCGGTGAGGGCGCGATAGCCTTCCGCCGCGAGCAAATCCGCGAGGGCGGTCCGCATGGGGGCCTCGTCATCGATGATTAATATTCGCTGATTCATTTTCGCTCTCCCGGTGGTAATTCCAGGGTGAACCGACTGCCTTTTCCCGGTTCGCTGATCACGACCACGCGTCCGCCATGCGCCTCGACGATGTGTTTAACGATGCTGAGACCGATGCCGACGCCGCGGGTTTCCCGGCGCAACTCCGAACCCAGCCGGTAAAACCGCTCGAAAATCCTTTCCCGTTCCGCCGCCGGAATGCCGGGGCCGTGGTCGGACACATGCAGACGGACGATGCGGGCGGCGGGTTCGATTTCAAGTCCTACAATCACGGATTCGCCTTTCGCGGAGTGTTTTATGGCGTTGTCGATCAGGTTGACCAGTGCTTGCTGGATGGCGCGGCCGTCCATGGAAAGCTCGACGCCCGCCGGGGCGGACGATTGGCTGGCGATTTCCAGCCGCACGCCTTTTTCCGCCGCGTACGGCTCCATGAGTTTGACCGTGGTTTGGGTTAAAGCGCCGAGATCGGTTGGTTCAAAGTCGTATTGTTTGCGTCCCTGCTCGATGCGCGAAAAGTCGAGCACGTTTTCAATGAGGGATGACAACCGGCGGCATTCCTGCACGATGAAATGGAAATATTCCCTTAGTTTGTCCGGCTCGGAAACCTTGCCACTCGCAAGATTTTCGGCCAGCAGCCGGACCGAGGCGATGGGGGCGCGCAGTTCGTGCGAGACGCCGGAAACGAAATTAGATTTCAGGTCGTTGAGGTGTAATTGGCGGTGAAACGCCCGCCATGCGGCCAGCCAGCCGGCCAGGGCCGCCAAGACCGCGCCCAGGATCAAGGCGCCAAAAATCCGGGCGCGCCGTTGCTCCGGGGCGAGCATTTGCTCCCGGCTGGTGAGATATAATGCCAGTTCAAAAGTCCCGGATTCCAGATCAGTATCCCGGCCAAACTCCTGAACCGCCGTGCCGAGTTTTGCGTCCGCATTCGGCGCGTCCGCCGCCCCGCGCGTCGTTACCGGCTCGTGCCCGATCATCACGACGGCGCGGGCAAAGCCGGGAACCAAGAGGTTATTTTCCGTCAACGCCTTGCGAAAAACCGCCTCGATGACGGCCCGGGGTACGAGGGAAACGCTATAACCGGGACCGACGGATTTCGGCGTGAGAGGGATCGACATTCGCGGCGTTGGCGGGGTTTGCGGAGCGCCTTTAAAATCATCGCCCGGATTTTCGAAGGACCGGGGCCGAAGGAACGCCAGCGCCTTCGCGGCGGGTCCAGTCGTCCAACGCATTAGCGGTAACAGAGCCGGCCGACCGGTCACTTCGGCCGGGAGTTGGATTGTGTCCATCCAGGCCCTGGCCCGCGCCTGCCCCTCCCGATACCGCCGGATACGAGAGACCTTTTCCCGCACGGTGGCATCGGTGTTCGCCAAATTTTCGGCCAGTTCAATTAGTTTGGGCGCAATAAACCCGGGGTTCTCGGTCGCCTCGCGCCAAATCGCAGTCAGGAGGGAATCTGACAAAACGGCGTTGGTTGCGGTCAGCAGGCGGTAACAGGCAATGGCGCGGAAGGAAATTCCCGATTCCGCGACCACTGAACCCGAACGGACAATGGCCTCTTCGGGCGGCAGGGTGGCGTAAGTGAACGCCCACCGGGCATCCATGGACAGCTCGTCAGCGACTAAAGTCTGCCGGGCGGCTTTGATTTCCGCCGGATCGGTGGCGGAACGAAAGTGATCCCAATGAGCTTTCTGTTCGGGGGAAAGCTCCAGAAACCACTTTGGCGGCGAGGGAACCACGGCTAAATCGGGCGGCTGCAGCCGGCGGCCATCCGCCAAAACCCCGCCCCGCGGTGAGACCAGATCCGCCAGCCTGAGCCCCGGATAGTCCCGCTCCCATTTATCAATCTCCGCCCGGGTATAGGCATCGGGAAACGCGCCGTTGGTCGCGGATTGTCCCGCTAAACGCAGCCCGTTCATCCAGTCGGCTTGCACCGTCAGGAATCGGTTCAACTCATCCTCCACCGGGCCGCGCATCGCACGCGCGAGGGCGGGCGCGTTCCCGGCCGCGCGGCCGCGCGCCTCCGTTTCCGCCGCGCGCTCATCCAGACGCAAGGAAACGAGGCCGACAACGGCCAGGACCGTCACGGGCAGCAAAATGAACACTCCCTGCCAAAGGAAGGTCGGTTTTGCGATGGAGTTTGCCTTTGTCATGATGGACGGGTCACGTCATTGATAACCAGAGTGACCGTTGGTGGGGAGGGTAAATGTCATGGTTTTGTAAAATGAGGGAGCAAATTTAACCGCGGATTATCCGGCGCGGCGGAGCCGCAACCAAAAAAGGGATTTTAACCACGGATTTCGCGGATGGGCACGGATGGGGAATTTTCGAAAGAAGAAGAGGAGCGAATGAAGTTCCAAAGATCGCCGCGGTTGCTCGCGCGCCGCCACCTGAAGGTGGAACTCCATACCTCGGAATCGACAGTCCGGGCGTCGTCGTGAGTGTTGAGAATTAACCGCTGGTTATGCCGGCGGGCGCGGATCGGAAGGGAGACAGAAAAATGGGGACAAAAAAATAA
>Ga0206847_10378_pt1 | contig 11676 bp, 7 predicted proteins | sample Alteio_BWOrgCont_17_FD_152880 | JGI IMG/M metagenome (GOLD analysis project Ga0206847, IMG submission 152880) | Enriched cells from forest soil in Barre Woods Harvard Forest LTER site, Petersham, Massachusetts, United States -... | ecosystem: Environmental > Terrestrial > Soil > Temperate forest >... | reverse complement strand
AAGGGCGACTTCGCCTCGGGGTCGCCTGCGGCATTGATCACGTTCAGCGCGGCGAACGCCGCGTCCTTCTGCTGCGCTGCAATCGGGAGACCCTCCAGCACACGGCGAACTCCCGTGTAAAACAAAGCGGCGTCGTATTCGCAGATGCCATCCGCCGTGGAGCCGAGAAGGCAAAGCGTTTGGGCGCCCTTGTCCGACTGGTTTTTTGAGATCCTTGCCTGCCGCAGTGCTTCGGCCAGAAGGCGCTGGGCCTTGGACAGGCTCTCAAACTCCGCCTTGGTGAAAGGGAATCCCTCCTGCCACTCTATATCTTCCGCGAAGCCGGCGAGTCCTGAATACGTTTTGTCGGACTTGGGAGCCGCCTGAGTCCCTCCCATCAGGTCTTGCTCGAGCATCGGGTCGATCGTGCGCAAATCGACGATCCCGCTGACGCCCGCCAGAAGGTTGCGCCACAGGTGGGACGGATCCTTCGCACCGGGCCGCACGCAGCCCATCGACACGATCGCGACAAGTTCAGATGCGTGGGCGTTTGCACGGGATTGAGCGGACGATGGTTTCCCTTGGGGCAATTCCCCTGCGGCGATTGCCGATGCCGCTGTTATCCCAGTGACACCCGCAACTGCGTTCCGCTTGACGATGTCAGTGAGTACCGTGCCGCTGCCGCTTTCCACGATCCGGCGCATGCCAATCGACGAGAGGAGGCTGAGTGCCCTAGGAAAATCGAGCCTGTGGGTGAGGTGCGACCCGAACGCGACGGCGAGATTGTCCGATCCCTGATAGAAGCGGCCCAAGATCGGGCTGTAGACTGGAATCTTGGGCGCTGAGAAGGAAATCTTGCTCAGCCCATCCGCCAATGTGCGCGCCGCCAGCGACAACGCCGGCGAATGAAATGCGCGCCGTCCCTCGAGCAGGCAGGCCCCGATACGGCGCTCGGAAAGGATCTTCAGAAGGCCCTTTAGCGTAGCGACTGGACCGGACAAAACCGTCTGGCTGGGGGTGTTGATGACCGAGATTTGAACGGGCGAGCGGCTCGGCAGGACTTCGGCAAGCAGGGTCTGCGTTTGGACCAAGGGCAGCGACAATGCCATCATGCCCCCGGGCTCGCCTTCGGTTTGCCGCAGAGATCGAAGCCGCTCGGCCACGACGAGAAAGGCGCACTCCGGCGTAAGGCAGCCGCTCACACACAGCGCCGCGATCTCGCCGAAGCTATGGCCAATCAAGGCAGCCGGCTTCGTCCCGGACTTTATCAGAGCCCGTGCCCAAAGGAGTTCCGTGAGCAAGATGCCGAATTGATCGAGATCCGGGTGGGCCTCGAGGAGGCCTGCCAATTCGCTCTCTTTACCCTCAACCACCCGGCGAAACGAAACGCCCAGCGCCCCTTGAACAATTGGCTCCGCGGCAATGAGCAGATCCTGGCCGTCGCCGTTCGCGCACAGGGCGCGAAGCTGCTTGGCGTCGAACGTTCCCTGGCCGGGGAATGAAAAGACCGTGTCCCCCTCAAGGTGCGCCGGCGCGGGTACTGCCCGCTCAATCTCGACGACGGATCCGGCTTCTAGGCCCTGCAGAGCGATCCTTTTGCCCAGGTCCCGAATTTCAGGCGGAAAAATGGAGGCGAGACGGGCGCCCCCGGCCAACGCGCATTCAGCGAATGACGGTTCGACCAGACGCTCGCCGAGTTCGAGGTTTAGTCCCGCAAACTCGTCCAACGCACGCGGATAAGGCAAGAATTCACCCGAGCGATTCACGAAAACGACTGTCTGAAATCCGCACGCCACCGGTTCACCCCTGTCATTGATCGTGCGGACACAGAGCTGAAACGAAGACCGAGTCGGCGCGGCAAAGCTCAACATCACGGCGACGCGCTCGCCGAGCATCGCCGGAGCAAGGTTCCGGCTGTACCCCTCGCGCGTCAGCATGACTACATCGTCAAAATCAGAGCGGGAGCCCGGAAAAACCCGGGTGAGGTGCTCGAACAGCAACGATTCCCGAACCTCACACTGGAAACGAAAGTTGGTTAGAAAGTGATGCGATCCATATGCCATCGTGTCCTCGAACCGAATGGGGTATGTGATGGCATAAAAGCTCACAGGGGGTCGCCATTCAGGTGGGGCACGCTTGGGCTGTCGATGCTATTGCAACAAATATGCTAAAGGCGAATTGCACGGTAAAAACGCATGCGCGGGAAGCCGCAGAATCTGGCTACATAAGGCCCAATCGGCCGATGGGCCCATCGGACAACCTCGGCCAACCGATGGTTGTTGTATCGGTCCGCCGATCGCCCAAGCGACAACCGGACGCCCTGGTGCTCCAGATTCCCGTCAGAGAGCTGGCACCGGCGCCGCTGCGAGAACCTTCCTTCGGTAGACGTAAGTCCTGAAGGCGTATCCCCACGGTACTGCCACGATGGGCAAAATCACCCACATGAACGCCGACGTCGTGGCCGCCGCCGGCGAACCCTCCAGCGTTCCCTTCGACCAGAGGGGATATGCCACGACAAGGAGCCACAAGACCTTATAAAAGACCTCAAGAAGCAGAATCGGCAGCATCTTCAGCGGACGGATGATTCCCAAGCCCGCCAGCGTCGCAAAGGCCGTCCAGACGCACCATGCGATGGCGCTTGTGGGTTCCCACGAACCCTTGTGGGTGAGGATTTGCGTCCAAGTCGTCTTCCCCAGCACGAAAAACATGAGGAAGTACACCAGCCTCAGAAGGTAGATGTTGATCCTCGGGACACCCTCATGCTGGTCGTCCCGTCCGAAGATGCTCTTGAATAAGGATATCATGGTAATGTGGGGGAATAGGTCCCCACAGGGGTTCTAAGGAGACTCCCCGTTCAAGTCGACCTTCGTTCTCCAATGAATTCCTGAGCGACAGTCCCAGCTCCAATGGCACCATCGCATCCGGTTCAAGATCCTCCAGCGATCTGACATACCCGAATGGTTCCCTTCGGCAAGAAGGAGGTGCCCCGCGGTGGGGCTCAGGGTTGGGAGGCCAAGGAGCTCGCCATATGCGACTGGGCCGCGATGTTGCGATGCGCCTTTGTGACAGCCGTGATGAGTTCGCTGGTTGAAGGGTTTCTCTTCGGGTTCGAATAGACCCAGCGAATCACGCCGTGGTCGTCCAAGATGAAGATCGAGGGAACCAAGAGGCCGAAGGAGCCCCCCTCCCCTGGTATGTTTGCGAGGGCGATGCCCTTTTTCGCATAGTCATCCGACAGTTCCTTCGAAGCCCTGAACGCAATGCCGAATGCAGAGGAGAGCGAAAGGCTTCGGTCTGAAAGAAGCGGGAAATCCAGCTGATTGCTTTGGGCGGCGGGCCTCAGGCTCTCAGGGGTGTCGGTCGAGACGGCGACAATCTGGAAACCAACGGCAGAAAAGAAGGAGGCCTCATCTTGAAGCTCCTTCAGTGCACTCCTCCCAAGATTGCTCCAATTGGCCCGCCGTTTCGCCCGGCGGCAGGTGCTCTGAGTCCTAAGCCCCGGACCATCCTTCCATAATTCTATAAAATCGACCCACAACTTTTCGCACCATGAACATATCCCGCATCTTTAATCAGCGCAGGAACCTCCTGCTGAAGTCCGCCGCCGCCGGCTGCTGCGCCCTAGGCCTCATGCTGACCTCCGCCCGCGCCCAGGCGCCCCAGAGCGTCGGAACCGTCTGGTACATCCTCATTGAAAACCGCAACTTTACGGAGAACGAGACCTCCGGCGGCGCCCAGGTCTACGGAAATCCCGCGGCTCCCTACATCAACAGCCTGATCACCCCGGGCAACCCGAACGCCGCCCAGGTGTCCTACTGCGCCGCGTACCACAATGTCCTCTCCGTCTACGACGGATCCGGCCCCAGCATCCATCCTTCAGAGCCCAATTACGTCTGGATGGAGAACGGCTCGAACCTGAGCAAGCTGGACGACAACGATCCCTATGGCACCGCGCAGAGCGTGCTGCAGATCCACAACTTCCTGGCTGCGAACCCGTCCTACTCCTCGCAGAACCTCTCCGGCCTGCTGCAGGCGGCGGGCATCACCTGGAGGGCCTACTCCGAGGAGACGAACCAAGAAAATAGCACGGGCACCAACGCCAACCTCGGCGGCAACGTCACCGCCACCCCGGAGGCGATGGCAAGCTGGACCGTTCCCCTGGCCAGCTTCAGCGGGAGCAACGCCTCGTTCGTCAATCCCTACAACGGCAGCAGCCAGTGGAACTTCGCGTGCAAGCACACGGGTTCGCTCTTCTTCGCCGACACGAACGGGACGACGAGCCTGACGGTCGCCAACACGAGCACCTTCCCCGGCAACCCCGAGGCCCTCAACTATTCGCCGCTCCCCAACCTGGCCGCCGACCTCGCGAGCGGGAACTGCGCCCAGTACAACGTGATCACGCCTGACCAGTTCAACGACATGCACACGGCGCTCACGGCGGGCTTCACCTACCACGGCGTCCACTACACGGGCGACAACGCCCAGGTCGCCCAGGGTGACAATTTTCTATCGATCGTCATCCCCCAGATCATGGCCTCGCCGCAATACCAGAACAACGGCGTGATCGTCGTCTGGACCGACGAGACCGAGGGTTCCAACCAGAACGACTTCAGGCACACCCTGACCGAGATCGTGATCTCCCCGCTGGCCAAAGGCAACGGCTACGCCAGCCCCCTCAACTACACCCATTCCTCGGACATCAACACGATGCAGAAGATCTTCCAGGTCGCCGCGAACACCGAGTCCGGCTTCCTGAATGACGCAGCTAACCCGTCCAATCCCTCACCGGCGAGCCTGGCCGGGACGGTCTCCGCATTGTCGGCCGTGGCTCCTATCTCGGGCCAGTCGGCGACGCCGCCCTCAGGCTACGGCACGGGGCAGGCGTATGACCTGTCGGACCTGTTCGTTCCCGGCGTCATCCCGACGTCGATTCCGACCGTTAGCGTCCTCTCGAGCGGGTTCACCTTCAACCGTCGGACGAACCAGTACACGCAGTCGGTCACGCTCACGAACATGCTGAGCGCCGATACGGCGAACCCCGCCTACATCGAGGTGGCGAACCTCCCCACCGGCGCCGCGCTGGTCGGCGCCGCCGGCACGGCTTCCGATGGAAATCCCTACGTCCTCGGCGCGGCGGCGGGCCTTGCCCCCGGCGCCTCCACCATGGTGACGCTGAAGCTCACCGCCACAGGCAGCATCAGCGACGTGCTGACCGTGACCACAAACGGAACACCGTAATCCTCCTCAGTCATTGCATCGAAGGCGGGGCCGTCCACAGGATGTCCCCGCCTTCCTGCGTTTACAAATGAAGACCCCCCGGCCCAAAGTTCTCGCTGTCCTTCTCCTCGCCGCCCCTGCCGCCCTCCTTGGGCGGGAGCGGGACGAGGGCTACGTCCAGACAAATCTCGTCGCAAACGTCGCGGACTATCATGCCAAGATCGTAGACCCCAAAATGATCGATGCCTGGGGCATCGCGCTGCGGCCGCCCGGCGTCGGGGGCCACATCTGGATCTCCAACGCCGCTTCCGGCACCTCCTCCGAGTATATTGGTGATGTCCCCGGGAATCCTCTCCACCAGGACGGGCTGAAGCTGGTCGAGCTCGCCCAGCCGCGCTTCACCGACCACGGCTACGCCTTTGTCACCGGCCAAGCATACAATTCCGCCAGCGACACTCCGGGCCAGCCTGTGGAATTCCCTGTGTCAGGCGAGGCCTACAACCGAAAGGTGACGCCGGCCGAGCTCGTGAAGGGCGGCTACTCGGGCTCCGCGAAATTCGCGTTCGTCACAGAGGACGGCTGCATCAACGCGTGGAGCGCCAATACGGCCGTCGCAATGAGCATTGCGCCAGTGATCGTGGACTATTCGAAGACCGCGGCGCACTTCCCGAACTCCGTCAACTGCGTCTTCACGGGTGCTGCGTTTACGAACAATGCGTTCAGCACCGACGCCTACGCCAAGGCCGGGGGCAACCATCTCTTTGCCGCGGATATCCGCAACAACGTCATCCGCGTCTTTGATAATCAATGGAAGGACGTCACGGACAGCCATCCCTTTCAGGTTCCCACCACGGTCGGGCGCCTGCACCCGTTCAACATCGTTGATCTCGGCGGGCACCTTTTCGTGTCCTATGCGGAGTTCGACCCCGCGAGCGACGAGGGGCAGGAGCAGATCATCGGGGCCGGGCGCGGCCATGTCGTCGAATACAACGAGGATGGGACGCTTGTGATGGATTTCCATGCCCAAGGCGTGCTCAACGCCCCGTGGGGAATGGCCCTCGCGCCCTCCAGCTTCGGCGAGTTCCGCAATGACCTGCTTGTGGCGAATTTTGGGGATGGAACGATCTCGGCGTTTGACCTCGGAACCGGCAATTTCGCCGGCTACCTGAGGGGTACTGACACCAAGATCATCAGCATCGACGGCATCTGGGGCCTGGTCTTCGGAAACGGCGTCAGCCTCGGCGACGCAAAGTCGCTCTATTTCACTGCCGGGCCGAATAGCGAGCAGGATGGGCTCTTTGGGCGGCTCGACCCGCTCGCGACGCAGTTCCATCGGCCATAGCTTGGGGAACGTCTAGAGATCCTGGGCGTAGGAAATGTACCCCTTGTATGTCGCCAAGATTGCGTAGAGGGCCGCGACGTGGGCCGCCGCCTGGACGTCGAGCGGCGCTTTGGCCGGAGTCTCAAAAATCAAGTTGAAGGGTCTCGGCTTTTGCTCGGGCGGCGGGGCGAGAATACCCTTGTAGCAGTCGGAGATGATCCCCTCGTGTGCACGGAATCCGTCGATCGCTGCCCTCCGGTCTCGTGGCAGCACCGCCTCCGCCGCGACCAGGGCCGGCCTGAGCAAGCTGTCCTCCATCGCATTGCCGTGGGAATACCCGTAAGTTCCCTCGCAGGAGTCATCCGCGTGCAGCGCGATGATGCCATTGAAGCGGAAATTGCGCAGTTCGTTTTCGACGATGAGAATCTCAGGTTGCCTGGAGCCACTCCAGAACTCCCGATTCAGGTCCAGCCCCGCGCAATTCCCCCTTGTTCCGTGCTCCAGGCCCACGGGATTCACCGCGGGATACGCGAACAACTCGTATCCGGCGGCCCGCGCGGGATTCTCGAGGAGCGAACTGAGGAACAGGCGCAGGGCCGCAGTGCCCGCGGGCTCGTCCCCGTGGACTCCTGCGAATATCCCGATGCGGACCGGGTCATGGTTCGCCTGCGGCCCCGGGAAGCGGATGCGCTCAATCCTGTGCCGGCGCCCGTCATGCTCGAACACGCCGGCTAGTTCGGCCTCGGCAAGTGATGCGCCCGGGGCGAGCGAGACTTCCCCAACGGAGCGCGCAGTGCTGCTCATATTTCGTATTCGGGATCCACGGCCCGCGCCAGCAGGTCCCTGTGGACCCTCATGAGCTGGAAAAGGTGCTGCTCAGACATGCCATATCGCACAGCCACTTCCCTGAGGCTGTTCACGCCGCCGAAGGGGGTGGGCCCGTAGATCAGGGCGACCAGGGCGGCCAGCGACCGGTCGCGCCCCTTTGCCGTGGGCTGGTGCACCACCTGGAAGAGGGCCGTGCTCAGTCGCTCGGCGGCCTCGCGCAAATAGGTGTTTCGCTCGGGGGGGCCGAGGTTCGGGCTAGTGGAAAAGGGGTCCGTCGGGTATTCGCCGCAGGCCGTTGTCAGGCGAGGCTCCGCAGCCTCGGATTTGTATCCGGCAGAAGTTGTCATGGCGTGGCTCCGGACTGCGGCGATGTGCGCGCGAGAACTCGGATGATAACTGGGAAGCGACTCGTGCATGGTTTGGTGCATCGAAAGCCTTTCTCCAGTGGCCTGGTCGTCGGAGCATCCGTGGCGGGCACCCATCGAAGCCCGGCAAAATCGCGGGTCAACTACATTAAATTAGTAGGGATTAAAAGGTGGCTAAGCTTATTACCCAATAGCGACATGCATATCCTCATTTTAGGCCTGTTGGCAAATATGAGACCACATGAATCGCCACCAAGCCACTCACAACGATCCCAAAGCGACTGCCCAGGTGCACCCTGGCATTCCCAACCCCCCGAAGCCGCGCGGCTTGCATAGGGCGAGCGTCGAGGCGGCGGGATTGGCGGCGCCTTCGGGGCGATCTGGGACGAGTGCCTACTCAAAATTTCGGCACCAGGTTCACGCCGTCGCAGCTGCGCTCGCGGCGTCCACGCTGGTATTCACGGCTTACGGGGACGACAGCCAGGCCGGAGGTGGAAGCGGCAACTCCGGTACCGCGGCGCCCGCGGCCTCGGCCGCCGTCCCGACTCCGGCCGCGGTTGCCGGTCCATCGGTGACACCAGGCACACCCGCTCCCCCGCCTTCCGCTCCCGCGGCCGACGTGGTTAGCCTGGAGGTGTACACGGTCGAAGGGACCCAGCTGGCGGATTCGACGCTGCCCGAGCGTCCGGTATCAGCAGTCTACGGATTCGCGACACCCTATCAGGATGTCCCGAGGAGCGTTTCGCAGATAACGCCCGAGGAGTTCGACAATGACATCATCAACAGCGTAAACGACTTTGCCCGCTACAGCCCGTCCACGAGCCTCCTGACGGGCGCGGCGGTCAATTCCGGCACGCCCTATTTCCGCGGCTCCCAGGGCGATCTCTACCAAAACGGCGTCCGTCTCCTGACGCGCGGCACAAACAACCGGCCGTTCACGCTCAATCCCTACGAAAGCGCGGACCTGGTTGCGGGTCCGGCCTCCGTCATTTTTGGCCCATCGGCCCGCACGGCGGGCTACGTGAATTACATCACGAAACAGCCCTATTTCGATGAGGAGCGAGGCGTTGTCACCATCGACATTGGCCAGTGGTTCGACGGCGAGGGCTACAAGCTGCAGGACTCGGCGCAAATCGACATCGGCGGGCCCATAATTCCGGGAAAACTCGCCTACCGCGTGAGCTATGAGGGCGACACGACCGACTCCTACTACGCCAACACCCACGATAGCTACAATAACTTCTTCGGGGCCCTCGGCTGGAGGCCGAACCACACCACAGCGGTCGATTTCAATTTCGAATACGGCCACTACGACTGGATCGTCAACAACTTCCAAAACAGGGTAAACCAGGACCTGATTGACAATGGTGTCTACCTTGCCGGCCCCTCCACGCCAATCATCCAAGTCGGGACGGGCTTCTACTCCCCCGTGCTCAACGCCTCAGGGGCTGCGACGGGCAACTGGATAAAGCGCACCAAGGTTACTGCGCCGAACGGACTCACCTATTTCAACGCAGGTGCTCCGGTCGCGAACCCGACGAGCGACACGACGGCAGGTGCGGGAACCATCGTGGGCTACGTACTCGACCCAGCCCTGGTCCAGCCTGAGGCGATCTCGGCTTCAGCAACGCTGAACGACCCGGCCTATCCCACGTACACGGACACCGTGAACTTTCAGACGCGTTTCAAGAAGGAGATCAACGAGAACCTCGTGCTCGTGAACAACCTCACCTACGGCCGCTACCTGACTGACAGCACTTCGAACGGAGGTTTCTTCAACTACATCCTGGCGAGTTCCATCGAGGACCGCTTTGAGGCCCAGCTGAAGCTCCTTTATAAGGTGCTAGGGGTGAACATCGAGCACGAGAGCAACACCGGAGTGGCTTTCCGCTGGGAACCCAGCACGAACTTCAAGGACAGCGAGAGCGCGGCCTACGGGCCGACAGGCGACTTTTACAACCTCGAGGCCAATCCCGAGACCTTTAACCGGAATTCTTTCTTCGGAGCGCAGATCTATCCATTTACCGGCACCGTGAACACCCCGGTGTCCACGAACTTCGGATATCTGAAGGGATTCTGGCAGTACCTGCCGGTGCCTGCGAGCACGAACGGGGGCGCGACGACGCCTGGCGGCAGCTCGGCGGGCACCGTTGTGGGAACCCTCGGTACGGCGGACTACTACACGCTTGAGGAGTGGGGCGGCGTGTTCAGCCAGCATTCGTTCAAGATCGGAAACCATTTCATACTCGATCTGGGCGCGCGCGAGTCGCTCGCATGGGCCCACGCCTCGAATCCCATCTATACCACGGCAATCCCGGGAAACAGCGCCCTCAGCGGCTCGGTACGGGTCCCTGAGCCGTCCTATTCCGCGAGCCTGAGCTACAAACCGGTCTCCTGGCTGACCACCTACTTCACCTACGATTATGTGACCGCTACGGATGGTAACACGAGCGGTGCCGTCGGGTTCTCCACCACGGTCGCGGGTGTCGCGAACGTGCTCGACACCTACAATTTCAAGAGCGTCAGTGAGCTGAGCGAGGCGGGCGCCAAGGCCGAGGTGATTCCGGACACGCTCTTCGTGACCGTAGACGAATACCGCCAGACCAGGGAGGGGACGCTTGCGCTCCCGGCTGGAGCGGCGGCCAACGCCAACCCCATCCAGGCTCTGGGCCTCTATCAGGGGACGGAGCTCTCGGTGCGGTACCAGCCGACCAAGAAGTTCAGCCTGGGCGTCAACTACAGCTACCTCGCCGCGACGAACCTCAATTCAACCTTCAGCGCGCCGGCCCCGATCGTGGCCGACGACTCGACCAACATCCTCGGTGCCACCACAGCCGTAAAGGGCGTGAACACCAGGATCGTGAACCTGCCCCACAACACCGCAACTGCCTACGCAGTATATGAGTTCAGGTCTGGCTTCGGCGTGAAGGCGGACTATTCGATCCACGATAGCTACTGGGTCGCCACCGACGGCTCCGTCACTGTGCCCGGGGATTACAATCTAGACCTCGGCATCTACTACAACCAGCCCAGGTATCGCATCGCGCTGGACCTCGAAAACGCGACCAACCAGCACGACCACGCGGGCGGTTCGACGCCGCTGCCCGGGGCAAACGCCGGGCTGAGGGTGGCTTACCGATTCTAGATCATTCCCTCCATGTCCTCCACCACACGTCGCACATTCATCAGGATAGCCGGGCTTGCCGCCGCCGCCGGCGCCCTGTCGTCAAAGCGCGCCCTCGGGGCGGAGTCTCCGCCGCCAGCGCCCACCCCCTCCGCCGATCCCCTGGTCCTGGTGGACTGGCACAGCCATGTGATCACTCCGGGCGAGATTGCGTATCTTTCCGGCCGCAGCAAAGCCCCTCGTGTCTATACGGACAACCAGGGCCGCAGCGTGCTCGAGAACGTGACCACCGTTTCGGCTGCGGCGGGCAAGCCGTCCGTGACCTCGGCTTCCGACATCGAGACTCGAGTGGTGGCCCTTGGCTACGATGCGACGCTCCCAGTCGAGGAGCTCAGGCCCTTCTACCGCACACTCAACGACGACCTTGCCGCGATCCTGGCAAAGTATCCGGGGCGTTTCCTCGGCGTCGCAGCGGTGCCAACGACGGATCCGGCTTGGGCGGCCCAGGAGCTTGCCCGGGCCCACAAGGAGTTGGGCTTCATCGGTGTCGCCGTGCCCCTGAACGCCTACGCGACACTGGAAAGTGCGCGAACGCAGGCCCCGCTTTTTGAAGCGGCGCAGAAGTTCGGAAGCCATGTCTTCGTCCACCGCGCCCCTGCGAGCGCCCAGTTGCCAGGGCAGCCGCCCCTCATCGTGCCGACGGACCTCGGCGGCACCCGATGGGGCGTCATCAGCAACACCCACCTCGTGAACGGGGCGATAACGTTCGGATTGTCCGATTTCCTGGATCCCTATCCCGATGTAACCGTCCAGGTCATCATGCTGGGCGGATTCTTCCCGTA
>Ga0206847_10377_pt1 | contig 11682 bp, 9 predicted proteins | sample Alteio_BWOrgCont_17_FD_152880 | JGI IMG/M metagenome (GOLD analysis project Ga0206847, IMG submission 152880) | Enriched cells from forest soil in Barre Woods Harvard Forest LTER site, Petersham, Massachusetts, United States -... | ecosystem: Environmental > Terrestrial > Soil > Temperate forest >... | reverse complement strand
GATGCGCAGCGCCGCCGCGCCCAGCGACTCGCCAATGGCGAATCCGATGAAGCACGGTCCGGCGTAGTCGCCCGGAATGAACAGCAGAATGAAGAGCATGATCAGCAACTCGACGCTGATCAGCATCATGCCAATGCTCATGCCCGCCTGCAGCGGAATGCTGTAGATGGGATAAGGTTAGCCGCCGAGGCCGGCGAACGCGGTGCGCGAATTGGCGAAGGTGTTCACCCGGATGCCGAACCACGCGACGCCGAAGCTGCCGGCAATGCCTATCAAGCTGAACGCCAGAATAATCGGCAGGGTCATCCACACGGATTTACCCGGCACCGGCGACAGGATGCCGAAGTAGAGCACAATCACCGCCGCGATGAAGACCCACAACAGCAGCAGAAACTTGCCCTGCGTGACCAGGTAGGTTTTGCAGGTTTCGTAGATCAGTTCGGAAATTTCGCGCATGGCGCGATGCACCGGCAGATTCTTTAGCCGCATATAAATGGCGAGGCCGAATCCCAGGCCCGCGATGCAGAACAGAATCCCGATCAGCAGCAGCTTATGGCCGTCGATGGCATTGTTGAGGAAGCTGACCGAGGAGAGATCAGGCAGCTTGAGGCCGGCTTCTCCGCCGGCTTCTCCGGAAGGTTGAGCGAACGCGGCAGACGCGCCGAGAGTGACGACAGTGAGAATGGCCGCCACCGAGTGGGCGACACCGCGTGCATGGGACACAATACCGGCGAACCAGATGCGCATACAATTCCTCCACCGACTAAGAATAATGTCCGAAAGATTTTGTGAACCTGCGTCCAAGGATGCACAGACTTCAGCATCCGCTCCTGCGGATGGAATCAGAACGCTCGGGAGCGTGCGATGCCATTGCCGGAGTTCCGATCACGCTTCCACCGCAAAAACTGGAACAGAAGAGTTTGGCCGCGTCGGAGATTCAGTGTGCCGTTCTACCACAGGCCGAGCAGCGGCACATGGACTTGTGATATCCCAGCCGCCCACCGGGAGCGGAAAACTCCTTCGGGCCGGGAACACAAGACCTGTCTTTATAACACGATGGAGCGGGTAGGATCAAACCGGGAGGGTGGGAGGATGCCCTTAGACTGCGTCGATTTTGATCGAAGAGGCGTGAGTCCTGGGAGTACAATAGATCGCCTTCCGTGGGAGGGGCAAACATGAAGCGCACTTCGAGGAAGCCATCCAACCTTTCGGAATCCCTGCAACGGCATCTGAACTCCTATGCGCTGGCGGCGAGTGCTGCGGGAATGGGGGTGTTGGCGCTGGCCCAGCCCGCCGACGGGAAGATCATTTACACCCCAGCGCACCATTATGTTCCGCTGAATGGCCGACTCTACATTGACCTCAACCACGACGGTCGCCCGGACTTCTATGTAAGGCGGGTCTCGGGAACCGCTATCACCACCAGCTTCTTCACTCACCTCTCCTTCACCGCTCTCGACGCTGGCAACGCCGTCCGCAACCTCGACAATGGGATGGCGGGGTACCCGACGTACTACGGCGGCGCAGTATTCTACGACTTGCCAGCAGGGCGGCAAATCGATCCAAGCCTCAAGTTCCCGAGGAAGGGATTCATGGCTAACAGACTGCGGAACTATACGACGAAGGGCGCGTGGCACTGCGGCGGTCTATGGAATAATGCCCGGTCCCGGTACTTGGGAGCGAGATTCGGGATCGAGGGAAAAATTCACTACGGATGGGTGCGGCTTAACGAATGGTGTGATCAGAAGGCTCCGAAGGGCGATGGTGCTAGGGCGCTGCTGACCGGCTACGCCTACGAAACCATCCCGAACAAGCCCATCATCACCGGCAAGACCAAAGGGCCGGATGTCATCACCCTGGCACCCGGCAGCCTGGGAGCTTTGGCGGCGGGAGTGTCGAGACTCCACGGACAGAAGTAGGAGGCGAGAATTATGAAGCGAACTTCGAGAAAGCCGTCAAACCTTTCGGAATCACTGCAGCGACACCTGAACGTATACGCGCTGGCTGCGATTGCCGCTGGAGTTGGTACTGCTCAGGCCAAGGTGATTTACACGAAAACTGACAAGAGGATTCCTGCTGGTGGTTACCACCTCACTCTCAACAAAAACGGAGTGCCCGATTTCACCATTTACTGGAACTTCAACGGTTACGGCTACATGCTGATAGAACCGTCGAAGAAGGAGCACAGCAACATGGTGGTTGGCGGCGCTTTGTACAGCAACAGGAGTCATCATAAGTTTGACTCTTATGCTGCGTACGCTCTGAGTTCTGGAGCTTCAGTTGGGGAGTCTGCGAAGTTTCAGCCAAAACACTCTGTTATGTATGAGCGCATCTTCTCGTGCACACCCAATGGCAGTGTGTGCACAGTCGGGCAATGGTTCAGAACTGGGAGTAAGTACCTTGGTCTGATGTTCCATATCAAGGGTGCGGTTCACTATGGATGGGCGCGGATATCTTGGTATCCGAACCATTCTTCTTGTGGCAACCAAGTGTTTAAAGGCGGGTGCTACAAGGTAACTGGCTACGCTTACGAGAGCGTCGCTGGTCAATCGATCATGACTGGTCAGACGGAAGATGACGTGCGACCGGAACCAAGCAGCCTCGGAGCCTTAGCAGCGGGAGTGGCGGGGCGGAACGAGCGGAAGTAGTCGAGGGGATTTATGAAGCGAACATCGAGGAAGCCTTCCAACCTTTCAAGCTCATTGCAACGGCACCTGAACGCCTATGCGCTGGCGGCGAGCGCGGCGGGAGTAGGGATGTTGGCGCTGGCTCATCCAGCAGACGCCAAGGTAATTTACACACCTGCAAACAAGACTCTCCCTAAGTGTTTGTTTAATCGGGATCGACCATGCTTCCGGCTTGACCTCAATCACGACAACATTATCGACTTCAGGATTCCGTGGTTTTTCGACAGCAAGAGCGCCGCCCTTTCGATACGTCCCGCAAAATACAAAACAAAGAACCGGATTTGGGGGACATTGTCGTCTGCGGTGTGTACTACGACGCAGCACAAGCACCCGTTGTATGTTGCTTCCGCGTTGAACTCCGGTGTTTCACTCGGGCCGAATTCCTTGAAGTTTCAAGCTAAGCATTACAAAATGTGGGGTGTCGGTCACGGCGGTTCCGGCACATGCAATTGGGGTCAGTGGTACGGGGTGCAGAAGTATGTTGGCCTGATGTTCTACATCAAGGGGAACATACATTACGGGTGGGCACGATTGGATGCGACTTTTCCAAAACCGAAGCTGACTGGCTACGCCTACGAAACCATTCCTGGCAAGCCAATCATCACAGGCAAGACCAAAGGGCCGGATGTCATCACGCTGGAACGCGGTAGCCTCGGTCGGCTCGCCCGAGGATCAGCTGGGCGCTCAGGGAAGTAGCATTGGACGTTTGGAAGCTGTGCTGCTTTGACAGTCTCGTCTTTTGAGGTCGAAAGCGTACACGCCGACAGCAGCACTAGCGGCCGGCTTTTCGCGGGCGAGGGCGCCGGCGACACACTCATGAGAAGGGCGGCTACTTCGGACGGCCCTTCGGTTTGGCGACTCGGCTGAGGATGCGGCGCACTTTTTTGGGGGATATGGAGAGACGGGTGGCCACGCGCGAGACTTTGCGGCCTTCGCGCTCCCAGACTTTTGGAATGATCAGTTCCGCGAATTCTTCGGTGATCTGCTGAAAAGTTTTGTCGCCGACCGAGCCTTGCGACCAGGCGCGCAGAGTGGGGCTCACGCTGCCGCCGCGCAGGGTTTTCGCTTTGAGGGTTTGCAGATCGTCCCAGCCTTCATCCGCATGATCACCTTTCGAGAGCGCCGTGGCCTGATCGTAACAGCGCCGCGCTGATTCGGGATCGTCGAAAAAACGATTGCAGTAGGTGAGTCCCTGCCAAACATAGGCATTGGCAAGCAGTCGCCGGCTCTGAGTGTGTTTTGCCAACTCGATGGCTTCCTGAGCGCAATCCTGGGCCAGGCGCGCGTGACTGCCGGGCTCGGTGCTTTCGCCGATGCCTTCGTCCACGCGGGTGTTTTCGATCATGCAGTGCAGCAACCGGGCGCGCGCCATCAGGATGTAGTCGCTCCGTTCTTCTCCCAGGCGAAAGGCGGCCTGCGCCTCGGCGTCGGCCTTCTCGAGATCTCCGTTGTCGAGGTGGAGATAGCCGTAGTTCATGTGAACGCTGCCCAATCCGTGATGATTGGCGTACTGCTGATAGATGGCGGCGGCTTCACCAAGGTCGGCCAGCGCCTCCTGGCGGAGTTGCTCGAAACGGTTGCGGTAGGGAAGCTTGCGGTCGCGCTCGCTGTCACTGGCGCGGCCGCGGGTGGCAGCTTTGCGGCGCCGGGCCGCATCGGTATCGATTTTGCCGCGCAGTTGCAGCGCGATCATGCGCTTCACATATGCCATGTTGTTCAGCGCGCGCGCGATGTTGCGATGCGACGGATCGAGCTTCTTGTACTGCGCGATGGCGTCGGTAAAGTTCTCGATAGCGTGCTGAAAGCGTCCCTGACGGCCGGCAATGCGGCCGTAGGAGGAATGGATGTTGCCCAGGGTGAGGTAGTCGTCGGTCTTGCTGAGGATGGCCTCGGCGGTCTTCAGGATATCGACAGCTTGCTTGGCGTCGCCTTTCTGGAACCACAGCCAACTCTCAAGCACGCGCATAACCGCGGCCATGGGGGGGTGGCCGAGCTCGGAAGCCAGTGTCCTGCCTTTCACCGCGAAGGCCAGGGCCTGATCGTACTCGCCCTTCATGCGGAGGCAACGGCCTTTCCAAAAATTTGCGATGGCGAGGAGTTCTTTGTCGTCGGTTTCGTGATCAAGACTCAAGACAAAATCAAAGTGTTGAATGGCCTCGTCGGTCGACTCTTCGGCCATCGCGACCATGCCCTCGGCCATGCGCAGGTGGAGATAGTCGTGGAGGGGCAGGCGTCCGCGAACCAGTTTGGAGAAGTGGGCGGTGATGTCTTTGGCCAGTCCCACGCGCTGAAAGCCGATGTCGACCCACTGGGCGAGGTAACCGGCGAAGAGTCCTGAGTTCTTTTTTTCGGGGTCGAACGACGTCAAGAGGTGGCGATGCTCCTCCAGGCGGGCCATGCCGTGTCCGACGCGGCGGCGCACCAGGTCTTGTTTCAGTTGCGCGAGAAAATCATTCGAGATCTCGACGGAATTGTGGCTCATTGTTGTTCTGCGCTGATGCCTGGAAGCGGGCGAGGGCGCCCGCGCCACACTTGATCAGAGATTCCTAATCGATGTAATCATAAGCCACCAGCGTGAGGAATTCCGCGAAATCGGTGCTGGTCATCATATGGCCGAAGATTTCGACGGCTTCCGCCAGACGCGCGCCCTGCAATTTGTTCTTCTGCTCGGTGATGACTTGTCGCACCATTTCCTGGGTGACGCGGCGGCCGTCGCTGAGCGCGGCTCCATGCCTGACCCATTGCCAGACTTGCGACCGGCAGATCTCGGCGGTAGCCGCGTCTTCCATCAAGTTGTAGATCGGAACGCAGCCGGAGCCGCGCAGCCACGACTCCAGGTATTGCAAGCCGACGTCGATGTTCCAGCGCAGACCCTCTTCTGTGATTTTGCCTTCGGTGACGGCGAGCAGGTCTTTCGGGCTTACGCGGACGTTAGCCAGTGGGCGGCTGATCTGGTTCGGTTGTTTCATGTGCGCGTCGAATATGTCTTTCGCGATGGGCACGAGGCCGGGATGAGCCACCCAGGTTCCGTCGTGTCCGGCTTGGACTTCGCGAAGCTTGTCTTGGCGAACTTTGTCGAGAGCGCGCTCGTTAGCCACGGGATCGCTCTTGATGGGAATTTGTGCCGCCATTCCACCCATGGCGTGAATGCCCCGGCGGTGGCAAGTTTGAATCAGCAGGTCCACATACGACTTCAGAAAATGCTTGTCCATGGTAAGAGTAGAACGGTCGGGCAGGACGAAGTCCGGGCGGTTCCGGAATTTCTTGATGAAACTGAAAATGTAGTCCCAGCGGCCGCAGTTCAGTCCGGCGGAATGTTCGCGGAGTTCATAGAGGATTTCGTCCATCTCGAAAGCGGCCAGAATCGTCTCAATCAGAACGGTGGCGCGGATGGTGCCACGCGCGATGCCGAGTTCATCCTGAGCAAAGTTGAAAACGTCGTTCCATAAGCGGGCTTCGAGGTGGCTCTCCATTTTGGGGAGATAGAAGTACGGCCCGGTTCCTTTCTGGATCAGCCGTTTCGCGTTCTGAAAGAAGAACAGGCCGAAGTCGAACAGCGATGCGGAGATGGATTTGCCGTCAACCAGGAAATGCTTTTCCTCCAGGTGCCAGCCGCGGGGACGGACCATCAACGTGGCCCCGCGTGGGTTGAGTTGGTAGTGTTTGCCTTCCGGGCTTACAAAGCGGATGGTGCCGCCGATCGCGTCGCGAAGATTCGCCTGACCTTCAAGGTTGTTCATCCAGGTTGGAGAATTGGAGTCCTCGAAGTCGGCCATAAACACGCTGGCGCCCGAGTTCAAAGCATTGATGATCATCTTGCGATCGACCGGGCCGGTAATCTCGACGCGGCGGTCGAGAAGGTCGGGTGGGATGGGGGCGACCGTCCACTCTTTTTCGCGGATGGGAGCGGTCTCAGGCAGAAAGCCGGGCAGCTGGCCGGCGTCAATCTGCTGCTGGCGGGTGCGGCGACGAGCCAGGAGTTCCTGCCGGCGGGCCTCGAATTGGCGCGCCAGCTTGGTCAGGAAGGTGGTCGCGTCGGGGGTCAGAACCTGGATTTCGGCTTCTTGGCTGGGCAGGGAAGAGGTTGTCATGGGTACATGATAAACGGGATGCCGGCTGAGGGCGATCCCTAAGTAGGACAAAACGGACGAGTCGCCCGATACGGATGGCGCGATTTGCCATGCCATGCCTTCCAGGATTCTACTGCGGACTGGAGGGCAGACCGAAATGCGTAACTTAACCGCCTCAGAGATCGCCAAGCAGTGGCAAACCGACCTTCGCTGGGAAGGTGTGGAACGCCCGTATAGCGCCGAAGATGTCATTAAATTAAGGGGATCGATTCAGGCTGAGCACACCCTGGCGCGCCTGGGAGCGGAACGTCTGTGGTGGCTGCTGCATCATGAATCGTACGTGCCGGCTCTCGGCGCCCTCACCGGAAACCAGGCTGTGCAGCAGGTTCAGGCGGGATTGAAGGCCATCTATCTGAGCGGCTGGCAGGTTGCGGCCGATGCCAACGACGCCGGTCATATGTATCCCGACCAGAGCCTGTATCCGGCCGACAGCGTCCCCAACGTGGTTCGCAAGATCAACAACGCGCTGATGCGCGCCGACCAGATCCACCACATGGACGGGAAGGGTGGCACCTATTGGTTTGCTCCCATCGTGGCCGACGCCGAAGCTGGATTCGGCGGTACCCTGAATGCGTTCGAACTCATGAAGGCAATGATCGAAGCGGGCGCGTCCTGCGTACATTTTGAAGACCAGCTATCTTCGGCGAAGAAGTGCGGACACCTTGGCGGGAAAGTTCTGGTGCCGACCTCGGAAGCCATTCAAAAGTTGGTGGCCGCTCGCCTGGCTGCGGACGTGATGGGCGTGCCTACACTGATCATGGCCCGGACTGACGCCGACAGCGCACACCTGCTGACCACCGACATCGATCCGCGCGACCGCGAGTTCCTGACCGGCGAGCGCACCGTTGAAGGTTTTTTTGGAATTAAGGGCGGGTTGCAATCCGCGATTGCGCGGGCTATTTCGTACGCACCTTATGCCGACCTGATCTGGTGCGAGACTTCGCGTCCCGACATCGAGGAAGCGCGGCAGTTTGCGGAAGCGGTTCACGCCAAATTCCCGGGAAAAATGCTGGCTTACAACTGCTCGCCGTCGTTCAACTGGAAGAAGAACCTGGACGACGCGACGATCGCCAAGTTTCAAACCGAATTGGCCAAGATGGGGTACAAGTTCCAGTTCGTGACCCTGGCTGGGTTCCACGCCCTGAACCTGAGCATGTTTGAGCTGGCGCGAGGATACAAACTGGCCGGGATGACGGCATATTCCCGGCTGCAAGAGAAAGAATTCAGCCGCGAATCCCAGCATGGATACGAGGCTGTCAAGCACCAGCGCTTTGTGGGCACGGGCTACTTCGACGCGCTTGCCCAGGTGATCTCCAGCGGAGCATCGTCGGTGACGGCGCTGGCCGGGTCGACCGAAGCTGAGCAGTTTGCAGAAATGAAGCTGCCGACACATCCGAAACATGGTCCGGATGCAGCCTGCCAGCCGATCCTGGGCGAATGCCCGTCGTTAGTTGTGCCGGAGATGGTGCCGGGCCCCGAGGAAATGCTTCTGCCTTCGGGAGACTAGAGGCGAGCTCCACAGATCCAGCGAATTTTCCTCCTAAGCCCAGGGCACCACGCCCTGGGCTTTCATTTTGCATCACCTCGCGGGAGTATTGGTTGTGCCAGAACACCGCTTCAGTACCCTAGCTCGTTCCTGTTTCGACCCCGTCCCAAGAACGTAATCCATTGATTTCAGGACTCTTACGGCGACTCGCGAACTTGAGTCATCTCCGGCTGGTTACAAGGGAACTCTTGTCGAGATCGGGTACACGGTGGCACTCTGGGAATCGAAACAGAGATCAGCATCTGGATGCCGGCGCCTGAGTGGGGAACTGACGTACCAGCCGCGGCACCGGAATTCAGGGTTGTGACCTACCACGGGGGATGAGAATGAAGAAAGCTGTACAGTTCGTCATGTTGATGGCAGTAGTTCTGGCGATGGCTTCCACTGGTTCTGCGACATCGGTTGCCAGCATAAAAGGGGTCTACGCTTTCCAGATGCAGGGCGTAAGCAATCAATGGGGGTATTACAACGGCAGCACCTGGGTGAACCTTAACAACTCGCCTTGCCCGGCTGGAAAACAGTGTTTCAACCAGTCGTTCAGCAAACTTACCTACGGTACTATTTCTTTCGACGGGCTGGGTCACGCCACGTTCCTGTCCATCACTAATGTCAACAGTGGCAACGGCGGTGGCGGACCAGTCAAGGGGTCGATTTGGGCTTATACGGTTTCCGGCTTCGGCGGAGCCATCGGCACTGCCAGCAACGGCGCCTACCTGACGCTGGGAGATTTCAACACGGCGGGCGTCGCGCAGAACGTATTCATTCGCACTGCGGATTCAAGTCCGGAAGTTGGAGTTGCAATCCTCCAGTAATATTCAGATAGTGTTGGGATGGCAAAGGCGGGGCTTCGGCCCCGCCTTTTGTATGGGCAGCGGATCACTTGTATTGCCTACGGGCTCATTTTGAAGACGGTGCCGCAGCCGCCGTCGCACGCATTGCCGGTGCCTCCGCCGATGGTAGTGCCGTAAAGATCGTGATCGTTATCAAAGATCAGGGGAGCCTCGGGGTGAGCGCCATCCGGTGCGCCGCTGAAGTTGTGAAGTAGCGTGAACTTGACCTGCCCGGGCAGGTGCTCTAGCCGAAACACAACTCCTCCGAATTTTGCCCCTCCAAAAGCAGCGCCGTAGAGGTTACCCATACGATCAGGTATCACAGGCGTTGGCGCGAACCCGTCCTGCCGTCCAGTAAAGTCATAAAGAGTGGTCAAGTTCCACGAGCCATGTTTGTCAGGATTCAATCTGAAGACAATCCCGCTGAGTCCGGTCCCGCCGTAAGTGGTCGAACCGAGCAACCCGCCTCGCGTACTGAAGATCAAGCCACCGTTGGGCAAGGCGCCATCGTTGCCACTGTTAAATGCGTGTAGCACTGTCTCGGTCCACTTTCCTTCCTTGGTTTTCGGCGGGCTCAGACGAAATACGGTGCCGCAGCCTGTGCTAGTGTTGCTGGGACAGTTCTGGCTACCTCCGCCAAAATAGGTCGTTCCGTAAATTACCCGCGTCTTGCCAATCAATAGCCCACCATTCGGACTTCCACCGTCTTTGCCGTCGCCAAAGCTCCGCAACACCTGTTCCGCCCACGCTTCACCTTTCTGCTTTGGCGGGCTGAGATCGAATACTGTGCCGCAGTTGCCGCCGAAGAATGGATTGCACGTGTTTCCTTTGCCACCGCCAAACTGCGTGGCTCCGTATAGATTGCCTTTGGAGTCGAATGTCAGCGTGCCCCAGGGAAAATATCCGTCGTTGCCGCCCTGCAAGCTGTACAGGATCGTTTCAGTCCAAGGGTCACCCTGCTTGATCGGGGGCGAGAGTTCGTAAACCGTGCCACATCCCGCCGTGATTCCCAAGAGTATGCAGCCCCCGGTCCCGCCGTAAGCCGTCGTGCCGTACACGTTGCCTGCGGCATCCAGGATGACTCCGCCTGCCGGGACACTGGCGTCTTTGAACACCTCTCCTTTGAATTCGTAGAGAATGGTCTCAGTCCAGGGGTCACCTTTCTTCGCTGGCGGCGATAGCATGAAGACCAAGCCACACTCGCCACCGATTGGCGTGCAACCACTGCCGCCGCCCGTGGTCGCCCCGTACAAATTGCCAGCCTTGTCGAACACCACGCCGCCCGCGGGATCGAACCCGTCGCCAGGGCCACCCTGGAAGCTGTAGAGCACCTGTTCCTTCCACTCGGCGGCGGATGGGTAGCCTGCAAAAGCCACAACAACGACCAGGAAGCATCGGAGGGCGGCATACAGGCTGGCTTTCATATCGGAGATCTCCTTCGTGCTACTGGGTTGGAAGGGAGGCAACGAAAACGCAGACCCCTTCGCGATCTTTGGTGGCTAAATTGCCCTACGGGCTCGTTTTGAAAACGGTGCCGCAGCCCCCGGAGCAGCTCTGTCCACTGCCACCAGCCTCGGTGGTACCGTAGAGGTTCCCTTGCCTATCGAATGTCACCATTGCTTCGGGGTAGGCTCCATCAGGGCTACCCGTGAAGTTGTGAACAACACTTAGCAGCCAGTGTCTGCCGTGTGGTGCTATCTGAAGGCGGTATACAATGCCGCCAAATTCATTGCCACCAAAGGCCGCGCCATAGAGCCCGCTTGCTCGGGAAAGCATTACACCTGAAGTCGGCCCGCGGCCATCGTTTTGGCCCATGAACGTGTAGAGCACAGATTCAGACCATGTTCTCCGACCATTGGTAAGCTTGAAAACGACACCAAACTGCGTGCTGCCTCCGCCGCCTGTGGCACCAAGAAGTGCACCCTTAGTATTCATGGCCAGATCACCCCGGGGAAGGGCACCATCGACTCCGCCAGTGAAGACATGGATAAGGTGCTCCGTCCATACGCCGTTCTTACCACCCGGCGACAGCTCAAATATGGTGCCGCATCCGACCCCCACTCCTTGGTTTGCGCAACCTTGATTGCCGCCGTACTGTGTTGCGCCGTACAAGGACCCCTCACGACCAAATACGAGTCCACCATTTGGAATTGCGCCGTCGGAAGGTTCGCCAAAGCTCCGCAACACTTGTTCCGCCCACGCTTTGCCCTTTTGCTTCGGTGGGCTCAGCTCAAATACTGTTCCGCAGTTGCCCCCATAAAACTCATTGCAGGTGTTACCTTTGCCGCCGCCGAATTGCGTTGCCCCGTATAGGTTGCGCTTGTCATCAAATGTGAGCGTGCCCCAGGGGAAATATCCGTCGTTGCCGCCCTGAAAGCTGTACAGGATCGTCTCAGTCCAAGGGTCACCCTTCTTGATCGGGGGCGAGAGTTCGTAAACCGTGCCACATCCCGCCGTGATTCCCAAGAGTATGCAGCCCCCGGTTCCCC
>Ga0206847_10068_pt2 | contig 11690 bp, 11 predicted proteins | sample Alteio_BWOrgCont_17_FD_152880 | JGI IMG/M metagenome (GOLD analysis project Ga0206847, IMG submission 152880) | Enriched cells from forest soil in Barre Woods Harvard Forest LTER site, Petersham, Massachusetts, United States -... | ecosystem: Environmental > Terrestrial > Soil > Temperate forest >... | reverse complement strand
CAACGTTACCGCTTCGTGGTGGTGGGCTATGTCATCATGCCGGAACATTCATCTTCTGCTCAGTGAACCCGAGGTCCGCAGTCCTTCCACCGTGAGCAGGTGCTGAAGCAGCGCACGGCACGCGCGCTGTTGCCTAGGGGGAAATGTGGGGACAGACGGGACGTACCCCGGTTTCTTCACGCCGAAGGGCCTGCGACCATTCCAGCTATATCTACCACATAGTAAACATAGCCAGGCCGTTAAGTCATTTGTTATCTATATTTTGATATCTAAGTCCTTTAGAAGGGATATCTTACACCGATATCCCGCCACCCAGTCCCAATAGAATCAAGATTTTACAGTGAAAATCTCGCGTAATTAGCGGCTCTTTACCCTCGCCAACGCCACCGGGACCTGCTCGACGATCTCGATATTGAAGCCTTCAAGGGCGGGGACTTTTCTGGGGTGGTTGGTCAGCAGGCGGATTCGCCGTAGATTCAAGTCGGATAGAATCTGAGCCCCCATGCCGATTTCACGCTGCGTCTTGCGCTCACTTTCTGGCAGAGAGGGAAGCCGTTTGTCGCGGTGGAAGGTGAGCGCTTTGCGTTCGCCGATCTGGTCGACCGAGAATCCTTTCGAAGTCTGGTGCAAATAGATGAGCGCGCCCCGGCCTTCACTGGCGATCGCCTGCATCGACCCGGCAAGCGTTTCGTGGCAGTCGCAACTGGTAGAGCCAAAAACGTCTCCCAGCACGCAGTGCGTGTGCATGCGGACCAGCACCGGCTCGTTTCCACCTTCGATATCGCCGCGCACCAGGGCGACGTGCGACTCGCCGCCGTCAACCTCGCTCTCGTAGGCGATCAAGCGGAACTCCCCGTAGGGCGTGCCGATCAGAGCTTCGCCGACGCGGTGAACGTAACGCTCATGCTGCATGCGGTAGCGGATCAGCTCTGCGACCGTGAGCATCTTCATGCTGTGCGTCTGGCAGAATTCGATCAGGTCGGGAATGCGGGCCATGCTACCGTCTTCGCGCATGATTTCGCAGATGACGCCGGCGGGAATCAGCCCTGCCATGCGGGCAAGGTCAACCGAGGCTTCGGTTTGTCCGGCGCGCAACAAGACCCCGCCTTTGCGGGCTTGCAGGGGAAACACGTGTCCGGGACGCGCCAAGTCGGCGGGACGAGTGGCGGGATCGATGGCCACTTGGATGGTGCGGGCGCGATCGTACGCGGAGATTCCGGTGGTGACGCCCTGGCGGGCATCGATGGCCTCGCAAAATGCGGTTCCGTAGTTGGAAGTGTTTTCGGCGGTCATCGGTCCGATGTGAAGATGGTCGAGCCGTTCCTCGGTCATGGCCAGGCAGACCAGTCCGCGGCCGTACTTGGCCATAAAGTTGATGGCCTCGGGAGTAACTTTCTCGGCGGCCAGGGTCAGATCGCCTTCGTTTTCGCGGTCTTCGTCGTCGACCACCACAACCATGCGGCCGGCGCGGATTTCGTCAACGGCGGTAGGGACATCGGTAAATGGGGAGTTAGACGGCATAATGAGGAAATTCTAGCAAAAGAGTCTATCGGTAGCCTCTGGCTTTCCGCTAAAGGCCAACCGCCAATCGCGTCCCAAAAGTAAAGGGTCGCCGCTAGGCGACCCCTGTTCCGCGAATCTACAGAGTTACAGCGTGGACTCAATCTCGAATCCCCAAGCTTCCAGCAGCGGTTCGGGGATGTACTTGGAGTTCTTGTTGCGCCGTGCCCACTCGCGCAACCGGGTGGACCGAAGATACTGGTCAGGAGTGAGCTTGTACTCCTTTACTACCTGTTCAAACTCAGTCACGGTGGGAACGATCGGGCCGATCGGCTCCGGCTTACCCCAATTAGGATTTCCACGTCGCTTTGCCATCAAATAGTGCCCCTTAATACCAGATTAGAAATTCCTTGTAACTACATGGTTAGATTCGCGAAATCTGTCCAAAGATGCGCAAACTCCCGCTCGACTACAGACTACCCCTGCAGCCCAAACCAAGCTGGTGTTATCCGGGAGTCACCGACTGTAGCCCATTTTTGGTGGAGAGTCAATCAGAAAAACTTGTGTCAGGAGTTGAGACGATCCCGCAACTCATTCGCGGGGCTAGGTTTATGCCCTGGAATGGGGCATGGGGTGTTAAGGAGTTGGAGAGCTAAGAACAAGGTACGGTCCGAATCTTGAATCAAAGCAGGATTACGGTGGTAATCGCGCCGCAGGACTGTGAATTGACGCATCTCATACGCCAACCTACAGTTGCCTAAGGGAGACCGTTTCCAGTGAGAGATATTTACGAAGTGCTGCGCAACAAGCAAGCCGAGCAAGCCCAGTTGGGGAAGCAGATTGAAGCATTGCAAAGCGCCGCCGATCAACTGCGCAATGTGGCCCATTTGCTGACCGAGGAAGAGTCCGAGGCACAATCCGCTTCCGCAGGCAGCTGAACCGATAAGTCAAGTAGGGAAGTATCGCCATGAATCTGCGAGCCCTCGTACTATGTCCCGATGAACAGATCCTGCGCGTGCTGAGGCGCGTGTTGAGCGATCTGGAAATCGACATGGAACATTGCGGCAACGCCGACGACGCGGTCCGAAGATTGACCCGTCAGCGTTTTGAAGCAGTCATCGTGGATTGTGATCAGCAGGAAGTTGCGGCCAGCGTATTGAAAAGTGTACGCTCCGCGCCCTGCAACAAGCATGCGGTTGCGGTCGCGTTAATTGACTCGAAGAAGGCGGTGAAAAGCGCTTTCACCCTGGGCGCTCACTTCGTCCTTTACAAGCCGATCGCGGCCGAGCGCGCCAAAAGCAGCTTCCGCGCGGCCCGGGCCCTGATGAAATGCGAGCGCCGCCGCAACCTTCGCGTGCCCATCGAATTGCCGGTCACACTGTCGGTTGGCGGCAGTAAAGTCCAGCAAAAAGCCACCAGTTGCGACCTCAGCGAGGGCGGAATCGCAGTTCGCTGGGCGCATCGCGGTCAGAACACCGGCCCACTGAAGGTGAATCTGACCCTGCCCGGGAGCGACCATGCGATGGAGTGCAGCGCGGAAGTGGCATGGGAAAGCGATTCCAACCAGGCAGGCCTGCGCTTTGTCGATCTGGCAGGCGAACAGCGCAGTCAATTGAAAGCCTGGCTGGCCAAGCATTCTCCGGAAGCGGAAATCCCGGACCCCCCTGTACCGTGCAAGCTGACGGACTTAAGTCTTGGAGGCTGCTACGTCGAAATTGCAGAGCCTTTCCCGGTTCGCACCCGGGTCATGCTAGCCATGCGAGCCGGTGAACTGAGGGTGGAAGTCGAAGGCATGGTCCGGGTCATGTATCCGCAAAACGGCATGGGCGTGGAGTTCAACCGCTCCACCGACATGCAGCGGCAACATGTGGAGCAGTTCATTCAGACCCTGGTCAACAGCAAGGGAGCGATACCAGAACTGGAAGTGCAGCCCGAGGGCATGGGCGAACCTCCGAGCGCAGAGACTGTGCCCACTCCGGAAACTGCAGCCGAGCATGATCCGCTTCTGGATCTTTTCCGCAATCAGCACCACCTGTCGGCCGAGACGTTTCTCGGAGAATTGCGCCGTCAGCGGGTTCCGCCCGCTGCCCAGGCCGCGTCGGCCGCCGCCAGCCTCTAATCGGAACACTCGAAACCTGGATTCAAAGCTGCGCGCCCCAATCGAAATCGATTCGTCCATCGATTCCGGACAATTCCGCGGGCAGGTGATCAATATTGGACAGCCGTGCGAACAAGACTGTCGATCGCTTCTGCCAGGTGATAAGCTCAGGTCACTCCGGCCGGAAAACACAAGCGAAAGGAAAAGTTATGAAAGCCGTTGTGGTTTCTTTGGTGGTTATGTCGATGTTGGGAATTGGCGCGCATGCCCAGGTGAGCATCAATCTGGGGGCGGCGGATAACTTCGCCGTGCTGGGCGCTTCCGGCATCACCAACGTTAGCAAACAGACTTACATCATCGGCGATGTAGGAAGTTATCCGACATGCACGGTGTCTGGCCTCACGGACTCTCAAGTGAAGGGCGACCTGTTCCTCGATTGCAATTCCCTGACACAGCAGGCACAGCAGGATCTGACGGTCGCATACGGTGAGGCCGCGGGCGCGACCTGCACCACCGATCTCAGCGGAAAGAATCTGGGCGGTATGAGACTTGGCCCCGGAGTCTACTGCTTTTCGTCATCCGCCCAATTGACTGGCACTTTGACGCTAGACGCTCAGGGAAATCCCTCCGCCCAGTGGGTTTTCCAGGTCGGGGGTACTCTGACTACGGCCCCCAACTCAAAAGTCGTCCTGATCCTGGGGCACTGGCGCAGCGGTGAGCGAGGGTGCAATTTGTATTGGCAGGTGGCTTCCTCGGCCACCATCGGAAGCGGTAACAACTTCGTGGGAAAGATTCTGGCGCTTGGTGACATCACGCTCAACGGCCGGATTTTTCGCGGGAAAGCTCTTACCACTAACGGTGCGATTGCGATCGCCCATCATCAGAGGGTGAATGGTCCGGCATGTAACGGCACCCTAGACTAATCGCATGATCTTTTTCTGAAGAAGTAGAGATCACTTCTCGATCACGGCAGCGGAAGCGTCTTTTCCGCTGCCTCATTTATTGCCACCGAAATCGTTGCGATAGTGAGATGGTGCCCGGGACCGGAATCGAACCGGTACGTTCCTTTCGGAACCCGGGATTTTAAGTCCCGTGCGTCTGCCAGTTTCGCCACCCGGGCGGGCATGCGCTTGAAAGCAATATATCAGTTCATCGCGTCGGCTCTGCCAGGAACGGCGTCGCCGCTCCCTCCAATCAGCAGTTCCACCGTGCAAAAATCGTAACCCCGCCCCGCATTTCTGCTTGACAGGCTCAATAAACTCTTTACTATGGATGAATAGTTATCCGAGATAGTGCATAAGTATTCATTATGAATAAAGTCCTACGGCAGCGAGCGATCCTGGAACTGTTGAAGCAGGAGCCGGTCGCCAGCCAGGAGGACTTGCAGCGATTGTTGCGCAAGCGGGGATTCAAAGTGGGACAAGCGACGCTATCGCGCGACATACACGATCTCAAGCTGGTGAAGGCCTCCGAGGGCTATGCGATGGCCGCGATGGAGATGTCGGTCCCGGCGCTGCCGCCAGTTTCGCGGTTAGTCCGCGAGTTCGTGCTGGATGTGCGTCCGGCGCAGAACCTGCTGGTGATCAAAACCAGCGTAGGCAGCGCACAGCCGGTGGCTGCGGCGCTCGATGATAAGGAATGGCCGGAAGCCATCGGCACGGTGGCAGGAGATGACACGATTTTGATTGTCTGCGCAGACAACAAAGCGGCAAGTAAGCTGGCGACTCGCATCCGGGAGATGCTTGCCTGATGGCGGCGAAACTTCAAACTGCGGTTCTGGGTGCGACGGGCTACTCCGGCCTTGAGCTTACGCGGCTTCTTCTCCGTCATCCCCGGCTGGAGAAGCCGGTTTTGCTTGGCCGCCCGGACGCCGGTCACGCGAATGTGAACCTGGTGGATGTATTTCCAATCCTGTCAGGGAACGGAAAATATCCGCTGCAGCCGCTCTCCTGGCCGGAACTGAAGCGCCAAGGAGTGAAACTTCTGTTTCTGGCTACGCCGCACGAGATCTCGCGTTCACTGGCGCCGGAAGCCATGACCGAGGGTCTGCGGGTAATTGATCTAAGTGGTGCATGGCGGTTGAAGCGGCAGCAGAATCGGGCGATTTACAACTTTCAGGATGCGGATTCGGTGAGCGCCGCTCAGCTAACGGAGAGAGCGGTGTACGGCCTGCCGGAGTTGAATCGCGAGCAGATTCCGGATGCGGCCCTGGTGGCGAATCCGGGATGCTATGCGACTTCAGTGATTCTGGCTCTGGCGCCGCTGCTTCATGCCGGCATCGTTGATCGCGAGAGAGGGATCATTTCCGACTCCAAGTCCGGTGTGTCCGGGGCAGGGAAGGGGCCGAATTCGCGCACTCACTTTGTGTCGGTGGCAGACAATCTCTCGGCGTATTCGGTTTTCGGTCATCGTCATGTGGGCGAGATGCTGGAGCAACTCAACCTGGAAGATCGCGAATTGATCTTTACTCCGCATCTGCTTCCGATTCCGCGAGGGATTCTCTCGACGGTCTATGTGTACTTGAATAGCGCAATGAAAGCGGCGGAAGTTGAATCCTGCTTTCGTAATTTTTATTCAGGGAGGCGATGGGTGCGAGTGTTTGCGACTCCGCAGCTTCCGCAGATCCAGTTTTCTTTGTACACCAACAACTGTGACCTCGGTTTTTGTCTGGCGGAAGATGGCCGGCGTTTGGTGCTGGTTTCGTGTGTGGACAACCTGCTCAAGGGTGCTGCCGGACAAGCGGTGCAGAATATGAACCTGATGTATGGATGGAACGAGGAAGAAGGTTTGCTGTGAAGATCGTGGTGAAAATCGGTGGAGCGGCGCTGGAAAATCAATCGACCCTGCGGAAGTGTGTTCGATCGATCGTTGAGTTGGCCGGTGATGGTCACCGCGTGGCGGTGGTGCATGGCGGCGGAAGCGCACTCACCCGGGCGCTGAAGCTGCTGGGCAAGAAAAGCGAGTTTATCAACGGCCTGCGAGTGACCGATGCGGAGACGCGCGACATTGCTCTGATGGTCCTGGCGGGGATCGTGAACAAGAGCCTGGTGGCGGCATTGGGAGCAGCGGGACTTCCGGCGGTCGGATTGTGCGGAGGAGACGGCATGGCGTTCCGCGCCCGCAAAAAACATATGCCGGGATATGACTTGGGTTTTGTCGGCGAAATTTGTTCGGTCGAGCCGCGCTGGATGGAGGCGATCTGGGGTGAAGGCGGAATTCCGGTGTTGTCGCCCGTCGCACTTGGCTCGGACGGCGAGTACTACAACATCAATGCCGACGAGATGGCCGCAGCCTGCGCGGCTGCCTGCCATGCGGATACGCTCATCTTTCTGACCGATGTTGCCGGGGTGAAGGACGCCGGCGGGGCGGTGATCCCCTATCTCAGCACAAAAGAGGTGGGAGCTCTGGTGGCGGATGCGGTTGTCGCTGGCGGAATGCTGCCCAAGCTTGAAGCCTGCAGCCATGCTTTGCACAAAGGCGTGGGACGAGTGCGAATTCTGCCGGCGGCGCAGGCCGAAGAGTTGTCCCAATTCTATTTCGCCAAACTTTCTTGCGGAACCGAGGTGATCTGCGCATGAGCCTGGCGTCGGTCATTCGTTCTGAACAAAAGCTGCTGCTTCCGACCTACGATCGTCACAAGATCCTGTTTGAGCGCGGACGCGGCGTCTATCTCTGGGACTCCAAGGGGCGGCGCTATCTGGACTTTCTTAGCGGGATCGGAGTGAATGCGCTCGGACATGGACATCCCGCGATTCAAAAGACGCTCAAGCGGCAGGCATCGCGGCTGATTCACGTTTCGAATCTGTTTTTTCATGAATACCAGACAGAACTTGCGAAGCGGTTGACGCAGATTTCAGGGCTGGACCGCGTTTTTTTCTGCAACAGCGGAACCGAGGCGTGGGAAGGCGCGTTGAAATTCGCTCGCCTTTACGCCCGCGTGCAAAACACAAACGGTCATAAGGCAAAGTGGCGCATTCTCGCGCTCGACAACTCATTTCATGGCCGGACGTTCGGCTCTTTGGCCACTACCGGACAGGCAAAGTATCGCGATCCCTTTGCGCCGCTTTTGCCCGGAGTGAGCTTCGTTAAATTTGACAATGTCGACGATCTCAAGCGGAAGTTTGACGGTAGCGTATGCGCAATTTGCATTGAGACGATTCAGGGGGAAGGTGGAGTTTGTCCTGTCAGCCGCGAGTTTCTGCAGATGGCGCGAAAGCTGTCAGAGGGCACCGGCGCATTGCTGATACTCGACGAAATCCAGTGTGGGCTGGGACGAACGGGACGTTACTTCGCCTATCAGCACTATGGTGTGCGGCCAGACATAGTGACCGTGGCCAAGCCGCTCGCAGCAGGGTTGCCGTTGGGAGCGATTCTTACGACGAACCGGGTTGCGACCGCCATTCACCCGGGCATGCACGGCACGACGTTTGGAGGAGGGCCGCTGGCTTGTGCGGTAGCGATCGAATTTCTACAGACGCTTGAGAAACTGATGCCGCATCTTCGCGAGGTCGGAAGCTACTTCCGCGGACAGCTGGAATCGCTGAAGAGTAAACACAGTTGTGTCCGCGAAGTCCGCGGCATGGGCCTGATGCTCGGAATGGAGTTGGACTCGGGCGATACGGCTAAATTCATCGTCAATGAGCTATTGCAGCGCGGAGTCCTGATTAATCGCACGCATGAGACCGTGCTGCGTTTTCTGCCGCCTTACATCATCGAACGAAAACAAGTCGATCACGTGATCCGGGAGCTGGATGCAGCTTTATGTCGTATCCCGGTCCCTGAGAACGGCAACACTAAGAAATCCACCACAGCAAGGAGCACACGTTGAACAGCCAGTTACTGAATGCAAAGCCAGTCGTGCCATCGAGGGCCCCAAACACGATGTTGGGTCGGGACCTGGTCTCTACTCGCGATCTAGGGCCGGAGGGAGTCAAAGCCGTGCTTCATCTTGCTGGACTCATGAAGTCGCGTCCAGCGGATTTTCGCCAGGCGCTTGCCGGCAAGCAGATGGTGATGTTTTTTGAGAAGCCCTCGTTGCGAACGCGGCTCACTTTTGAAGCGGGCATCGCCAGCCTGGGCGGCTTTGCTTATTTTGTCGATCAGACACATAGCCGGATTGACGCTCGCGAGAAGTTGAGTGATGTTGCGCATAACTTGGAGCGGTGGGTGGACGTCATCGTGCTGCGCACTTTCGCCCAGGAGACGATTGACGGCATGGCCGAGCATGCGTCGATCCCGGTTATCAATGCGCTCAGTGATCTGGAGCATCCGTGCCAGGCCCTGGCTGACTATTTGACTCTGCAAGAACAGTTCGGTGACCCTGGAAAAATCTGCGTAGCTTATGTCGGGGACGGCAACAACGTGGCACATTCTTTGCTGCTCACCTGCGCGTGTTTGGGCTCGAGGATCCGTGTGGCCACACCGGCGGGTTACAACCCCGACGCTCAAATCGTCGCCGATGCGAAGGAGATCGCGCGACACACCGGGGCGGTGGTTGAACTGCTTTCAGACCCTCGGGAAGCCGTCTTTGGCGCTGACGCCGTTTACACCGATGCATGGGCCAGCATGGGGCAGGAGCGTGAGGCGGATCAACGGGCAAGGGTTTTTCATCCGTATCAATTGAACGCGGACCTGGCGTCGGAGGCTGCGCCAAACGCGGTGTTCATGCATTGCCTGCCCGCCCACCGCGGCCAGGAGATTACCGATGAGGTGATGGACTCGGAGCGGTCGGTCGTTTTCGATCAGGCGGAAAACCGCTTGCACGTCCAGAAGGCTATTCTCTATTTATTGCTTGGCGGGGAGAGCAAACTGCCAGTGAGGAGCGCTCATGCGTGAAAAAGTTGTGCTTGCATATTCCGGAGGGTTGGACACGTCGATCATCATCCCGTGGCTGAAAGAAAACTATGACTACGATGTGATTGCCATGGTGGGTGACGTCGGACAAGGGGACAACATCGAGGCCGTCGTAAAGAAAGCGTATGCGACCGGGGCCAGCAAGGTTGTGGTAGAAGACCTGCGCGAGGAGTTTCTCACTGGATATGTGTTTCCCGCATTAAAGGCGGGCGCGGTGTACGAGCACAAATATCTGCTGGGCACGTCACTGGCGCGTCCGGTCATCGCCAAACATCAGGTTGAAATTGCTTTGCGGGAGGGTGCAACCGCGGTTGCGCACGGATGCACCGGCAAGGGGAATGACCAGGTGCGCTTTGAACTCGCGTACCAGGCGCTGGCCCCGGAACTGAAGGTGATCGCTCCGTGGCGCGAGTGGTCGTTGAAATCGCGCGAGGATTGCCTCGATTATGCGGAGCAGCACGGAATTCCCGTCGAAGCCAGCCGGGAGAAAATTCACAGCCGCGACCGTAATCTGTGGCATGTTAGCCATGAGGGTGGTGAATTGGAGGACGCGGCGAATGCACCCTTGCCAGGTACCTGGCAGCTTACTCGTTCGCCCCAGGAGGCGCCGGATCGCGAGGAGATGGTGCAGATCGGTTATGAAAAAGGAGTTCCAGTTTCGGTCAATGACATGAAGATGGATCCGGTATCTCTGGTTGAGTTGCTGAATGAAATCGCAGCCCGCAATGCGGTCGGCCGGGTGGATCTGGTGGAGAATCGCTTCGTGGGGATTAAATCCCGGGGATGCTACGAAACTCCCGGTGGAACTCTGCTGGTCACGGCGCACCGGGAACTCGAGTCTTTGTGTCTGGAACGTGAAGTAGTGCACTTCAAGCAGCACATTGGGCTGAAGTATGCTGAACTCGCATACTTTGGGATGTGGTTCACGCCGCTGCGGGAAGCGCTAGACGCATTCGTCGAAAGCACGCAGAAAGATATGACCGGCAGCATTACGCTTTCTTTATATAAGGGCAACGTGTCGGTGGTCAGTCGTCAATCGGAATACTCGCTGTACAACACCGACCTGTCCTCGTTCACCATGGGCGAGAGCTACAACCAGCAGGATGCGGAAGGTTTCATTCGCATCCTCGGGCTTCCGTCGCGCTCCCGCGCTCGTGCCCGCATCGAGGTGGAGAAATGAAAATGTGGTCGGGGCGCTTCCGGCAGGCGCTCGATCCCGGGTTCGAGCGCTGGCAAAGATCGTTTGAGTTTGACCGCCGGCTGCTGGATCAAGAACTCGCGGCGAGCGGTGCTCACGCCCGCGCTTTGAAAGATGCGGAAGTGTTATCGACCGCTGAATTGATCACCATTTTGCAAGGTTTGGCCAGGATTGGTGAACTGGCGGCAACGTCTCCGGCATTTCTCGAGGATAACGAAGCCGAAGACGTGCATCATTTCGTTGAGAAGCAGTTGGTAGCGCTCGTGGGCAACGTAGGATACAAACTGCACAGCGGACGCAGCCGCAACGAGCAAATTGCGACCGACCTTCGTTTGTACGCGAGAGGCGCAATCGATCAACTGCGAGCTGATTTGGCGGAATTCGCGCGAGTTTTGCTGGCTCGAGCTGAAGAAGCAGGCAGTGCGGCCATGCCCGCCTATACCCATTTGCAGCGTGCGGAGCCGGTGTTAGTTTCGCATTGGATGCTGGCTTACGTCGAAATGTGTTTGCGCGATGCGGAGCGGCTTGCCGACTGCCGCAAACGGCTGAATCTTTGCCCCCTGGGATCGGGGGCGGTGGCCGGCGCCACGCTGCAACTGGATCGTCGAGGCATGGCGGCTGATCTTGGGTTCGACGGAATTACGACCAACAGCATCGACGCCACCAGCGATCGCGATTTCGTTCTGGAGTTTGTGAATGCGCTGTCGCTGATTGCCATGCACTTGAGCCGGTTGGCGGAAGAGATGATTATTTTCTCCTCCCAGGAATTCGGCTTTGTCCATCTGCCGGAAGCCTACTCGACAGGCAGCAGCGCCATGCCGCAAAAGAAGAACCCAGATTTGCTGGAATTGACCCGAGGCAAAGCGGGACGCGTGATCGGAAGCGCGACAACCTTGCTGATCGCGATGAAGGGCCTGCCCCTGGCCTATAACAAGGACCTGCAAGAAACTCAGGAGCCGCTGTTCGATGCCGCTGAAGTCGTGCTGGGTTTGCTTCCGCTGGTTACTGGCTGGATGAAAGCGGTCGAATTCAGCGTCGAGC
>Ga0206847_10376_pt1 | contig 11699 bp, 7 predicted proteins | sample Alteio_BWOrgCont_17_FD_152880 | JGI IMG/M metagenome (GOLD analysis project Ga0206847, IMG submission 152880) | Enriched cells from forest soil in Barre Woods Harvard Forest LTER site, Petersham, Massachusetts, United States -... | ecosystem: Environmental > Terrestrial > Soil > Temperate forest >... | reverse complement strand
TCTAGTCAGGAAACAGCAAGGGGTTACTGAACGATGGTTCTAGACCTTTGGTTTGCCAAGGCAGGAATAAGCAAGCATGAGCGTGCGTGACAAAGCGGGGCGCAACGGGGCGCCGCACGCCCATGCTGTGCTCTACAGCAGGCCAGAGGAACGAAAACGTGTTACTGGATCCACTACCGGTTGGGCCTCCCGTTGGAAAATCCAGCGGGCCACCGCGAACCCCAACGCCGCGTAGCAAAGATGCATCCACTTCATAGATCCACCCCCAAAGTTGTTCTTTGGCACCCAGGGGGAAGGTGATGCGGCAACCTTAACAAGCGGCTGGTGGAGGGTCAATCGAGCAAGCGGGCCATGGGGTGGCACAAAAGAGTAGGAAGGTAACCGGGGTAGGTAACCTGGAAGGGTACAGACCGTTCACTGAGCCGGGTGATTCGCGACAGGCTCGTTCCTAGGAGCTTCAAATCGACCATCACTACACGCGGGCCAAATGCAGCCCGAACCACTTCTTCCGGTCAAACCAGCTTTGGACAAGCTGGAAACCGGCGCCGGACAGCATACTCCGCACGGCCGGCATGGTGTACTTGTAGCTGTTTTCGGTGTGGATGTGTTCGCCGGGCACGAACCCAATCCGCAGCCGGAGCACGCTGAGGTCAACGGTCTGCATTCGTAAGCTCTTGAGGTGCATTTCCATGCGCGATTGCTGAACATTCCAGCGAGCGACGTGGCGGAAGGCATCCAGATCGAAATCCGCGCCGAGTTCCCGGTTCATCCTTCGCAGGATATTGCTGTTAAACTCTGCGGTCACTCCCTGAGCGTCATCGTAGGCGGGAAGCAGGATCTTTTCTTTTTTCACCATGTCCGTTCCTAGCAACAAGGCGTCACCCGTTCCGAGTTCTCCGCGGATGTCGGTCAACATGCTTACTGCTGTCGCAGGGTCAAAGTTGCCGATGCTGGAACCTAGATAAAGGACAAGCTTCCGGCCGGGAATGTCGGACAGAAAACCAAATCCGTCGGCGAAGTCGGCGATCACTGGACGAACTGAAACTCGATCCACCTCATTCGCAACCCGCTGGCGCGCTCCCGCGAGGGCGGATGAAGAAATATCCACCGGATAGTACGGCACCCGCATTTGCCGCTTGACCAGGGATTGCAGCAGAGTGCAAGTCTTGGCTGCAGTGCCGGCGCCCAGTTCCACCACCGCAACGCCCGCTCCCACGGCCGCTGCAATTTCTCCAGCGCGATCTTGCAGAATCCCCAACTCGGTTCGGGTCAGGTAATACTCGGGCAATTGCGTAATGTCCTCAAACAGCGCCGAACCGGCTGCATCGTAGAACAGCTTGGCCGGAAGCGATTTCGGGTAGCCTGTGAGTCCTGCCTCGACCTCCTCGGCGTACGATGGGACGGGAATAAGTTCGCGCGCGATCATTTGGCCAACCTGAGTCCGGAGAATTGCCACCTGGCGTGTGGCGGGAAAAAATTGCGATAGCTGGCGCGGATGTGACTGGCGGGAGTGGCGCAGGACCCTCCGCGCAGCACGAATTGGTTGCACATGAACTTGCCGTTGTACTCGCCGACAACGCCGGGTGCGGAGGTGAAGCCAGGGTAGGCAACGTAGGGACTCGCGGTCCACTCCCAGACGTCGCCGAACACTTGCTGAAATCCTTCTCCGCGCGGCGGTTGCGGATGCCAGATTCCATCTTCAAGCAGAGTGCCCCGCGCAGGATGGCGGGTTGCCGCAATTTCCCACTCAGATTCAAGAGGAAGCCTCGCGCCCGCCCAGCGCGCGAATGCATCCGCCTCGTAGAAACTGACGTGGCAAACGGGCTCGGCTGGATTTACACGCTTCGCTCCGTTCATTACGAACTGGCTCCATTCGCCGTCGTCGCTTGAGCGATGCCAGTACAGGGGCGAATTCCAGCCCTGTGCGTTGACCGCATCCCAGCCATCGGAAAGCCACAACTCCGGACGGCAATACCCTCCATCTTTCATAAACTCGAGGTACTCCTCATTTGTGACCGGGCGCGATGCGATCTGGAACGGCCGCAGAAGAACCTCATGCCGGGGGCTTTCGTTGTCGAAAGCGAATCCTTCGCCATGGTGACCAATCGAATGAATCCCGCCTTCCACCTCGATCCATGCAAGCTTGGGAGCGGCAACGTACCTAGTGTGCCCAGCAACCGGTTCTGGCCGCAACGGCCCGGACCATAGGGCGTGTTTGATATCAGTCAGGATCAGCTCCTGGTGCTGCTGCTCGTGATTCAATCCAAGTTCAAGCAAGCTAAGAGCCGGTCCCTTCGCATGCGGCAAGAATCCGACCATGCCATGATCGACGTGCTTGCGATAGGCGTGAACCTGCTCCAGAGACGGCCGTGACATGAGACCTCGGGCGCCCCGATACGGATGTCCGCCTAACTGCTTGTAATAGGAGTTGAAAAGGTACTGAAAGTTACGGTCGAAGGGCCGGTAATGGGCCGCGTAAGGGACGAGAATGAAGGTCTCAAAAAACCAGGTGGTGTGGGCAAGATGCCATTTCACCGGGCTCGCGTCCGGCATCGACTGAAGCATCTGATCTTCCGCCGAGAGCGAGTCCGTGAGGTGCATCGTCAACCCACGGATCTCTGAGAAATGGTCACCCAGGGCATCCGCGGCCATTCGGTTCACTTCGAGGCCAGTCTCTATCATGATCCATCCTCGGGACGACGGTTTGAGCCGGTTCCACACTCGGGAGCACGGTACTTGCATATCGATGCACCGGGCAGCCCCCGCGTTGAGGTAAATTTTGGGCTCTAATGCTAGCAGAGTGAGGGACTTTCTGCTCAAGGAACCAGTGGTTCTGGGCACGGGGGGCGCAAAGCCCCCCGCTTTTTAGGACTGGTTGCAGCTTATTGTGTACAACCGGTGCTGGGACACACCTTGATGCAGGCATAGGTCGAGCAAGTGCCGCCGCTGCTGCAGTAGCTTTGATCGACGGAAGCAAGAACCTGCACATATCCGTTGACGCCGTCGTCGGTGGAGCAGGCGTTCTGGGTGTAGTTGCCGGTCTCCAAGTTCTGCGGTGGCAAGTAGTTCAGGGTCGCGGAAGGATCTGCCCCTTGATATGCGTGTTCGCCGCAGGTTTGTTTATTGCCCGTTAAGGTGGTGCAGCCCGGCCCATCATAGTCGCCGTTAAAACCCTCCGACGAGAAGCAAATATCATGGGTGTTGTTCCATGAAATGCAGCCCAGATTCCAGCTCACCGTGGCGCCAGGCAGATTTTGCAGCGAGACGCTGAAGGTAACAGTGGGAGATCCGGTCGGGGTACAAGGGTCACTGTCATTGGCTCCGGCCGGACAATCTGCAGAAGCCGGAAAGATGGAGATGGTTGGCAGCCCATTGACGAGATGGATGGTGGCTGTCCCCTGGGTGCTGCCGTCCACTTGCGCGGTCGAGGCGAGGGTCACGTCCACGGACTGGTTCACAACCTGGGGCGCGGTGTAGGTGGTTCCCAGAGACCCAAGACCCGAGGCCGGATTAATGGTGCCGCAAATGTTCGGGTCGCAGCTTGTTCCCTTTACCGACAAACCCCAATTTACGTTCTGGTTCGGATCAGGACTACCGTTCCCGTCATAAACCACGGCGGTGAATAGTTGTGTGTTCTGAGTCCCGCCAGATTGATAGGTCCAGGTGTCCGGACTAACGATCACGCTGTATTGCGGTCTGGCAACGATCGTCACGTTGGCCTGAGCCGACTTGGTGGAGTCTTGGTTGGAGGTTGCGATGACCTGAATCGTGCTGGGGTCGGGAACGGTCGCTGGCGCGATGTAGCTCGCAGTATTGACGCACCCATCCTGCCGTTCAGTGCCAAAACTTCCGTTGTCATTCCCGTTGTTAGTGAGCGACCAGCCCACCGCGCCATCAATGTTATCGGTGCCGGAATAGGTTACAGTCGAAGTAAAGGTCTGGGAAGAACTGAGCCCGTCCGAGTGTGAATTATTGTTCTTGTGGGAATGTTCTTCGTTCCCTTTTACGCCGGCATTGCCGCTGGAGGTTTGCACGGTAGCAGAGGTCGGACTGATCTTTACTGCAACTTCAGCGGTGGAGGTCAGGTTAAGGGGCAAGGTGCCGGTGGTCTTGTGGTCCACCTGGGAGACGGCGCCAATCACGACATTGGAATTCGAGGGCACGCTCGCGGGAGCTGTGTACAGTCCGTTCTGCGTAATAGTTCCATAGGTACTGCTTCCGCCAGCCACCTGATTCACTTCCCAAGTGACCGCCTGGTTATTAGATCCACTCACCGTGGCGTTAAGCTGCACCTGGGCGCCGGGTGGCACGGATTGCGCATTCTGGCATACGTCCGCGAGGGCTACCGTGACCGTAAGCTTCGGGGTCGGGGTAATGGTGACCAGGGTCGACGCTTGAGCAGCTGGCTGAGCATTGGAGACTGCGGTCACATACACCTGATTAGGAACCGGAACGAGCGAAGGAGCGGTGTAGACGGCGGAGTCATTGGCTTTGGGTGAAATCGTACCGATCGTAGAGTTACCGCCGGAGATGCCATCGACAAACCAAGTAACGCTGGTGTCATTGCTGTGGGTTACGGTTGCCTGGAAGTTCTGAGTGAATCCCGCAGGAACGGCGATTCCAGTCAGATTGTTGGGACTAATGGAAACCGATGGACTGTTAGCTGGTGGGTTCGAAAGGGTAACCACCACTGAACCGAACTTGGTGGGATCTTCCTGAGAGACCGCAGTGATGGGTATTTGGTTGGTGCTGCCCGGAACCGACAGAGGCGCGACATAGATCGCCTCGTCCTCGTTGCCGGGAACAACCGTGATGGTTCCAAAGGTGGCATTTCCCCCAGGCACGTTTTCGACTTCCCAAGTGACCGCCTTATTGGGAAGCGTCACGGAGGCCGTCACCAGTGTGATATCTCCAACATAGAGGTTGGTCGCGGACGCTTTTACGGTGACCGGCATCGGCGTGCCACTCAGGGTTACCCTGGCACTCGCCTGCGCGGTGTTATCCGCATTGGCAGCGGCAGTAACGGTGACGACGTTCGGGTTTGGCACGTATAGCGGCGCGGTGTAATTTCCGTTGCCGTCGATGGTTCCGAACGAAGCGTTGCCGCCGGGGAATCCGTTGACCAACCAGCTGACGGATTGCAGGCCGGTATTGTTGACGGTTGCAGTGAATGGCTGAATCGCCCCGGTGACCACGGCCGCGTTGGTCGGAGAAACTGACACGCTCACTGCGGATATGCCATTCGAGCCGCTGAAGGGCGCTGCCCCAACGCTTCCGCAATTGGTCGAGATCAGGGTCAATACAAAAACACAAAGAAGACCTGCACCACACCGCAACCTTCCAGGCACGAGAACCTCCACGGATAGAAAATCGGTTTGGAACAAAGAAACCATATTCCTCTGACGGCTTGGGGCGTTAGTCATCGTGCCCCGGTTCGACCTTTCTCAGTTCAGGTTGTGGCTGCTGGGACGCGTGCTGCGCCGCCGACTCGACTGCAGCGGCAGGCTGGACTTGCTGCTTGATCCATTGAAAGATGCGCCCGCCGCCAACGCTTGAAAACAACTCTCGGGTATTGTCGTAGCGCGTGACTTCCGCTTTCTTGGGCGCTGCGGACTCAATTCTTTTCTTGACCTTCTTGGGAGTGTCGGTATCATCCAGAACATCCTGGATGCGCACTGGCTGGGTCAGCTTCGGGAGATACACCAGTGGATCGAGCGACGCGACTTTCTTGAGGAATTCGGGCTGCACATAGTTTGCGCGCTCCCCATCGGGGATGAGGTTTGATCCGGCGAGCCAGTCGGGCCAATCGCCCCAAGGGTCAAGCACGTCGATAGCTTTGATCCGCGGATCCGCCGAGGCCGCGAGAATGGCGATTGTTCCGCCGGACCCGGCGCCGAACATGCCCACCTTGTTCAAGTCCAGGTCGTCGCGAGCAGCCAGGAAATTCAAGATCATCTGCACGTCATGCACGGACGTAGCCAGCGACTCCTGCAGTTCGCTGACGAACCATTGCTTCATCGGACGATTCTGATAGCGGTGGCCGGTCAGAGCTGTAACAAATCCGACGGCAGCCACGCCGCCGGCGGTAACCCGCTCACAATAGCGGTCGTCGCGGAAGCGGCTGGTATCCGAAGGAAAGCTGTACAGGTACAGCACAACGGGGGGTTTGGGAACACCTTTCGGCCTGATGATGTACAAGTCGATCGGATCGTCAAGCCGCCACTTCACCTGCAGAAGTTCGCGGGTGAAGCGGGGCATATCTACTTTTTCTCCCACGACTGGAGGCTCGAGATGCAGTTCACTGTGCGCCAGCGTCAGCGCGGTCCAGTCTTCTACATTGCCAGCCTTAGCGCGAACCGAAGATGCAGCTGACGCTTGCTGACTCCATCCTTGCAAAACAAACACCCCGGTAAGCAAGAGCGCAGCTGCTCCGAGGCGCCGTAGGGGTGCTTTTCGCGACAAATGCAACATTCCAAGTCCTTCAAATTAGGTTTTGAAAAACGAACACACTGAAAAACATTCGACAAAGAGATAAAAACCGGGACAGGCCGCTGGCATGCGGCCTGCCTCCGTCGTAATCGCACCAGGTGACCTTACTGCTCGTAGCCAGTGATTTCCTTGCCGGTGTCGGTATAGTTGTCCACGTCGCCTTGCTTGTTCAGCACCAAGCCACCTTCGTCGCCACCCGACTCCTTGAGACCCTGGATGACTCCGTTGGCAACTTTAGTACCCTTCGCCAAGCCGGGCCGCTGGAAGTGATCACGGAACACGGTCAGCTGGCTGGCAGGGACGAAGTCAGGCGCAAAGGACTGAGTTTGCGCCTGCGCCGCCTTGATCAAGTTGAAAACCCCCGCTGGGACTTTCTGGTTGGTTGCGACCCGAAGCACGGACCATGCCGGGTAGCTGCCATTGAGGATGTTGGTGAACTGCACTTCTCCGGGGCAAGGATAGCTGCAGGTCGGGAATACACCGCCGGCATAATTCGCGAACAACGGGTCCACTCCGTCGACGGTGAGGTAGCGAGTATTGTTGATGACGCTTGCAAAATTCCCGGTACCCCAGAAAGCGTATCCGAGCACGTTACCGTTGGCGCCGCCGGAGACGCCTACTTCGGCGACCATTTCGCCGGTGCCGATGACGCGCTTCCGCCAGCCGCCACTGTAGGGGTTTGAGATGTCCAGCGGGTTGCCTCCGTTGACGCCGGGGTTGACGCCCAACTCCTGGGTTGAGTTAAGTTCGACGTTGCGCGGGATGCAGAACTCGAAGGTGTTATAGGTACCCGAGGTTGGCTCGCGCAAAGCGACGTTCAGTGGTATGGGATCCAGCCCGGGGGTCGAGGTCAAGTCGCGGGTGTAGGCAGCAGTTCCATTGACGGCGAGGGTGAGATCGCCGCGGTTGATGTTTTGGAAGGCCGCGACGTTGCTGAAATCACCGTTGGAGCCGGTCACGGTTGTGTTGACAAACACGATAATAGGATCAGCGCCCACAGAGGTGGTTGTCCAAGCGGGAATGTTCTGCTTGGTGATGGGGTCGGTGCCGGATAGCGCGAAGGCAACCGGAGTTGCATTCTTGGTGCTAAAGCTGCTTTGGATGGGAGTTCCCACCGGGCCGGGGCCGTATCCCAGGCCATCGTAAGTCTTGTTGTTCAGCTTGGCGAGGGCGCGGTTGGTGGCAAACAGCGCGTCTTCGGGACGGATATCGGTCATCGCGGCGTTGAACTTGAGACCGTTGATGGCCGTATAAACCGCGGAGGGTAAAGCAGTGTCCGACAGGGTTGGGATCAGGTTTCCGCCGTTTTCTCCGATTTCGCTCGACGGGATCGAGAGGGTGGCCCGAGGCTGGGCAAAGAACAACTGGTTACCGATCACGGAATCCACACTCAGGTAAGCGCAAACGATGGTCGGTGCGCTGGAGTTGTCCCAAACGATCCAGATGTTACCGGTCTCCAGCGGGATGCCCGAACTGCGGCCATCCACTCCCGAGGCTCCATTCTTCAGAGTCCAGATGTTGTTACCGCAGCCGCCACTGTTAATCGGGGTTTCATAGGCTGCCAGGGCGAAGGTGTTGAACATCGCCGAGGAACCGGCGCCCAGGAAGGCGACGTTCACGGCGGCAAAGGAATTCAGTCCGACAAGCAGCATGGCCGCTAAAGCGACAGCCATTGTGGTTCGAGTCATTTTTTTCGTCATCTCAGTTTTCCTTGTGGCGCAAGTGTGCGCGTCTGTGGGGAGGTCCCCGGGTTAAGGCACAGGCGGTGCAGCCTTCTTTCGACTCGCCCGCCCAGTCGGCTATTCGAGGCGATCCAGCAATCAACAACCTCGACTCGCTGCAACGCTTCGGCACACCGAGAATGGCGCAATGGAATTTCCACGTTTGTAGAGCGAGTCGGCGCAAATATCTCTGAGTTGTGTGATACCCACGTGACGAGAGAATTAAAGTCGTGTGAATTTATTCAGGAACCCCAGCCACCAGCGGCCAGCCTCGCGCACTTGTCATCTCGGAACAGAAGCCTTCCCCCGAGGGCAACTGGAGCCTCGTACCCCATCTTTGAACTCACGCCACTTGCAGACCCAAGCCTGGGTGGTTTTCACGGGAAATTAACCGTTCGGTAACACGTTTGTCACAGTCCACCTGTAACTATGTGACTTTTCCTAGTTCCCGGGTGTGGAAGGGTGAAACCGTGGCTCTTTTAAGGGCAGTTCTGCGTCTTAGCGCGCTCCTGGTTCCGTTATTCATTCTTCCGATCGCTCGTGCCCAAGCCACTTCCGCTGCCCAAAAAGTGCCTCCCCCTTCGGGTGTCACGGCCAGCATTGCCGGGGCTGTCACGGATCAAACCGGGGCAGTACTGACCGGGGCAAGCGTTACAGTTAAAGGCGCGGATGGCGCTGCCAAAACGACGACCACGAACGACCACGGTGAGTATTCGATCACCGATCTGCCTGCTGGAACCTACAGCATCACAGTGTCGGCAGTGGGCTTCAAGGATTTTCAGGCAGACGGTATCGCTTTGGCTGCGGGCCAAAGCATCCCAATCGACGCTCTCATGGAACCGGCGGGCCTTGCCACACAGGTCAGCGTCGAAGGTCAGAAGGTCTCGCAGGTTGAAACCGAGACGGCTCAGCTCTCGGGAACGATCACTGAGAAGGAACTCGTCAAACTGGGATTGAACGGGCGCAACTTCACTCAGCTGATTGCGCTCACTCCTGGCGTCAGCAATCAAACCGGCCAGGATGAGGGCAAGGTCGGAATCACAGGCAGCGTTCGCTACAGCGTCAACGGAGGACGAGTCGAGTACAACTCGTTCAACGTGGACGGCGGCGACGTGCTGAATGCCGGATTGAACGGGAACAACAGCACGCTGATCGTTTACCCAAGCCTGGATGCTCTGAGCGAGGTGCAGGTGCTTACCTCGAACTATGGGGCAATGTATGGACGAACTGCGTCCGGCACGGTCTTGGCGGAGACCAAGTCGGGCACGAACCAATTTCACGGCGTGGGATACGAGTTCATTCGTAATGAGGGTTTCAATTCGAAAAACTACTTCGATCCGGGAACGAAAGCTCCCCTGTACCGCAGAAATGATTTTGGGGCCACATTGGGCGGACCGCTCTATATTCCGGGAATCTACAACAACTCGAAAGACAAAACCTACTTTTTCTTTTCCGAGGAAGCCCGGATCGAGAAGTCACCGCTGGGTCCAAGTATCGACCAGGAGAGTTACAACCAAGCCGTGCCTTCGCTGGCGGAGCGACTGGGTAATTTCAGCGATGTTTGTCCGTTTGCGCCCCCAGGACAGAACGGGATTCCAGGGGGTCAGGTGAACTTCTCCCGCTCCAAGTATCCGGATTGCCCTGGAAATCTGGTTAATGCGGTGACCGGGCAATATCAGACCTATCCGGGAAATCAGGTCCCCATCGATCCCAACGCTCAAGTAATGCTGGGAACAAATATCATCCCGTTGCCAAATTCGAATATCGGCTGCAACTCAACCAACGGCAGTTGCTTTGATGCGGTGGTATCCCCCAGCACTCACTGGCACGAGGAACTGTTCAGAATTGACCATAACATTACTCCGAAAATGCGCGCCTCCTTCCGCTACATTCACGACTCCTGGGACACGGCGGTGGTGACTCCTCAGTGGGGCGCGGTAGTGAACAGCTTCCCCACTCAACAGAGCGCATTTACCGGGCCGGGGATCAGCATGCTGACCCATCTCACCAACACGTTCTCGCCGACATTTTTGAACGAGGTGGTTTTCAGCTACACCTCCGACCACATCACCATGCAGCCTCTTGATTCCAACGGAGCCCAGTTTCAGCGGCCCACTGGACTCACCATGGGCTACCTGTTCAACAACGGGTTCGGAGGCAAACTTCCAGGAATCGTGGTCTCCGGCAACAACCTCGAGTATGGAGGACTAGGCTTCGGAGTGGATCCCGGATACCTGCCTTGGCATCACACGAATCCTTCATTTAATTGGCGGGATGATGTCAGTAAAGTAATCGGCAAGCACACTTTGCAGGCTGGCGTTCAGGTGGTGTATGCGCAAAGGAACGAACTCAATCAAGCCGTGGGAGCGAATACCGGCGACCTTCAGGGCCTTTTAACCTTCAGTAACGTGGGCAGCGCGAACAGTACGGGAAATGCATTCGCCGATTTTCTGCTGGGGCCCGGCCTGAACAATCCCCGCGGCGGTATCAAGGCATTCCAGCAGGACAGCGCTCAGCGCAACTACTACGCCCGCTATACCGTGACGGAACCTTATTTCCAGGATGACTGGCGGTTGAACCCGCGCCTGACGCTGAACCTGGGTGTGCGGTTCAGCCTCTTCGGGAATTGGCACGAAAAGTACAACAACGTCTACAACTGGGTTCCCTCAGCGTTCAACCGTTCCTTGGCCGCCACGGGTACCATCGACACGCAATTCGGCAACCTGGCGCAGGCTGGAACCTGTAACGCATCCGGCGGCGATTGCACGCCGATTCCTCTTAACATCGGCAACCTCAGTCCACTGATCACTAACGGTCTCGTGAGATGTGGAGTGATCGGCTGGCCCGGCTGGAAGGGGTTGCTCTTCGTGGCCAACGGCGTCAACTCATTCGGATTCACTTCTGCGGTCAGATGGGTTCCTTTACTCCCCACGTAGGCAAGAGTAGCCACCGTGTTCTTGGAAAACTCGCGTTGCACGCTGAAACTCCACTGCTGTACGTAAGGCCACACCGTCTTGGTAGGAATCGAAGTAACGTTGATCGGATAGGCTCCTGACCCGCCGCATCCTGCTCCCACGCCTCCGATGCAATCCCAGGTGAAAGGATGATTTTGCGTCATGTCGAGCACCAGAGGAGGTGAGCCCTCCAGAGAACCCGTGTTAGCTTCGTTTCCTACCCCGTGCTCGAAGAAAATGCCATAGCCGGCTCGAATGGAAGTCTTTCCACTTCCGGTGGGGTCCCAGGCAAAACCAATGCGAGGCGCGGGGTTGAACAGATGCGATTGCATGCAACCCTCCGGGACGCCATTCACTCCACAAATTTGCAATTCATTCACGGGAGGACAGTTCACGATCGACCAACCGACTGACCCAAATAATCCTAATACCGGTGTCTATCTAGGGTCAGGGCAGGCCGGGTTTGTCAATATGGAAGCAGCTTGTTTCGGGACGCCCGGGGACTTTCGCTTTCCCGATCCCAACAGCCTGCGCA
>Ga0206847_10375_pt1 | contig 11714 bp, 8 predicted proteins | sample Alteio_BWOrgCont_17_FD_152880 | JGI IMG/M metagenome (GOLD analysis project Ga0206847, IMG submission 152880) | Enriched cells from forest soil in Barre Woods Harvard Forest LTER site, Petersham, Massachusetts, United States -... | ecosystem: Environmental > Terrestrial > Soil > Temperate forest >... | reverse complement strand
AGCGTTCCGATCCCTTTGACATTTTTCGGCAGGCCAGTCGTGCTGGCGGGCAGGTTGTAGAGGGTCCAATAGGATTTCGTCACTCCTTGAGGGTCGAGGTGATGCATGAAAAGCGCATAACTCTTCGTGCCCGCCGGCGCGCCGCTCCAGGCCAGCGGCAGGGTCGCGCCGCTCCCGTCGCCCGTGTAATCCACGGGCAATGCGCCCCCGCTTTTCACCTCGGGACTAGTCAGGACGAAACCGGCGCTCGGCTTGGTCAAAAGATCCACGGGCGCCGTCGATGTCGTCGCCGTTGTTTCGCCCGGCCGGGCATCGGGCCGTAGGTTCACCGCGCGGTCGCCGGGACCTTCACCCGGACGCGGCGGCCGGTCTCCGACGCGGGGCGGCGGGTTGTCTGCGCCGCGGCGCTCCCGGCGCGTGTATGTTTCTTTGGTCGTGCCGGCGCTTCCATTCTGGAATTCAAAGGGCACGGCGCCATCGGCATTGACCGTATAAACAACCGCACGCTTCTCGCCGTTGACTTCATACGTGAGCTTGGAATTGCTCCCCGACGTTTCAAAACTTGTGATCTTTGCCCCGCGCAAGGCGGGAAGTGCGGGCCGCAGGGGTTTGGCGTTGGGCTGCGGATCGACTTGTCCGCCTGCTTCGATGACCTCGCCATGGAAGCCCCCGTTCACATACGGATATTTCGTGGAAGCGTGATAATGATAGCCGAACGCTGCGGTCGTATGCCCGTTGAATGCATCGAGCCCGCTGGGTTGCGAGCCATCCGGTTCCGTCAATCCGAAGATCGGGTAGCCATCGAGCGCGTAGGCGATGGGCTTGTCCTTGCCGACGACGCTTTGCAAATGCAGCGGCGCGGCGTGGTAATGATAATCGTCGGCGCGCCCGCAGTGTCCGCCCCATTGGTCGAGCTCTCCGATCTCGGCGGAGACTTCGCCCCGGTTGTTCTGCGGATTAAAAATCGGGATGCCATTGACAGCCAGCGCGATGGCTCCGCGCAAAAAGCGATTCTTAATCGAAGCAGGTGTTGCGGCCGGCGTGGGATAGAGCGGAATCCGCCAGGCATTATTGCCGGTATAGTCTTGTGGAAGCGGGACCTGTTGCTGCCATGCCGTAATACCAACCATCATGTTATGGAAAGGCAGGCCGTTGCTCTCGACGAAGAGATATTTCTCGTCCCAGCGTACGCTGACGCGCGGCGCGAAGAGCGCAAATACAGCGGCTTGAGGCGGGCGGCTGGGCGCCGCGACCGTCTGCGCGATCGGACGTGTCCGGGTCGTCGCCGAATTCGTCTGGGCGAAGAACCACTCCGGCGCCACGGTCTCCGGCGGCTGGACGGACCAATCGTAGTGGCCGTGAGGCTCGCCCGTGGCTAGATCGTGAGCCTTCGTGATCGGGAGAATGGAGAAAACAGCCGCCACGATGGCGCCCGATAGGCAGACGATGGGGGATCTCATGGCGCGAGACTGCCCGTGCCAACCTTAAAAGAACATCATTGAATCGTGAAGCCGCCAAATACGCCCATGATGTTTGGACGTCCGGTGGGGGTGTAGGGCGCGTGTCCCCATGCGCCGGCCGGCCGTCGTAGAGGCGGCACTCGAAGTTTGCTTGGCATTTGTTTGGTATCATTTCTCATCGCGCCAATAAGGCTCGAAAAGCTTTTTAATCTTTGCGCGCGTTTTGTGCGTGACGTGCCAATCCGTTTCGGCATGGACCTCGTGCTTGAAGCAAAATACTGCCCAATTACGAACAGAAAAGCTCCTCGCCGAAAAACCGGCTCTTCCCACGCTCTCCGAAAGGCGCCGTGGCCTCGAGCCGGAGCCCCGCCAAAATGGAAAAACCTGACCTTGGATGAACTCCAAGCCTGGGTCGATGAGGACAACGCCCGTCGAGGCATCAAGTAACGGAACCAAGAACCAAGACCTGCTCCGCCAAAGCCCATCGGGCGAATGCGAGACCAAGAACGAAAGAAAATTCCTATGAAGTCTGGAAATGGAAAAATCGCCAACCTACCAAACCACATCCGCGAAACATTAAACTGGCGCCTCAACGATGGCGAAGAAGGAAAAGAGCTCGTCGAATGGCTCAACGCCCAACCCGAAGTCGTCACCAAACTCTTCGACGGCAAACCCATCTCGGAACAATGCACCGCGCGGAAGCGCTACTTCTGAAATGTCGCGGAGAGCTTATCGCATAGAGGCAGGAGCCTCAAAACCTCTCCCAGTGGCGCACCCACGGCTATCGCAAGTGGCACGCCGAACACGTCATTTTCGACGAACTGGGAAACCTCGCCCAAAACACCGACAACATCGAAAAATCCGGCCTCGACAGCGGGAAACTCCTGTTGGCCCTCAAAGCCAACTACGGGGAAATGATCCAATGCTGGCTCATCACGCCCCCGGAGCAAATGACCTACCGCTTGGACACCTTCAAACGCCTCACCGACGCCGTCCTCGCCTTCCGGCGCGACGAATTTCATCAAGAGCGGCTCTCCATCCAACGGGAACGCCTCGAACTCCTCCGGCAAAAACAGGCCGACAAATCGGATTCTTCCAGCTCATCCCGAAGGTCGCGTTCACCCGACCGAGGTTCTGCCAAATCAACTCGACCTTCGGACCCGGAACCGCTGGCGGACGCTCCAATTGCGGCCGAGTCTCACGAGACGGAAACGGCTGCTGGAGATTCCGCAAAAAGGGAACCTGTGTCTCCTCAGCCGCCGCCTCCCGTTCAGCAAGCGCCTGAACCCCCAAAGCCAACCCAGGCGCCCCCACCTCAACCCGCGGTCCTAATCGCGCCGGCGACACCAAGGACTCCACCCGATCGCGACCGTCGCGGCCGCTACGGTCTGCTATGACGGCGCCTTGATTCACCTTGATTGAGCGCGATCCACCTGCAATCGACCTCCACATTACCTCGAAAGCCCCGCGCTCACCCACTCACCGCGCCAGCAGCGTGGCCGGTTCTTTGACATCTTAACCCAACGCACGCCACGGGTTTGCCTGGGCGTACCGCAATCACGGACACCCACTTTAGTGTGATTCGCTATGGTGCGCCAGGAAAAGCCGGCGCATTCCCTGCAATATGAAAGGAGATTGCCATGTAAATTGATCATTTGACATGAAGCCGACTGAGCGGGCGACGGGGCGACCCGTGGGCTGAAGCCTCGGAAGGCGCATTGACGAGCCGCAGCGCAAGCGAACCTGATCCGGCCTCGAAAAATCTTGATGAGAGTGGCCAATCTTCCATAGATGCCGAAGCCAGCATCCGCCGTGAAGCAATGATCGCGAGCAGCGGCGGGACTCTCCGGGGTGTCAGAGGGCGGCGCGTCAATCAAGGGAATCGCCCAGGAACCTGGGAGACCCGGCAGGGCAGCCAAATGGAAACAAACCTTTGGCGAAGTGGAGCGGGAATCAATAACCGTGAAGACCGCCCTGTCCGGGAGTCGGAGGCGTCCGTAGTAGCGATGAAGCGGGGTAACGCCCGTGGAGCGAAGGGACGCTGGCATGCGTGAGAGCCGAGCTAAGAAGGACAAAGAGCTGATTGGATGGAAAACCAACCTACGACAGAAAAAGGGCAGGAAAACCTCTCGATGAGAGAGGCGATGCTGCCGCCGAAACTCCGCGACTGGAGAGCAAAGCTGAGCGCGAAAGCCAAACAGCAGAAGCGTTATCGCTTCTACAGCCTGTACGCATTGGTCAGCCATCCGGTGACTCTGCGAGCAGCCTGGGATAAAGTCCGGGACAACGCGGGATCGCCGGGGGTCGATGGCGTGAGTATTGAACAAATCGAACGAGGAGGGGTGGAACCCTTCCTGAAAGAAATCGAAGAATCCCTCAAGCAGAAGACCTATCGCTGCGGCATGGTGCGGCGTGTTTATATTCCCAAGACCAATGGAAAACTGCGGCCCCTGGGAATCCCGAACGTGCGCGACCGTGTGGTGCAAGCCGCTGTGCTGCTCATCCTTGAACCGATCTTCGAGGCGGACTTCCTGGACTGCTCCTTCGGGTTTCGACCCGGCAGAAGCGCCCATGACGCCTTGGAGACGATTCGGGAGGCGCTCAGGACGGGGCGCACCACGGTGTATGACGCGGATATGGAAGGCTACTTCGACTCCATTCCCCACGAGAAGCTGATGGCTTGTGTGCGGATGCGAGTAGTCGATGGCTCCGTGTTGGGTCTCATCCGGCAGTGGTTGCAGGCGCCGGTGTTCGAGCCCGGCACGGGAGGCAATCCGCCGACCGTCCAGCGCAACGATAGCGGGACGCCGCAGGGCGGGGTGATCTCGCCGCTTCTGGCGAACATCTACCTGCATTGGTTCGACGAGGTCTTTCACCGCGCAGGCAGCGCGGCGCAAAAGCTCGGAGCGGTGCTGGTGCGTTTTGCCGACGACTTCGTCGTGCTCACGCGCCAGAAAAGCGCCGAAATGAGCAAGTTCATCGAAGAAAAGATCGAGGACTGGCTGGGGCTGAAGATCAACCGGGAGAAGACGCGCGTCGTGAACCTTCGAGAAGAAGGCGCCAAGCTCGACTTCCTCGGCTACAGCTTCGCGATGGACTGGGTTCGATATGCCAACTACCGCCAATGGAAGATGTGCCCGTCTCGGAAATCGATCCTGCGAGAGCGCGAGCGATTGCGGGAAATGACCGGGCCGCGGCACTACGCGACCCCGCTGCCGGAGTTGATAGCAAACCTCAACGCGCATCTGCGCGGCTGGGCAAACTATTACTCCCAGGGCGACGCCCGCCGTTTGCTCACCGGGATCAATGCCTACGTGAGTCTGCGTCTTTACTGCCATTTGCAGCGGCGCAGTCAACGGCCTTGGCGTCCTCCAAAAGGGTCCAGCGTTTGGAAGTATCTGATCGCGCGTTACGGGCTGAACCCACTGTGAATGCTTCGCGCAAGAACACCGTGCGAAAGCCGGATGCGGGAAATCCCCCCGTCCGGTTTGATGAGGGGAGGGGCTGGCAACGGTCATTGGCTTTATGCCTCTCATCCCGTGCCACCCCTCCTACTCTACATTCGGTGTGATTCGGTGTGATTCGGTGTGATCAGATTCCATGACGCGGCCTCCTTCAAAGAATCGAAAAGGCGCCGCATGCGTCCTCCTCCTCTCATTCACGAGCTTGCCACGCCGGGTGAAGGAGAATCGAACCTCGTGGCTGGATTCGTTGGCCGTACCCGTTCTTCGTTTCTCTTCGGATCAGGCGAGGGTGATCTTGTGCGAAAAGAATCGCTCACCTACATCGGGAGCTTCACATTTCCGTTCCCCGTCCGCGCCGATGACACCCGACCGGCAATTGATGGGTTTGGTGCTATCGGTGAGAGCGTTCACCGTAACGATCGGCACACTCAGCGACCAGGCCCACAGCGCTTCAGTGGATTCATGATAGGGGCGGTATCGCTCGACATGTCCCGTATTGACCGAGTGAAAAATCACTTCCGCCCCCATTTTCTTGAGCTGCCACGGAAGGTACGGATTCGGTATCGTCGTCGAACCCGGCGTGGCCCAAAGATCGTTGCAAATGAGGACGCCAAAACAAATTCCGTTCCAGGAAAAAGTGCGCAGCGTCCCGGCTACAAAAGATTTCATTTCTCCCGTTCCCGGCTGCTGAAGCGAACTGCCGAGCAGGATTTTCGAATAGGCGCCAAGATACTCGCCGGTCGGGGAAAAGACGCGAACCTGATCGTAGCAGAACTCTTCCCGTTTTGCCGCATAAGTCGGATCCCACGTCCGCCGTGCTTCTTCTTCCTCTTTGTAACACGTTCCCAATATCAGTCCCACATGCGCCTCCTTGGCATGCAGGGCGATTCGATCAATCGCCTTGGTCACCGCCACGCGATCGAACCCGGCATAGTAACCCGAGACGCTCCCTTCAGGCGTAACGAGAAAATCGGCTTTCGCGCGCGTCGCCTCGTCAACCGCCTCATGAATCACCCGCTCGTTTCTCTCCAGATCTTTCGATACCTGCATCTGGAAACCGGCGATCGTTATCTGTCGCGGCGCCGGCTTCCCCTCCGAGGATGGAGCCGCGCCTGTTTCAGCGGGCGCGGCCACCGTGCTCTCGGCCACGGCAATCGTCTGGCTGAGGAGCAGCGCGGAGCTGCCCGAAATTGCAGATTTTTTGATGAAGTCACGTCGGTTCATAGGGAGGAGCGTCGTTCAATGATCGAAAAGCGGTTCAGTAACTGTCCGTCCATCACAGTGACCTCTGAAGCTTCGCCTGCTTAGATTGGAAGTTCAGCGATGAAGGAGTCAGTCCTGGGCAAGTCCTTGGCCGCGACACATCTTGCACGTGGACGCAGCGTGGCAGCCCTGCCCAAGCAGTCGAGAATGGAGTATGAGGAAGCCGTTTACCAGGTGAAGAATCGCGAGCGTTTTGGCCCCCTTTCCGAATCACGTGCGTGATGAACAAAGTGCCTCGGGAAACCATGTTTAGTAAAGGATGCGAGCGGGTGAAGGGAACCCTCGCGGGTGTTGAAGGCGGGGTAGTGGTGATCCCGGTGTTAATTTTTGTTGATCGGGCAGTGACGTTCGAGCAGTCTGGGGGCGGAGCGTCTGCCCCCAGAGCTTATCTTAATGATCACGGCGCCGGTCTGTTGCGGCGCCAGCTTCCGAGAGAGACCGAGCGTGGAGGAATGACGCCTACTTCATCGATCACGCAGCTGATTCAGCTATGAAAAGTCGATTTTGCCTCTCACTTCTCGCCGCCGCCTTCTGCCTTGGGGCGTCGGTCGATTCTTCATTGGCCAGTTGTCTGGTGCATACAGGCGTTCCTCTTCCCTCCAACGCCGATGATCCGCCGGAGCATTTCGATCTGGAGCATAATGCGACTGGTAATTGGTTTGGATTTCGCGATTGGCTTTCGGACCATGGACTCGAAATCAATGGGTCCTACGTGAACGAGCCCGCAGGCAATCCGGTGGGAGGGCTCAATCGTGGATTTACCTACCTCCACAATATCGATGTCAGCCTCCTGGCGCATCTCGACAAGCTCGCCGGAATCCCCGACACGACTTTTCTCTTCACCGTGTCACAACGGACGGGGAGTGGATTGACGAAGAACTTCATCGGCAATGCGATCAGCGTGCAGCAGATCTTCGGCGGGGGCGAGACCCTGCGGTTAGTCCAGATGCGCGTGGAGCATCATTTCTTCGAAGACCGATTTACCATGGCCTACGGACGGCTGACAGCCACGGCCGATTTTTTAACTTCGCCGCTTTATTGCTCGTTCGTGAATAACGGCTTTTGCGGTCAGCCTCCGGCGCCGTTTTTCAATATGAACAACGGGATCACGGCCTACCCCCAGGCGACTTGGGGCGCGCTGGGCGAATTCAAGATCACCAAGGAAACCTACATCAAAGCGGCGGTCTATGACGGCGACCCTAATAATGGCGACCCAAAGCACGGCGCTAATTTTGGCTTCGGAAGCAACGGCGTCCTTCTTCTCGGGGAGATCGGCTACAAGCCGGAGTGTGGATTGTTCTCCATGCCCAGCCGTTTCAGCCTCGGGGGTTATTATCATACCGGCCATTTTCAGGATGTGTCGCAGGATGCAGTCGGCGGGAACATCTTTCTCAGCGGCTTGCCCGCGCGTGAGCACGCCGGCCAGGAAGGCGTCTATCTCATTTGCGAACAGATGCTGCATCGCAACCCGGATCGGCCCAAGACGGGACTCAACTCCTTCGTGACCTTCGTCGTTTCGCCCGTCGACGATAAAAGCGTGATGCCCTATTACTTCGACTGCGGCTTCATCTACGAGGGACTGTTTCCCAAGCGTCCCGAGGATAAAACGTCCCTCGGCATGTATTCGGCGTGGTTTGGCGGCGCGTTGCGAGACGCCCAGCGCGCGGCGGGCCTCGCCTCGCAGACCAATGAAACGGTCTTCGAGTTGAATCACCAGTTCCAGATCAATCGCTACTTTTACCTGCGTCCGAATATCCAGTATGTCGTGCGGCCCAACGGGCTGACTTCGATCCCGAACGCCCTGGTGCTGGGCGTCGAAATGGGGATTACGTTTTAGGACTTCCCGCCGGTTTGCTCCGCGCTCGGGTGCTTGCGCTTGGCCCGATGCGCGAGCCAGAGGCAGATAGCCGCAAAGGCAATCATCACCGCCCCCCAGACGAGGTTGATGTTGACGCTGGATGTGACTCCTTCGGAAGTGGGCGTCGGATGAAGACCGGCGATCTCGAGGAGGATGCCGAGGATGGCGAAAAGCCATCCCAATGGAAGACGCAGATCAAAAAAACTCATGGGAAGTTACCAGAAGATGATGTTTAGAATGAGCGCCAGTGCCAGCACCACCATGCCAATGGGGGCCGGCCGTTGATACCAGGGGACGCCTTCCGCATGGACCCGCGGGGTCAGGGAAGAAACCAGGCCGGTCAGTTCGGCGTCGGATTTCTGCTGCCGAGTGGCGAGGGAAATGAGGATGGTGATGATGAAGCAAGCGCTCCACGCATCGATCGCCGTCCAAAAGTTTTGCGCCATCTCACTCGGATAAACGCGCAACACGTGCCCCAGCCAGCCGCCTTTGACCAGCGAGGTGGCGCCGTGCGGTTGGGTCAACCCGTGGTGCACAGCCGCCGCCACGATCCCGCTGAGCAGCCCGAAAAATGCGCCGTGACCGGTCGCGCGCCGCCAGAACATGCCGAGGAGGAACGTGGCGAAAAGCGGCGCATTGACGAAAGCAAAGACCAGTTGCAGCAGGTCCATGATATTATTGAAGTGGGCGGCGAAATAGGCGGCGGCCACGCTGATCGTGATCCCGACGACGGTGGACACGCGCCCCATCCACAGCAGGGCGGAATCGCTGGCTTTCGGACGCAGATAGGCGTGGTAAATGTCATAGGTCCAGACGGTATTGAATGCGGTCACGTTGCCCGCCATTCCGGACATAAAGGAAGCCATGAGCGCCGTCAGCCCGAGCCCGAGAATTCCCGAGGGGAAATAGTGCCGGAGCATCATCGGAATCACGAGGTCGTAGTTGAGACTGCCATCCGGTTTCGCGGGCAGGGAGAAACCGCTCGCTCCATGATGTTGCGTGAGGGCGATGGCGATCATTCCGGGGAGAATGACGAGAAAGGGGAAGATCATCTTCGGCACGGCGGCAACGAGGGGAGTGCGTTGCGCGGCGGCCATGGAATCCGCAGCCATGGCGCGCTGCATCACCAGGAAATCGGTGCACCAATATCCAAAGGAAAGAACGAACCCGAGGCCCATGAGCATGGCGAGCCACTCGACGCCCATCGGGTTGTCCGCGGCGCGGCCCATGAATTGCCAGGAATGCGAGAAGGCGCCGGGAGCGTATCCTTGCGCGGTTGACACCTCGGCCAGGCGCGCTTGCAGCCCACTCCAGCCGCCCACATCGCGCAGCCCGAGATAAACCAGCGGCGCGAAGCCGGCCACGATCAGAAAGAACTGCATCACTTCGTTGTAAATCGCCGAGGTCAGGCCTCCCAACGAGATATAGAGCAGCACGATGATCGCGGATAGCCAGACGCTGACACTGAAATCCCAACCCAGGATAAGATTGAGCAGCAGCGCCATGGCATACATGGAAATGCCGGAGGAAAAGACCGTCATCACGGCGAACGTGACGGCATTGAGCGCCCGCGTCTTTTCGTCGAAGCGCAGCTTGAGATACTCAGGCACCGACCGGGCCTTGGAGCCGTAGTAGAACGGCATCATGAAAACGGCGACGAAGACCATGGCGGGAATCGCGCCCACCCAATAGAAATGGCTCGTCATGATGCCGTACTTGGCGCCGGACGCCGCCATCCCAATCACTTCCTGAGCGCCCAGGTTGGCCGAGAGAAAGGCCAGGCCGGCGACCCACGCCGGAATCAAGCGACCGGAAAGGAAGAAGTCTTCGCTCGAGCGCATGTGGCGCTTGAGAACGAAGCCAATGCCAAGAACAAACGCGAAATAGATGACGAGAATCGAGCAGTCGATCCAGTCGAGATGGATAGGTTTCATCGCGGGGGGGAGGGAATTCGTGGGCTCCAGAGCCCACCCGATGACGCTACACTACATGCGGCGCTGATGGCAAGGGGAGCGTATGGGGGCAAATCTCAACATTGACGAAGCGATTGGGGGTTATGACTGAGTGCGCCACGCCTCCCACATCCCGCGATAAGCTTCCTCCACCTGTTGAGTAAATCGATGTGTGTCCATAATGACGGAGCTCTCCATTCGGTTCCTTAGAGTGGAGCGCACGCGCGCCAGAGCGGGCAAATTTTTGGCAAGTTCTGCCGCAATGTTCACATAATCCATTTCTGAATGGGCGATTGTCTCAGGCAGGCCGACGTTCGTCAGCAGGCTCAGTCCGGCCCGGGAGACCGGGTTCTTCCCGACCAGACTCACCACCGGAATTCCCATCCAAAGCGCTTCGCAGGTTGTCACCCCGCCATTGTAAGGAAATGTGTCCAAAGCGATGTCCAACCGGTGATAGAGCTCCAAATATTCGCGTCTTGGACGATAGTCCACAAACTCGACTTGACCCGCCGCCACGCCGTTTCTTCTCAGCGCCTCCATCGCAAGATCCCGATGCTTGCCGTGGTGAGATGATAAGACCAATCGAGAGTTTTTGATTTGCCGCAGTAGCATTGCCCACAGGTTGAGAACGCGCTCGTTGACCTTGCAAAAGTTGTTCAGGCATCCAAACGTCACCGTCCCGCTTTCCACTGCCGGTAGCGTATTGACTTCGACGTTCATGCCGCACGGATCGTAGCAATAAAAGCTGTCGATCAAACAAACCTGCTCGTTCCTTCCGGCTCCATGATCCGCGGAGGCGCCCTCGAGATACTGATCGCTAATCCGATACTCGATGGCGTCCACTCCGGCGCTCTCGGGATATCCCGCGAAGCTGACTTGCACGGGCGCGGGTTTTCGCGCAAACACGGGGAGCCGGTTCAGCGCGGTGTGCTGCGTGAGATCGACAAGTATATCCACGGCGTCCTGGCGAATCATCTCTGTCACTTCGAGATCGGAAACGCCCACCGTGTTTCTCCATTGCGCTGACAACGACCGAAAACGCTCCGTCATGAAATCAGGCCGCAGGACGCCGGAGTAGCAGAGGATTTCAAAGCGGTCACGGTCGTGACGCTCCAGCACTGGCAGAATAGAGCGCCCCACGACGTGATCGCGGAAGTCTGGGGAAACATAGCCGATCCTCAGCAGCCTTTCCGGGCTTCGGTCGTTGGCATGCGGCAGGATGAATTGTTTCATCGGCGCGCTGAATTGCCGATTCCAGCGCTCGTGCTCCGTGGATATGGTCCTTTCGTCAAGGCTAGGATGGAAATGGAGTGTGAAAACCAAATTGCTGTGCGCCTCAGCGTAGTCCGGTTTCATCTGGATTGCCCGGCGATACGACGCAATGGCCTCGTCCAACTGTCCCTGGTCCTTAAGCGCGGTTCCCAGATTGTTGTGAGCCTCCGGGAAGACGGGCCGGAGTTCGAGCGCACGGTGAAACGCGACAATGGATTCGTCGAACTGACCCAGATCCTTGAGCGCGTTGCCCAAATTGTTGTGAGCCTCCGGATAGTCGGGCTTGAGTTGTAGCGCGCGGCGGCATGAGGCCACGGCGTCATTGAGGTGACCGCGCTTTCTTAGCGCGTCGCCCAGATTGTTGTGGGCCTCCGGGTGGTCGGCTTTGAGAAGGAGCGCGCGGTGGAAAGCGAGAACGGCTTCATCCAACTGGCCCTGCTCGGCC
>Ga0206847_10374_pt1 | contig 11746 bp, 6 predicted proteins | sample Alteio_BWOrgCont_17_FD_152880 | JGI IMG/M metagenome (GOLD analysis project Ga0206847, IMG submission 152880) | Enriched cells from forest soil in Barre Woods Harvard Forest LTER site, Petersham, Massachusetts, United States -... | ecosystem: Environmental > Terrestrial > Soil > Temperate forest >... | reverse complement strand
TGGATGATTGTTTGTATGCCTTGCAGGCCAGCATTCCGAACCTTACCCGCTCCAGCCTGCATCGTTGTTTGCAGCGTCACGGCATCAGCCGTCTTCCGGAGATTGAAGGAGACAAGCCCCCAAGGAAGAAATTCGCTAAATATCCCATTGGCTACTTCCATGTCGATATTGCTGAAGTGCGTACCGAAGAAGGCAAACTCTACCTCTTCGTGGCTATCGACCGCACATCAAAGTATGCCTATGTCGAGCTGCTCGAAGAGCATGGCAAGATGGAAGCTGCGCAGTTCCTGCGCAATCTCATCGCCGCCGTGCCTTACCGCATCCATACCGTCCTCTCCGATAACGGCATCCAGTTCACCAACCGCAAAAATGATCGGTGGGCATCCCTTCACATCTTTGATCGCATGTGCCACGAGCATCAGATCGAACACCGCCTCACCAAGGTCAACCATCCTTGGACAAACGGCCAGGTCGAACGGATGAATCGTACTCTCAAAGAAGCCACAGTGAATCGCTATTACTATGAAAATCACCAGCAACTAAAGGAGCACCTCAACAACTTCCTCAATGCCTATAACTTCGCCAAACGACTCAAAACCCTGCACGGCCTCACGCCTTTTGAATACATCATCAAATGCTGGCAAATTGAACCATCCAGGTTTAAATTCAATCCCTCCCACCACACTCCGAGACTAAACACCTAGAGCGTATTCTGAACTTTTGACAGAGGAAAAGGCTGTATATAGTAAAAGCTATCATGCGTCAAGCTTGAGATGGCTAAAAAGTCTTCATCACATGGTCATTCCGAGTGCAACGAGGAATCTCCTATGCCGCCCACGGCGTAATTTGCGGGATTTGCCGCCCATGACCCCTCGGCTTCTCCCAGAATCGAATCTCACTGCGTTCGGAATGACAAGATAGGCGTATTTTCAGACTTCTTTCACACCTTCTGAGCCGGAAACTACCCTGCTTTTGGAGTCGCCTGCCGGTTTACAGTGATGGGCAAGGAAGGCGTGCCCGGCCCGTTCAGGTTTTCCGCCGTGACCCGATAATGGTAAGTATGGCCTGCGGGTGCCTGTTGGTCCTGCCAATGCGGCTGTTTCAAGTCTTTGGCGACCGTGGTCCATGCCCCGTTGTCTTCATTCCGCTCCAGCGTGTATCCCACTGCGCCCCGCACCTGGCCCCAGCGAATATCCAGATTCGCGGGCTCTCCCGGAGCGTCGGGCTCAAGGAAATTTCCCAGGTAATAATTCAGCGCTTCAAGTCCATCCGGGGCCGCCGGGCCTTTTTCCACGGGCACGGAAATGATTTCCTCGCTCCACTCCCCGGGGGTTCCATGGTTGGAAGTCCTCACGCGAAAAACATAGGGAGTTCCGTTCTTGAGGCCATCCAGCGACACCTGCCTTTCCGTGAGATCGGTTTTCACGCTCGTCCATGGTCCCCATTTTTCCGATTGCTGCACTTCGTAAACGCTCCCTTCCCCGGCATCTGTCCATGAAAGACGCACTTTTCCATTCCCGGCCTCCTCGTTCAGAAAATTTATTCCGATGAGGGCAGGGGATTGGTCGGTCCATTCCCATGCAACATTGCTTCCCGGCTTATCGGGTGGCGTAAATGCTATGCCGTCGGTCGTCCGCTCGAACGGAGCCTCATGGCCATTCAAGTAGAGCTTGAACCCTTCCTTCCATGCGGGCATATGCACCATCAAGCGGCCGGGATGCCCGCTGCTCAATCCTTTCAAGCGCCCGGAAGCATCCACCTCCGCCGAGAAGCCGAAATTCGCATCATCCACATTCCGCGCAGCTTTTTCGAATACGAATCCCGCCGTTCCAACTTTCGTCCCATCGAAGAGCGCCACTTTGTTTCCGCTGATATAACCTGAGGTTCCCTCAAATAATTCCCCGGCATTGGCGTAACTCACCGGTGTATCGCTGTAAAAAACCTTGTGCACTTTGTTGACCAGCGTTCCCCATGGCTCGGACTCGGCGGTTACCTGCTTGTGACTCACCACGGTCAAAAAATTCCCGTTGCCCGTGAAACTGACTCCCAGGCAACGCGGCTCCTGGGTCTTGTTCCGTTTACTGGCATAATCGTTACTGACAGCCACAGGGCTGGCGCCGGGCTTCACTTGGACAATGTTGGGCAAATCCCACCCCTGTTTATTGAACCACCGGAAATCACCCGCCACATCCTGATTCGCCACCTGGTCGAAAATCACAATGAAATCCTTCCCCACGAGCGTTACACAACGCTTTTTGTAATCGCTGTTTGATCCCCAGTTATCGTACCCATCGCTTCCAACTATCGTGAACTGGCCCGCAAAATCGAAATCGTAGAGATTTTCATGCACATGGGTTTTGCCGATCATCAACGGCTGGCCGTCATGCATGGTCGCAAATGCCGTGATAACCTTGTTGCCGAGCAACATTTCCGCCTGGTTGTCACCACTGTCCTCGTCGCCGTTCCAACTCCATGCCTTGCCATCGGCGAAATAAAAGATCTGGCCGGATTGATTCTGCCCCCAGCGGTAATAGGTGCTCTGGATTTGCGCCACGGTCACCGACATCTCTTCCGGAGTCCCGAAGTCCCTGCGGAAGACGGCGCCGTAATCCCAGAACTTCTCGCTCTCGAGTTTGGGCTTGGCTCCCCGCCAATTCAAATCCTGGATCTGCCATAGCGGGGCAGGGGGGACGTCCTTGAATGTATAATTGGTGATATCCGCCGGTGTCCATGGACGGTTATCGATGTAAAACCAGCTCCACGCATCCCGCCGCCTGGGATCATAGCGCTCCATCAATTGCGCATACATGTATCCCTGGCCCATGTATGCGCGTCCCCTTGTGGAAGCATGCGCCCCCTGGGGTGGCGCCACGCGCGTGCCCTCGCCATCGCCGGTGTCGCCCGTGAGCTTGGGGCTCATAATGTTCATGCGATATAGCAGCCACCGGTCCAGATCCCCGTTGGGCACTGATACGCCGCCCGGGTCTCGCATATAAATGCCGATGGCTCCCATGGACCGCATCCCGAATGCCCATGGCTCGTAACAGCCGATGTTTTCCGTATAGCGTCCCCCCAGCGCGCCGTAGTCCGGCCTGTCCGGACGGATTTGATGCAGGTCGACAAACCGCGTCGCACGCAGAAATGCATCCCGGAATTTTGCCTCGTCCGGATGATGGGGAAACAACACCGCCATCACCCCGTCCACGGTGATCGGATCGATGACATCGAGATTGACCGGCTTGCCCCTGGGATCGGTATCCAGCACGGAATACGCGCGCTCCGCGAAGTAGCTGCGGAATTTTTCTTTCTCGGCATCGGTAAGCTGGCCGAAACGATTTTCATAAATCATTGCGCTGGCCTGCACGTATTCGCGATTCCAATGCACATTCGTCGAAAAACCATCCTTTCTATCGCCCCCCGGCTTCTTGGGAGGGGTCCGGAATGTTTCCAGCACTTTGTCCAGATAAGCATCAGCGAAAGGCCCTCCCATCGAGAAGAAACCGGGGCGGGTCTGGTCGTCCGGATAAACCAGCACGTCGGCCGGCTTTGGCGAATATTGGTAGGGCTTGGGACTCTCGGGAATCGCCCCGGAAGCCGGAGCCGGGGTGGGCGAAGGATCTGCGTGGCACTGGCTTCCAAGCACTAGAATTAAAACAGCGGGGAGAATGAGGCGTTTCATAAAATCCTTGCATCCGACATTGAGCGAAGGAGCACCAATTAGGGGATTGTTTATTAAAGCTGTCAATGTTTTAAAAATGGATTTGCAATGCCTGTTGGTAGGAATTTATGCTGTTCACAGTAGTTGCATTTCCTGCTTTATGAAATTTACCCTCCCTCTGGTGCTCTTTCTCTTTTCCGCGCTTGTTTGCTCCAGCGTTGCCGATGAAAGTGATATGAATGGCACAAAAGATGGAGGCACACCGCAGCAACCCCTTGCAAGCGGCACACAGGAATCCAGGGTGCCCGCCAATTTGCCCGCCGGGGTGAAAGCGATGATGGATCTCGACTACAGTGGACATGGAAGAACCAGCCAGAAACTGGACCTGTTCATCCCCACCACCACCAAGCCCCTGCCGTTGATTATCTGGGTGCACGGAGGCGGGTGGCAACATCCGGGCAAGAGCCCATGCAGCGCCTTGCAATTCATCTCGCGCGGGTATGTGGTGGCGAGCATCAATTACCGGCTGACCGATGAGGCGATCTGGCCGGCCCAGATCAACGACTGCAAAGGTGCCATTCGTTATCTGCGCGCCCATGCGCAGGATTACCATATCGATCCAGACCGGGTCGGCGTATGGGGTTCCTCCGCCGGCGGGCATCTGGTGGCGATGCTGGGCGTGAGCGGTGGCGTCAAGGAACTTGAAGGCGATGTGGGTGGAAACTTGCAATATTCCAGCCGCGTCCAGGCAGTATGCGACTGGTTTGGCCCGACCGATCTGAGCCAGTTTACCGCCCCTCATGGCCCTTTGACGCTGGTGGTCTCCAAGTTGCTTGGAGGCCCTATTGAGAAGAACGAGGCCCTGTGCCGCAGCGCCAGTCCGATCACTTATGTCAACAGCGAAGCTCCGCCCTTTCTGATCATGCATGGTTCGATTGATGCCATGGTGCCTGTCGGCCAAAGCGAGAGCCTGCGCGATGCCTTGCAGAAGGCAGGCGTGGAGGTCAGCTTTTCCCTGACACCGAACAAGGGGCACGGATATGGTTCACTGGCCTCGCCCGCCAACTTCACCATGGTTGGGGAATTCTTCGATAAGCACTTGAAGGTAACGCGTAGTCCGGAGGGAAAAGGCGGCTGATGCCGGAAACGGACCGGCATCCGGCTGCCGGCTTATACTGGTATTTATTTTTGCCGCTGTTGATATGCGCAGACTACCACGACTCCACTCCCGGGATTATTCATGATCTCGAGATTTCCCCCGATCAAACGCGCGCGGTAATCCATGATTTTCAGTCCCATGCCATGGCGCTTGCTGCCGGAGCCACCATTATTGCCGTTTTTCGCGGGCAATCCATGGCCGTTATCGCTGATGCGAAGCGTGACGAGGCCCTCTTTCTCGGTGAGAGTGATGTCGACTTTTGTAGCATGCCCGTGGCGGGTGGCGTTATTCAATGCCTCCTGCGTGATGCGGTAGAGATGTGTGGCCGCAGCGTTATCATAAATGGAAACACGCTCCACGGGACGGAAGGTGCATTGTATATTCAAAAGATGCGTCGAGCTGGCGGCCAGTTCATTCAAGGCGGATTCAAGCCCCTCTTCGTCGTTCTGCACAGGAAAGAGACCCCGGGATAAATCCCGCGTCTGGTTGACGCCCTGCTTGAGTAATTCCGCGATCTCAGCGGCGGAGTCGGATTCCGGCTGGAGGGCGTGTTTTTGCAAATCGTTTTTCAGTGAGGTGGCGGCGCAACTGACTGCCGCCAGATACTGGCACAATCCATCGTGCAGATCCTGCCCGATGCGTTGCTGCTCGCGCTCGCTGATCCGGATAATCTCGCGTTCCAGTTGCTGTGAGCGCTCCAGCAATTCTATCTGCGCGCGAATCATGTCGCGTTGCTTCCTTAAAGAGGAACCCCCGGCCGAGATGAACAGGAAAAAAAACAATCGGACGCCCATCCTGTAGGTATGAATCCAGCCCAGTTGGCCGGGGGGACTGGTCAATTCATCGGTCCACCATGAGACGAGAACGCTGGTGATGGCTAATAAATCGCTGGATTTTTTGTCGGTAAACCAGGCAGCGATCAGGATCGGCATCACGTAAAATATGGTCATGCTGATCTGGTAGGGCAGAACGTAATCGAAGTAACCAATGACCAGCATCATCGACATGGCCTCCCAAAAAATGACCTTCTTGGATTGTTTTTGAAAACGCTTTGAAGCCAGCTCGCACAGGGATCGCAGAGGCATGGTCTTTGATAGCAAAGACCGGCTTGAGAGTCACGCTGTTACTCAATTTTTGAGGCTTGTCGCTAAATCCAGTGGGTGTCAGGAAAACAGACTCGCGCGGAGACACAGAGGCGCAGAGGATAGAGATAGACCCGCCGCGTGAATGGACTGGAAGAAGAGAATCCCACGCCGAGACGCAGTGAGTCGGAGGAATTCTGAATGGAAATACAAAAAAACCTCTGCTGGATGAACATCCACTGACAATAGCGAAGAACCATTTTTGATGAGGAAGCGCGGGAAAGACGGGCGTGGCCGGGCGCATATTGTTTTCGCTCGAAAAATTACCAACATTGATTCAGAATCAACGCCATGCCTTACCTGCTCATTCAAACGAACGTGGATATTTCCGAGGCCGCCCAGGATGTTTTGCTCAAGACATCCTCCACCATGCTTGCGACGCAGCTTGCCAAGCCCGTGGGATACATGATGGCCGGCATCTCCCCCAAGCAGCGGATGATTTTTGCCGGTTCCGATGCCCCGACCGCTTTCCTGATCCTGAAAAGCATCGGGCTGCCGGAACAGAAACTCAAGGCGCTTTCGGCTGCGCTATGCGAACTGGTGAGCGAGCATACCGGCATCCCGCCGAAACGCATATACATCGAGTTTGTGGATGTGCAGGCGAAATATTGGGGCCACAATGGCGGGACATTCGGCTAGACCGGGCCATCGGTTCACAGCGGGCGTCTTTTTCGAAAGAGTGCCTTCCGTGGCTCACCGTGCCGCAAATTTCATGAACCTGCTTTTCGTCTGCGATTGCAACCACCATGCATTGGGTCTTTGACATCCAGACGTGGATCAGCCTGCTGACGTTGACGGTGCTGGAGATAGTGCTCGGCATCGACAATATCATATTCATCTCGATCCTCGCAGGGAAGCTGCCCCGCGGAAAGCAATCCAAGGCACGCACGCTCGGACTGATGTTTGCATTGATCACACGGGTGCTGCTGCTGTGCACGTTATACTGGCTGACCGGATTGACCCGGCCGTTGCTGGGCATTTACGGGCTCCAGGTATCGGCCAAGGATCTTGTGCTGATCCTCGGCGGTTTGTTTCTCATCGCAAAAAGCACCCATGAGATCCATGGAACCATGGAGAAAGGGGAAGAGGACGACAAAGGAAAGCCGGCAATGACGCCCGGCGGGACGCTGGTGTGGACGGTGATACAAATCATGCTGCTCGATATCGTGTTTTCTTTGGATTCCGTAATCACGGCGATCGGGATCGGGCAACAGATCGGTGTGATGATCGCGGCAGTGGCTCTTGCCATGGGTGTGATGCTATGGGCTTCGGGCATGATCGGCGATTTCGTTATGCGCTACCCGACCATCAAGATGCTTGCGTTGAGTTTTCTCCTGCTCATCGGCGTGGTGCTGGTGGCGGATGGGTTCGGGCAGCATATCCCGAGGGGATACATCTATTTTGCGATGGCATACGCGTTTAGCGTCGAGTTATTGAACATCAAGTCGCGTGCCCGTCGCAAAAAAGCCGCCGGGAGCTAGAAGGCAAAACCAAAGCTGAAGTTTATCGCGCCCCGGGCTTCCCCGAATTTCGGTGAGGGATTGTATCCATAGTCGAGCCGGAGTGGGCCGATGGGGAGTTTGTAGCGCAATCCCGGGCCAATGCCGTAGCGGAGAATGCCGATCCCGTCGTTGACAGACTGCCCAACACTTCCCGCATCGGTGAAAACGGCGCCTTGCAGGTCACCAATGATCGGGAATGTGTATTCCACATTAAACACGGTGAAAGTCTCTCCACCAATCGGGTTGCCAAACGCATCCTTCGGCCCCAGTTCACGCTCGACGAAGCTGCGCACACTCTGGCTGCCGCCGTTGAAGAAACGTTCGTCCACGGGCAGGTCCCCGTTGAGGGGATGGATGATGCCGCCGCGCGCACCGAATGCCAGCAGCGTTTTGTTGATGGGGATGTAATAAGAGGCGCCTATCGTGCCGCGCACAAAACCGATCGAGTCGCCGACGACTTTCTCGGCCAACTCGCCCGTCACTTTTACAACCAGGCCCCTGCCGGGATAGCTGGGGGTGTTGGTGTTGTTGCGCAGATCCAGCGTGAAAGCAGTTCCAACGCTTGTCACCAGATATTGCGGATCGCCGATATCGAACGGCTGCATGCCTGTGTCTGTGATTTTTTCGGTACGTGCGAGCAGGTAAACCGTGGCCTCCAGGTTTTTTGTAAGCTTGCGAGTGAGTTCACCCCTGACACCGGTCTCCAGTTTTGTATAACCGTCCCAGATTTGCTGGAGAGTGTAGACGCGCAGCTTCAGGCTGTTCTGGGTTTCGAGAAACCAGGGATCCGTGTAGGTGAGTTCACCTTTGAGCAGGCGCTCGGAAAATTCAAATGTCGCGGAGATTGGCCGCCCTGTGCCGAACAAATCCTGGTCGCCCAAACGGATGCCAAGGATGGGACCGTCGAATGTCCCGTAGCCAACTGAGAATCCAACTTGCTTGGCCTTGGCTTCCTCCACCTCCATGTCGAGTTCCACCTCGTTTGAGGGAAGGGGTTTGGAGGTGATCTTGAGGCTCTTGAACAAGCCGGTTCTGATCATCTCCCTGTAAATTTCGTCAAGGCGGCTGGGATTGTAAAATTTGCCGCGAAGCTTCGCGAACCGTTTCGGCAGAAAGCTGGCTTGAAGCCGTTCCAGCCCGGTCACCTTTACTCCGCCGAAGCGATAGACACTGCCGGACTGGACATCGAAGTTCACTGGGACCAGCCCGTCCTTTGCATCGGCTGGATCACTTTTCGACTCCACCTTGACGTCAAAATATCCACGCGAACGATAGAAATAAATGATCTTGCGCTGCATATTGGTGACCTGCGCCTGCGTATAGGGCTGATCGGTGAATGGCTTTAAGGCGTCGAGCAATTCCGTCTGCGGATAGAAGACAAGATCGCCTGTAAAGTTGAGTTTGCCGAAGTGATACTGGATGCCTTCGTGCACGGTGACATGGATGAGCACCCGGGTCTTATCCAGCGAGAAGGTGATTTCCGGCTGGTCCACGATGGAATCCAGGAACCCCTCCGATTGATACAGCCCGCGCACGCGCTCAGCGCCGGTCTCGATATCCGCACTGATATAGGGTAACTGGTGCTGGAGCAACGACAGCCTTTCGCGGGTTTCACCGAGCATATAATCCCGGAGTTGGGGGGAGGGGATCGACTGGTTGCCGGAAAATGTAACCTCTTGAATAATGGTGGCGGGACCTTCGACAACATTAAGCACGAGACGGCTGCCATTGATCGCCCATTTCACGGCAGCCTGCGAATAACCTTTCTTGTGGTAATAGATGCCCATGAAGAATGCCGCGTCGTCCGCGGATGCCGGATTTAAGCCGTATTCCTGAATTGCCTGGATCTGATCCGAGAGCGCCTCACGCAGTTCGCGCTCGGGGAATTTCGTGACGCCGGCAAATATGATATCCGTACTTTTAACAGGTACCGCAGGACCGGAAGGCTGCGCAGCGACGGCGACAGGTTGGTCCTGGCTTATTGCAGGCATCGACAGGAACGCCATGGCGAGTGCCATGGTCAGGATCGTTTTCTGGAATGTGGATGCTAAAGCCATCGGGTGATTTTTTACTTGAACCTGAACAGGTATCCGACCTGTCCCTGCACGCCCCCCTGTTGATCGATATTGCCGATGAGGTAAAATCTGTCGCTTATCTTGAAGCGCGCGCTTACTTCCTGCCTGCCCGTGCGGGGATCGACCGTGCCGGGGTCAAGCTCGAAGCGGGTGAGGAATGAATCGTTCTCCTCGATTTTTTTTTGTTTGAAAAGTTTTCTGTAAATTTTCTGGAGGACCAGCACGGCTGCGCGACCGGCGAGCACATCGCCCCTTCCTGTGAGTTCCTCCGATGTGGCTCCGGTGCCGAGCAGCGCGATGATTTCCTCCTGTGGCAGCGGCGGTTCGCTTGTGAAAACAGTAACGGGATCGTTCGGCGTGCCGCTGATGAAAGCACGGATATTGTAATCGCGCAGTGACGAGGAGCCCTGGATGTCAAGCGTGGGGACGAAAGGGTTGTCAGGCGAAAAATAGACGTATCCATAATCGATGTTCAGCCTGCTGAACGGAAGGGAGGCGACAAAGTTTTCCACCCGCACCATGCCATCCAGCGCGGGAGCTGCGCCGGTACCCACGAGTTTGAGGTCAATGCGGACGGCGCCGTTGGTAAGATTGCCACGCACGAGAAACGGGTCTTTTGATTTGATGGCTACATCGAAGGTCCAGTTGCTGAACGGTGGCTTCAAGGAAAAACCGGTCTGCGTTTCAGTGGGTGGTTTGGGCGCAGGCCGGCCCGGCAACTCGATGGGAAGGATTTCCACCTCGCGGAAAAATTTACTTTTTGTAATTCCGACGGTTCCGGAAACATGCGCGGCATCGAAGATGCCCGCTATCTTGATATCGGAATCAGCACGTATGGTAACTGTTTCATTACGAACCAGGAGCGCATTCTGCGACGTGAGCCGCAGATCCAGAACCGGCGCGGTTAATTTTTCAAACTGGATTTTTCCGGCAAGATCAAAAGGGCCGCCAGAGATATTGCCGCCAAAGCTGTGGATGGTGAGCTGGTTGCCTGAAAACTCCGCGCTGGCCTTGAAGGCATTGACCGCCGGGGCATCCGGATCCTTCATGCGGATTGCGGGCAGATCGAGGGTCATTGCGCCGCTGAGTTCCGGTTTTGAGATGGTCCCGGTGGCTTTTGCGTCGATTTCCATTTGCCCCTCGATGTAGCGAAGATTCGGTATGAGCTGGCCAATGAGTGTTACGGGGGATTTTGAAAGCTTTACGGAAAGATTGAGCGGCGAATGCTCGTCGAGTTTTTTGTCCTTCAAAAATTGTTTCAAGGAGAATGGAAGCGTCCCGTTAATTTGCAACGGACTGATTGCAGGTTGCTGCAATGTGCCATGGAGCGTGAACTGGTTGTCCCTGAAATCACAATCCAGTTCCAGATTGCCGGGCGCCACCGCCGGGGTCGCCTTCGACTGAAGGTTACGGCCGCGAAGCAGGATGTTCGCCACGAGATTGTCCAGGGTGCCATCCGCATTTACAGAGAATTTCAGCGTGCCGTTTAGCGGCGATGTTTTCTTCGGCTGGACAAGCAATGTTTCAAGGTTGATCTCATCGGAGGTGAGGTTTGCAAATATTCTTCCAGTGGAGGGAATGAGGGAATCCGGGTTCGCCGGTGTGCGCAAATCCAGGGGCAGGGTGATTCCCCCCTGCAGGAGCTTTACCTTTTCCTGTTGCAGGAGGATGTCGTGGATTTTTATTTCGGTATTGTGCAGGTCGATCGCGGCCACAAAATCGGTCTTGTCCACATGAACGTGGATGGTGGGAATATCCGTGCTCTCGGGCGAATACTTCCCGGCAATCTCCGCGGTGATAGGCTGGAAATTTCCATATTTCCCGGAAGTCAGTTTTATCTCGCCGCTTCCGGTATGATGAATCTGGGAAAATTGTCCGCTGCCCGCCCAATTGACCGTCATTGCGCCTCCAATGCGGTTCTTGATGCCCGAGGCATCCAGGACCGGATTAAACACAGCAAGGTCGGACATGGCTGCCTGAATTTTCCCGGCATAATCGAAAGGTCTGCTCAAGCCGATCCTCCCGGTGCAGTTGATTTGATTTTTTGCATCCATCAGCAGCGAGAAAGTGCGGATGTCGGCCACGCTTTTTTCTATGGTGATTTCGGTATTGAGGCTGTTTGCCTTGAAATCGGGATTGGAGAGATTCGTTCCGCTGATATTGATTTTTCCTTCATACAAATCATTGCGGTGGAGAATATTTCCATTGGC
>Ga0206847_10373_pt1 | contig 11752 bp, 6 predicted proteins | sample Alteio_BWOrgCont_17_FD_152880 | JGI IMG/M metagenome (GOLD analysis project Ga0206847, IMG submission 152880) | Enriched cells from forest soil in Barre Woods Harvard Forest LTER site, Petersham, Massachusetts, United States -... | ecosystem: Environmental > Terrestrial > Soil > Temperate forest >... | reverse complement strand
TCGACCCGCACAGCGAGTTCATGGATCCCGCCCAATATGACGAACTGACGAAGGATACCGAGGGCGCGTTCGGCGGCTTGGGCGTGATGATCGAGCAAAAGGAGGGTGATGATTGCGTCTCCGTGCTGGCGCCGATGGAGGATTCGCCGGGCTACAAGGCGGGATTGCTCACGGGCGATCGAATCCTTAAAATCGACGGCCAGAGCGCGAAACAATTGGGCCTGGAGGATACCGTGAAACGCCTGCGCGGCGAGCCGGGAACCTCGGTCGTCCTGACCATCAACCGTCCGTCCACGGGTGAAACGAAGGACTTCAAACTTACCCGGGAGACCATCACCGTGGACATGGTGAAGGACATCAACAACAAGCGCGATTTCCCCCTGGGACCGGACAAGATCGGTTATGTGCGGCTGGTGCAATTTGGCGAGAAAACCAGCGACGAGCTGGAGCGGGCGCTGACCAAATTGAAGGGGCAGGGGATGCAGGGGCTGGTGCTGGACTTGCGTTGGAATCCGGGCGGATTACTGGATCAGGCGGTCGAGGTTTGCCAGAAGTTTTTGCCGCCGAGAAAATTGATCGTCTCCACCGAGGGGCAGAATGCCGCGCAAAGCTCCAAGCATTTCGCGGGCGGTCGCGGCGATGAATTGGATGGGATGCCCCTGGTTGTGCTGGTGAATGTTCACAGCGCGAGCGCCTCGGAGATTGTGGCGGGTTGTTTGCAGGATTATCACCGCGCGGAAATTATGGGCGAGCGGAGTTTCGGCAAGGGCTCGGTCCAGAGCATTTTGCCGCTTCAGGATGGTTCGGCCCTCCGCCTGACGACCGCTAAGTACTACACCCCCAGCCACAAGGTCATCCACGGAAACGGAATCACCCCGGATTGCCCGGTGCCGGTGACCGACGAGGAGGAGGAGGCGGTTTATATGAAACTGCGGCCGGGTTTGGAGACATTGACCGAACGGCAGCAGGATGAGATCAAGAACACGCGGGACGTTCAATACGACCGGGCGGTGGATTTGTTGCGCGGCATTTTGATTTATTCGCACCACAATCCGGTGGATCAGAAAAAAGTTGCCAGTAACGTCGGGAAAGCCTCGGCTGTGCATCAATAAAGCTGGACTATTCCGTTGACAGCAATTTTCCAGTCCGTTACGCTGATGCACTGAGAGAAGGCATATGAACAGATTCAAAACCGATTTCCTTTGCGAGACCTCGTCATTTTTGACCGGGATGGGGAGTGTTTTGAACATCTGCGGCCAAGGTCACGAATACAATGAATCTGGCGACCCGGACACGATTGCGCTTTCCCACGATTGGCACATGGTTGGTCAGGATATGCGGGATGCCTTGAAAAAGGCTGAGGCAATGTTTCGCCCCGAATCTTCTCGCAAATGAGCGAGAGCGCATCGCTTTCTCCGATTTCTAACGACGGGCAGACTGAAGCAAAAATCTATCCCGATTCCGCTCCGACGGATTTGGGAGAACTTATTCGAAAGATATCGCCGAAAACGGCAGAGTCCCTTCCTCCCGAGGTGCTGCAAAAGCTGAGTGAAACCAAGGCGGTTCTTATTCATGAACAACGCACGCATACGCAACTATCAGTAACACGTACCGGTCCTCTTCCTCCGCCAGCGGAACTGGCTCAATATAATGAGATAATTCCACAAGGGGCGGATCGGATTATGAAAATGGTGGAAGCCCAGGTCGCGCATCGGATCGAAATTGAGAAAAAAGTTGTCTCAAGCCAGCAAGGACAGGAATCCAAAGGGCAGTTCTTCGGATTTATTATTGCGATTGTCGGCTTGTTGTGCGGCGTTTACACGGCAATTTCGGGACAGCCCACCGCTGGGGCGGTCATAGGTGGCGTGCCTTTGGTGGGACTTGTTTCAGTTTTTGTTTATTCCAAACATCGGGATAAGGCGAATCGTCAAGAGAAGAAGGATCAAATGGAGTCTGTCGTCCCACGCCCGGGCCGAAATCAAAAAGATCACAAAAAGGGGAAGGAAAAGGGATAGGCACTTTTTGGGATTTGGTATTTCAAAATCAAGTGTTGACGCTTCGTTTTTTTGCCATTTCGTTGCGGCCAGTAAAGTAAATCGATCCATCTTCCGTGACTCTTCTAGCAATTGAGACCTCCTGCGACGAAACCAGCGTCGCCATCGTTCGCGATGGCCGCGTCTTGTCCAGCCTCGTTTCCTCCCAAACCAAACTTCACGCCGAATACGGCGGGGTGGTCCCCGAGTTGGCTGCCCGCGAGCATCTGCGGAATCTAATGCCCGTCGCGCGCGCCGCGCTTGAGGCGGCCGGGGTGACCCCGGCGGAATTGGACGCTTTCGCCGCGACCCGGGGACCGGGATTGCCGAACGCTTTGGTGGTGGGATTGAAGGCGGGCCAGGCGATGGCGTTCGCGTTGCGCAAGCCATTTGTCGGGGTGCATCATCACGAGGCGCACCTTTACTCGCCGTGGATTGGCGGCGACCCGCTCCAGGCGGATTTCTCCGCGTTTCAACCCAATGTTTCGCTGATCGTCAGCGGCGGTCACACGATGCTGGTCCACGTCCAGGGCGAATTGCGTCACCGGGTTCTCGGCTCGACGATTGATGACGCGGCGGGCGAGTGTTTCGACAAAACCGCGAAATTGATTGGCCTGCCGTATCCGGGCGGACCGGAAATTGACCGGCTGGCGGAAAAGGGAAATCCGCGCGCCCACGATTTTCCGCGCCCGATGCTGCGGGACGCGAATGATGATTTCAGCTTCAGCGGTTTGAAAACCTCCGTGCGCTATTTTCTGCGCGATCATCCCGAAACCGCCGAAAGCCTCGCGGGATTGCGCGATCTCTGCGCGAGCGTGCAGGCGGCGATTGTGGAGGTGCTCGTTTTCAAAACCGTTCGCGCGGCGACGCGGTTGGGCGTGCGTTGTGTCACGGCCTCCGGCGGGGTGACATGCAATCGCGCCCTGCGCGCCGCGCTGGCACGCGAATGCGGGCGCAACGGGCTTTTTCTGCGCCTGGCCGCGCCCGGCCTTTGCACCGATAACGCCGCGATGATCGGCGTCCTCGCCGAGCGCAAACTGCTGGCGGGCGTGGTGGAAGAGTCACTGGATGCCGAAATTAATCCGGGGTGGGCTTTGGCTTGAATCTGAATCGGTCTTCGGTCCTTGCGGTTGACAAATGTCGCAAAATTGCGAATAATTGATTTCATGAAAAAGGACACGGATGCCGAAGATTAAGATCGCCTTTTATCGGGAGGCCAACGGTTCCGTGCCGATTCTCGAGTGGCTCGACTCGTTGCCGACGAAAGCGCTCGACAAATGCACAAGTCCGTATCGAAAGGCTGGGCGAGCTTGGGCACGAGTTGAGGCGTCCGGAGGCAGACTTGTTGCGGGATGGCATATACGAGTTACGGGTGGGATTGCAGCATGTGAATTATCGAATGTTATATTTTTTCCATGGCCGGGTGGCAGCCGTGTTATCGCATGGCTTGGTTAAAGAACGGGAATGCCGCCCATAGAGATCGCAAGAGCCATTGAGAGAAAACGAAAATTTGAAACGAACCCTTATGCCCACACCTACGTGGAGGAATGAATATGCCCAAAAAGAAAAGAGCCGCCACAAATGCCGTTGAGATCCTACACCGTCGCTACTATCGGGGACGACCCAATCGTCTGGCGCAGCTTGAAGAGGCCCGGGCGGAAGATGAACTGGCGCGGCGGGTTTATGAGTTGAGGGACCAGGCGGGATTGACCCAGGCGCGACTGGCCAAGTTGGTCGGAACGACCGCCTCGGTGATAAGCCGTCTGGAGGATTCCGATTACGACGGGCATTCGCTAAAAATGCTCAAACGAATTGCCGCGGCGGTCAATCAGCGTGTTGAGATCCGTTTCGTGCCCAGAAAAGAGACCTTGCAACCGGCGTGATCGGGATTATTGATTGGCACTTAAAACCGGCGCTTATAACCTTGAGAAGTTCCCCAGGCTTTGATATGCGTTCCGGTCGTGGACGAAACTCTGGAACATCACACGCCCGCGTCACCCCAGGGCGAGGCGTTTAAAACGACGCACTGGAGCGTGGTGCTCTCGGCCGGGCATGATTCCGAGAGCGTGGCCCGGCAGGCGCTCGAAAGCCTCTGTCTGGCCTACTGGTTTCCGCTCTACGCCTACGTGCGGCGGCAGGGGCATTCCCCGGAGGACGCGCAGGATTTGACGCAGGCCTTTTTCGAGCGGTTTCTGGAGCGGGGCTATTTTTCCCATGCAAACCGTGAGCGGGGGCGTTTTCGGACATTTCTGCTCAGCTCGCTCAAGCATTTTCTCACGGAGGAATGGCGGCGGGTGAACCGCCAGAAGCGCGGCGGCGGCCGGGAATTTGTTCCTTTCGCCCCGGACGACGCCGAGAATCGTTATTCCGCCGAGCCGCGCAACGAACTCGCCCCGGATTTGCTCTACGATCGCCGCTGGGCCGAGGCCATGCTGGAGCGGGTGCTGGCCCGGCTGAGAAAAGACTATGATTCGACCGGGCGCACGGAGATTTATTCCCAACTCCAGCAGTTTCTCTGGGGCCGGCAGGCGGAGATTTCCTACGCGGACATGGCGGCGAAATTGGGTATCAACGAGGGCGCGGTCAAGGTCGCGGTCCACCGGCTGCGGGGGCGGTTCCGGGATCTGCTGCGCGAGGAGGTCGCCAATACCGTGGAAACGCCCGACCAGATCGAGGAGGAGTTGCGCCACCTGTTGGGTGCGTTCGGCGGCTGACACCAATCCACGACGAGAGCGGATATGTTCTGGATATTTTCGCGCATTGAACCCTTGAACCCGCGCAATATGGCACGTCCTGGTATGGAGTTCCGCCTTCAGGCGGCGCGGCGCGGGAGTGCCCGGGTGGCGAGGGAATTTTCAGCTCGCCTGGCTATGCCACCGCCCTGCCGGCTAAAGCCGGGACTCCATACCCGGAGGCGAACGGCTGCGCCAGAACGGAGCAGTTGGGCGTTTTCTCCCATTGAGGTTCAAGGGGACGGCCCTTTTGTCGCAATTTTATTTCCCTATCGATACCGGTAACCTTTCCGCCGGTTTAACGTAGCAACGTAAAAATTGGACAATCCCCAACAACCGGGCGCGGGTGTGTGCGAGAAATGCGGCACGAAAGCCAGCCGTCTCATGCTGGGCGGGCTGTGCTCACGCTGCCTCATCGCCGAGGGGTTGGAGGCGGACACGCCCGCCGCCAGCGATACCTCGCGGTTCAGCAATCCATTTTTCATTCGTTCGTTTGGCGATTATGAACTGCTGCAGGAGGTCGCCCGGGGCGGCATGGGTGTCATCTACAAGGCCAAACAGCGCAGTCTGGGGCGGATTGTCGCGATCAAAGTTCTGTCCTCGGGGGAATTCGCCAGCCCGGAGTACGTCCGCCGTTTTCGCGCCGAGGCGGAGGCGGCGGCGAAGTTGCAGCACCCCAACATCGTGGCGATCCACGAGGTCGGGCAGCACGAGGGCGTGCGCTATTTCTCGATGGATTTTGTCGAGGGGCCCAATCTTTCGCAATTATTGGGCGGAGTGCCGCTACCCGCGCCGCGCGCGGCGGGGTATTTGAAGACGCTGGCGGACGCGATTCAGTACGCGCACAAGCAGGGGATTCTGCACCGGGATCTCAAGCCCTCCAACGTGTTGATCGACCCGTTTGGCGAGCCGCGCGTGACGGATTTCGGCTTGGCCAAGGAGATGACCGGTGATTCGGACCTCACGACCACCGGGCAAATTCTCGGCACACCCGGATACCTGCCGCCCGAGCAGGCGGATACCTCGCACGGGCCGCTCTCCCCGGCGTCGGACGTGTATTCGCTCGGGGCGATTCTTTACTACATGCTGACGACCCGCGCGCCCTTTGGCGCGGGGTCGCTCCGGGAAACGTTGCGCCAGGTGCTGACGCATGATCCCGTCGCGCCCAGCCTGTTGAATCCTGACATTCCGCGGGATCTCGAGACGATCTGCATGAAATGCCTGGAACGCAATCCAACCCGGCGTTACCAGACGGCGGCTGAACTGGCGGAGGATTTGCGGCGTTTTATCGAACACGAGCCGATTGTGGCCCGGCCCGTCTCGCCGCTGGGCCATTTTACGCGCTGGTGCCGGCGGCGGCCGACGCTCGCGGCGGTCTGGGTGCTGGCGGTGGCTTTGGCGGTTGGCTCGACGGTTTCCGCGCTCTGGATTTCCCGGGCCCTGGGGCGGGCCCAGGCCGCCGAGGCGCTGGGGCGGGAACGGTTGCGCGACGCGCGCCTGGCCGAGGCGCGGGCGGTGCGGCACACGACGGCGCCCGGGCGCCGCTCGCAGGCCTTGGCGGCGCTGGCCGAGGCCGCGCGCGTCCGGCCCGGCCCCGACGTCCGGGACGAGGCGTTTGCCGCGCTGATGCTTTCGGACATCAAGCCGGGAGTCCGCTGGGATCCGGCCCTCGGTTTTCCCACCGAGATTTCATTCAACCCGTCGGCCCGGGTGGCGGCATTGGAGATGCGTTATTCAACCGCGGACCAGCGGGGACCGGCGATCCTTTATGGTTGGGGTGATCCCCATCCGCTGGGCCAAATTGCGGTGGAGGGGACGAATCGCGCCGTGGGTCCGATCCGGTTTAGCGTCGATGCCAAAGTGGTCATGTCCCGGTTTATCGACGAGACTTTTCGCGTTTGGCATACGGGCGAAACAAACGCGTTTCTCATTCTTACCAACCGCCCCCTGCCGGACCCGCATACGCTCGTCGAGACCGCCAATGACGATTACGACTTCAGCCCGGATGGAAAGCTATTCGTGATTGGGCTCCCGGAGGACGGTTTTTCATTGCACCGGGTCAGTGATGGCGTGGAACTGGGCCGTTGGCAGGGTGGCCACCAATTCACAGTGATTCGCTTTTCCCCCGATGGAAGTCGTATCGCCGCGGCCCGAACCACGAGCTACGAGGAACGCCAGGCGTTTGTTTTTGATGCGGCGCAATTGACGCTGACCAACGTCTTCAATCTTCGCGCCGCGCCCGACAGCCTGGCGTGGTCGTCGGACGGCCGGACATTGGCGGTACCCGCCGAAGATAGTACGATCGCCCTTTTCGACGTGCGGAACGGACGGGTGGCCAAGAATTTGGTCTGTCCGGGCCTGGGGCCCGGCGAGCTTTATTTTGTCGGCCGGGACTCGCTCCTGGGATTCCGGGGTTTGGGATCCACCTTCCGGTTGGTCAATCCGGTGACGGGCGGAGAGGAGTTGGTGTTGGATGGCTTTGGACCGTCGATGGCCGCGGTCGAGGCGGGTTCGGACTCATTCGTAGCCGCTTCGCTGGAGGCGGTGGCAACCCGCTGGACGGTGGAACAACCCACCGGGTTTCGCGTGATTCCCGCGCCCCGCCCGGGGGGCTATGAGGTGGACGATAACAATTGTTGTTTTGACTTCAGTCCCGATGGCCGCTGGGTCGCCTCCGGTCACGGGCGTTATGCTCTTATACGGGACGTGGCTTCGGGGTTGGTGGTGGATGATTTGGACACGGGGGATCCGCGGGGGGTTGATATTGTTACCGTGGCTTTTTGCGACGGCGGGCGCCGGTTGCTGCACGTATCCTCGCGCTTTGGCGTGCATCGCTACGCGCTGGACTTCGACAGCGCCGGACGGCCCCACTTTGGCAAGGCCGAGACTCTGGACACGGAGCGGGGCTATGTTATGTCTGATCATTTGTCCGATGGCACGAGGCTCGTGCTGGTGGATGGCATCCATGGCCGGGTGAAGGTAGTCGCGATTGGGGCCGACGGCGAAAAAGTTTTGAGTCACTGGGAAACACCGGAAGCCTACGGGGGCGCCATCAGCCCGGACGGCGAACTGGTGGTTGTGAACTGCAATTCAACGAAAAACGAGGGCGCGGGCACGAAACTGCAGGTTCACCGCGTGTCGGACGGTTCGGTGGTTCATGAACTGGCCGCCTTCACCAGCGGCGAGGTCGCCTGGTGCGCCAACGGTAAAATGGTGTTCACCTCCAATGGCGAAACCCAAAGTATTTTTTGGGATGCAACCACCTGGCGCAAAATAACCACCCTGGATGGCCGGACGGGTGGAAACACGACCACCTTCGCGCTGGCGCCGGACGGATCGAGTGTCGCCGTCTGCCGCGATGAATCGGTCTATCTGGTTGCGCCGGCCACCGGAGTGGTGATGGCCAAATTGGAAATCCCTTACGCGTCCGGGCTGGCCGGGGGAGTCCGGTTTCTGCCGGATGGGCGGCGGTTCGCCATCCTCTGGCAGGACGGTCGGATTGATATCATCGATTCCGCGGCGCTCCGCGATGGAGTTAAGCAGCTCGGATTGGACTGGTAAGACTTCGCGTTGATTATCAGTATGTTTTGGACGGTTTGACGCCCCTTTTCTCCCTCTCCGCCTCTGGGGAATTCCCCGAAGGTTTACCACGTTCCACGTGGATTCGCGCATTGAACCCCTGAACTGCCCTGAGGTGACGCATCCGGGTATGGAGTTCCGGCTTTAGCCGGTGGGGCGATAATCTGTTCAGGCGACCTGAAAATTCTTGCGCCCACCGTGTCTTCCGACGCCCCGCCGCCTGAAGGCGGAACTCCATACCCGGATGCGAAATTTTTGGGAAATGGTAAAGACGGTTACTACCGAAGTGGAAGTGTAACCTTCCCGGGGTTTTGGCATAGCAGTGGGTGTATATGCAAAACCTAACGAACACGCACTGTCCGGCTTCGCCGCGACGAACGGCGTCATTCAATTAATCCCCGGGTCTTCCAACTCAAAAACAACAAACTTAATGAAATCCTGTTTATCCCTTAAATCCCATTGGTGTCATCGACCTCCGATGATCTTCACCCGTCTCTGGTTTGCGCTGGCGCTGGTCCTCGGCGCTTGGGCGCAATCGTCCTTCGCCTCCGCGCCATCCATCACCACCAAAACCCTGCCGAATGCCACGGTGGGAACCGCTTATTCCCAGACGCTCGCGGTCACGGGTGGGGTGCCACCCTACACGTTTGCGCTGGCCGCCGGCGGATTGCCGGACGGCCTGTCCGTGAATAAGAATACCGGCGTCGTCTCCGGAATGCCGAGCGTCTCCGGTACTTGGGAATACAGCTATGTGGACCAGGCGTATATCACCGTTACTGATTCAGTCGGGGCGCAGGGCGCGCGGTCGTATAGTCTCTCGATTTTGCCGGCGGCAACGACGAGCTACACGCTGACGGTGGTTAATGGTTCGGGCGGCGGTTCGATCGCATCCGGCGCCACCGTGACGATCACCGCCAACGCGGCCCCGGCGGGCCAGGAGTTCAAGAGTTGGACCGGTGCGACCGTGGCCAATCCGCTTTCGGCCAGCACCACCCTCGTAATGCCCTCCGCGAATACGACGGTTACCGCTACCTACACAAACGCGCCCCCACCGGTCACCAAATACACCCTCACCGTGGTCAACGGCTCGGGCGGCGGCTCCTACGCGGCGAATGCCAGTGTATCGATAACCGCCAACGCCGCCCCCTCCGGCCAGGTCTTCAAAGGCTGGACCGGCGCGACGGCGGCCAACCCGCTTTCCGCGTCCACCACCCTGGTAATGCCCGCCGCGAACGCGACGGTGACCGCCACCTACGCTCCGGCCACGCTGCCGCTGGCAATCACGGCGCAGACCCTGCCTCCCGCCATGATGGGCTCCCCCTATGCCCAAACCCTGAGCGCGACCGGTGGCAAACCGCCTTATGCCTGGACAATTTCGGGAGGCGACTTGCCGGATGGTTTGACGCTCACAACCGGCGGACAGATCGTCGGGAGCGCGGCCAATGAGGGTTCGTGGATTTTCAGCTATCCCTACCGCCCCTATATCGTGGTTACGGATTCCGTTGGCTCGACCGCCGCCGCCGCTTATGGTTTGACGGTAATTCCCTCCACGAATATTTCCTACACCCTAACCGTCGTTAACGGCTCGGGCGGCGGCTCATTCCTTGCGAACGCCACCGCGACCATCACGGCCAATTCCCCGGGCGCAAACCAGGTCTTTACCGGTTGGACCGGAGCCACCGTGGCGAACCCCGCCGCGACCACGACGACGCTCGTGATGCCCGCGAACAACCTCACCGTCACGGCCACCTACAGCAACACGATTCCGGTGGTCAATAATCCCCCGGCCACCAATACCCCTCCCGCAAACCCCGGCGCGCAAGCCACTTTGACGGTGGATAACGGCACCGGCAGCGGCACCTTCGCGGTCGGCGCGGTGGTTTCGATCGTGGCGGACACCGCCCCGGCGGGCCAGGTGTTCCAACAATGGATCGGCGCCCCGGTCGCCAATCCGGTTTCGGCAAACACCACCTTGGTGATCCCCGCCAATAACGTGACCGTGACGGCCACCTACGGCGCGTCCCCGCTTCCCGCCAGCATTCCGCAACCGGTGACCACCCATCCGCGTCTCTGGATCACCCCGGCGGATTTACCCCGCCTGCAAAGCTGGGCCGTGGCGACCAATATTGTTTATCAACAAGGCATCGTTCCGCTGCTGAACCAGGCGATTAGTGATTATAACACCCAGTTCTTTCCCGGCGGCGTGGCGAACCCGAATAATCCCGATCTCGGCGATACCCAGGGATACCAAGGCCTCATTACCGAGCAATACGCGCTGATCTTCGCGCTCCAATCGCTCATTGATCCGAGCCCCGCCGCCCGGATGCAGTACGCCCAATACGCCCGCAACCTGATCATGGTTCCGATGAATATCGCCGCCCAGGGCCCGCTCTCCGGCGCACCCTTCCGCGATCCGCTGTTCCCGGTTTACAATCGCGCCAACTCCACCTCGGAAGCCTGGCCGCTGGTCGTGGACTGGATTTACAACGCCACGAACTCCAGTGGCCAGCCAATCCTGACCGCGACGGACAAAGCCACCATTCGCACGGTGTTTATGCTTTGGGCGACTGAATGCCTCAATGCCTCCACCACCGGCGGCGACCATCCTTCGCCCGTGGGCGTGGTGAACAGCACCGCGTTGATCCCCGGCGGTGATGCTTACCGCATGGCGGCTAACAACTATTACCTCGGTCATGCCCGGTTGTTGACCCTGATGTCCCTCTCGTTTGATCCCATTGATGATCCCGCGATCAATCCCAGCCAGCCGTTGTCGGTTCAGGGCAATTCGTTGCGCAGTTACATCAATGACGCCACCGGCGCTTGGTTGTATCAGCAATTCGCGATGTTTGGCGACCACGACGCCGTCTGCGCGGCCTACGGCCTGCCGGCCACCGCGTCCGTTGGTTTGGCCAGCGGCGGTCTCCCGCCCGAGGGCATGCTCTACGGGCATTCGTTCTCCTTCATCCTGGGCGAGTTATTGGCGCTCAAGACCGCCGGCTTTGCCGACACGACCCTTTCCGGCCCGCAGGCTGCGTTGGTTGACTCGCCCGTTTGGGGACGCTTCGTGAATGGTTGGATTTCATCGCTCGTACCGGCCCAACAAGTGCCGCCGTCCGAGACCTATCTCGGCCCGATCTATGAATTCGCGAGTTATGGCGACATTCTCCGCATGTATTCGACCCCGGACATGGGCGTGCCCCTCGGCTTGCTGAGCATGTTGGACCGGCAGAACGGCAATCTGTCGAACCAGAACGCCGAGCGCTGGTACGCGATCAACGCGGTCGAGGGTGGCGCGGCGGCCCTTCTTAGTCGCATTCAAAATCCCTGGACGTGGGGTGTGCAGGACGCCTTGGTGGATTTCCTGCTATTGGATCCCACGGCGACCACGGTCGATCCGCATTCCATCAT
>Ga0206847_10372_pt1 | contig 11805 bp, 16 predicted proteins | sample Alteio_BWOrgCont_17_FD_152880 | JGI IMG/M metagenome (GOLD analysis project Ga0206847, IMG submission 152880) | Enriched cells from forest soil in Barre Woods Harvard Forest LTER site, Petersham, Massachusetts, United States -... | ecosystem: Environmental > Terrestrial > Soil > Temperate forest >... | reverse complement strand
CAGCCCATACCCGTCTTTGCGTCTTACCCAGAACCAGGTGTTAAATCCCTAGGATCTCAATCAAAGGTCTTCACTGTCGATGACAGCACCTGGAGGTATATTTCTTCCATCACCAACCCGCCCTTGGGCGGAAGCCGCGTCCTGGCTCCAGCTCTTCTTTGTGGGGTGAATCGCCTGTGACCGAACGACCACCGGTTACGCCCGCGACGCGAGAGAGACTACGCGCCCAAGCCAAGGCACGGTGGGCCGACCCTGTTTCAGGTGCGAAATGGAAGGCCTCACTTGGCGATCCGAAGAGCCGAGCGAAGGTAAGTGAAGCTAAAAAGGCGCTATGGGCTGATCCGGTTGGTCGTAAAAAGATGAGAGCAGCGCTCGGTGACGCGTCCAACCGAGAAAAGTTGCAGGAAAGTACAACGGCACGGTGGGCTGATCCCGCGATGCGGGAAAAGATGATTGCAGGGATGCGGGCTGCCCGAAAGCGCCGGAACCTTGCCGAGGATGACCAAAACTAACCCACCAGCGACTGCCCTAAGCCATAGGCCTCATCAGCCGCCCAACTGAGCCGTCGAAAGTCACCGGCGCGAAGGTCCGGCTTGGGGCAACACCAGCCGAATGTCACAACCGCAATGAATGGCGGTTTCGCGTCGGACAGCGGTCAGTCATAGAGATGAGAACCGCGGGCCGGGGGGTTCAATGATCAACGGTCGGTCTCTTTTCCTTTCCCATAAACTGGTACGCTGACACACCCAGGGGAGGGGAAGCACATGCATCGATTCCCGCTGAGAGTGGTGGCGGCCACGGTGCTGGTCTGGCTCGGAACCGGTGTCGCTTTGGCGCAAAAGTCGGGCGGTGTGCTGAAGATGCCGGACTTCGCCAGTCCAGCCAGCATGTCGATCCACGAGGAAATTACCCGCGCCGCGATCAATGCGCTGATGCCGGTGTTCAACAACCTAGTGCTGTTCGACCAGCACAAGGCTCAAAATACGATCGATACGATTATGCCCGATCTCGCCGACAGCTGGTCGTGGGATGCGACCAATACAGCGATAACCTTCAAATTGCGTCATGGCGTCAAATGGCATGACGGCGAGCAGTTCACCGCCGCCGATGTCAAATGCACCTGGGATCTGCTGCAGGGGAAGGCAACGGAGAAGTTCCGCCTCAATCCGCGTAAATCCTGGTACCGCAATCTCGATGAAGTCACGACTAACGGCGACGACGAAGTCACCTTCCACCTGAAGCAGCCGCAGCCTTATCTGCTGGTGCTACTCGCCTCCGGCGTGTCGCCGGTCTATCCGTGCCACGTACCCCCGGCGCAGATGCGCCAGCACCCGATCGGCACCGGGCCGTTCAAGTTTGTCGAATACAAGCCCAACGAATACATCAAGCTGATCCGCAACACCGATTACTGGAAACCTGGTCGGCCCTATCTCGACGGGCTCGAATTTCCCATCGTCGCCAGTGTCGCGACGCGCAACCTGATGTTCGTCGCCGGCGATGTCGACATGACACTGTCCTATGGCGTGTCGATGCCCCTCCTGCGAGATATCAAGAGCCAGGTTGCCGATGCAATCTGCGAAATAACGGTCGACAACGGCGCCCGCAACCTGATCATCAATCCGAGCAAGCCACCGTTTGACAATCCCGACCTGCGCCGGGCGCTGTCGCTGACCCTCGACCGCAAAGCATTCATCGACATATTGGTCGAAGGCCAGGGCCAGATCGGGGGCACAATGCAACCGCCGCCGGACGGCGTCTGGGGTATGCCGCCGGAGACGCTAGCGACTTTGCCGGGTTACGACCCCGATGTCGCGAAGAACCGCGCCGAAGCACGCGCGATCATGCAGAAGTTGGGCTACGGCCCCGACAAGCACCTGTCGATCACCGTATCGACCCGCAACACCGCCGGCTACCGCGACCCCGCGGTTATTGCCATCGACCAGATGAAGGAGATCTACATCGATGCGGTGTTGGAGCCGATCGAGACTGCCAACTGGTTCCCGAAGGTGATCCGCAAGGACTACACGGTTGGCGTCAATGTCAGCGAGACCGCGGTCGACGACCCCGACCAGATGTTCTACGAAAACTACGCCTGCGGATCAGACCGCAATTACACCGGGTTCTGCGACAAGGATTTCGATGCGCTGATCGATCGACAGTCGGCCGAAGCGGACCCGGAAAAGCGCAAGCAACTGGTCTGGGAGCTCGAGCGCATCCTGGCCCGCGATGCTTCGCGCCCGATCATCTTCTACACTCGCGTCGCCACCTGTTGGTATCCACGGGTCAAGGGCCTGACCATCGTCCGCAACGGCGTCTTCAACGGCTGGCGCTTCGAGGATGTGTGGCTGGACCGGTAGCCTCTAATAGCAGAGACGGCTTTGGGTCAGAGCGCGATGACGAATAGCGGTTCCGCGTCAGGTAGCGGACCATCGCTGGCAGGACGGCGATGACGCCTTGGCGCCGATAGCGGTCATGCCAAAACCGCGGCGCCCGAAAACTTCTTGCGCCGAATTTCGGTCGGCGGCCTTCCGTAGACCTCGGCAAAGACGGAGTTGAACCGGCGCAGACTGCCAAAGCCCGCCCGCATCGCGATCTCGGTCATCGGCAGGCTCGTCTCGTCGATGAGCCGTTTGGCCCGCTGCACCCGTGCCGTCCTGGCCACCTTCGAAGGACTTGCTTGCAGGTGACGGGCGAATAGCCGCGTCAGTTGCCTTGCCCCTACACCAAGGCGCTCAGCGAGGCCTTCGACGGTAGCCCGCTCCGCATCGAGCGCGCCATCCTCGACGATAAGCCGCAGCGCTCTTTCAACTGTCGCCCTGCTGCCGATCCATGCGCTGCAGAACGGAGCGGTCTCAGGCCGGCACCGCAGGCACGGACGGAAACCCGCCGCTTCGGCTGCCGCGGCCGACGGGAAGAACGAAACATTGGCGGACCGGGCGGGGCGCACCGGACACACCGGACGACAGTAGATGCCGGTGCTGTGAACGCCGGTATAGAACCGCCCGTCATAGACCGGATCTCGCGCCAAGCGCGCCCGATCGCATTCCGCAAAGTCCAACGACATGGACACGATGATACTCACAGTCGCTCCTCAGGACCGACGCCCTTTTGGGGATGGAGTCCGGTTTTGGCCAGCGATAGCGGCCACTTTCCACTACATCTGACGGCAGGAATTTAGGGCGGTGTGCGCCCTCTCTTGGGCAGCTTAGGCACTAACGTGGGGTCGCGGGAGACATGATCAGCGCGACAGTAGAGTCGTGCCCCGTAGGCAGCAAAAAGGGGGAGGTGAGATTGCAGCAGCATCGAAGCATCGACGTCGGTGACGCGACGTTGGAATGCACACTTCGCGGTTTCGGCGCACCAGTCGTGTTGCTCGCGAACGCGGGCTGCAGCACCGGCTATTTTGATCATCTGACGCGCGCGCTGGTTACCGGAGGGTTCCAGGCGATCTCGATTAATATGCGTGGCGTCGGCGGCAGTTGCGGTTCTCTCGACGGCGCGACCTTGCACGATCTGGCCGGTGACGTCGCCGGCGTCATCAAGGCGATCGGCTGTGGTCCGGCGCACCTGGTCGGACACGCCTTCGGCAATCGGATCGCCCGCTGTCTGGCAGTCGATCAGCCGCCGCTGGTTCGCAGCGTGACGCTGCTTGCAGCGGGTGGCCTCATCGCGCTTTCAACGCCGATCGGCACGCACTTCCGCAATGCGACGCAGGCCAAGATGAATGGCAGCGATTGCATCACAGTGCTGGGCGCGCGCTGGCTCTCGCCAGCATCCGATCCGAAAATACTTGCGCACGTCGAATGCTGGCCTGCGGTCTTTATCGCGCATCTCGCGACCAGTCGGAACGTACCTCTCGAATATTGGTGGACCGCCGGTACCGCCCCCCTTCTCGTGATCCAGGGGCTCGATGATGAAGCGGCGCCGCCGGGGAATGGCCATGCGCTGCGCGAGCAGTTGGGCGAGCGGGTGCGGGTCGTCGATCTGCCTCATGCCGGGCACTTTTTGCTGTTGGAACAGCCGGAAGCGGTAGCGCGGGCCATGTCCGAGTTTCTTGGCCAACAACACTCCGGGCTGATGACACCGCAATGACACGATGGAGAATCCCAATGACCGACATCATCTTGCACCATTACGATACTTCTCCCTATTCGGAGAAAGTCCGGCTCGGTTTTGGGCTCAAAGGCCTCGCCTGGGCATCGGTCGAGCTCCCACAGATCATGCCGAAACCAAAACTGACGGCGCTGACGGGAGGCTACCGCAAGACGCCGGTTCTGCAGATTGGCGCGGACATCTATTGCGACAGCCAGTTGATCATGCGTGAACTCGAACGCCGGCACCCCACTCCGAGCTTTTATCCCGCCGGCCACGGCGCAGCCGACGCGCTTGCCTGGTGGGCCGAGAAGACAACCTTCCTCCCGGCTGTCAGCATCGCGTTCGCGAAGAGACCCGAAGTGTTGCCTGAGGGGTTTCTCGAAGACCGGGTCAAGTTCTCCGGTCGAAATATCGATCCCATCGTAATGCTGGCGGCGGTGCCCAACCACCTTGATCAGCTGCGCGCGCATTTCGCTTGGCTGGATCAGACGCTGGCTGACGGGCGCCCGTTCTTGCAAGGCGCCGGCGCTAGCCTCGCCGATCTCGCCGCCTATCATCCGGCTTGGTACTTGCGGCAGAATTTCGGAACGGCGGCACCGCCGCTCGACGGCTTTCCGAGGCTCCTGACTTGGGCCGAGCGCATTGCGGCTATCGGCCACGGCAGCCGAAGCCAAATGAGCGCGCAACAAGCGCTCGATGTAGCAAGGGATGCCACATCGATCGCCAGGGCGACCGTCGATCCGCACGATCCCATCGGTCGGAAACCTGGCCAGACCGTTGCCGTCACGCCGGACGATACTGGACGCGACCCGGTTGTCGGCGAATTGGTCGCCTCGGACGTCCATGAGATCGTGATCCGACGCAGTGATCGTGAGATCGGCGAGGTTTGCGTGCATTTTCCACGCGCCGGCTTTGTGGTTGCACCGGCGTAACCGGTGGTGCGCCGGTGCCCAACTCACCGGCGGCCGCAAGGGCTGAAGCTTGGCGGCCGTGGAGAGTGTATGCGGCCCAGCATCTTTAGACCGTAGATGCTCGAACAAACGCATCAACCTCAAGGACAATGTTGTTGGCCAGCCCAGGAACGCGGTAGCTCCTGTACGCAGATCGTCTCGAGAGCACGATCGGAACATTGCTTCTCATTCATGATCGCGAAGGACATGTTCGTGCTCTGGACTTTCATGACTTCGAGTCGCGTATGCGGCGTCTTCTCCGGTTGCATTATGGCGCGGAAGGAAATGACTTCGCTGTAGAGGATCGCGCCGCACCCACGACCATTCGGCGGGCGATCAGCGACTATTTCTCGGGGGATCTCTGCGCGGTCAATTCCATTCCCGTCACAACCGGAGGCACCTCTTTCCAGCGCGAGGTTTGGGCGGCACTAAGAACGATCGAGGCCGGCACAACGCTGAGTTATGGGGCGTTGGCGCGACGGTTGGACCGTCCGAAATCCGTCCGTGCGGTTGGCTCGGCCAATGGCGCAAACCCGGTTGCCATTGTGGTTCCGTGCCACCGGGTCATTGGCGCTGATGGAAGTCTTACCGGATATGGCGGCGGCATCAGCCGGAAGCGCTGGCTGCTCACTCACGAGGGGGTCGCTTTGGAACAGTTTGCGACGCGGCATATTCCAGAAGCGGCATGAATCCCTAAAGCAGAGTTGATGCAGTCGCGGCCGGAGCGGCTTTATCGCCCGTTGCCGCAACAAAAGGAAGGTGAAATGAACCAAGTCGAAAAGGCCGCCCGATTTGCCGAGCTCCACGTCAAAGGCGCGCCGCTGCTGTTGTACAATGCGTGGGACGCCGGCACCGCGAAATCGATCCTGGACGCGGGCGCAAAGGCCATTGCGACCAGCAGCTGAGCTGGCGCGGAGGCGCAGGGTTACAGAGACGGCGAATCCATTCCGATCACATTCGTCGAGCAGATCATTGCGCGCATCGTAAGGACGATCGAAGCACCTGTGTCCGTCGACTTCGAAGGGGGCTACAGTGACGACAATGGTGCGCTGGCCGAAAATGCGGCCCGCCTCCTTGAACTCGGCATCATCGGGATCAATTTCGAAGACCGCGTCCTTCAGGGCGCCGGGCTCTATCCAATCGACCAGCACGCCCGGAGGATCGCAGCCATTCGCGAAGCTGCGAGAGCGGAGGGCGTCGACCTCTTTATCAATGCGCGGACAGATCTGTTTCTGGGTCAACAACGCGACCCGGCAAACTCTATTAACGACGCTCTGGACCGCGCGAAAGCCTATGCCGCCGCAGGAGCGTCCGGCTTCTTCATTCCGGGCTTGCGGGACGATGCGTTGATCGGCCACATCTGCGATGGCGTTGCGCTCCCCGTCAATGTGATGGTCATGGAAGACGTGCCGTCGACGAGGCGCTTGTCCGAGCTTGGTGTCGCGCGCATCAGCTACGGCGCGATTCCCTATGTCCGCGCGATGAAGGCTCTCGGAGAGGATGCGCGGCAAGTCCTTCCGTAAGAAGGTCAGTTCAGCAAAGGTGACGCCGTCCCTACCCCCGCAAGGGTCGGTTATGGGGCAAAACTGGACGGCTGAGACAGCAACAACGAATGGCTGTTCAGGGTCGAAGAGCGGACCTAAGCGGACGCGCGCGCCAATGGCGAGGATGCGCCGATAGCAGACCTCCGTACAAGACACTGGGCACATCCGCTGGGCCAACCGCTACGCCGGAAAGCGGACGACCAAATTTCGGCGCTGTACACCACCGTCGCGGTCGGCGACGACAGGCTTGCTAAGTGCCACACGCGCGTGGTTGCGTACGCATTTCGGGCTACTGATGTGCCAGAGCAAAATAGCGGTCGACCGTTCTAACGCGCTGCCTCGCCCCGGCGAAGGTCGATCGCGCAAGAAGTTAGCGGAGCTCTATTTTCTGCGACCCCTGGGATCGGAGCCGGGCTTCTCAGTATCATTCAAATTGATGATTTGATGAGTATTTTCCGAATATGGGTTCTTCGCATTCGGTCTAGGTAACCTCCTTCCACGAGTATTGCTCGTTAATGGGCAGAGGTATCGACCTCGCGCACTGGGAAGGCGAACATGTCGATCGTACCGGAAAGAATGTCGCTATTCGAGCCTATCGGAGAAAAGCGCATCAACCTTAGGGGCGGGTTGTTGATAATCCTCGGGGCGAGTGCTGCGCTTTGGATCGGGATCTTGTGGGTTTTTATGTAGTGACGGGCTGGAGTTAAAATCATCAGCTCCCGCCTCATATCACGCTGGAAATTAGATCGATACCCGTTCGGCCGTCCTTGTTAAATCCACCGGCCGAGTATCGCGCCCTAGCTGTCCTGGGGGGACCATCCCGCCAATTCGACAACCTTTAGGAGTGCGCCAGATTGAACCCCTCTACAAAGGAAGAGTGCGCGCACTTTTGGCGGTGCAACGCTGGGCAATTACGGCTGCTTGCTCAGGCGCGTATCAGTGGCGGATCAGTGGTGGGGCGACTGCTCAAGCTTGCGAGCGAATACGATCGCCTAGCCGACAGTCTCGCTCTCCAGCCGCCCGCCGCCGCTGGGCGATCGCTCTCTCAAAGAGTAGTGTTCGCGCATAGGACGAACCGTCAACATCGGGAACTCCAGCCGGTCAAGCGCGACAACTAAAGTTTTCGTTCGAGCCTGATACCTGGGGAGAGCTCGCGGGCGCCCGCACTGCTATCGAAAGCCTCGGCCAGTCTTTTGAATAGAGACGCCCGATCAGGATCAGTGGCTTCGCTCGCTTGCTGTCGGTAGTACCCCGCCCTAGCTCGTAGGAATGCAGGATCGATATTATCCGCCATATACCTAACCCCTCGGGTCTATCATTCATTTGGATGATAACCGTAAAGCGAGAGGAAGGTTCATACTATTAGGGGGCGGGCGCATTTAGTAGGGCGCTCGATCTAGCTCGGGCTCCCGCAGACGTTGATCATTTATCTGATATAATCACTAAAGCATGTATATCTTTGTTATGGCATCTCACGCATACCGTGCCGCCTGACGAGCCTTCTCCCTGGATCGTGACGCCTCAAGAAACTGCTCAATGAACAATCTTCAACAACTCGCCGCTCTTTTAGTCGACGCGATCAGTAACCTGGACCCTCAAGAGTTTGACGCGATCGCCTCCGCCGCCGCGCGTTTCAAGACCGAGGATCAGGTGTCCTATTCGGCGGTGATAAACGGCGGGTGCACGGAGTTTGCGACGCTATTCGGCGCAATCGAGCGAGCCGTAACCGGCGAGTGAAACCGGCCGGGGAGCCCCGAGAAGTGTCCGCCAGCGGCACCGCTTCGCCAGACAGTAAATAAAATCGCGGAGCACTAATCTCGATCAGTGGGTTAGGCGGCCTCGAGTCTCGTCAGCCCCCGGGGCGATTGGGATGCTCAAGATAAGGCGAATCAGGTCTGACTGACGCTCGACCTCGCACTTGCTTAGGATCGAGCTCAGTTGAGTGCGTAAGGTTGTTATCTGAACGCCAAATTCGCCGGCGAGGTCGCTGAGGCGTTTGCCACGCGCCAGCGCGATGGCAACGCGGCTCTCGGCGGGCGACAGGCCATAGAGTTCTGCCAGCTCCTGCTCTGAGACGAGTTTCTCGTCGGGGGCGGACACGAGGATCATCGCCATCGGGAGGTCGTTGCCAGCTATGCCCATTCCGACCGGGACCACTCTGACCACGTATGCGGGCCGGTCGTCGTCTCGAGCGATCAATAAGCAGCCGGCAGACGGGACGCCGTCGCTGGGAGAAACCGCCTTCGCTATCAGGTGAGCGAGCTTTGCGGTCTCGAAGCTGCGGCGTGCGCAGATTCGGCCGTCGCGAATGGTTAGCCCGTCGCCGATACGCAGGATGTGCTCCGCTGGTCGGTTCGTCTCGACAACATGACCATCGCCATCGGTGAATATCGCGCCCGCCGCGATAAGCTCGAACTCGCCGTTGACGATCGCCGAACGATAGCCAATGTCCACCAGGCCGAGGTTCAGACGAGCTGCGTTGCGCAGCGGGTCTAGAAGGGTTTGCAGCGCCTCCATGTCTCCAGGAAAACGATCGATGTCGCCGACGGCGCGGTGAAAACCAACGAGGACAATGTGGGACGAACTCTCGTGCAGCTTGCTGCCGAGAACGTCACAGACGCCACCCGGGAGGATGTAATCGTTGTACCACTCGTCATGACGCAAAAGGCTCCGCGGCAGCTGCTCGGAGAGCCTGAACAGCGTTCCACTCGGCGCCTGTTCCTGAATTAGCCGAAACGGGTCGATCTTGCTGTAATAGGCTAGGTACTTGGTCCGGTCGCCGTCAAAGCATCCCCATCGAACGACTGCGCTCACCTGCCTGGTAAGTTTGTTGACCCGCAGGTAGGATGCACCGGAGACGCCGGCATAATCTGCGATCACTTCTAAAGCGACCGAGGTAAGCCGCTCATCCAGCACGGCGTCAAATATGCTTGCGACAGCCTTATTATAGGCGGCCTGTGACATGTCTACGTCCACTGCACCTAATCGAGGTCTTGCTATTCAGGAGACAACTAACTGGTGCAGTTCGGATGAGAAACATTGTCATATCATTAATATGGAGGATGCGTGCCGCGTGCCACCTCGGGCGATCTAGCGGAGCAGCGGGCTGCTGTGCGTAATACCGGCGGCCAAGGGCAGGTGCACGGATTTGCAACCTAGTCGCGCGCCCCTACTGTTTCGGTGTGACCAAGAGGTTGTCCCGAGACCGTGGTAGGCCGTGGCGCAAATGGCCGAAAAGGGGCAAAATGAGCCGGCCGATGCCGCATCGTCGAAGGTCGGTTTAGGGTCGGATACCGGACCCTGCTCTGCCGACCGCCCGATGACGCCTTGGCGCCAGAAACAGCCGTTCGGCTTTGGTCGCGATGGTTGTCTGTCGACTAAAGATCGACTTCACTGATTGCCATATCGGACAGAACGCGTGCTGCCGATGCTCAGCTGGGGCGAGTATGTGATGATTGTGCTGCTCGCGGCCTGCATCGCGGCTGGCGCTTATGTCGCGCTGTCCCTGTAGCCACAGACCGCGGCGGCACGGCGCAGGGACGGTGATGCATCGCGGCGGATACAACGCCGTGTGGGTAATTGGGACTATTTCCTTATCGCGACGTCCGCAGCGTGCGTCCTGGTCGGCCTATACTTTGGGTTCTTCGGCAACTGAGCCGGGATTCGCTGGGCGCGCATACCGGATCGAGACGTTACCCGCGAGCCCCGGAACCACTCAGTCGAACCTATAAACTTGTAGGTCTGCTCCCCGCAGGTCGGGCATGTATCAATGCGTAGTCTTAGAAGCTCTGTGTGCTGCGGGGTCGAACACCGCTCGCAAAATAGATGTCCGGCTTTGCACTGATACACACGCCTTACCGAACCTTCAGCTCCACAATTCGGGCATCGGTCGTATCGAATGCAGCCGTTGTGCGAGCGCCCCACGATCATTCGGGCCGCCCTCGTAAGGCGCCTGGCATTGCTGGCGATGGCGTGTCGGCGATGCGCTTAAAATCCTCGGCCTCATGTTCGAAATGTATGGCTAGCGCTCGACAGAACAGGAACTGCAACCGCTGCTCGGCCCGAGCGGCCGCGCGGCGGTAGTATTCGGCCCGCGAGCGAAGATATTCACTGGTTCCTTGCACAAGTTGCGCATAGAACATCGGCAGCTCGAATACATCTAAAATGATGGTTAAATTCGTCCGCTGCTTTATCGCGGATTGTACCGCCGTCGGCCAAATTCTGCCTCATCCCCGCCGCGGAATTGTTCGGTCACGACAACGGTCGTCTCCCAACGAGGAGCGGTGAGCGACCAGATGAGCGCGCCGATCCAGCCCAGCACGGTCCAGCCGAGGAGCAAGTTTAACGTCAAAATCTCCAGCCAACTTTGATGGCCACGCGCAGCCGCCAGGAACGTCGGCAGGAAATAGACGAGCACCAGCAGAATTGCGACTTCCACCGTGGCTTCCCCGAACCGGGTGGGAAGGTGCAAATACAACTGCAGGATAGCGCCTCGATTAGCGATGGGCGAATGTCTTTTGCAGACATGCCGTGGCGCGCGCTCAGAAAAGCCCCGCCTGTTATCCGACAGGCGGGGCTCTCTCGATAGTTGGCGGGGGCGACAAAACCGGCGCCAACTTTTCCTTCCTAAGCCGATCAGGTAAACGAACCCCAAACGACGTCGCGATCCTGCCGGGCTCTTCTCGAACACCTGGTTCGCAGTCCTCCTTCGTGAGCTCAACGTCCCGCCAGAGAACGAACGAGCTGGGGGATCGCCTCCTGGTGTTCCCGAACGGCTGAAGGACACGGTCGACGACCCTTATCAGTCGCTTGTGGGATTGCTGGAGGGGGCTATGCCAAGACCGAAGCCCCATTTTCCGAGTTTCAGTAGGCGGATCTCCTCGTTGACTGGCATCCCGCCTCGACCGTGGGGAAGCGCTGAGCCGATTGCGAAGCGTGCCGAGGCCATTCACGTCGGTCATCGCACCGCCAAGGATCGCCCTTTTCGCTTCTTCGGCTTGCTGGTTCGGCGCGAGCTTGAGCGTGCCGGCGACCATCGAATAAAGCTTCGGCAAATCTTCCTTGTCGATGTAGGTGATCCGCGGCTCGTCGAGTATGACCACTACATTGCCGCCAACACGAGCGTTGCGAGCCCGCGGCATAATCAGAACCTCTTCGGCCTTGCGTCGCCGTAGAATTTGTTGCGGCTTTTGTACGCCTTGAAAGGTCGGTAACGC
>Ga0206847_10371_pt1 | contig 11809 bp, 12 predicted proteins | sample Alteio_BWOrgCont_17_FD_152880 | JGI IMG/M metagenome (GOLD analysis project Ga0206847, IMG submission 152880) | Enriched cells from forest soil in Barre Woods Harvard Forest LTER site, Petersham, Massachusetts, United States -... | ecosystem: Environmental > Terrestrial > Soil > Temperate forest >... | reverse complement strand
GCGGCATTTTTAATTAAAAACGTGCCAAAGCCGTATTGCAGCGGGAGCCTGGTCTGCTCTTGTATTTCTTTGAGTAGCGGCGGCCAGAGCGAATTGGATTTTTTATTGAACAGGAACCGTTCACGCTCAATCTTATTGGATAGCGTGCCGTCTTCCACTTCGCAAAAGGAATTGAACATCGCCGCCGCCGCGAGCGATGCGCAGCCAACACGTTCCCGCCTGCCGATAATTTTGATGCTAACTTCCGGCGCCCGTTTGGAAAGCGCGTATGCCGTCATCATGCCGATAATGCCATTGCCGATAATGCAACATGTCATTGTTTATGCCTGTTTGATGAAATAGCAAAGGCCGGGATAGGTGGCACACCGGTGGAGTGTGTGGGGATATTTATTGAGAATATGTTCACAATATACCCTTCCTTCTGCCGGCACGCTTGGGCGTGTCAATTGCCAGAAAGCCATGACGCCGCCCGGCACTAAACGCTTATAAATATCATTGAATGCATGCAGTGTAGGCTCATACGAATTCACATCAAAAAAGACGAGTGCTACGCAATCATTTGAATTTTTCTTGAAGAAATCCGGAATTGTTTTACGGCAGTCACCTGCGATTACTTGATGTTTGCCATTATTATGGCCCATGGCGTTGCTCATCTCATGCAGCCTGAGCAAGTCGGACAGGTAACTGGCATAGCCATTTTCGACAGCATAAGTACCGTTTGTATGTGCCTTGGTGCGCTTATCCTTTCTGCCAAATCCCTTATAGCCGGTAAAGGTATCAAAGCAGATAATGCGACGGTTAAAATGCAGCGGCTCATAAATCGAGCGGTAATTTTCACATAACACGGCCGTCTGCCCGCGCCACGTACCAACATCCATAATGATGCCGGGCTTATCAACGATTAGCTTGTAAATATCGCCAATGGCCAGAAAGCGCGCCAAAAGCGAACCTCTGAGAAATAGCCCCAGTGACCGCTCCCGCTCTTCCTCTGTGGCAGGATAATGCAGCAGCAGATTAAATAACTTCTCTCTAGCCTGCACGCTATCCTGCGGAGAGTAAGTTAGCGTGGAAGATTCATGCTTGAGCGCAGATTTATTCTGTGATGCCATAAGCTATAACCTGACCATAAGGGTGAATTCATAAAGCTCGTAATCATGTAGCAGCGCTACGTTTCGTGAGTAGCGCGTTTTGCAAAAATCGAACCACTGGCCGGGATTGGCATAATACAGATAATCGCGCATATGGCTTTGGTCGGAATAAGAAGTGAGGCAATTAAAGGCAAAACCTTTCAACGAAGACTGGCGCATGCTGTCCAGCGTCTGGGCCATGTGGGACTGCCATACCTCATCTGATGTGCTGAGCCTAACATTGAAAATGCCACTGGCCATGGTGTAATCAGCGACACGATCCGGCGCACTGCCTGTAATAAAGCGGCAAGTAGTGTGTTTGCCATGCAGCTTTGTGGCCTGTTCGATCATGGCGGGCGCAATATCGATACCGAGATAATCGGCTGTTTTGCCGGTGTCGTCAAAATAATCCAGAAGCGCGCCATAGCCGCAGCCCAGATCATTGACGGAAAAATGGGTATTATTATCGGTGATTTTACTCAACTGCTCAAAACGCAGCTGTTGCGAAGCCAGACCGTTCCAGTCAGCCCCGGCGGCGCAAGGACCATGTTTCAGGACTTTGTCCGTATAATAATTATTTATATCGCGAAGCTGCATATAACCGCTACCTTATCGCATAACCAACGGTGTAATCACGTGTTTTTTTGCCCGTATTGAACAGCGTATCGATAATGGATATGTAAGGATCGAAAGCGCCATGCATCTGCGGGTAGGGTGGATAATGGCCGTAATCCGCGAAATCCACATCGATACCCGCCGCTTCAAATGCCTTTTTATCCATATATTCCAATGCCAAAGGACCCGAAATATAACGATTGGCCCCCACTTTATTGCATAATTCCAGGATGCGTTGGTTTTTATCAAATCCATCGAGCGTCTCTATAGAAAAAAAATCGGTCGACCAGTGAAAGCGGGTGGAAATATCCAGGTAACGGCAGACGGCTTCCAGAAAATTGCGGTTGATTTCTGAGAGCAGCGTGAGCTCAGCCGCCTGCCGGTAAAGCGGCATCAGCCACGCGCTGATTTCGTCAAAAAATGGCGCCTTGCGATAGTTATGTTCGAGTGTTTTCCAGTGTTCCATGGACCAGCCAGGCCCCGCCACCATCGTCTCGTTGATACGTTGCAGGTATTTGCCCTTGCTGATGATAGGTATAGAGATCCATTGCGAGCCGGTTGGGGTTTTAATGCGGTTGCGATTGCGCCAATCACGCCTGGTATATTGCACGTCATCGAGGATAATAAATATATCGGCAGAGGCGATCAGATCAAAATATCCGCGCCAGGGAATATAATTGGATTGCGAGATAAGGGCCGCGCATGTCATGGCTATTGTTTTCTCTTAAATACCGTTCGTTATAGTGGTTATGCTAGCATTATAGTGTATCATATGCCTAATGTCCTCTTGCTAATCCCCATTTTTGGCGGGGTAAATTAAATTATTATTCAATATCTTAATAGTGCGGTAAGCGTTTAAACTTATCCGTTATATTTTCCGCATGGAGATTTTCTGTAGAGTGGTCGTATCATTGGAGACATTACTGCGATATTACAATTATCGGTCTTACAACTTATGGATAATATTATGAAAAAAATCATCATTTGCGGTATTTCACTGGTGACGCTCGGGGCCTTAAGCGGTTGTTATTATCCGCCGCCGGCCTATTATCCTGTCGATGCCCCGCCGCCGCCATATCCCACGCAAGCGTATTATTATCCCGCTCCTGCTTATTATGCGCCCGCGCCTTATGTGGCTGAACCGGCTGTCATAGGCGGCGGATTCTTCATCGGTGGCGGCGGCCGTGGCCACTGGCATTAATGCGCAGTGAGCAGCGCCACGTTGCCGCCGATGGCGGCGGTGTTGATGGTAACCGTGCACTCATTTACGAAACGCAGCAGATAATGCGGCCCGCCGGCTTTGGGGCCGGTGCCCGATAAGCCCATGCCGCCGAAAGGCTGCACGCCGACCACCGCGCCGATCATGCTGCGGTTGACATAGATATTTCCGGCGCGCACGCGTGCGGTCAATAATTGTATATGCGCGTCGATGCGGCTGTGGATGCCGAACGTGAGTCCGTAGCCGGTGCTGTTGATGGCGTCGGCGACCTGCGGCAAATTACCTGCCTTAAAACGAATCACATGCAGCACGGGCCCAAAATGTTCATGCGTGAGTTCGTTGATATGGTTGATCTCGAACATATGCGGCGCGACGAAATGGCCTTCTGTGCCGGAACGTTTCGCGCTGGCGATGAATTTCGCCGAAGATTTCATATGCGCAATATGCGCAAGCAGCGCCGCCTGCGCTTTTGCGTCAATCACCGGGCCGATATCGGTGGCCGCATTCAGCGGATCGCCCAGCCGTAATTCCTGCATGGCGCCGGCGAGCAATGCCAATAATGCATCGGCAATATCCTCCTGCACGAAAAGCACGCGCAATGCCGAGCAGCGTTGCCCTGCACTGCCGAATGCGGAGGCGATGATGTCGTCCACGGCCTGTTCCAATAGCGCCGACGAATCCACCACCATGCAATTCTGCCCGCCGGTTTCCGCGATGAATGGGATAATCGCGCCATCGCGCGCGGCGAGTGATTGCTGAATACGTTGCGCAGTATCGGTGCCGCCGGTGAATAGCACGCCATCTATTTCGCGATCGGAAATGAGCGCCGCGCCGATGCTGTCGCCGGGGCCGATCGCCAGATGCAGCGCCTCGCGCGGGATGCCAGCTTCATAGAGCAATTCTACCGCGCGGCGGGCGATGCGCGGCGTTTGCCCGGCAGGTTTGGCGATGACGCAATTGCCGCTGGCGAGCGCCGCTGCGATTTGCCCGGTGAAAATAGCCAGCGGAAAATTCCACGGCGACAGGCAGGCGAAAATACCGCGCGGCTGCATGCGTAATTGATTGCTCTCGCCTACGGGACCGTTGAGCAAAACGGGCGCGAATATTTTGCGCACCTGCGCGGCGTAATAACGGCAGTAATCCGCCGCCTCGCGCACTTCCGCGACGCCGTCGGCCAATGTTTTTCCGGCTTCGCGCGCGCAAAGCGCGATTAATTCCGATAGGTGGTTTTCAATGATATCGGCGGCGCGTTCCAGCATTTTGGCGCGTGTATCCACGGGGGTTTGCGCCCATGCGGGAAATGCTGACCGCGCTTGCGCAAGCGCATGTTTAAGTTCGGGCATGCCGATATTTTTTGCGTCAGTTAGCGGTGTTTGCGCATAAGCCGCGACATGTTTTTGCAGCTCATTCAACTGCGCCAGATTGCCAAAATCCATACCGCGTGAATTTTTGCGGGCGGCGCCATAGATATTCACCGGCAAGGGCAGGGCGCTAATGACATGCGCTTTGCTGGCGGCAATCGGATCGGCGAGGATGTCTTCTTCCGTTTTGCTGCGGTCCAGAAGCAGATGCACGAACGAGCTGTTCGCGCCGTTTTCAAGTAACCGCCGGATGAGATAGGCCAGCAAATCCTTATGCGCGCCGACGGGCGCGTAAATGCGCGAAGGCGCGTCCTGCATGATCAAATCATGCAATGCTTCGCCCATACCGTGCAGCCGCTGAAATTCATACGCGCCTTTTTCCCAGCCATACTGTTCGGCAAGCGCCATGATGCTGGCGACGGTGCGCGCATTATGCGTGGCGAATTGCGGATAAAAAACATCCGCGCGTGCCAGCAATTTATCGGCGCAGGCGAGATACGATACGTCGGTATATTCTTTATGCGTGAACACCGGATAAGACGGCAGTCCCAAGCCTTGCGCCCATTTGATTTCCGAATCCCAATACGCGCCTTTCACCAGCCGCACGGGAATAACGCGCTGGTATTTTTTGGCCAATGCAGCCAGCCAATCGATGAGGTAAAACGCGCGTTTCTGATAGGCCTGCACCACAAAGCCAATGCCGTTCCAGCCGGCAAGCGCAGGCTCCGCGAGCAAGCGCTCAAACACTAATAATTCGATATCCAGCCGCGAAGATTCTTCCGCATCGATGGCAACTGCAACGTTTGCCTTTCGCGCGCAAAGCAGAATATCCACCAGGCGCGGCAGCAATATTTGCATCACGCGCTGTTGTTGCATGAGCTGATAACGCGCATGCAGCGCCGATAATTTTACGGATATGCCGGGACCTGCAAATAAGGGCGTTCCCGGCGGCGTGATTTTCTCCAGCTGCGCGATGGCCTGGCGATAGGATTCGACATAATGCAATGCCTGCGCATCGCTGCGCGCGCCTTCGCCCAGCATGTCGAATGAAAAACGGTAACCGCGCTGCGCCAGCGGTTCGGCATGCGCGAGCGCGTCTTCAATCGTTTCGCCGAGCACGAGTTGACGGCCGATCATCTGCATGGCTTTTTTGAGCGCCTCGCGAATAATCGGTTCGCCCATTTTATGCGCGAGATTTTTAATCGTGTGCAATACGCCGTTATGCGCGTCCTGCCCGAAATCAACCACCTTGCCGGTGAGCAGCAATCCCCAGCTGGATAAATGGATGAGCCAGGAATCATTGCCGCCGGTATAATCCTGCCAGTGTTTGCCTTCGAACGTGCCCTGAATCAGCGCATCGGCGGTTTTGCTGTCGGGGATGCGCAAGAGCGCCTCGGCCAGGCACATCAGCGCAATGCCCTCATTAGTATTGAGTTTATAAGCGCCCAGAAAACGCTCCACGCCATGGCCGATGTCTGCCTCGCGAATATGTTTTGTCCATGCGCGCGCACGCGTCATAATATCAGGTTCCAGCGCAGAAAATTTTTCCACTTGTGCGAGCAGCGCGCGCAACGCTTCCGCCTCATCCATGAAAGCGCGGGCGCTTAACTGTTCGATGGTCTGCATTATTTCAGTAATTCGCAAAATGCGTCGGCGGCATACACCAGGCGTTCCTGCCAGTCCTGCGAGGCGTTGTGATCCGCGCCGTCGGTGATGTATTTGACGCAGGCGAAGGGAACGGCTTCATGCAAACAGATTTTTGCCAGCGCGAAGGCTTCCATGTCGATAATTTCGGCGGGCACGGGCGAGGGGCCTTGCAGGAAGGAATCACCCGATCCGCAAATGCCGTGCGGCAAATCGGCAAATCGTTTCGGGAACGAAATGATTGCGGGCGTGGCGTCGAACGGCGTTTCGCCCAGCGGAAAGCCAAGGCCTGACACATCCATATCGCGCTGTACGAAACGGTCGGCGGCGACCACCATGCCGGTATTGAAATGATGGCTGCCCGCCGAACCCATATTTAAAATAAACGGAAAATCATGGGCGCGCGTGAGCCTGCGCGTTAAATGATAGCTCGCATTGACTTTGCCGAGGCCGCAGTAAAGCACCTCGAAGCCAAGCTGCTCAAGCTTTCCCTGGCCTTCGCTTTCCAGCGCCATGACGATGAGCGGTTTAGAGTGTACGGACATTCACTACCATGCCTTGCTGCAAACAGCGTTTTCTGCGCTTCCGGTGCTCACCCCCGCCTTCGCGGGGGCAGGCCTTCGCAAGCGTACGCTGCGCTCCGGTTCTCGAAGAACGCTGTTTTCGCTGTCGGCCTGGCGTGAATGTCCGTACGCTCTAGTCATACTCGATGAGCGTGCGCGGCGTAAGGCCATTCCAGGAGAACTGGTTGAGGTATTTGAGATTGATCAGGCAGGCAAAATCCGCCACCTCGTGCCCGCTTTCTCTGACAAGATCCGCCGCCGCGGCGAGCGTGCCGCCGGTGGCCAGCACGTCGTCGATAATCAGCATGCGGCCGTTGCCGTAATGCATTTCCAGCGCATCCTCGCCATACTCAAGGCCGTATTTTCGCATAACGACGGGTCCCGGTAATTTCCCCTTCTTGCGGATTTTGACAAAGCCTTTGCGCTGGATGGCGGCGAGGCCTGCGGCGAGAATAAACCCGCGCGATTCGATGCCGCCGATTAAATCGATCTTATCCCACTCGGCTGCTGAAAAAAGTCCTGCCATCTGCGCGATGGTCTCGCCGAAATGCTGGCGCAGCAGCGGCGAAATATCGCGGAATATGACGCCTGGCTTCGGAAAATCCGGCACGTCATTAATGTAGGATTTAAGCGGTTGCATAGAAGATGTCTTCGCAAGAGATGCTGGCATGGCGAACTCCGTCTTGAGTGGCGCAACCAAGCATAAGCCAGCTACTATAGTAATTCCATATAATTTTACGTGTTTTATTATTGTCATCCCTGCGAAGGCAGGGATCTCTTTCTCAGTTTGCACAACTGGATAGAGAGATTCCCGCCTGCGCGGGAATGACGGTCATCGTTTGGATTAGATGAGGCCTGCGGGCATGGAGCCGAGATTGGCTACGTCTTTGCCGTCGACGTTGGGCGTGCGCGGCTGATTCGGGCCGCCGGCTTCGGCGCCAAGCACCCTGGCCGTCATCGGGCCCAACACCTTACGGCCTTGCGGCTGCGCCATTTCGATGGGCGCTTCCATTGCCATCATATCGGGCGTCATGAGCGGCGGAAGATTGGCATTAGCGGAGATATCTTCATCGCCGGGTTTATATTTGCGTGCGTTATGCGAGCTATTGGAAAATAACGCAAGCGCACCGAGCCCGCCAATGATGCCTGCAAAAATACCTGCGCGCTTGAAATATTTAGCTGTGGTGCCGGTGATTTTATTTTTTGCCCATCCGCCATATTCTTTGGCCTTACCCAAAACAGTATAAGGCTCGTAAGCTTTTTGCGCCGCTTTTAATTCTCCCTTAGCTGCTGCAAGCCCCATTTTATTTTCGGCTTTGGCTCTGAGCAGCCCTACCTCAGATTCAGTAGCATCTCTAAAATTATCGGCTAATTTGTCCAAACCTTTTATTTTCAGTTCATTATGATAATCATTATACGTAGTTAACTTGGTATTATAGTCCACTAATGCTGTCGTATACGAAGCCTTTGCCGTTGGATTAAACCAGTTTCGCATTCCCAGACGGGGTGCCTTTCCGGGATGTACCGGCGGTGGTTTTGGTGTTGCTGCCATAAAATTATCCTACATCAAACAGATTCATTTATCCTACTTGCAACCCGCCTGCCGCAGCCATGGCGCGTTCCTTGGTGATCGCTTCCACATGCGATTTGCAGTTGGTTTCGCAATCCGCGGTTACTTTTGCATTGGTTTGATCGGCGCTGGCGACCAATCCGCCGATGGCGGCATTGGGTTCCTGCACCGGCACAGCTCCCTGCGCCATCATCTGCTGCTGAATCGCACTTACTACCGATTGCTGGCCGGCCTGGAAAGCCATGGCTTGTTCGGCCTGGCGCGAGTTCTGATGTCCGGCTACGCGAGCGGCATATGCTTCTTTTTCCCGAGAGGTTTGTGCAGTGCCTTTAAGCACGCCCAGCGCGGTGCCGACTAAAGTGGGTATCGTGCCCATGGATACGCCTGCTGCAGCTCCTGCTATCGCACCCCACGCAAGCGTTGTTAAAGCAATTTCGCTCGCTTTGTATCCCACAATGCTTGTGAGCACCAATGCAGTACCACCGCTTCCGACAAGTGCACCTACCGCGGCTACTGCCAATAATGTGCCAAGGCCCCATTTCAAGCCAGTAGTAGCAGCATCTGCTATCTTACTGCTGGTATCGTGATTAATTTCTTCGAGAGCCATAAAAATACCTTTTCCGACAGATCTTTAACTTATACACCATCATTATGCCATGAGTCGAGCCTTACGCTCAAGTTAAGCTTTTGTGACAATTATTATTATGTTTGTTTATCAACATATTATCCGTTAGCCCCCACCATATTGGGACCGCTCATGCCCTTTATATTCGGCAGCGCGGTGTTCATATTGGCGGAAATGCCCATATGCCCAAGCTGCTGCTGTACGCGCGTATTGCCCTGCTGCATGTAAGCTTCTATCTGCCGCGCTTTGAGCATATCGCGCTGATGCTTTCCCACGCGCCGGTCATAATCCTCTATCCTGGCCTGTAATTTTTCATCAACCGCATCTTCCGCACCGGACACGCCTTTCACTGCGCCGAGCGCCGCGCCGGCGATGCCGCCTACTACGGCGCCGGTTGTCAATATAGTTGCAAGTATCGCTGGAACCGAGGCAACTGCTGCGCTTGTACCGGAAGCTATGGCAAATGCGCCGCCACCCGTAAGTGCTACACCCGTTATAGCTGCTGCTATTACTGCAGGCCACGCGAAAATAGACCCTGCTGTAACCCCTGCAGCTAATGCTGTGCCTACTCCCAGCGCCGCAGAGCCACCGCCGCCGAGGATTGCCCCCGCAACATTCATAAGACCACCAGCTGCACCAGCAGCAGAAAATATCGCAAAGCCCGCCAAGCCCAGACCAACTACTACGGCACCGACCACGCCCCATTTAACGGTTTCCCAGCCGACATGCAGCACTTTCTCCCAGCGCTTATTGAAGTTGCGCTCTTTCGGGTGCAGCGGCGGTTCCTGTTCATCTATTCTCATAACGGGTCCTGAAAGCCTTTTATCCATGCTTATACTATCGCATATCCGTGTTATCCCATCAAATTAAGCTTTTGTGACAGTTTTATGAAGAGAGCGGTCATTAAAATTATTATTAATATCAATAGCTTATCATTCATGCGCAGGCAGGAATCTCTTTATCCACAACCGAATATGCTGAAAGTGAGATTCCTGCCTGCGCAGGAATGACAATAATAAGCAGTGAAACTACTGGAATTTTTACCTCAGATAGGTTTTGTTAACGGCATGAGTGACACCGTATATTCTATTCTAGTCAGGGCGGACGATGTGGCCATGCGCCTCGACCGTTTTTTGGCAGGCAAATTGCCTGATATGTCGCGCAGCCGCCTGCAGGCGCTGATCGAGCAAGGCTGCGTAACGCTCGCCGATAAACCCGTCACCGATGCGGCGGCGAAAGTAAAATTCGGCCAGGAATTTTTGCTCGTGATTCCCGAAATTATCGAATCGCACATGGAGCCGCAAGCCATCGATCTCGATATTATTTATGAGGATAAACATCTCCTCGTCATCAATAAGCCGGCGGGGCTCACCGTGCATCCGGGCGCGGGCAATCCGGATCATACGCTGGTGAATGCGCTGCTGGCGCATTGCGGGAAAACCTTGTCGGGCATTGGCGGCGTGGCGCGGCCGGGTATCGTGCACCGCATCGATAAAGACACGAGCGGGCTGCTTGTCGTCGCCAAGCATGATGTCGCGCATCTGGCGCTTTCGGCGCAGCTGGCGGATCGTACGCTCAAACGCGTGTATAACGCTATCATCTGGGGCCAGCCGAAAATTTCCAAAGGAACCATTACCGGCAATATCGGCCGCTCCATGTCGAATCGTCAGAAAATGGCGGTGGTGCCCAAGGGCGGAAAATCCGCGGTGACGCATTATGAAACGCTCAAAAATTTTTCGCCGGGCGAATTAAAATCGCCGCTCGCGACGCTAGTGGAATGCAATTTAGAGACCGGCCGCACGCACCAGATCCGCGTGCATTTCGCGTTTATTTCGCACCCGTTGGTCGGCGATCCGGTCTACGGCCAAACCACCGCCAGCCGCCTGAATGCCAATATCTATAAATCCCTGCCCGCCAAAACGCGTGAGGCGTTACTTGCCTTCAACCGCCAGGCGCTGCATGCCAAAGAACTCGAACTCATACACCCCGCCACCGGCAAAAAGATGCATTTTGAATGCCCGCTGCCGGAGGATATGAAGGGGTTGATTAAGGCTTTGGAGAGATAATAGTAAGAAAAGGTTAATGTTTTTACGCCATAATTTGCTGATCGGATCAAATTGGACAGCATATGGCACAAGATAAAAAACCGCTAACATTAATCAATCAGATAGAATCAAGTGGCAATGCCGTAATCGCTACGCTCGATCCAATCTCTGGCACGCAAACGCTCAGAGTTAGCTTTGATGTAAAAAAACCGCCGTCTGCGGATAATTCCACACAGCCGCACATAGACCGTGAATCCTATGATAAAGATAGTTGGCCCGATGATGCAAAAAATTCAATCATGGGTGCAGTAGACGCATTAGATTATGCGCTTATCAAACCTGGTACGACGGTAACATTTGTTAGCGGTTGTTTCAAAGAAGGAATATTCAGAAATACGGGAGTTGATACGCAGGGCGGCAACAGAACTTTAGAAGAAACCGCCGCATTGATTTTGGAAGGAAAAATTCCAAGTTATAAAAACGGGTATATGATAAATATGGATTTGGGTTTTAAACCCACTTTTGTTGAAGCTATTACAAAAACTTCCTCGGAACGCATAGAGGAATTATTAAAGTTAAAGGTCCAAGAAGGCGCACGGTTGAATGATGAGACTATAGCCCACATTATTACCACATTATGCGATGAATTTCCTAAGTCATTTACACTATCAGAAAATACTGGGCAGAGTGCCAATAGAGAACAATTAGAGAGAATACTTCAAGCTGATGGGTATATTGGAGAGAAAATTGATGATGAAACTGTAAACTACGTTATGAGAATGATACCTCAAATACCCGACATAAGTAGGTCTCATTCCTAGTATAACTCCATTGCATCTTCTCCTTCCTGATGCCATAGTCAGGTCATCCAACCCACCCAGTATATTATGGCCAATTCGCAACCCACTGTCGGCTCATTTCTCTTCGATTATCTGCACAGCAAGGGCGTTGCGCATGCGTTCGGCATTCCGGGGGATTTTGCTTTGCCGACGTTTCGCTGGCTGCAGAATTCCAAAATAAAACTCCTCACCATGACGCAT
>Ga0206847_10370_pt1 | contig 11835 bp, 9 predicted proteins | sample Alteio_BWOrgCont_17_FD_152880 | JGI IMG/M metagenome (GOLD analysis project Ga0206847, IMG submission 152880) | Enriched cells from forest soil in Barre Woods Harvard Forest LTER site, Petersham, Massachusetts, United States -... | ecosystem: Environmental > Terrestrial > Soil > Temperate forest >... | reverse complement strand
AGATTCCCACGAAATTGCTGAAGTTGGAGGATATCGGTTTGCCGCCCTCGGTGCGCGAATTCCTTTACAAACCGCGCGGATTGGTTCTGGTGACCGGCCCCACGGGTTCCGGCAAGAGCACCACGCTCGCCTCGATGATCAACGTCATTAACGAGGAGCGTGAGGAGGCCCACATCATTACCATCGAGGACCCGATCGAATTTTATCACAAACACAAAAAGGCGATCATCACCCAGCGCGAGATCGGCGTCGATGTGCCGAGCTTCGCCGAGGCCCTGCGCCGTGCGTTGCGCCAGGACCCGGACGTGATTCTGGTGGGTGAAATGCGCGACTTGGAAACGATCGACGCCGCGATCACGGCGGCGGAAACGGGTCACTTGGTCTTCGGCACGCTGCACACCACCGGTGCCGCCAAGACGATTGATCGTATCGTGAACGCCTTCCCCACGAACCAGCAGGAGCAAATCCGCATCCAGCTTTCCACGGTTATGCAGGCGGTCATCTCGCAATTGCTCATTCCCCGCATTGACAAACCCGGCCGCGTCGCCGTGTTCGAGATCATGGTCAACACGCCCTCCATCGCCGCGCTAATTCGCGATAACAAGACCTTCCGCTTGAATTCCGACATCCAAACGGGCGCCAAGTTCGGCATGGTGACGCTGGACGGGTTCCTGATCGAGAAATACATGCTGGGCTTGATCTCGCGCGAGGAGGTCATCACCAAGTCACAGGATCCAGTGACCATTCAGGCGAAGTTGCAGGAGATCGAACTCGCGCAAGCCATGAATCAGGGCGACGGCAAAGATGGCAAGGATTCCAAGGATTCCAAGAAACCCAAGAGTTAATTCTATATGTCCGAAGCCATACCAGATCCATTATTGGAGTTGATCAAGGAAAAAGGGATGATCGACGACCTCCAGTACGAGGAGGTTCAGGGCGAGCACGAGCGCAATGGCAAGCCGGTGTTCAAGCTGCTTCAGGATTTTGGCGTGTTGGATGGAGACTCGCTCCTCCAAGTCATGGCGGATGCCCTCGGGACCGAGGTGGTCTCCATCCGGGATTCGGACATGGTGCAGGATTTGTTGAAGACCATCCCGGCGGCCACGGCGCGCATGTACCAATGCGTGCCCATCGCCGCCTACGGCACCACGCTCCGGGTGGCGTTTGCGGATCCTTTGAACCCCTCGCGCCCGGACGAACTGGGATTTGTGGTTCGCCGCGATATTCAATTGGTGGTCGCGGATCCCGCGTCCATCTCCCGCGCCATCGAGAAATTTTACGGCATGGAGGGGGAGAGCGTCTCCGACGTGCTGAAAGACCTCGGTTCTGACGAGGAATTCGCGCGGGAAGCCGCCGCCGCCGCCGATTCCGCGAATGCGATGACCGATCTGGCGAACGAGGTGCCGATCGTCCGCTTTGTTAATCTGGTGTTGTTCCAGGCGGTGCAGGACCGCGCGAGCGATATTCATTTCGAGCCGTTTGAGGACGAATTTAAAATCCGTTACCGCGTGGACGGCGCGCTGTACGAAATGTCCCCGCCGCCGAAGCACCTGGCTCTGCCGGTCGTGTCCCGCATCAAGGTCATGGCCAACCTGAACATCTCGGAGCGCCGGCTCCCGCAGGACGGGCGTGTCACTTTCGCGATGGGGGACCGCTCGATCGACTTGCGCGTTTCCACGCTCCCGACCCAGTTCGGCGAATCCGTCGTGTTGCGCGTTCTGGATCGTTCGGCGGTGAAACTGGAAATCGAATCGCTGGGTTTTCCGAAGTATGTCTTTGACTACGTCACGGACGTCATCAACCGGCCCAACGGCATTTTCGTCGTTACCGGCCCCACCGGTTGCGGCAAGACGACGACGTTATATTCGTGCCTGCGCCGGGTGAACACCATTGATTCCAAACTCCTCACCGCGGAGGACCCGGTGGAGTATGACATTGAGGGAATCATGCAGGTGGCCATTAACGAGGCCGTGGGGCTGACCTTCAGCAAGGCCCTGCGCTCCTTTTTGCGTCAGGATCCGGACATCATCATGGTGGGTGAGATGCGCGATCTGGAGACCTCGCAAATTTCGATCCAGGCGTCGCTCACCGGTCACTTGGTCTTGAGCACGCTGCACACGAATGACGCCCCCGGCGCGGTGACGCGCCTGGTGGATATGGGCATCGAACCGTTTTTGATCTCCTCCACCTTGATGGGCGTGCTCGGCCAGCGGTTGCTGCGAACCATTTGCAAATCCTGCCGCACTCCCTTTGAACCCACGGAGAACCAACTCTCGCTGCTAAACCTCTCGCCGTATGATTTGGGGGACAAGGTATTCTATTATGGGCGCGGTTGCTCGACGTGCAATGACACGGGGTATCGCGGCCGCAAAGGCATCTATGAGCTGCTGATTGTTAATGAACCAATCCGCGCTTTGATCAATGAACGCGCGCCCACCGTGGTGCTGCGGCAAAAAGCTGTCGAATTGGGAATGATTACCTTGCGCGAAGATGGATTGCGTGGTATCTTCGATGGCGAAACCACGATTGAAGAGGTCGTGAAATACACGTAAACGCCAGACCGCCAGACGCCAGACCGATATGCCAAAATACAATTATGTGGCAATGGACTCACGGGGCAAGGAGACCAAAGGAACGCTCGAAGTAGCCAGCCAGAACGAAGCCATCACGCGGGTCAAGGAAATGGGCTTTTTCCCGACCAAGATCGTCGAAGTCGACAAGGACAAGGGGGGTGACAAGAAAGCAAAAGCCAAGACCGCCGGAGGCGCCGCTTCGAAGATCGCGGCCAAGGGGAAAAAAAAGGCCGGCGGCATCCAGATCAACATTCCCGGCCTGAGCGGCCGGGTCAAACCCAAGGTTCTCACCACCTTCACCCGGCAGTTGGCCACGCTCGTGGACGCCGGGCTGCCTCTGTTGCGCGGCCTGCGCGTTTTGGAAAAGCAGGAGCGCAATGTCAACCTGAAGAATATCATTGGCGAACTGTCGGTCTCGATCGAGGGGGGCAGCACCTTTTCCGAGGGGTTGGCGCAGCATCCCAAAGTTTTTAACCGCCTGTTCATCAACATGGTGAAGGCCGGTGAGCTGGGCGGCGTATTGGAAGTTGTTTTGAACCGCCTTTCCGAGTTCATGGAAAAGGCGCAGCAAATCAAGGGCAAGGTCAAGGCCGCCATGTTCTATCCCGTCGCCGTCATGGTCGTGGCCGTGGTGATCATGGGTATTTTGATGGTATTCGTCATTCCCAAATTCAAGGACGTCTTCGCGAACATGATGGACGGCGCCGATCTTCCCGCGTTCACCCGGTTCGTTTTGGCGATCTCCGATACCATCAAGGACCATTTCCTGATGACCCTCGGCGGTGTGGTCATTTTGGCGTTTGCTTTTCTGGCGGCGATCAAAACCAAGTTTGGCCGGACCTTGTGGGACAAGTTTAAATTGAAAGTGCCGGTGTTGGGACCGGTGGTCAGCAAGGTGGCCATTTCCCGCTTCAGCCGCACCCTGGGTACGCTGGTCAGCAGTGGTGTGCCGATTCTCCAGGCGCTCAACATCGTCAAGGAAACCGCCGGTAACGTGATCGTCAGCAACGCTGTGGCCGCCGTTCACGAGAGCGTTAAGGAGGGTGAGACCATCACCGCCCCCTTGGAGGCTTCCAACGTGTTTCCGCCCATCGTCATCAGCATGGTTGACGTCGGCGAGCAAACCGGCGCCCTGCCGGAAATGTTATTGAAGATCGCGGATAACTACGACGAGGAAGTCGATAACGCCGTGTCCGCCATGACCTCGCTGCTGGAACCGATCATGATCGTGTTTCTGGCCGTCGTCGTGGGCAGCATCGTTATTGCGATGTTCCTGCCGCTGATCGCGCTTATCGACGGTATCGGTGATATCGGCCACAAAGGTGGCGGCGACAAGGAATAACGGACGAATTCAGCCAAATTTCGCCAATTGCCCGAACCGGCCGGTTCGGGCAATTGCTTGTACCGAAAAATAGCTGGAAATCGTGTTCCTGGACGCCATACTTATTTGCGTGGGATGGACAAAACTGACGCCTTGGCCCGACCGCACCGTAGCGCAGGCTTCCAGCCTGCTGTGTCGCGGGTTTCCCAACCCGCGTGCCGTCAAACAGCTTGTGACGCGCCCATTTGGAAATCGGTGTTACAGCGGACTGTGGAAGCCGGAACGGTCGTTAATCACGGGCTTCGGCCAATACCTCCGCCCATACAAAAAAAGTTGAAAATTGTTCAAAAAGATCGCGGGGATCGCTTGACACGCCCGACAGCGGCGTGTATATACAATGTAACGACATGGTATGGGCGATTAAATCGCAATTAACTCATTTATGGAGTTTGATTGGAATAACCCGCCCTTCAGTCTGAATAGTTCTTTGACGCGACAAGAGATAGAGGAATCCTTTGAAGATCCTTTTGCTGTCCGATTGCTGCCGGACACCCCGCGGTTCGCGGTCCAAGGCCGGTTTTTTAACTTGGGCATGTCCGCGCTCGGTTCGGCGATCTTCTGCGTGTATCGCACGAACGGAAAGCAAATCCGGGTCATCCATGCCCGACCGATGGAGTCGGAGGAGCGGTTCTTCTATCAACGGAAAATGGAGCAGAATCTGGCTCGCTGAGAGCAGGATGGCCGCCCGGTTCCCGTCGCCGAAGAAAACTGTGTTTGGTTCGATGAATGCGTTTACTAATTGGGAAGACGTCCCGCTCTTCGACAGCGAGTCGGCCGAGGCCGACTTCTGGTCGGAGTTCCGCCCCGACCTGCGGTTGGTCGAGTCGGCGGTGGCCGGGGCGGCGGATTCGTCCGAGTCGGTGACGATTTCACTGCGCATTGATCCCCGGATGCTGGCCCGAATCAAACGTCTCGCCCGCTCCCGTTATCTGAATTACCAGAGCATGATGAAGCAATGGTTGAGCGAGCGAATGGAAGAGGAATTACGCGACCGATGACCCTGATCAACCCATGAATGTCACCACTATTTCCCGCGCGCGGGGTTTCCGCCGCTCCGGCTTCACGCTAATCGAACTTCTGACGGTCATTGGCATCATTGCGCTCCTGGCCGGGATTATTATTCCGCTGGCCGGCGTCGCGAATAAACTCAAGCGAAATGCCGAGGCCCGCGCCTTGATCGATATGGTGGATACCGCGATCACCCAGTACAAAAACAAGAAGGGATTTTACCCGCCGGATAACACCGTGAGCGGGGTGACCAAACCATTTCCCAACCCGCTTTTTTACGAGCTTTGGGGCGCAACCGTGGTGAATCCCGCCACGCCAATCACCTACGGCGATAATTACGTGGCGGGTGACAGTATTACCGCCGATAAAATCACCAGCTTCTTCAACGTGGGCGGATTCATGAACGCCTCGGCGGATTCCACGGAAATTTATTCTTTCCTGCCCACGCTGAAGAAAACCCAAGTGGCGAGGCTCAACCCCGTGACCCAACCCCCGCAACCCCCGGTGTGGGTTTTAGCATGCCAGTCGGCCGGGCCGCCCGCGGTTATGACCACCAATAACGGCATCCGGTTTAATCAAGTTCAATATGTGGTCAATAATCCGACCAACCGTCCGGGGTTTTATGATCTGTGGGTGGATATTATTGTGGGCGGCAAAACCAACCGAATCTCCAATTGGAGCAAAGACCCGGTTCCCGTGGCTTATTAAAAGTCTGAAATCATTTTAATCAGAAAGAAACCATGAACCTCGCCATACCAAATATCTCGCGCCGCCTGCGGGTGGACTGGAGCGACCGCGCCTGGACCCCCCGGATTTGCGGCCGCCAGCCGCGCCCGGGGAAAACCCGGGACCGCCACGCCAACGCCCTGTTTACCAACTTTGTGCGACCCGCAACCCTGAAGTCCCCAATTCCGACCCAACTTATGAAATCCTCACGCACCATTTCCGGCTTCACGCTCATCGAATTGCTGGTGGTCATCGCTATCATCGGCATTCTCGCCGGTTTGCTGCTGCCGGCGATCGCCAAGGCGAAAGTTAAAGCCAAGGTGACCCAGGCCAAAACCGAGATGAAAAATCTGGAGGCGGGCATCAACGCGTACTACGCCCAGTACACGCGCTACCCCGGCGTCAGCACCAATGGCACTGACATGACGTTTGGTATGCCCGCCACGGTTTTGCCGCCGGGCATTAATGTGGCCGCCGGCGTGACCACACTTACCAGCAACTCGGATGTCATGGAGATACTTCTCGATATTCCCGTGGGCGTCAATTTGAACCACAAGTACAATCCCCAGCAGATCGAGGGTTTCAACCCCAAGAAGAGCAGCGATCCGCTACCCCCGGGCAAACCCGGCCCCGCCGGTTTCAGTACGGTTGACAACCAACTGCGGGATCCCTGGGGTAATACGTATGTGATTTCGATGGATTTTAGTGGTGATAACTATACCAAGGACGCCCTTTACAGCCAGCCCATGGTTTCCAAAAATTCCGCCGTCACCAGCGGGATACAAGGTTACAACGGCATGATGAACTATACCCTCCCCACCGACAGTCCGACCTATCCCTTTTCCTTCCGCGGCACGGTGATGATTTGGTCCTTGGGGCCCGATGGGCAGGCCTCCGCCGCCATCCCCGCAAACTCCGGCGTCAACCAGGATAACGTCCTCGGCTGGCAGTAATTCCCATGACCGCGTATCCATCCAATGCTATGAAACCCGCGTCCCGGTCGCAGGCAAAAGCGTCCCGCTTGAGCGGTTCAACGCCGCGAACGATGTCCGCGCGCGGCGCCTTCTCCTCCCCCGCCCTTTCGGAAGGGGAGAGGGTGGGGGTGAGGGGTTTTCCCTTTCCGGTTCACGGCAGGGGTATGGAGTCCCGCCTTCAGGCGGCAGGGCGTGGGAAGTCCCGGTTATCGGGAGAACTTTCAACTTGTTCTAATATGCTATCGCCCCACCGGCTGAAGCCGGAACTCCATACAGGGACACGATCACTCGCCGCTTTCAGCCTGATCGAGCTGCTGGTCGTACTGGGGATAATCGGTTTGCTCGCGGCGATGGGCATCCCCGCCATCAGGGGCATGTCCAAATCCAATGTGATCAAGGCGGCGGACCGCCAATTGCTTGATGATCTGGCCTACGCTCGGCAGCGGGCGATGGCGGATCACACGACGGTTTACGTGATATTCGTCCCGCCAGCCATTACCAATACCACGCTCTTCCCGCTGACCGGCGTGACCAAGACCGATACGGTGCTCTCCAATCTTTATGGCGGACAGTACACCACCTACGCGTTATTGAGCCTGCGCTCGGTGGGAGACCAGCCGGGAAGATACACCCCGCATTATCTGACCGATTGGCGCAGCCTTCCCGCCGGGGTTTACATCGCCACGAATAAATTTACGACCGTGCCGCAAATGGCGCCGACGTTTAACTATCCCACCAATCTCTCCACCGGGTCCGTTTTAAGCTTTCCGTTTCCGGCGGCCAACGTTTACGCCACCAACAACGGCATGAAACCTTATCCGTTGCCGTACATCGCCTTCAATTACCTCGGCCAGTTGGACGATGGTTTTGGGCATGCGGTCAGCACGCTGGCCAGTGCGGCGACGTCGGAATACATCTCGCTCGCGCGCGGTAGTATTTTCTACGCCAAGGACGCCAACGGTGGGCTGACGGCCGCCCCCGCGGACGTGCTCGAAGTCAATCCGGGCTACGCCTACTATACGAATTACACCTATTGCCAGTATGGCACCAATCTGCCGGCGCCGGATAATCAAAATGTATTCAAGCCGTACAACCAAATCCACATTGACCCGCTGACCGGCCGCGCGCGTTTGGAAACCCTTCGCATCCCATGAACCTGATTCCCGTCAATCAAAAGATGACCGCGGCCCGCGGGCGGAGGGGAGCACCGAATCGTTCGCGCTTTGAAGCCCTGAACGGCTACGAGACTACGCATCAGGGTATGGAGTCCCGCCTTCAGGCGGCAGGGCGTGGGAATACCCGATCGTTGGGAGAATTTTCAACCCGCCCGGCTATGCTGCCGCCCCACCGGCTAAAGCCGGAACTCCATACCCGGATGCGAAAGGCCTCGCCGGGACAGAGCAGTCGAACGCCTTCGCCCATTGCGATTCAGGGCGCGGCGCGCTCCCTCGCGGCCTTCACCATGATCGAGATCGCCCTGAGCCTGGCTGTGATCGGCTTCGCGCTGGTGGCGATTATCGGCGTGCTGCCCTTCGGAATGAACGTCCAGCGGGACAATCGCGAGAACACGATCATCAACTACGATGCCGACTATCTGATGAGCGCGATTCGAAATGGCGCGCAAGTGGGTCAGGCCGTCATCTCGAACGCGAGCGGGGTCTATCTTTATGCGACCAATTTTGCGGTGAATGGCGCCTGGGGGCAGGATGAGCTTACCAACTACATCATTTGCATCACGAACACCCGGTGGCTGTGCCACCCGGATGGCTCCGTGGTCCGTCCGCTGCCAACGAGTTGGTATACCAACACATCGGTGGGAACGACTTACACGTTTCAGAGCGCCTCGGGTACTACCGCTACGGGCACCACAAATTATTTGGTGAGCGGCGCGAACATCATCGGAATATTGAGCACGCCCAAGTATATCTTCGCTCCCTCCGAGGGCCTCGGTTATTTCATCAGCAATTACATCACGGCGGATTTCCGGGCAATCACCGGCAGCGCCGTTGATATGGGAACTAATCAGGCCTCCAAGGACTTTGCCTTCCGTTATCGGGTCTATCCCGAGAATATCCCGTCCGCTAATTATCCCTACCGCACTTGGTTCACTCAATTCGAGAATTTCACCGGGCCGGCGGTCACCCCCACGCCCGGGTTGGATGTTACCAACTTCTCCGACGTGCCCTATGTCATCAACCTGCAGAACAACCTCAGCGAGATCCGTTTGAGATTCCGCTGGCCGGTGCTGGGCAATGGCGGGGTCGGGCCAAGCCATTTGGTTTTCCGCTCCACCGCGAGTGGCGTCCTCGCACCCGTGGTCGGTTTGGGGGCCAATTACTATTACCAGTCGCAAACCTTGACGCCCCTTTACCAATGACGACTCTGATTTCCCAATTCCGGCGCGGACACTTTTGCGGCGCGGCCAACCGCCGTCCGGGTATGGAGTCCCGCCTTCAGGCGGCGGGGCGTGGTCAAACCCGGGCGCAGGAAGAACTTTCGACCCGTGCGACCATGCTATTGCCCCGCCGGCTAAAGCCGGGACTCCATACCCGGATGCGGAAGGCCCTGCCAAGCCGGAACAGCGGCGCGTTCTCGATCATCGAAATCATGGTCACCGTGGCTCTCCTGAGCGTCATAGTTCTGGGACTGGTCGCGATGTTTGACCAGACGCGCAAGGCGCTCCAGGCCAGCCTCACCCAGTCCGGCGGCGGGCAGGATGTCCGGGCCGCCATGGAAATGATCCGGCTGGATTTGGAGCAACTCACGCCCACTTACGCTCCCAATAACAATCCACTGGTTTTTGGCTCGACCAACAACAGCCTGACGGTAAATTTCGCTGTCCGCGACCCGGGCAACTACGAGCCATTGGTGCAACCATTGATGGATCCAACCGAGTTCCGCACGAACGCGCTTCAGCAAATGTTCCTGGTGACGCGCGGCAGTCCGAACAACAACCAAGCCTGGAATGCGATCGGCTACAAGATTGACACCACCGGGCAGGCCAACGGAGTTGGCACCCTGTACCGTTATTACGCTCCGGGCGTTTCCATCACCAACCGGCCCACGGTCCTCAATCCGTATGCGTCCCTCGCCAACCAGTTTCCCCTTTTTGCGGCCATTGATCCGACCGTTTCCGCGACCAACAATCCGTTCTCGAAGATCATGGATGGGGTGGTGCAATTTCGCATCCGGGCTTACGACACCAACGGCATTTTGATCACCAACACCCTGTATTCGGGCACGGGGACAAACACGGCCACGAACATCTTTGCGCTACCCAACCGCTCGCTGCCTGGATATGCCAACGACAACGGCTACACCTATTTCTACAATTTTGTGAGCAACGCGGTCCCGGCGTTTGTCGAGGTGGAACTCGGGGTTTTGGACGACCAGACCTATCAGAAATACCTGGCGTTTACGAATGCCCCGGGACCCGTCGCGTTAAACTATCTGACCAGCCACGCGGGCCAGCTCCGCATTTACCGCCAGCGCGTTCCCATTCACGCCGTTGACTCCTCCGCTTACCCATGAAGACTCATTTTCCCAGACGCAACGCGCCTCCGGCAGGGACATCGCGCTGCGATGTCCCCGCCCGCGTACAGAAGCGGGCGGAACCGATAAAACGCGCCGGCGCGCATAACATGCTCCTGATTGCGCCGCAACCCGGCGCGGACGGCGCGGCGCGCCATCCCTACCTGGGCGGGACGGGAACCCGGCATTCCGAGCGCGGCGTGGCCCTCGTCATTACGCTGATCTTTCTCGCGGTGATCACCTTCATGGCGGTCACGTTTCTAATCGTCAGCCGGCGCGAGGCCGACGCGGTCGATTATTTGACCCAGCAAACCACCGCCAAGTTCTCGGCGAACAGCGGCGTGGACGCGGCGATCGCCCGCTTGGGCGCCCACATGCTCACCGTCGGCAACGGTTATGACTCGGGCCTGGAGGTATCGACGAATTATAACGCGGACGGGGGGTTCCGGCGCGGCCTTGGCCGGTCAATAACCAACGTTGGCTACTATGTTAATCCGGGTAGTTCCACCCTTATTAGCGGGGCGGATATGCAGGCGATGTTGAATAATCAGTTGATTCTGCCCCGCCCGCCGGTCTTTGTCCCCACCAATGCGTCCCCGAACCTGCCGTATGACTTCCGCCATTACTTGGACTTGAACCGCAACGGAAGGTATGACCCCAGCGGCGAGCAGTTGCAGTTTGACGACAATGGCCGGGTCATGCTTACCGTAAACAATCAGGCGATTTCCAATGTGATGGTCGGCGATCCGCAATTTGTGGGTGTCCTGGACCGCCCGGACACCTTTCATTCACCGAGCAACTATTATATTGGACGGTACGCCTGGATTGCGCTGCCCATCGGCCAATCCCTGGATATAAATTACATCCACAATGACGCCAAGTTTCTCTCCAGCCCGGGGCCGGGCGCGCCGGTTGGCGACGGTTCCGATGATGGATTCGTCCGCAATCAGGGGGTTGGGCCTTGGGAAATCAATCTGGCGGGCTTCCTGAGTTCGCTAAACACCAATCTGTGGGGATCGAATAGCGTTACCCGCGAAAACAACTACTTTTACCAGACCGGGTTGAATCAACGTTCCCAGGGCGCCGCCTTTGCGAATGCCGCGTCGATTCTGCATTACCGGTATAACTGGTCGCTTACGAACCTGGGCACCTTTAACAATGATTTTGCCGGTGGCTTCCGGATCGGGACTAATTTTATTGACTTCTATGGTTATGGCGGGCCCAACGGATCGTTGATGGGCGCCGTTCCCCAACCTTATTACACGAATCCGACGGCCCTTTACTGGCCCGGCTCGGACAGTCCCAATGCGTTCGCCACCACGCAGGACCCGTTTAATCTGGTTAATAACCGTTCGCAGTCCGCCTCGACCACCTACCCGTCGTTCGCCACCAACTTGTATAACGCCGGATTAGCCACCAGCACCTACAACCGCTACACCTATTACCGGATGCTGTCGCAGTTGAGCCTGGGCTCCGCGCCGGAATCCTCCGGCAAGATGAACTTGGATTACGCCAACGTGGGGACAAGTGTCTCCGCCACGAATTTTGCGCCCTGGCAGCCGGTGCAGTTTTTCACTAACGCCGCGATCCGGATGATCCAGGCGCGGCCGGAGTTCGCCGCGCTCGGTCTCTGCACCAACAA
>Ga0206847_10369_pt1 | contig 11850 bp, 14 predicted proteins | sample Alteio_BWOrgCont_17_FD_152880 | JGI IMG/M metagenome (GOLD analysis project Ga0206847, IMG submission 152880) | Enriched cells from forest soil in Barre Woods Harvard Forest LTER site, Petersham, Massachusetts, United States -... | ecosystem: Environmental > Terrestrial > Soil > Temperate forest >... | reverse complement strand
AGCCGCGTGGTCGAACGCAAGAAATACGGCCATAAGAAAGCCCGCCGTAGCTTCCAGTTCAGCAAACGCTAATAAATCCCCGCATAAGCGAAGCGCATTGCGGGGTCCAGTTTCCCCCGTTAATCTGAGTTGCTTTGTAAGAGTCTATTATGCGGAATACACACATATTATCGAACCAGACCCCGCAACAAGTGCGGGGTGTCGCCATCATCGGCGCATCCGGCTATACAGGCGCGGAGCTGATCCGTATTTTGCTGGCACATCCGTATGTTACCATCGAAATTCTCACCGGCGATTCAAGCGCGGGCAAGGATATCGGCGAGATTTATCCGCATCTGCGGTTTAAAAATCTGCCGCCGCTTAAGAAGCTGGAAGAGGTGCACCCCGCACTTGTTGCGGGGTCCGGCATCGATCTGGTGTTTTGCTGCCTGCCGCACGGCACCACGCAAACGGTGATTGCGGGTCTTCCTAAGCATATGAAAGTTATTGATTTGTCTGCCGATTTTAGGCTGGCCGATCCGGCGGAATATGCGAAATGGTATGGCCATGCCCATCAGGCGGCGGAGCTGCAAAAAGAAGCGGTGTATGGGCTGACCGAAATTGTGCGTGGGCAGATTAAGGATGCGCGGCTGGTGGCAAATCCGGGTTGTTATCCCACATCGGCAGCGCTGCCGCTGATTCCGCTTCTCAAAAATAGCGTTATAAATCATGATATTATCATCGATTCTAAATCGGGCGTAACCGGCGCGGGAAGAAGCGCGAAGCAGCCTAATTTATTTACCGAGATTGACGGCGGCATGAGCGCTTATGGGATTGCCAATCATCGCCATGCGCCTGAGATTGAACAAACATTGGGCCGCGCCGCCGGGAAAAATCTGAAGGTCACCTTCACGCCGCATTTAATTCCCATGAGCCGCGGTATTCTCTCGACGATTTATGTGCAGCTCGCGGGCAAAAATACCGCTGATGATGTGCGCGCAACGTTGCAAAAAACCTATACGAATGAACAGTTTGTGCATATACTTCCGGCAGGTGTCGCGCCCACCACGCACCAAGTGCGCGGCACGAATGATTGCGTGATCGGCGTATTCGCCGACCGCATTCCCGGCCGGGCGATCATCGTGTCGGTGATTGATAACCTGGTCAAGGGCGCGTCGGGGCAGGCGGTGCAGAACATGAACGTTATGTTCGGCTGGCCGGAGGAAACGGCGCTGCAAATGAGCGCGATTTTTCCCTGAATTATTAAGGTGTATTTTGGGGCTTCATAGGTACGTTTTTGGGCGCGATGAAGGTGCAAAAAGGGGCAATTAGGGTGCATTTACACCGTTTTTTGCACGTATAATTAGAATAATGCTTCATAATTTGCAATTATTAATAAATTGTTAAAATATTCGCTTGTGTCATTAGTTAAATTATGTTAACTTATGTCCCGAATCGCAAGAATGCGATCATAAAAATAAACAGGGAGATGGTTATGGCTAAAACATATGATGAGTTATCAGAGGGTGAACAATATGCATTAAAGGTAAAAGGCGCAAACAGAGCAGCAAAAGCACTTCTTAATAGTAACGTATCGGATCCTATGGGGCTTAATGAATTTGAGGCGGTTAAATATGAAAAAGCAGCAGCAGATCGCGAATTAAGTAATCAAAAGTGGATTGAACAGGAGCGTACAAGAATTCGTGAGGCATCTAAATCAGCCGGTAAATCCGGCGTAGTTCCTTATCCCGGATAGTAATCAATGCTTCAACGCCTTGACCAGCTCTTCGGTGACTTTTTTTGCGTCGCCGAAGAGCATCATGGTGTTATCCTGATGGAATAATTCATTCTCAATTCCGGCATAACCGGCGGCCATGCCGCGCTTTACGAAAATCACTGTTTTGGCAGCACCCACATCTAAAATCGGCATGCCGAAAATGGGGCTTTGCGGATTATTTTTTGCCGCCGGATTTGTCACGTCGTTCGCGCCGATGACGAACGCTACGTCGGTGGTGGCGAAATCATTATTGATTTCTTCCAGCTCCACCACATGATCATACGGCACGTTGGCTTCGGCGAGGAGCACGTTCATGTGGCCAGGCATGCGGCCCGCGACGGGGTGAATGGCATAGCGCACCTTGATGCCTTCTTTTTCCAGCTCCTCGGCCATTTCGCGCAGTGCGTGCTGGGCTTGGGCCACCGCCATGCCGTAGCCGGGGACGATAATCACGGAACTCGCATTTTTCAGCAAAAACGCCGCATCTTCCGGCGATCCGGCTTTTACAGGCCGCTCATCCTTCGCACCCGCACCCACACTCGCACTCACTTGCCCAAACCCACCAAAAATCACGTTGATGATCGAGCGGTTCATCGCTTTGCACATGATGTATGAGAGTATCGCGCCCGATGAGCCGACCAGTGCGCCGGTGATGATGAGCAGCGGGTTGCCGAGCGTAAAGCCAATGCCGGACGCCGCCCAGCCGGAATAGCTATTGAGCATCGACACCACCACCGGCATATCCGCGCCGCCGATGGGGATGATGAGCAAAAACCCGATGCCGAAAGCGAGCAGCGTCATCAGCGTGAAAATGCTTTTGGATTCGCTGGCGCAGAAAATTATCAGCAATACTAAAATCGCAGCGCCGATGGCGGCGTTGAGCAGATGCTGGCCGGAAAAGCGCAGGGGTTTTCCGGACATTAGCCCCTGCAGTTTTGCGAATGCGATGACGGAGCCTGAAAAAGTAATCGCGCCGACGATTGCGCCGAGGCTCATCTCCACCAGCCGCCCGGCATGCAGATGGCCGCTTGAGCCGATGCCGTAACTTTCCGGCGACCATAGCGCGGCGGAGGCAATCAACACCGCAGCCAGCCCGACCAGCGAATGGAATGCGGCGACCAGTTGCGGCATGGCCGTCATTTGTATTTTGCGGGCGACGACCGCGCCGATGAATCCGCCGATGGCGATGCCGAAAATGGTGAGCGCATAATTTGAGATGGAGGGCAGGGCGAAGGTGGTGACGATGGCGATACACATGCCCGTCATCCCATACACATTGCCGCGTCGCGCGGTTTCGGGCGAGGACAGGCCTTTGAGCGCCAGTATGAATAGCACGGAGGCGAGGAGGTATAATAAATAGGCGGTGTTGCTCATAATTTCTCCACTTCCGTCATTCCCGCGAAGGCGGGAATCCATGTTTCAACGCGCGAGAATGTGGATAGGGAGATTCCTGCCTTCGCAGGAATGACAAGTATATATTGGCTCATGAACAACCCTCAATTTTCTGAATGGAGCGGAGGCTGCCGGCGCTGTAGTAATTCACTTTTTTGTCGCTGATATAAAACACGTAGCCGAAATGCGCAGAAACGGTGACGATGATGTCATCATCGCCCGCTTCGCCAAAGGGGTTTTGGCGTTCGTGCCAGAGGCCGTTATAGGCTTTTTTTATCGTATCCACGTCCGTGCCGATGCCTATTTTTTCGGCGTTGACGATTTTGGGATTATACACGGTGAAGGCGGTCAACCGGTCATTTTCCACCATCAGGTTGAGGCCTTCGACCGCCTCGTCGCCGGTGAAAACCATGTAATAACAATGCTGGCTGCCGCCCGCGTCCTTATCCACCGCTAGCGTCAGGCCGGATAGCTGCATGATGGCCGACGGTTTCATGCCCGGCAGAATCGGGCCGAAACCGTCGGCTTTCATGGCGGTATCTTCGCTCAGCGTGTCCGCATAAGCGGGCAGGGCGAGAAACAGCGCCAGAAACAAGGATAGGATAAGGAATGCGAGGCGGTTCATCATGCGGATTTCGTTGCGTCGCAGGAGGAGGATTTGCCTTTGCACACCATGCCAAGGACGATGCCGATGCCGAGGCCTTCGACGAGTCCCGTGAAGAACCATTTGATGGCGAGATCCATCGGGATGGGCATGTAAAAATAGGTGATGCCCATGTTGAGACCCATGATCAGCCCGAGTTTCAGGCCGAAGCAGGCGCCGCCGGATTTGATCGGGCAGCAGCTTTTAGCGTCCGCCACAGCGATTTTGCAGGGGCAGTTCGGCCCGCATGCGCATTCCGGGCCGCAATGGCAGGTGCCGGTGGCTTTACGGAATTTTTTGAAAAAGCAGGTAACGACCATGGCGAAAATCACGTAATAGGCGATCCAGCCGCCGCAGAAATTTTTCATATCCTCGGGCGTGCGCCAGAGGCTGGCGGTGGCCGCGTAATCGGGTTTCAGCAGAACCTGATGCACGACGTAATTATATGCCATCATGAAGATAATGACGGCGAGCACGCTGATGAGGCAATTCTTTTTCGGGCAGTTTTTCATAGAGGCTTCTCCTGGTTTGAATTATCGGGTGCGTTTCTTAGTGACTTTAGTTTTGACTTTTCCGGCATGCTTGCTGTGCGAATTATTGGCATAATGCGGCGCAACATAGGTGCCGTCTTTTTTGTAATAACCTTTGACCATGCCGGCTTCGACAGCGTTGGCGGCGAAGCAAAACAGGAAGAACAAGGCGATTATTTTTTTCATTTCTTTTTATCCTTTTTCTGGAACATCGCCAGCATGCGCTGCGTGACAATGAATCCGCCGAAAATATTGACGCTTGCGATCACCACCGCGATAAAGCCCGCCAGATGCGAAAACCCATAGCCCTGCGGCCCGAGCGCGATAATCGCGCCGACGATGATGATGCCGGAAATGGCGTTGGTGACGGCCATGAGCGGGGTGTGCAGCGCGGGCGTGACGCGCCATACCACATAATATCCCACGAAGCAGGCCAGCACAAAAACGGTAATCCCGAAAATAAACGGATCGACGCTTGCGCCATGCTCCAATGACATATTATTGACATCTTCGGCCAGCTCCGCCGCCTGCTGCGCGAGGATTTCAGCCTTCTGGTTTATCATGTCTTTATCGAACATAGGTTTCCTGAAATGCTATGATTTATATGTCCCGGCCATGCTTCATTCAATTCGAATCCGGCAGGTTGATGGGGGTAACGTTGAAGCTTGATACTTTCCACGGGCTTTTCAGATGATCCTGTTTGATTTGCAGTATGATATCGGCATGGGCGTTTTCAAATTCGGAGTTGCAGATAAAATCGGCGACGATTAAGCGGTCAACCGATTCATTAGACACGGCTAAATTACTCAATGCGCAGTTATCATACTTAAGTGTGCCAAGCCGCGAGAGAGATACGAAAGCCTTCTGGACATCCTTATCAACGACAGTCGCCAGCAGGAAAGGATGCGCGAATTTCTTGAAATCTTCCGGGTTCCAGTTGAATGACACCTGATCGAGAAAATAATGCGCGAATTGCAGCGCATCCGTCTTAAGCGCTTCCTGCCCATTTTTTTTCACATTGGATATATGGATATAATAATATCCGCAACCCAGCATGATAACCAGCAACAGGCTGAGAAAAATCTGCCGCCATTTTTTCGACAGGTCCAATTTCATATAAACGCCTTATGCACAGTGACACCGTCTTTTGTCAGGAGCGTTCCAGTGATAAGATCATCCTCCCATTTTACCTGCCCGTCTTTGGAGATCAGCAAGGTCGAGACGAAATTGTATAAATTGCGCGCATAAAGCTGGCTGGCGTCTACGGCCACGCGGCTGGGCATGTTGGAATAGCCGATCAGCGTTACGCCGTGTTTGATGACCACTTTATCCAGCTCCGTCAGCGGGCAATTGCCGCCTGACGCCGCGGCTAAATCGACGATCACCGAGCCGGGCTTCATGTCTTTTACCATGTCTTCGGTAATCAGCAGCGGCGCTGGCCTGCCGGGAATGAGCGCGGTTGAAATCACTACATCCTGTTTTTTGATGGTGTCGGCGATGAGTTGGCTTTGCTTGCGTTTATACTCCTCGCTCATTTCTTTCGCATAGCCGCCGCTGGTTTCCGCGCCTTCCTCGGCGGGCACTTCCACGAATTTCGCGCCCAGGCTTTCCACCTGTTCTTTTACCCCTGGCCGGACATCGAACGCCGAAACCACCGCGCCCAGACGTTTTGCCGTGGCGATGGCCTGCAAGCCCGCAACGCCCGCGCCCAACACCAGCACTTTGGCGGGGGCTACGGTTCCGGCGGCGGTCATCATCATGGGCACAGCCTTGCCGAAGGTGGCCACCGCATCGATCACAGCGCGGTAACCGGCGAGGTTGCTTTGCGAGGAGAGCACATCCATCGATTGCGCGCGGCTGATGCGCGGCAGTAATTCCAACGCGAAAGCGGAGAGTTTTTTCTGGTTATACAGCGCCAGTAATTCGCGCTGCGCATACGGGTCGAGCATGCCGATGACCATAGCGCCATCGGGCAGGGCGGGGAGTTCATCTGGTTGCGGGGCGGAGACTTTGAGGATAATGGCGGCATCGCGCGTGGCATCGGCGGCATTTTGCGCGATGGTGGCACCTGCCGCTTCATAGGCGGAATCTGCTATGGCGGAGCCGTTTCCTGCGCCTTTTTCAACAGTAACGGTTGCGCCGAGGGCGATATATTTTTTTACCGAATCGGGCGTGGCGGCGACGCGCTTTTCACCTTCCCTAACTTCGCGTAAAACGGCAATTTTCATTCTGTATCCCATTTTATTTTTGTCATTCCCGCGCAAGCGGGAATCTCTTTCACCGCTTGCGCGAACGGATAGAGAGATCCCCACCTTCGCGGGGATGACAATGTGGGGAGTAGATGTAACGGATTTTGGATTTCAGTGCAAAGAAGAAATTATCCGATGTTCATGCCTTCGCCAATGGCTGGCGCGCCGGATGCAAATGTCTGCGGCGAAAGATCGCCCAGCGACGCCATGGATACGTCCGAAGCGGAACCGCTAATGCCCCCGGTGAAATCGGTGATGCTATGAAAATTTTTGACAAAAATATCGTGCAGAAGCTTGGCTAAAAATCCGCCATTGGTATTTAATTTTTCCATGAATTTAAAGATGGTGGCAGCGCCAAGCCCAGCAGATTCCAGACCCTGAGCAATACTGGTGGTGCCCCATCCTTTTCCTATAATACGGCTGAGCATTGCTGCCGGATCCGCCGCTCCCAGCCCATCATTCACCTTGGCTTCATTCGCGCCAGACCCAGCGCTTGGCTGGTTCATGCTCTGTTGTGTAAATAGATCCGCCATAGTTATGCCATTTTATCTGCTTCCTATTTATTCTACTGCTTTGGCGCATGAAAAGCACCCAAAATCATCAATTTGGCCGCCTAACCTGATCGGGGCTATCGAGCGAAAATGCAGGAATTTCAATCAAAAAACGTTCGCCTTCGCTGGTGGTCATCTCGTAATTTCCCGCCATAATGCCCGAGGCTGTCTTAAGTGCCGCGCCGCTGGTATATTGATAGATATTTCCGGGCGTTAACACAGGTTGCTCGCCCACCACGCCCGCGCCGCGAACCTCCTGTACGCCGCCATTGGCATCGGTAATATGCCAGTAACGGTTCAAAAGCTGCACGGTTTCCTTGCCGTAATTTTCCAGCTGAATGGTATAGGCCCAGACATAATGCCGCTCCGGCGGATTCGACTGATCGGCAAGATAAGCGGGCGAAACGGTGATTTTAATCTGGCGCGTGGTTTTGGTGTACATGATAGGTGACAGGTATCAGGTGTCGGGTGACAGATAAAGTTTTTTTTGTGTTTAATAAAATTTTCATATTTTAGAGCGATTATATATTGGGATAAAGTAATAGTAATAGTAATAGTAGGAGTAGTTTATGTCATCAGATGATGCGGATTCGGGAGTTCCAGAGCAGTCTTGGCTTAATAAAATGCGCTCTAAGAAAGGCGCTCAGCAAGGCGATAGTAAATTCGTCGATATCAGCACCCTTAGTAGTGCGCTAGAAAATAAAACGCTGGTTGCGAGAATTATTCAGAAAGAGGCGCAAGAGCGCGGAATTACAGATAAAGTTATACGGAACTCTTCTGGAGTATTATACGTTACCAATGAGTTTGTCTCTGCCTTGATATCGGAGGGTAAGCTCCAACCAAATAGAACGATAGTAGTGGATGATGAGGGCAATCCTATTCTTGATGAAGGCAAAATTAAAGATATTAAAATGGCTGAAAATCTAAATAATCGGGCAGGGCTTTCCAGTAAACTTCCAAATCTGTAACGCTTATCCTAATATCTAATCAGTGATTCGACTGAACATCAACGGCGAGGGAAAATCCCTGGATATGGATGTTGGCCAGATCGAAGCGTTGCTTCGCCGCCCTCACCCTAACCCTCTCCCGCACGCGGGAGAGGGGATTAATTGATCTTCAGCAAACTAAAAAATTCCTGCCTTGTGCGCGGGTCGCTGCGGAAGGAGCCGAGCAGCTGGCTGGTCTGCATGACCGAGCCGGGCTTATGCACGCCGCGGGTGGTCATGCACATATGGGTCGCTTCCACCACCACGCCGACGCCGCGGGGTTTGAGCACGTTATTCAGCGTACTGGCGATTTGCGCGGTGAGTTTTTCCTGAATCTGCAGCCGTTTGGCGTAAATATCGACGAGCCGCGCCAGCTTGCTCACACCCAGCACCTTGCAGCCGGGAATATAGGCCACATGCACCTTGCCGGTGAAGGGCACCATATGATGCTCGCAGTAAGATTCAAACACGATGTCGCGCAGCACGATCATTTCATCGTAGCCCTCGACTTCCTTGAAGGTGCGGCTGAGGATGGCGTCCGGATCGACGCCATAGCCGCGGAAAAATTCTTCGTAGGATTTTACGACGCGTTTGGGCGTATCGATCAGCCCCTCGCGCTTAGGATCGTCACCCGCCCAGCGGATCAGCGTGCGCACGGCGTCTTCGGCCTGCTCGCGGGTGGGTTTTTTGGGTTTAGATAGGGTCATGATGATAAGATAATTAAATGATTGGAGGATGAAGTTATAACAAAAAGATACTATAGCCAATCTTCTTATCATCTACTATTTTAATTATCCAATCATCTCATTATCCAATCATCTTCATGCTTAAAACCTCCATCCCCTTCGTTGACCTGCGCGGTAAAACGCCGATTGATCTGCTGCGCGCCTATCCGGATAAGGCGCATGCGCTGGTGGATGCGGCCTGCGCCACGTATGGCATCTGGTCGAAACTTGGGGCAAAAATCGCGCTGCCGTTTACAGACCGCAGCTCGCACGCATGGCTTAAGCGCACGCGTAACCCCTATTTATATGAGATCGAAACATTCGCGGAAATTCTGGGCGTGCGCGGAATTTACACCTTCAACATCGCCTATGAATGGGCCTGCACCAGCGGCGTCTACCGCGATGAGGACCGCGTGCCCATGCTGCGCGTGCTGGACTGGCCGTTTCCCGGGCTCGGCAAGCATGTGATGGTGGTGCAGCAAAAAGCAAAGGCGGGTGAATTTTATAATGTCACCTGGCCGGGCGTGTCGGGCGTGTTTACCGCTATGGCGCCGGGGCGTTTTTCCGCGGCGCTCAACGAAGCGCCCATGCGCATGCACGGGCTGGGATGCGCGGGCGACTGGGCTAAAAACCGCCTGCTCGCGCGCGCCAATAGCGGCCTGCCCGCCGCGCATCTGCTGCGCCAGGTTTTCGAGCAGGCAGATTCCTATGAAACGGCGCGCGCCATGCTCATGCGAACGAGCATCACTACGCCTGCGATTTATATTTTATCGGGAACCAGGCCGGGGCAGGGCTGCGTGATCGAACGGCTGGAAAATACCGCGGAGGTTATTGAGCTGGCGGCAGGCCAGCATGTCAGCGCCGCCAATCATTTCAACAGCACGCGGCTTTCCGCCACAGGCAAAGGCTGGCGGCCGCGCGAGATTGACAGTCTGGGGCGTTTTCAGCAAAGCGGTAATTTTCACGGTTATGATCTGCAGGCGCCGGATTTTAACTGGCTGCATGGGCCGGTCATCAATCCGCTGACGCGCCTGTGCGTGATCGCCGACGCGGCCACGAGCCGCCTCATGGTGCAAGGGTTTGAGGGCATGACGCAGGCGACGGACGTTTTCTCCCTTCCCGCGAACGCGGGGTAAATATGAAAAACTATTATGAAAAATCCTTCCCCCTGGAAGGGGGAAGGTTAGGATGGGGGGCGGGTGCAACGATCTCGCAAGTGGATAGCGACCCCCACCTTGATCCTCCCCCTTTCAGGGGGAGGAAATAAAAATATGGAAGCTGTCGCGCACCGTAAATACAGCCTGTTTCTCAAGCGGCGTTTCTGCCCGATTTTTGCGGCGACGTTTCTGGGCGCGTTCAATGATAATATGGTGCGCTCAGGGCTTGTGGTGCTGATCGCTTATTCCGCGCGGCATGGCATCACGCTTCCCGTGCGCGCCGAAATTCTAGTGACGATTTGCTCGGCGATGCTGGTGGTGCCCTTATTGTTTTTCTCGCATATCGCCGGGGCGCTGGCCGATAAATATGAAAAATCAACGCTGGTGAAATGCATGAAAATCGCCGAAGTCATGATCATGATCTGCGTGTATTACGGTTTCCAGCACCAGAATATTTTCCTGCTCATGGGCATCCTGTTCGTCAGCGGCACGCATACCACTTTTTATAACCCCATCAAGTTCAGCATCCTGCCCGATCATTTGCATAACAAGGAATTATTGGCCGCGAACGGCTTCATGGCGGGCGGCAGTTATCTGGCGGTGCTGTTCGGGCTGATCGCGGGCGGATTTCTCGTGGATTTGCCGGGCAATGTTATAGGCGCAGCGGCCCTTACCATTGCAGGCGCGGGCTTATTCGCCAGCAATTTTATTCCCGCGTCCGCCATCGCGCATTCCAGCATGAAAATCCGCTTTCATCTTTTGAGTGGCATGAAAGAGGTGATTATTCATGCCGCGCGGGATAAAACGGTTTTTTACAGCATTCTTGCCTTGTCATGGTTTCTGGTGATCGGCTCGGTCTATATGTCGCAATTCGCCAATTACGCGCATCTGGTGGTGCATGGCGATTCCGAGGTGTATATTTTATTCCTCACCGTGTTTTCGGTTGGCATCGCCATCGGCTCGCTGGTTTGCGATACGCTGCTGAAAGGCGAAATTTCGCTGAAGCTAACGCCATGGGCGGCGCTGGGGATTTCCACATTTACATACCTCATGGTATTTACCACGCCGCCAACCGCGCAGGGGCCGCTTATGGATGCGGCGGCGTTTTTATCGGTGGCGCGGCACTGGCCGATGCTGGGCTGCATGCTGATGGTGGCGGTGTGCGGCGGGATTTATATCGTGCCGCTTTACGCCATGCTGCAATCGCGCACCGACCCGCAATATCGCTCGCGCGTCATGGCGGGCAGTAATTTGAGCGACGCGGCGATGGTCACCACCGCCGTGCTCGTATGCGCCTTGTTGTTATGGTGCGGATTTGCTATTACGGATTTATTCCTGCTGGTTGCGACATTAAATTTAGCGGTGGTGTATTATGCTCGACGGATTTTTTAGGCCGATACTGACGTTTATTTTAAAGCTGCTCTTCCGGGTGAAAGTGACCGGCATGGAGCATTACAAGCAGGCGGGCGATAAGGTGCTCATCATCGCCAACCACCAGTCTTTCCTCGATCCGCTGCTGCTCGCCGTGCTGCTGCCGGAAAAACCGGCTTTTGCGATTAATGTGTTCCAGGCGGATAAATGGTTTTTCCGCTGGTTCGACAAGGTGGTGAAATTATATCGCCTCGATCCGTCCAAGCCGCTTTCCATGAAGCGTCTGCTGACCGATATGAAACAGGGCGCGAAAGTGGTGATGTTTCCCGAAGGCCGCATCACCACCAGCGGCGGCATCATGAAAATATATGACGGTACGGGCATGATCGTGGAAAAAACCGGCGCGGTGATTTTGCCCATCCGCATCGACGGCGCGGATTACTCCAAATTTTCCCGCTTAGGTAAAAAACTTCGCCAGCGCTGGTTTCCG
>Ga0206847_10368_pt1 | contig 11854 bp, 11 predicted proteins | sample Alteio_BWOrgCont_17_FD_152880 | JGI IMG/M metagenome (GOLD analysis project Ga0206847, IMG submission 152880) | Enriched cells from forest soil in Barre Woods Harvard Forest LTER site, Petersham, Massachusetts, United States -... | ecosystem: Environmental > Terrestrial > Soil > Temperate forest >... | reverse complement strand
CTTCAGGCGTCGTCATCGTGACATTGCCCACGGCAGCGGGAGTCAGTGGAAGAGAAGTCAGTGTCAAGGATTGGAAGGGCAAATCTGGTAACAATATCATCACCATTGCCGCGCAAACCGGGCAGTACATCGATGGTGCAAGTAGCATCGCTCTCAACGTCAATTATTCATCGCTGGACATTGTCAGCGACGGCGCGAACTGGTTTGTCACATGATCCCCGAGGCCATACAACTCCTCAAACACGAGCCGGTCTCCACTGTCGTTAACGCGGATGGCTCCATCACGGACACGTATGGCCTTTCAGGCGTCACCTGCACTACCACATTCCCGGCCAACGGAAGCATCGTGGAGACCTTTTCCGCGCCAATCAGCAAGACCCGAAATACCACGTTCGACAGCAACGGCAACCCCTCGCAAACGCTTTCCTGATGTATGAACACCTCCCTTGAACTCGGCATCCTTGGCATCGGCGACGACGCCACTCCCGGCGGACACCTCCGCGTCAAAAACATCCGGGGTGACCTGGTTAAAGTCCCGTTCCGCGCCAACCATTATATTTCTCAGATCACTGGTTCCGCATCCATCGGTGTCAATCAATCAGTGGCCCCGGAGAACGGCGATGCCAGCGATAGCTGCCTCTTCGTGACCGTCAACGCGGGCTTGAACAACGGCGCGATCCTGAAATTCTGGTTTTACGGCACCATTGTCGGTCTGCGCTGGTGGCCGCAGTACGTCGGCGATATTGACTTTGGCGTGCTCATCGACGGAATGCCTTACGACATCCTGGATTCCGACCGGGAGGGCAACACGCCCATGCTCGCGGAAACGCAATATTATGCGTTTAACAACAGCGAACGCCTAGAAATCCTAGCGCAGGACCTGCCGGATGGAAAACATCAGGCGGAAATCCATTTCCCGTCCAACCTTGCCTCGGGCGCGGCAAACACCGCATGGCTGCTGTGGGGTTTCCTGGCGGAGCGCCGAGCCGGCTACACGGACTTTCCCCGGCTTCTGGACCCGCCGTCCGCCAAGACGGTTTTGACCACCAGCGCTGTCGCTGTCGCCGCGGAATACAACAACACGCAGAACCTTTACCGCTATCTGCGTTCCATTCTTTACACCAACACGAGTGGATCCGTCGTGACCGTAACCCTCCAGAATTCCAGCGGCATCATTTGGCAAACCGTTCTGGCCGCGCAGGGATCGGCGGGCTGTTCCGACGTGTTCGACCCGCGGGGGCGCCTGTCCTACAATTCTCTTCTCGCGCATTACGCCAGCGCCGGAAGCGCTGTGAACGCCACTGTCATGGGTGGCTATTAACATCACCATTTATGCCCCGCCGAATTCAGACCAGCTTTACCCGTTACAATAACCGTCGCATCCCGGTCATCGGGGACAGTCTCACGCTCACCTATTCATTCGGGTTCATGTGCCGGCAGTACTATCCCACCATTTTGCAGGGCCTGCTCAACAACGCCGGCTGCCATTGCATGACCCGCAACTTCGGCATTGGCGGGCAGACCAGCGGGCAGATCGCGCAGCGCATGGCCGCATTGAACTATCACGAAACGCCCGATCTCGCCATAATCTGGGCTGGCGTGAATGACTTCGGCAACGCCGGCGTGGTCAGTCCACTCACCTACTCCTCCAGTTATCCGAGCGGCCTGACCTGTTCCGGCACGACGGCCACCTTCGTCTCGACCGTCGTTCACGGCCTGCAAACCAACGACGCGGTCACGATCGCGGGGGCCACGCCGTCAGGCTACAACGGCACGTTCACGGTCTCGGTAATCGACCAGATCACGTTTCAATACACCGTTGGCACCGGCAGCCTGGCGGTTGCCTCCGGCACTATCACCAGCACTCCCGCCGCCGTCAGCAGTGTGGGCAATGTTAGCCGCACCCAGGCCAACCTTCAGGCCGCGGTCAAGGGCGCGAAATTCGGTTGTGTCGGCTGGGTCACCGGCCAGGCCAGTTTGCCCGTGGGCAAAATCGGCCAGCGATACGTTGTGATGAACGATACAGACAGCACCGGGGGCGCAGTCGCCATTACGCCAAACATGCTCACTACGATTACCGGCTCCGGCGGGAACTCACAGACCGTCTGGGAATATCGGCTGCCGCTCGCCGGCAATCTTGGCTGGGGCCGTGTGGCGACTGCAACCACAAACGCCACAAACGCCACGAAGGTTATTGTCGTGGGAACGCATTACATGAACTGGTCTGCCAGCCAGGGAGACACGCAATCCAGTTCCTATTCCTTGTACAACGCGACCAACGGCCTCCGTGCGGCGCAAATCACCGCTACCGCCTCGGAGAACAATTCGAGTTGCGCCGTGGTCTATTGCAACCTCTACGACTTTTTCTCCGCCCGCATCGCCGCCGGCTTGGATACCCAGGGCAGTCACAGTTGGCACGTCGCCGACGCCAATGTCCATCTCAACGCCTACGGCCAGTCCCTCGTCGGCACCGCGATCTATAGCACGGTCGCCAGCCAGTCCGGCTGGATCGCCGCGCTGTCATAAATCCAGCTTTGGAACACGCGGATGATTTGCCTTTGTTTTAGAGCTGGACGCCCAAAGGTGATGCCGGGACTGCCGCTGCCTTTACCGCAGGCGGAGGAAGCGTGTTGCTGGATTGGTCGTGGGGGGTGTTTGGGGCGCTGGCGCTGCTTCTTGGAGCATCGAAGTAAACTGCCGAGGCCGTTATGACGGCAAGGGCCATCCAAAATGCTGACGGACGATGTTTCATTTTTTCAACGCCGCATCTGGCGGGTCGTGTCAAATTCATCTTTCTGACCCGGTACTAATTTCTGTCATCATTCGAGCCCGGCAAAGGGCGGTGGTGGAAGGAGGGTTACGGAATGCTCGCCTGCGGATGCGGGATCGGCGTGGTGGCCTTGTTGCGCCGGGGCGGAGTGAGCGACTAAAAACATAACACACCCAATTTTAGGGCCTGCCGGGTAAGCGCCACTTCCAATCGCCCGGACAAACGCAAGTCCCGACCCCGAATTGAAAAATGTTCCCGTCGACTGATTATCCAGCCCGGCAATTTCGTCATTTGGTTTTCACACGCGAATTCTCGACTAACCACTTGATCTCGGGTCCCGACAGATAGCGTATTTCTTCCAGGGCTTTGGCGACGGAATAGATCGCGCCAAAATTGCGAATAACCAGCTCCGCAGCCCGGGAAACAAGTTCATACTTTAGCGCGTCACGCATCTCCCGGGTCGAATCCGGACTGTGTTCCAAGAGGAGCGCCTCAATGCGACCTTGGTCCCCGTCCAGGTGGTTCGACTCCCAACAGACGACCCAACTCCGCTCGGGGAACAGGATTTGTTGTGCTCCCGGGCCGGCACCCAGACAAATGATCTGATTGCGAATGTCCCACCGTCGCGCTTTTCGTGAAGCATCCTCGGCTTCATCTTCGGTGGACTGTCGCAATGTGCCATCCCGCAGCCGGACGAAGCAGGGCGGATTGGCATCGGGCATTCTCTCTACAACTGTGCCGCCTCGAATATTTAAACTTGGCATTCTCGAATAGGAAACTTTCAAATGGAGCAGGGTAGCCACAACGGCATGCCCCGCCTCGTGGATCGCGTTCTCATCCATGGGGAGACGACGATAAGATCGTCCCGACATAGGCCGGTTTGTGTATACTTGACTGGATACAGTGTCGGTAATCATTTGTTTGTAGTTCCGGTATAGGTTATTATCGTGGCGATTTATGAAACCAGACCGGATAAAATATCTGTGCCATACGATGCAGATTCCCAACGACCCAGAGATAAAGTCCAAGCTGACGAACCAGATGTTCGTGAAATCCCTGGCGGGCCGCCTTGCCGTGGGGCTTGGGTCGCCAGACTTTGGTTGGCGGTTGGCGCGGCACTACCACGAGTCCGGAATCTGGCTGCCGGCAGACATTACCGAGTGGCCTCTCCGGATGGCCTTTTACCATCTTCAAGGGCACACCATTGACGAGAATATGAGGACTGTGATCGCGCTTGCCGCCTCCCCGGATTTCAAAAGGGAGAACATTCTGCTCCGGGCGTATCTGTTGTGCGAGGAGCTTAGCCCCCAAGACGTCGCCGACCGCCTCGCGCTGCCCATAGAGGTCGTTTTCCGTTACGCTGAATTGTTTTTCAATGTAATTGATCGGCGCGGCGAGAGGACGTATATCGCCGGAATCGCGTGTCCTGGCACCAGGATTGAGACGCTTCGACAAAAGGAGGCCGATACGCTGGACGCTGAACGCGTGGCCCTGCAATTGGCACTGGACGAAGGCGCCGCAGCCGTCGATGACTTCGCGGGGATGACCTCCGATTGGTTGGAAGGCAAACCACTTGCCCCGGAGCTGGAGGCTCGGGTGATGACCAACGCGTTGCGAATGGCAGTAGCCGGGTTTTCGGGTGTTGGCAACAATCCCACCATGGACCAGGCTCTTAAACTGCTGACGACGCGGCGTCGGCGCAAGAGACCGGCCAGTCAGAAGAATGCGACCCTTTCGCCCCAATCGCCACCTGTGGATCAATCCATCCGGGAAACTCTTGGCCGAATGGCAGGCAGCAGAACCACCTGAATCCTTGGCGTAGAAGCGACTGCCGCCGTCCAGATACCCGCCATCCAGCAGCGACTCCTTGCCGGAGCCCTCTCCTTGAACCGGGTGGGTTTTGCATCCAGTTTGCATCACGCCGCCTTCGGAAGAGCCTCGGGACTCGCTGCTTCTACCCCGGGCACCTTGGCCACAGGCATCTGTTCAGGCCGCGGTGATTCCTGCTTTGGAGTTTCAGGCGCAAACGCTTCAGACATGGCGGGCTTGGCAACTGCGGATGTTGCGGGCGAAATCGGCTTAACGACAGGCCCAACGGCAGACGGCACTTTATTTCCGGGAGTCACGATCACCTTGCTTGGAACCGGGGTGATTGTGGTCACCGGTGCAATGGGTATCTTTTTGGTTTCCGCCGACGGAGCAGGCTTCTGCGCCGCAAGTCCGCGTCGGAACCTCTCCTCCATGAACTTTGTGAGAGCAATTTGGGTTGGCTTCTTGATCAACCAGTCAAACAGGTTCTCAAAACTGCCCAGAGCAGGAAGCAATTGTTCGTGATTCATGGCCAAAGCCATGTTGAACCGGGTGCGGAATTCCACCGCGGTCTCGCCTTTGCCGAGCGCCTGGACCGTAACGTCGAAGTAGAGTGATTCATCGTCCGGGAAGACGTAACCGTCACCCAGCAAAGGAATGCTTTTGTCTTTATTCATAGGGCGATAACTCGTTCCATATTTTGCAGTATGATATCGCTTAAACTACTCACAAAGCAAGCTATGTGAGTAAATACGTTGGCATAATTATTTGAAAACAGGCGTCCGTAGCGTCCCTACCGTCCCAAATACCTCCGGCGGCCTCAAACTTACGTTCCTGTAACCTCTCTTACTACCCTGTTCGCGCATAAGGCTATGCGACGGGGAGATGCCAAACCTCACTTTCATGCGTGGCGGCAGCACTCTGAAGAACTCGTGTTGGGTCAGCGCAAGCAGATGTTCATTCTGGCAAAAGCAGCCGTATGCCTGAAACAGTTCCTCGCTGGTGGTGTCCGCGCCGGGCGTATGAATTACTTGCTGTGCGATAAAGGCATCCAGTCCATTGGCCTCGTCCGCGAACTCCTCCGCGGTAATGAATCGCATGTGGTCCACGAGGGTATTCATGTCCTTGTTGGAAAAGGGGCGCTGCAACAGTTTCCAGTCGTTGGCCCAACCAAACTTCAGGACCAGGTTTTGGGCTTCCCGCATTACAATTTCCACCGGCACGACCATCCATCTTTGGTCGTCGGAATTCCTGCGAACGAATTGTTTTAATGCCGGGTTGAATTTCAGACCCGAATTCTCGGCGAGAAATGCGCCCCAGAAATTGAAATTGGGCCGAGACCGCCCTCGGTCGTCGGGGAGTTGTGGGGGGCCGTGTTTTGCCGCGGCCAATTTGAATTGAAAAGTTGTTTTCGCCGGTTCCTCCCAATTTAGATCCCCGAACACGATCTCAACCGCGTTCTCGCCGGTGATCACAACGGGTTGAGTGAACCCGTCCCGATTATGCACCAGCACACAGGCGCCCTCGGCCAGCCAGCCATATTCGCCCAATTCCTCGGTAATGGGGCAGAGCCCGAGAATCCGCACGAACGCGACCCAGGTGTAGGGACCGCAGACGGCCAATGAGTCTTTCAGCAGCGGATTGTTGGTGATGAATCGATTGTAGGCATCCTCGTTCTCACATTGAATCCCGCACAAATGATTGCTAACCGGGCCGCACGCGATCCCGATGTTGGACTGGGACAATTGACGCAAGTGTGGCAGCGTCAGGGTCTGGTCTAGCGAAAATTGCTTCCAGGCATTGTTTACCGGTTGAGCCCGTCCTTTCGGCACCGGGATCAGCGCTACGTCCGCAAAATGAGAATACAACGCCGTGAGCACCGGATCGCTAAGTATGTAATCTGAAAAGTATGGGTCGTCATTCATAGGGATGGTTCAGACGATTTCGTGATTTGGTGGCGTCAACCAGTTGGTTGGGGCGGTCGAGTTGAACGAGTTGCACGAGTTGAACATTGAGCACGACGGAACAGGTGGTCGGTCGTTTCGCGAACCAATGCTGAAAATCTCTCGTAAAATCCGTCATTTGTTGGCAATTTCTGGTCGCGGATGTCGAGTTGCACAAGTTGAACGAGTTGCACATGGGATATTTCCCGATAGTGCCTCGCACTCGGGCGGTATCAGTGTTGCAAACCAGTTTTGAAAAGAAGCATGATTTAGCTGCGACAAGAGATTTACGCTCTCGGTGGTGATCGGCAAGTTGAACGACTTGCACGAGTTGAGCAGGGAACAGTTGCCAACCAAGAGATTTGTTAGCAATAAAAATCAAACCGGGGTTCATAATTATCTTTTCTCCCAGAGACTTTAATAACGGATTAATCGTAACCATTTGATTTTCCATGGTTTTCATTGATTTTTAATAAATTGGTCTATCTTCTTTCTATTGGTTCACTGCCTTGCTGTGGGCGGTGGTGTTCGTTGCTCATCTCGTGCAACTCGTTCAACTTGCCTCTTTTTCTCGGTTTTCGGCGTTTCCGGGCGCGGTGATGCTCCATGTTCAACTCGTTCATCTTGTTCAACTCGAATCAATGGTTCACTTTGGCTGGTGGTCGCGAAATACCTTTTTGCTTTCCACCCCCCACCCGGTTTTGGATTCTCTACGCAGCGGAGCGAACCCACGTTGATCATTTGATTCAGCAAACAGCGGGCTGTTTCGGCATCGGGCGTGATCCGCGCGTGATATACGTCCGCGAGGGCAATTCCTTCTGGGTTTCGGGCAGCGAGGTCCAGCACCCTTACCCGAGCGTTCTTCTCTATCGCCAACCGGCTCGCACCCAGAATCTGCATTTGCTCAGAAGCGAACCATTCGGCGATCTGGATGGCGTTTCGTGCCGTCTGCTCACTCACTTCGTGTTCGTGGGCGTTGGCCCCGTGTTCAGCCGCGTGAAGCACGACGCACAGGCGCCAGGCTTGTTCATTCCAGCGTTTCGCATATTCACCGCGGGGTTTAAGATCCAAAACAAGGCGCCGGCGAATTTGATCACAGTGATCGTAGAGCAGATCCCTGGCAGCGGGGCTTATCGACAGTTTGAAGTTATCGCGCGCGAGCCGGTAGGTGGTCACCAGGCTCGTGATGAGTATTTGCCATCGCCCGGTTAGCCCTGGTTCAATTCCATGGCCGTTCCGGTTGATCGGGGCCGGTACAAATTCGAGCTGGCAAACTAAAAAACGCGGCAACAGACCACCTGATGATAGGCTGGGCGTCCGGACGAGTTCCTGGAGCTTATCCGGCTGCACGAGCCATAAGCAGGAGATGCAGATTTCGCGCAAGTTCAACGGTGCCCGAATAACACGATCCAGATAATATGGTTCGAGCGAAAACCCTTTTAAATATATCCCCTCGTCGGTTCCGCCACCTTTTTGGTACCGCCCACTTAAAACGTCGATGACCTCCCGTGCATCGGCGCTGATAACGGAGGAGCACTGGTCGTTTCGCTCCAACAGGAGTCCGAGGGCTTCGCTGGTTACGTTCTCGGCCAGAAGCCGCGGTGGGTGCAGCTGCTTCTTGATCGCTTCGATGGCGGAGACGTGATCTCTCAACTCATTCCGAAGTTTGGAGTGATCGTCTGCCGGCTTGTCCTTCTGAAGTTGCTTTTCGATCGCCTTAATTCGGGCGGCACGAAATTTCTCAGCTTCCAAGAGGTCGGGCCGATCGTTCTGTCCCCAACTTTCAATACGCTCAGCCTCGAATTCATGGAGCGGCTTGGCGATGACTCGGCAGGTTTCCGACTTGTTGGATCCCGACGGAGCAGCGCACAGAATGTAAAGGTTTCCGCTGCAAGTTTTCTCCGGGAGGCTGGGCATGCGCAGTCGCTTTCCAACGGCGGCGCTCACCACTCCCAGAGCACAGCAGGCCGCAATGGCTGGAGGAATTCCTTCTTGGCGCGCGACAGCCTCGGTAATTTCACGCATTGGCCCGGGCAAGCATTCGACTGGAAACGGCGCTGGCTCGGGAGGTTTAATAGCAAGGTGCTGTCCATCGCCATGGCCGACAATGCGGTCTCGGCTGCCGTTTTTCTTGACACCATGGTACATATCGACCTCGTCGGCCAGGCTCCCAGTTCCAAGACTGATCTCACCAGCCTTAACGGCCCCCAATTCATCAGCATTCGCAACGATTCGCGTGGTCATGGGAGGATTGAATTTAGGGTGGGTTCCGCGTTCAACTGCTCGGTGGTGAAACCGGTCAAATCACAAAGGTCCTTGACTGGCCTTCCATCAGGGCGCCGCAGACCTGAGAGGTCGAACATATCCACGGCCTTGGCACCCGCCTCTAGCAATTGCTTCTTCCAACGATCCGCGCCCTTCAGCCCCGCCTTGTCCAAGTGGGGAATGATCCTGATGGTCTTTCCGTGGAGGTAGATCAACGCCGAGGTATCAATGGCGGGCATCGCGGACAGCATGGCAACGACACCGACCTTCAAACGCTTTTTCTCCCGGAGAACCAGGTGCTGGGCATAAATGAAGTCGGGGATCCCCTCGACCAGGACGAGTGACGAAAACTCCCGCGCCTCCATCGCACCCAGTAACCACCGTTTATTGCTGCCTCGAATGGCGTGCGATTTCCTTTCCCAAAGCTTCTTCTCAGGGATCGCGGGGAAAGGCTTTCCGTCCAGTCGACGGATTTCCATTAGTCGCCCCGAGGAATCCTTCACCCCGTAACACTCCTGCCCATGAAAAGTCACCGTGAACAAGAAGTTGCGAAACGCAGCCCATTGGATTGCCCCTCGCGGAATTCGCCGCAAGGCTGCGAGCGTTTCAACATCTTTTGAACCGAATGGGCGAATGCCGAGAAGTTGCGGCCTGTCCGGGTGCCCCACGGCAAGCGTCGCCGTGGTCGTCTTTTTCTCCGCCTCCACCGGCCCAGGAACCTGTTCATCCGCCGACTCACCATCTGTCCCTCCCTCCAGAATTCTCAAGGCGTCAGTGACCTTGTGCTCCAGTTCCTCGGTGGTCCACGGAGGATCGCACCTTTCGCTATACTCCACCATCAGGGCTAGCGCGTCGTCATGACCGAGATGAAATTTGTGCGTCAGCACGCACGCCACGCGGAAGGTTGCGTTGTGGCCCCCCTGACCGTCGATCGCCGCCGGCATCTTTTCGATGTAGCGGCGGGCGCGATTGATGGTTTTCTCGTCCGCGTCAAATTTATGGTTTGACGAACTGTCAGATTTCTGATATTGATTAGTCATAGTAATTAGCGTCTTTGGCAGTCGCTCGTTCCACCGATCGACTGCCGTTTTTTATTTTCGCTCAGTTTATTTTGTTTTTGTCTCGTAGTTGCTCTAAGATGTCGGCCTTCCGAAATCGGATATTCCGGCCTATTTTGAAGTACGGAATTAGCCCGTCACGCATCCATAATTCGATAGTGCGTGTCGTCACGCCGAAATAAACCGCTACTTGCGGTTTTTTAAGCAAAGGTTCGCCATCAGTAATTTCCGACATAGTCGTTTCCTGCATAGACGAGTTTCCGATTCCGTTTGCTTTTCTACAAGAGGTGTAACGTCGTAAAGCAACCGTAACGACGTTGTTTACGACGTTTTATGAGAGAGTAGAGACTTCTTTCGAGAAAACGGAACTACAGATCGGTGCCGTGGAGAAACACCGTGCGGCGAGCAGCGCTTAAGGGCGAAGCGACGGGAATAGGCCAATGTGATTACTCCACGCAGGCCTATCTTATTCGCGTAGCTTCGCCTCGATTGCGTTAGGTTTACACTCCAGGACGAAGACGAGCCCATCATATGTTCGATTATCTCGGCCGGGACCGATTCGCGATTCAAAATAATTGCAGCCGAGTTCTTTACAAACGCGCTTCAATGCCCTACTGGTGTTGTCTCTTTCTATTCTTCCGCCTGCATTCGGTAATTTTCCGTAAACGAGCTTTACCACGGCATTTTTTTCCAGGGAGAAAGTTCCCTTCTGCTCACTCGGAGCCAATAATGCCAACGCGAGAAGCACCTTTTTGGCTTTGCCGTCAGAAACTATACGACGATCCAGTGTGACAGCACATTCCTCAGTGACCACAACCTTGTGGTGATTCCTTGAAGGATCTGAAAGTGGTTTTGTTATACTGTCTGCACATTCGGACGGATGTTGAACGATTGCGGACGATTTCGTCGAAGTGTGAGATGACTCCTTCGCGCGGAGGATTTTGAAAATTTGTGCCAAATGATGGATCAGATCGTCCATTTGACTGTCAAGTCGCGCCTCGGTTGTTGGGTCAATCGATTCGTGGCTGGGTATTTCGACGCGATGAAGGCCGCAATCCCGAAACACTTGGGCGTAAACATCAAGCTCCCGGGAGCAGCGCGAAGGCACCAAAATGCCGCTCAATGGGATATTGCTATTTTGGACGGTATGGCAGAATCTCAAGGTCTCGATGGCAAAGAAGTCGCTGAATGGGAGCGAGAACCAGGTGTCGGTTTGCTCGTCAATACGAACTGGAGACGTTTGGTGCATCGGCGGAGGTTTTATCGAAGGTGCCACACCGGGGTGCTCCTTGGTTTTTAAGCCGAGAGGTGCATTATTGGCACGAGTTGAAGTCGACCCAGTCGATGGGCTTGCCGAAAAGAAAATCGTTCCGAGCCCCTTGTTTTTTGATTCAAGCGCCGCCTGGAAGGCTTCCTGCCGAATCTGCGCCCAAGCAGCCATTGAATCGTTGAGTTTTCGCCACAGTGGGATCGTTTCATGGGGTTGGGCTTCGTCTGGCAGGCCGTCAAATTGCTTGAGAGCTTCCTCGAAGACCTTGATCGCGTCATTGGCGCGACCGAGTGATCCAGTAAAAAGCGTCGTCGCTTTCTGACCGGTTGTGCCGGTGGCTTTGAGCGTGGCGAGTTGTTCCTTGATATGGTCGCGCAATGGGATTAGATAGCCGCTTAAATATCTTGCCCAGCGGTTTGAGAAGTTTGTCCGATGGCTCAAATCATGCATCGCAAGTCCATGCAAAAGCTCGTCGGCTTTCTCCAGTCCGGCGAGCCCGTCAAAATGAAGGTTTACAAAGTCAATGTCTGCCGCTTCAATCTCCCCCCGATCCATGGCACTCGACGCCTTGGCCACGTTCTCTGCGGCAGTTCGTAACTCAGTGGACAACGGAATACGCTTTGCCGCGTCGGGGCCGCCCTCCGGCTGAGAATCTTTGGCAAACATAGATTTGACTTCCAATCGTACTTGGATGTGCTTGTGGACCCGGTGGTTACATCGCACTAATGTTGCGCACTGA
>Ga0206847_10367_pt1 | contig 11855 bp, 7 predicted proteins | sample Alteio_BWOrgCont_17_FD_152880 | JGI IMG/M metagenome (GOLD analysis project Ga0206847, IMG submission 152880) | Enriched cells from forest soil in Barre Woods Harvard Forest LTER site, Petersham, Massachusetts, United States -... | ecosystem: Environmental > Terrestrial > Soil > Temperate forest >... | reverse complement strand
CCGTGGGTTCCGCGCCCCCACCTTCTCGATTTGCTCCCGGAACCGCTGGGTCTATCCGATTTTGGCTGAGGAGGGGTTTTGCTACAGTTCAAGCGTCTATCCCATCGCGCACGATCTATATGGGGAGCCTGATGCTCCACGCTTTCCTTTTTCCCCGTATCCGGGCTTTGTCGAAATCCCACTTACGACGATTCGCGTGTTTGGCCGCAATTTCCCCACGTCGGGGGGGCTGCTACCGTATCGCCTATCGCGCAGCGCGTTGCGGAGGGCTAGACGAGAATTGAATTCGCCGTGCGTCTTTTATCTCCACCCTTGGGAAATCGATCCCGACCAACCACGACAAAAGAACGCCTCGCGGCGTTCTCAATTTAGGCATTACCTCAATCTGTCCCGTACCGAGATGAGATTTTGCAGACTTCTTAAGGATTTTAGTTGGAATCGCATGGACCGCATCTTTGTCGATGGGGAGTTAAATTCGCCGCCGCTGCGTGAGACATGGCATCAACCTCTCAGCCAATAACGGTTCGGACGCTGGAGCCCGGCGATGAACCGCGTTGGGACGCGTTCGTCGAGGCCACCCCAAATGCAACGTTCTTCCATTTGTCCGGCTGGAGGAAGGTAATCGAGACCGCATTTAAGCATCGGACTTATTATATGATTGCCGAACGCGGTGAGACGATCACGGGTGTGCTGCCGCTGACGCTGGTTAAAACGAAGCTCTTCGGTGCAAGCCTGATCTCGAATGCGTTCTGCGTCTATGGCGGTCCGGTTGGCGCCGATACCTCCAGCGTGCAGTCTCTGGAGGCCGCCGCGATCCAGTTAATGGATGAACTCCGAGTTCCTGTGCTTGAATTTCGCTCGATGTCGGCGGGTCGGTCGCATTGGGCGAACAAGGATGACCTTTACGTTACTTTTCGCAAACCGCTTGATGGTTCAGTGGAGAATAACATGAAGGCAATCCCCCGCAAACAGCGGGCCATGGTGCGAAAAGGAATACAGAATGGATTGCAGTCTGCGATTGACGATGATACCGACCGGTTTTACCGAGTCTATTCTGAAAGCGTACGTAATCTAGGGACTCCTGTGTTTGCAAAACACTATTTCAAGTTGTTGCGTACCGTATTCACCAAAGAATCTGATATCATCACAATAACTAACGATGGAAAACCAGTAGCCTCGGTGATGAATTTCTATTTCCGAGACGAAGTGCTGCCCTACTATGGAGGTGGGACGGCTGACGCGCGCCGCCTAGCGGCCAACGACTTCATGTATTGGGAGGTTATGCGCCGTGCCTGCGAGCGAGGGTTTCACTTATTTGACTTCGGCCGAAGCAAGGTAGGGACGGGCGCCTATAATTTTAAGCGCTACTGGGGATTTGAAGCGACCCCATTAGTGTATCAATACCGCTTGGCTCCTGGACAGAAAATTCCTTACTTGAACCCACTAAATCCGAAGTTGCGGCTATTTGTCGAGCTGTGGAAGAGACTTCCTCTTGTGCTGGCGGAGCGGCTGGGACCGTCTATTGTGCGCGGGTTGGGTTGAAATGCGCGACATTCTTTTCCTGGCGCACCGCATCCCTTACCCTCCAGACAAGGGGGATAAAATTCGGGCGTGGAACATCCTCCAGCATCTCGCCGGGCGATACCGCGTCCATCTTGGCACCTTTGTTGACGCGCCGGAGGATGTTTGCCACATCGACCATCTGCGGACGATCTGCACAAGCGTATTTTGGCGACGATTGTCGCCCCGCGTCGCCGCTCTGCGGGGCCTTCGGAGCTTGGTGAGTGGCGCATCGTTGACCCAAGGTTATTTTGGCGACTCCGGTTTTGGCAGTGAGGTTGAGAGGACTATTATCCGCCACAGACCAAGTCTCATTTATATATTTTCCTCAGCGATGGCTCCCTATGTCGCACAGCAGCGGGCTATTCGCGTGATACTCGACATGGTCGACGTTGATTCGGAGAAATGGCGGCAATATGCCGAAACAGCGGTATGGCCAGCGCGCGTCATTTATTCACGTGAAGGACGAGCTCTCCTCGCTCTCGAGCGCCGAGCGGCTGCCAATGCTAACGCGGTGATTTTTGTTACATCAGCGGAGGCAAAATTATTTTCCAGTCTCGCGCCCGAGACCTCTGATCATGTCCATAGTGTTAGGAATGGTGTCGACGTTGATTTTTTTAGTCCATCGCTAGAATTTGCGAACCTAATGGATGACCGTCCGGCCATCGTTTTCACCGGCGTGATGGACTACCGCCCGAATGTCGACGCTATGACATGGTTTGTCGATCAGGTAATGCCACGACTGCGAGAGGAACCGAGGCCGCCGTGCCTGTGGATTGTCGGGTCGAATCCAGACCGGGCGGTGCGCGCACTTGCTGGTCCGGACGTTCGCGTGACCGGCCGAGTTCCAGACATTCGGCCTTATCTGCGTCACGCGAGCGTGGTGGTGGCACCGCTACGGATTGCTCGCGGCGTGCCGAACAAGGTGCTGGAAGCGATGTCAATGGCTGCCCCCGTTATCGTTACCCCGCAAATTCGCGTAGCTCTCGACGGGTGCAAAGACGATGAGCTGTTGACCGCGACTACCCCTGTGGAGTTCGCGGATAGGGTTCGATATGTCCTTGGGGGAAATGCGGCTCATCTGGGAGCACGGGCGAGAGAGCGCGTAGTCAGCGATTATCGTTGGGATGCCAGCCTCGTAGCCCTCGACAAGCTTATTGAAGAGGCACCCACTGCACCTACAGCGGGTGAAGCGACGTCATACCCAAGCGCATTCCCTATTCTGGCGTAACTTGCAAATGACGGCTCCCGCGCGTTCCTCGGCGCCGAAGTCAGTCCCGGAAAGTAAGCCTCTGCGGGTGTGGTTTCCGGTTTTGGTTTCGGTCGTCATTGCTTGTGGCGTTTTTGGCGTCGCGTTTTGGCGAGAGATTGTTGGTGCGGTAACGGTGTGGGTGGGTTCGACCGCGTATAATCATTGCTTTCTAGTATTACCCCTGGCAGCAGCACTCTTGTGGAGCCGCCGGGAGATAATTGGAGAGCTAAAGCCTAGAGCATCTCCCCGGGTTTTAGCGATAGTTCCTTTCTTGTCGGTGTTATGGGTTATTGCAGCGCTTCTGGAGATTCAGGAAGTCGAGCAGCTTTTAATAATTTCGCTGTTCGAAGTTCTTCTGCTTTCGATCCTTGGCTGGCAAGTTTTTCGAGCGCTGCTTGCACCGCTACTTTTTCTTGCCTTTCTCGTCCCTTTTGGGGCATTTACCGTACCTGTTCTACAGCGGTTTACCGCCAGCTTCGCCGTTTATGGGCTTCAACTTCTCGATATTCCGGTTTTTGCTAACGGATTCATAATCGAGATACCCGAAGGGGTGTTTGAAGTCGCTGAAGCGTGTGCCGGCCTTAGATTTCTCATAGCCTCTATCGTATTTGGCTGTTTCTTTGCCACCGTTATGTACCGTAATCCGACGCGGCGAATGGTCTTTATAGGGCTTTCAATCTTCGTCCCAATCATAGCGAACGGATTTCGTGCCCTCGGCATCATTGTCCTCGGCCATATCAAAGGGAGTGCTGCGGCGGCTGAGACCGATCACGTTCTCTATGGGTGGATTTTCTTTTCTCTGGTAACGGTGCTGTTGATAGCCGTGGGCATGACCTTTGCCGAACCTCACCGGGCGGCTTCGACGATCAAAGCGTCGGCGGCTTCGCCGTCAAAGTTCGGAATTGTCGGCACAATGGTAGGGGGATTGCTGCTTACGCTCATCGCCCCTGCATACCTTATGATGATCGATCGCAGCTCTGTCGAACCTGCCACCTCTGCATTAGCGGCTCGTCCAGGCGATGAGTGGGCTCAGGAATCCAATGCGAACATAGATTGGAGTCCGGTGACTTACGGAACGCAATTAAAATCGCTTGAAACTTACCGTAGTGACGATACTGAGGTGAGCGAATTTATTGCATTATACCCGCTTCCTGCGCGGGCTAGTCCATTCACCAGTACCTTTAACAGCGTTGCCGATCCAGAGATGTGGCACGTGAGAGAAACTGGTAGAATTACCCTTTCACGGGCGGCATCGCCTCCGCTAGTGGCGAATACGACAATAATCGAACAGCAGTCACACCGCCGGCTTGTTTGGTGGTTCTATGTGGTCGATGATCAGATGACCGCTAGCACTCTTGAGGCTAAGTTGTTGCAAGCACTTGTCTCGCTTCGTGGCGGCGGCCACGTCGGGGCGTTCATGGCTATTTCAACCGAAGCCGAAGATACTCAAGTGGCGTCTGCTGCTCTCACACGCTTTCTTGAAGAGATGGTCCTGGGTCGAAATTTGCGTCCCGCTCGCATTGGCTGGTGACAAGTCGACTGCTGAGGGACTCCTAAGCGCGCAGAATTTGGGCGGCGTTTGCGTATGCATCATTCAATTTCGAGGGTGCGGTAGAGGATTTTGATGAAAACATAATCTAGCTGCTTGATGAGGCTTGACTGGTCGTGCGGCTTAAGAGCAGGCCATCTAAGAGCGCGACAAATGCGGTGCACCAATGCGAAGGACTGTCGAGCGAGTATGGGGCCGCGGCATTTTCCCCGTAATAATTAGTCTGTGCGAGTAATTCTCGGAAATTGGAGTGGCTGTGAGCGAGCGGGGCTATCGAAACTGTGTGATGGGTACTCCGGAGGATCGTGTCGGAGCGGCATCGATCGGTACGACTGCTCGCAATCGTCAATTTTTTGCGCGCCACTAGCAGGATTCGAACATGCAGTCTCTGCCGCCACCCGATCGTACGCGTGAGCCTCTGCATAGTGCAGAAATCGCGTCGAGAGAGATGGATCTCTCGGAACACCGTTCTGGGCCGGAACGCCGTGCCACTGTCGGCTACGGACATTCCGGTCATGGTTCTTTGGTGCTGGCAGTCGTTACGGTTGGCATCGTCTTTGGGTCACTATATCCATTTGATTTTCGCGTACCGGCCAATGGGATCGGCCCTTTTCTCACTCTTGTCGAGAGCTGGGCCGAGCGGCCTGGCCGCGGCGATTTCCTGGCCAACATTCTCGTGTACATGCCGTTTGGACTGTTCGCTGTACTCGCTCAGCGGGGACGCACCGGCTCTTACTGGCGGCTGCCCCTTGTGATCGTGGCTGGTGCCGCGTTGTCGATCACAATGGAGCTGATTCAATACTATGATGAAGGTCGAGTCACCGCCGCCACCGATGTTTATTCAAACGCCCTGGGCACGGCAGTTGGTGCGGTAGCTGGGACGGTATTCCGCATCAATTCCCGGTTTCTGTTAATTGACCAACTGCTATCAAAACCATTCCCGACGCTGCTGATTGCGGCGTGGGCAGCATATCGTCTTTACCCTTACGTACCGACGATCGACCTGCACAAATATTGGAACGCACTCAAGCCAGTGGTTCTGTCTCCGTCCCTTAGCGCTTACGACCTGTATCGACACACGGCGATCTGGCTGACGTTATTCGCCTTGATTACGGCCATCACTGGAGAGCGCCGGGGAAAAGTGCTGGCGATGCTGTTTGCAGGAGGCATATTGCTCGCAAGGGTGCTGATCATCAACGCAACGCTCAGCGTTGCCGAGATTGCCGGTGCAGCCGTGGCGCTGTGCGTGTGGCCTGCGCTCGTCATGAGTCGGCGCTGGCGCAGTACTCTGCTGGTTGTGCTGCTAGCCGCCTACGTTGTCACCGAGCGGCTCGAACCGTTCAATTTCTCGCCCATCAGCCGCGCTTTCGGTTGGATGCCTTTCGCCAGTTTCCTCAGGGGCGGCTCGATCATGGTCAACACGCTGTCGTTCTGCGAGAAGGTCTTCCTCTATGGAAGTTTGCTGTTCCTTTCGACTGAGGCTGGGTTACGTCTGGGCTTGTCGACCCTGCTTATTGCGACGTTCTTATTCGTGACTAGTTGGCTCGAAACCTATCTGCCCGGGCGGTCGGCCGAGATCACAGATGCCGTCATGGTGCTTTTGATTGCAATGACTTTTGCTCTGCTGCGGCCAGAGCGATCGGAGCGGCCACAAAGGCCAGGCACGCGGGCGCCACCAATCGAGCCCAACCATCGGAGACAGTAATCTGCAGCAGGCTCATTTATCCTGAGTCCCGAACGCCTAGATGGACCCGGTGCGCAGCTGACCGCCGATCTAAATTGGTGCACGCAGGCAACGCCGGCGCCGTTTCGACAGTTTGCGCCTGGGGAAATTCTTGAAGCGGCCATCAAGTGAACTATAAGTAATGAAACGTGCCACATCGAAGCTAGATAGGCAACGGTCGACCGATCCAGGCGATGGTTGGAAAGTAGTTCAAGGTGTGTTGTTTTTAGCGATTTCTTCGATTGCATCTCTGTTATACACGATCGGCCATTTGAAGGACATCATCGTTAATGCTTTTAACGAGGGTCGGTCTATCAGCCTCTTGAGCTTATGGGTATCGCTGGGCCCGGTTGATGCGCTGTTCGCGAGCCTGAGTGCGGCGGCATTCGCGTTGGTAATCTATCTGGAATGGTACCGCCGTGCTCTTTCCAGGTTATTGCTTTTGGCAACACCGTGGCAGGGCTTCGTCCTCCTAACGATTATTGCCGCCTGGCTTGGTCAAGCCTACCTGTTTCCTGGTGTCCTCCTAGGCGGAGACACCGGCTCACACCTCGCCCGCTTTCTTGAAGTACGTGAGGGCCTCACGGCAGGCACATTGCCGCAATGGACCAATTTCGACTATCTCGGTAGCCCATTGCTTGGCTTCACTGGGCCACTCCTCTATGTCGTCGGCGGCGCACTGGACATTCTCATCCACGATCCGGTTATCACGGCGAAGATTCTGCTTTTTACCACCCACCTTGCCGCTGGTTGGGTTTTCTATGCGCTGTTGTTGCGGCTCGGTATCAGCAGGATGCCCGCCATGCTCGCCGCGATCGGATTTTCTGGATCGTTTGCGGCTCTGCATCTTTTTTTGTTTCGCGGCGTCTTCCCACAGGCCTTCACCATTATCGGTCTCGTACTGATATTCTATGCTGCTGAAGGGATGATGCGTACAGCCGGTATACTTTGGCGCGATTGGCTGATCTTTTCCCTTTCCGTCGGCGGTCTGATTGTCAATCACCAACCACACGCGCTTTTCATCGGTCTCTATCTCGGATTGTTTGGAGGGGCAAGCCTGATACTCGGCCGATGGGACTGGTCGCGTCTATGGGCGGTTGCAACTGCTGGGATAGCTGGGGTCGGTATCTCGCTCGTCGCTGTCGTACCGATTATTGTCGAATCCAGTTGGGTGATGATCAATCCATCAAGTGACCTTCTTCTGCTACATCTGCCAACATGGTCGCGGTTACTCCATCTCATCAGCTGGCGCGACACACGGACGACATGGGGTAGTGATTACTGGGCCTATCTCGGAATTGTGCTCGTCGTGCTGGCAATTTTTGGGTGCCTGTCAGCGTGGCGCTGTCGGTTAGGGTTGGAACACCGTCGCTTGGTATTGGCGATTGCGCCGGGGCTTGCGATCAGCTTCTTCCTATACAATCCCGTCGTCCGCGACGTCATCTTCCTCTTGTTTTTCTTGGGCATCCTTGCCGCACTCGGGCTCGAATGGCTGGCCCGTGCAGCGGACAAGGAGTCACGTATGCCGCTCACCGTTGCAATTGCCCTGACCCTTGACGTCGCCAGCACCTCGGTACAGCCGGTAGCCCGGCGCGATAAAGATTTTCTTATCGAGGCGGGACAGTATCTTGCACGCACTGCCCCTAATGAACGGATTGGCCAAATCGACTTGAAACGCGACGGTTCCTTCAACGTCGATATCGGGCCCGGGTCGGGGCCGCTTAGTTCCTATGCGATGGTGCAGCGGGTCGCCGGTCATCACAATATGGCAGCGACTCGTATCCATAATTATGCGGTCACCATCCTTGAGATGGCGGCGCACGATCTCGGCCGTGATGGGCGTTTAGACGCTCCGACGTTGACGCTCCTGCGTTTGCTGAACGTAACCCGCATCATCTGCTTTTCGCCCACTGCGGCTGGTTGTCCCGAAAGCTTTGTTGAAGCCAGCAACGAAGGGCCTCTAGGGCGTGTCATCCACATCGTCGGTACTAGCCCTGCCATCTTCAGTCGAGGCCTTGTCAACCTGGCACCTCCGCCGGGGCTCGAGAAGCCGATGCTCTGGGCCGAGGACTTCACTTCTCCAATACCGCAAGTATCCAAAATCGACGATTTCATGATGAGCTATTTGCGGGATGCCGGTATCAGTTCAACATCGCACGATGCGTTAGCGCTACCAGTGTACGACGTCTCAACCGCTGGATCGGTCGTCGTTGAGAGCGACCCATGGCAGCCGATACTCACGCGGTACAGCGTCTCACTCCAGAAAGTGGAGATACGGATTATGTCGGGTGGGCGCGGTTACGCGCAGCTATCACACCCCTGGTACCCGGCAAACGAGGTCAGCATCAACGGCAAGCCGATAATCCCTCTTCGAGGGGCGTTCGATCTAGTTGTCGTGCCCATTGAGGCCGGTATCAACGACATCGAGATACACCCAGTGACAACGTCCGTGCGGTACTATTCAATTATCGCATCGCTATCGATGCTATTCATAGCCTGCCTATTTACGGTGCTGCTTGCTATTGGTCCGCGCCGCGCTTGAGAAATCCACCATCGCTGAACGGTGGGATTTTATAGCGGCAGGGCAGGGCCCACACAGCTACCTATGTGGCCCTGACCTGCGCTGAGTGAACCTTTTCCGGTACTGGACCTACCCCGGAACCTGGCCTGGAGCCCAGGACACCTTTCTGGCTGTCAGCGCACCCGCAACTGGCTCTTAAATCTTGCCTGTCATACCGGCGATGTCCCGGGGCCAGTCACACGCGCATCGCGTAATAGGTCGGTCAGTCTTCTGGCAGCACCAGCCCAAGTGTGATGTCGCTTGACAGTTTCTTGCGCTGATATACCGCTTAGCCGCCTGTCCTGCGGACTCATGAATAATCCAATCACGGCCTCGGCTAGCGCAGCCGCATCGTTATGAACCAGCGCGCGATGACTAGACGGGAGCGCCAATCCACTAGTCGCCATTGGTGTCATGACCACTGGCCGCGCACACGCCCAAGCTTCCAGGACCTTATTCTTGATCCCCGCACCGACCCGCATTGGTGCAATAGACACCCACGACCGCCCAATCACGGATTGCATGTCAGTAACGTCAGCCTCGACGCGGATTCCCGCGCGCCCATCGAGCGCGGCGATGTCCGGCACTGGGCTGCGTCCGGCAATCACGAAACTGGCGTCGGGAATCGCGCTCCTGATGCGCGGCCAGATCTCCGCAGCGGCAAAGAGAACGGCATCTATATTTGGCGCGTAATTGAGCGTACCTGTGAAACACAGAGTCGGGTGGCCCACTTCCTCGACAAGGCTCGTCTCGGATGGCAATTCTACGCCGTTTGGCACAACATGCACTGTCTGGTGCCGACCAGTGCGTGCCATCCACGCCGCATCGCGCTCGCCAACACAGATCGTGGCCGCGAATGCACGAACCGTACGATATGCGCACCATGTCGCAATACAAAATTCGCGCAAATTGTAGAAGCGCTCGCGCGGATCAGTACTCATCAACAATGCACGCCAGAACTCAAGAGAATTGCTATCAATCATGTCCATGACCGCCGGTGGCAAGTTCCTTTGACTGAACCATGCCGCCTCGGCACCTGGCCAGACGAGAGCGCGGTGCGGCCGCCGGGTCTGAACTATATGGTGTACGGCTGCTCGTAGCTCTCGTTGGTTAAAGCGCCACGGATATGTTAGCCCAGGCCCGTTGAGCGCGATCGGTATGTGATCTGCGATCTCAGGCGCAACTAATCCAGTACCATCGGGTCCCAACGGAGCGAGTAGCGTAACGGTCCACTGCGACGCGAGCTCCCGCAAGAGATTGAATACCCGAAGTGAGTAGCCGTCTCGTACCGGCCAGGGCGCTATCGTACATATTGCGAGCAGAGTAGGACGTCTGCCATCTCCGGAAGACACGTCAATCATTTGACTAGTTCAGTCGTCTTTTTATTTGGATGGAGTGGCTGTGTATCCGACTCTTGGGGTTGCCGCAATCACAGTAAGAGGGCTTTAATCCGAACACTCGCCAGCTTCCGGCGGCTTCGGGCGTGGGTTGCACCTCTGGCCGGGTTGAGCAAGGCAATGGCTTTCGCCGCAGCACTGGCAATCGTACCGGCGATCGACCGACGCTACAACGCCGTTCGGCCGCATACCTCGATCGACCCCGCGATCGAGCTTCCGGGGATCGACCGATTGTATCGAACTACGTAGGATTATCGGACGCAGCCCAGTCCGGGGGAAACTGGAGGGGCGACCGAATAGGGCATGTCGGCTCGGGGCAGGGGGACCCTATTCTCAGCGATTTCACTGACACATGCCGGCACGGGTCCCGTGGGATAATAGACAACCGAGCACATCCGGTAATAGAGTGCAGTTACTTAAGGATCATTGGGATGATCGGCGCCCAAGCGACCGGCACCGTCAGGAAGATTCGATCGATCGAGGGTTTGCGAGGTCTTCTCGCGCTCTGGGTATTATTCGGGCACACGCTTGCGGCCGCGGGGCTCGGCGAAGATTGGCGCGGTCCCTTCAGGATCCTTGCGACTGGCGGTTACGCGGTCGAGGTCTTTATCGCCGTCAGCGGGTTTGTGATCTTTTACCTGCTTGATGGGGCCCGAGAAAGCTATGGCCGTTTTTTGGTCCGGCGGTTTTTGCGGCTATATCCTGTGTATTTTGTGTGTCTGATCGCATCGGTCCTAATCTTGCGGCTGGACCTCCAGGCCTATACTGACGCGCCGTTCTCCCACCCCCTAAACGACCATAGGATAGAAATAGCCCAGCACTCGCTCGATTTTCTGCCGCAGCAACTCCTGGCGCATATATTCATGGTCCAGTCGCTGATCCCGGATTTCCTGCTGCCGAACTCAAATTATGCCATTTTGGGGCAGGCCTGGAGCCTATCTCTCGAATGGCAGTTCTATGTACTCGCGCCGCTTCTTTTTGTCTTTCTTGCTAGGGGAGGGCGCGCCGCGCTCGCCGTCATCGTTCTGGTGTGTGCTGCGCATTTCCTATTCACCGGGAATGAGGGATTTCTACCCAGGCATTTGCCCTTCTTTGCGCTTGGGACTGGGTCCTATTTTCTCTGGCGGCTGCCGTGGCGACCATCAAGTCCGCTCCTGGCGCCGGTGGTCGTCGCCCTCGCCTACCTCCTGACCGCTGGTCCCGGGATTGTAATCTGGTCTGCCGTGTTTATGGCGGCCTATCAGAGAGAAGCCATTGGCGCGACTTGGGTAAACCCAGTGCTCGAACACCCAATCTCGCTCGCTGTGGGGCGCATCTCTTATTCTATCTACCTGTCGCACGGCATGGTATTGGCGGGCTCGATGCTGTGTTTGGAGCGTATGAACGCAAGCGCTTTTGGGCGCTGGCCGTTCTTTGTCTTGCTGTTCCCTGTTACTCTCAGCGGAACGCTGGCCCTATCATGGGCGCTCTACCAATGGATTGAAGCTCCCTTTATTGCGCTTGGCAAACGCCAAGGGCGCGCTCTCCGACCGACGCCTCAAACTGTCCCCTGATATAACAAAGCTATCTGGCTGATTTCTCAAACAGTCTCTTGATCGTTTTAGCCAAACCTTCCTCAAGTGAGACGTGCGTTTTGAAGCTCAGTTTCTCGATTGCCTTGCGTGGATCTCCAGTCGATAGTCGAACATCAGCGGCCCGCGCCGATTTATACTGAGGTAAAAACGGCACCCCACGGATCTGAGTAATATTCTCGGCAAGCTTCAGAATTGTCGTACCTATGCCCGTACATACATTGAAGATTTGGGAATCGATAT
>Ga0206847_10366_pt1 | contig 11865 bp, 7 predicted proteins | sample Alteio_BWOrgCont_17_FD_152880 | JGI IMG/M metagenome (GOLD analysis project Ga0206847, IMG submission 152880) | Enriched cells from forest soil in Barre Woods Harvard Forest LTER site, Petersham, Massachusetts, United States -... | ecosystem: Environmental > Terrestrial > Soil > Temperate forest >... | reverse complement strand
CATTGCTCTGAACCCCGGCACCCGCACCGGATTTGTGCTGGCGCCAGGGTATAACCGGAACTTTTCCGGCTTGCAGTCCTTCACCTACTAGGTCGGGACTCAGAAGTCGCCTTGAAACCGTGCGGCTTTACACGCCGCGGAAAAACTCTGGCTTCGGACGCGGGAAGACCAAGCGTCAGAACTCAGGAATCCGCATCGTGGTGGGGGCCCCACCCCCCATTTCAGTGTTTCCACGGGCGCTCGACGATCACGGTAGCTGCTTTCCGCGGGCAGTCTGCTAGTGACCAGTCAGGCTCTGGGTATCAGGGAAAGCACTGGAATGCGCCTTGAGCCTGCACTACTCTTGGTGCAGTATTCGCTCGGTGTAAGGCAGCGCTACCGTAGCGCCGGTCGGGTTTGTTGGCGCTGGGTCGGTAGCGCTTTGCGCTTTCCAGTGAACGCCCGGAACGTTATTCTTCTCGCATGCCCCAACCGGCCCAAAGCGGGCTTAGACATCGGATATCGGGTGATGCAGTCCGGGCTCTACCGGGATTTTCTACCCTGCCGGTTTGGCAAGAGTCTTGTCGATGCATCCTGGGTTGCTCCCTCCGATGCCGGCGATGTTCCCAGGCTGAAGGCATAAAGGACCACTTCGACGCGGCTTGAGACGCCTAATTTGTCGAAGATTCTGAACAGATAATTCTTTACCGTGTGCTCCGCCAGGTTCAGGGTCTGAGCGATCTCTCGATTGGACAATCCATCGGCCACGCACCGAACCACATCCAGTTCCCGCTTGGACAGGATCGATAAGGCGGCGGTATCGGCCAGGCGGATCGGCCTGGCCTCGGCGACCGCTTCGAGCAGATGGCCGAGTTCCCGGCTGTTTGCCCACACATGCCCGGTATGTACGCAGGCGATACACTTCGCCAGAGATTTTAGAGACTCGGTGCGGCAAAAGACTCCGCGCGCGCCGGCGCGGAAAGCTTCCACAACCGCAATCCGCTCGGAGCTGTCCAGGAGCATGACGATCGCTGACTTGGGATTTGCCATGCGAATCTGACGAGCCAATTGCAGCCCAAGGGAAGGATCATCCTCAAGCGTTGAACTCAGCAGAACCACATCCGCGTTTTCGCTCCGCACCGCTTCCAGAATTGCCTTGGTGCTGGCCTCGGCCTCGACCACCTGAAAGCGCCGGTCCTGAGTCAGCACCTCGACCAGCAGCTGGGTGTTCATACGCGTGCTGTCCGCGGCGACCACTCGAATCGGCGGCTGGATTTCAGGCAAAGTCACATTTCCCATGGCCACTCGCTTGGGTCTGTTGGGATGTCTCTCATGAAAGGCTGCTCTAACTGTAAACCGCTGAACGCCTTGGGTAAACGGTACTTTCGTACCCCGGATCCGCCACCCAATCGAGGCGCAAAGACGGGGCCACAAACGGGCCACCCCAAGCCACGAACGGGCCACTGGCCTTCGTTCTTTTGTTTGCTATAGTATGCCTTGAAAGGCAGTTTTGTTTCCCCCATCGTGCCTCTCTTCTAGCCCACCCCCGCCGCGCTAGCTCAAGTCTTTTGAATGAAAACCAGGGTAAGCAGCAGCGCCAAAATTGAAGTTACTCACGCGGTACCAAAGTACCGGCCACAAAGGTACGGAGTTGCCATTCCACGGCGGAAACATCGTGGGTACACTTCCGATCATGGCAAGTGGCACGACTTGCTCACTTGGCCAGACGTGCAACTGCAGCTTCACCCGAAGCGAATGAATCAAGCACGATCCGAACCAGGCAGCAAGATTAAAAGGGGGAGTTTCACTCTATGAACAGGCGACTAGTTTCTCTTCTCGGGTTTGTTCTGCTGGCGTTTGCGCCCAGCTTTGGTCTTCCAGTTCGAGCCCAGGTTAAGGGCCGATCCAACCTCAGCGCGCGACCAGCCGGCATTGCGGCAAAGCACCAAATTGGTGCGTCGAGCCTGCATGCCAATTCGAAGATGCGGTTTCACGCCATGTCCCAGCCTGGGATTCCATCCAGTGTTGGCTTTCTGAGCGCAACTCAGATTCCCGCGGGCGGAAGCCCCAATTCTCCGTTTGCCAGCGCCATGGGATCCTTTGACTCCGTCGGTGACACCGGTGTGGCTGCGGTGGTGAATGACAGAACCAGCGGAAACCCGCAGTATGTCATCTCGGTGGTGTTAAGCAACGGCGATGGAACTTTCCAGAGTCCGCAGATCACGCCCATCACTGATACACAATTCAATCCCATTTTCTCGGGAGACGTCGATCCCGTCAACGGCAACGGCGATGACCTGATTGTTCTCCAGCCCGCCACTCTGTCCGCGCCGTCATCGATCAATGTATTGATCAACAACGGCGACGGAACTTTCAGTTTTGGCGGGAACTATCCGCTTACAACCATCAACGCCGACGGCATCATTTGGGGAACGACCATGACCGACCCCAACACCGGCAACCTCGACTTTGTAGCCGTGGACGGGGCGAATCCAGCCACGGTTTGGACTCTGTTGGGCAATGGCGATGGCACCTTCCAGGCCCCTGCGCCTGTACCCGGTCCTCCCGGGTCTGGCCAATTGGGCAGCGTTCCTGTTGCGTTCGCTGATTTCAATAATGACGGCCTGTTGGACTTTGTGGGTGTGGATTCCAGCACCAACCAGTTGATGGTTTACATCAACAATGGCACAGGCTACAACATGCCCGTGGCCTTGCCCACTCCCGATGGCGTCTATCACGCGTGTTACATCGCGGCTGGCGACCTGACTGGCGACGGCATTCCTGAAATCGTGGCCTCCAACTGCCAGGACAATAACCTCGCGGTTTACGTCAACAACGGCAGCGGCAGTTTCACGACTCCTACCACCTATTACTATGCAGGCCGCGTTCCCGAAGGTATCACCATCGCGGACATGAACGGCGACGGAAACAATGACATTATTGCCGCCGATGCCTTCGGTGGCGATGTGACGATTCTGTTGGGTAACGGTGACGGCACGCTCCAAGACTCTACCATCGGCTATGCCACTGGAGGATATCCCGGTGGTTTTCCGTTCGGCGCCTCATATTCCGCGGTTCCGCCGCTGGTGGCCGACTTCAATGGCGACGGTGCTCTCGACGTCATGCTGGCCGACAGCCTCTTCAGTTTCGTCTATCTGCCAGGCTATGGTGACGGCTCTCTCCAAAGCCCTACGGACTACTACGCTCCGATCGGCGTCCTGAACCCATTCTCCGAGGGCATGGCTTCCGGGGACTTCAATGGAGATGGCGTCACCGATTACGTGATCGGCAATGACAAGAGTTACGTCGGCAGCCGAACCGGAATCACCGTGTTTCTGGGAAATGCGGATGGCACCGTTCAGACCGGCGTACCGCAGGGTGGTGTCGCAACCAACGGAGTTCTGACCCACGTTGCCGTGGCTGATTTCAGCAAACGCGGCATCATGGACATCGTCGCCACCGACCTGGCGAATGGCGGAGTGCAGATCTTCAACGGAAACGGCGACGGCACTTTCCGCACTGGAAACACTTACGGCAGCGATACCCAATCCGGTTACGGCAGTCTGGGCGTCGCAGTCGGCGACTTTAACGGAGACGGTTATCCCGATATCGCGGTGGTCAACACCTATAACAGCGGAGCCAACCTCGACGTTGGAGTTCTCATCAACGACCAGCAGGGTGGATTCAACCCGGCGGTGAATTATTCCATCAACACCACCTCGCAAACCGGGGTAAGCCAGATCATCGCCGAAATCACCGCAGCCGACCTGAATAACGACGGCAAGATCGATCTGCTCGTGCCCAACTTTGGAACCCAGAGTAATGCCGGGAGTACGGTGGCCGTGCTCTACGGAAACGGCGACGGCACCTTCCAGCCCGACTCTGACATTACCGTCACCACCAATCCTCGCTACGTTGTGGTCGCCGATCTCAACAAGGACGGCATCCCCGACATGGCAGTCACCATGGATGATGGACCCTCCAACTTCCAGGGAATTGACATCGTCCTGCAGAACCCGGTTGGGACCTTCAATGTCGCTTACCAACCCTTGACCACTCAGCAGGACACATCGTTGCACGTTCCCATTCCCAGCTATGTCCGGGTGGGCGACATCGACGGCGACGGCAACCTTGACCTGGTGTTCACCAACTCCAACTATGGCACCGTCGGCATTCTCTACGGCCTCGGCAACGGGCAGTTCAACCCCGCGATCGAGTACCCGGTTGGCGGCAATGCCTGCAACCTGGTGCTGGCGGACGTAAACCATGGCGGCGCCATCAACGTGGTCGCGGCCGACGGCAATGCCTCCGAATTGACGGTATTGCTCAACACCGCGGGCGCTCCCAATATGATTGGTTCCTCGTCGAATCCATCCGTGGCTGGGCTCTCGGTCAACTTCACGGCTAACGTGTCGGCCATCCGTGGCGTAAGCGCGGTTCCCACCGGAACCGTGACTTTCTACGACGGCAACACCGCGCTCAGCGGGCCCGTGCCACTGAGCTCCGGCGCCGCTAGCTTCGCTGCCAGCTTGAACGGTGGCGCGCACAGTATCACCTCGCATTACAGCGGAGACCCGAACTTCTTCGCCAGCACCTCAGTGGTGCTGAAGCAAGCGGTTTCTCTGGCCAGCTCGAATTCCGGTCTGGGCTCATCTCTGAATCCGGCGTTCCCGCAACAGTCGGTCACCTTCACCGCGACGGTTACCGACAACCAGAGTGGCGATTCTCTCAAACCGACCGGGAGCGTCACCTTCTTCGATGGCAGCACCGCGTTAGGATCGGCTCCAGTAAACTCCAATGGCGTGGCTACGCTTAACAGCAGCAGCCTGGCCGTTGGCTCGCACAGCATCTCAGCGCACTATAGCGGGGACACCAACTTCTCCGTTTCATCGGCGGCGATGCAGCAAACCGTCTCTCTGGCCGGCTCTGCCGCCGGTCTGGGTTCGTCCCTGAATCCGGCCGCGCCCAAACAGACGGTCACCTTCACCGCGAAGGTAACCAATAACCAGAATGGCTATTCCAAGCAGCCCACGGGCAGCGTGACCTTCTTCGACGGCAGCAAAGCCCTGGGCTCGGTTGCTCTCGATTCCAAGGATATGGCCACGTTCACCACCAACAGCATGGTGACTGGAAGCCACAGCATCACCGCCCAATACAGCGGCGATGCCAACTTCCAGGCAGCCGGCTCGCAGGCCGTGGACCAGGTGGTCACCTCGGTTCCCGACTACAGCCTCTTGCCCAGCCCGGATTCCAACTCCGTCGTCCCGGGCAGCGCTGCTTCGTACACGGTCTCGCTCACTCCGATCAACGGGTACAACGGGGCAGTCTCCTTCGCTTGCCCCGCCGCCAGTTCATTGCCCTCGGGCGTGACTTGCACCGCGCCCGCTAACATGAATGCGCCCTATCAACCAGGGACGCTGACCCTCAAAACCACGGGCCCCAGCGCCGCTGTCATTGCGCCTCAGGACCTGAAGCCGCCGCATCGAGGAGAACCCAATCTGTGGGCCAGCCTCAGCGGCATTGGAATGATGGGTCTCGTCCTAGCAGGTGATTGGAAGAAACGTAACCGTCGCCGTCTGGCCATCGTCTTGACCATGGTGGCTCTGGCGATGGTTCTGGCCATGATCGGTTGCGGCGGCGGCCCCACGGCAGCAGGTGGTGGCGGTGGCGGCGGCACCCCCGGAACGCCGGCGGGCACCTACCACGTCACCCTGACTGCGAAGGGTACCGCAGGCAGCAACTTCGGCAACACTGGCGCACATCAGCTCGAAGTGACGCTGATTGTCCAGTAACTAACCTGTAGTAATTGCAGTAAATGGCGGCCGGTTCTCCGGCCGCCTCTTTTTTGTGTTCGCCGCTGACCAACTCTGGACCAACTCCGCAAGCCGCTCCAGCGCCTCGGGAAATCTGTTGGTTAAGGCCGCGAACCCCAGGCGCAAATGCGAGGGCGCATCGAAACAATCCCCGGGGACAAGCAGGATGCTCTGCTCCGCAGCCGCCTGGCAAAAAGCGCGGCTGTTCTCTCCACTGACTAGCCATGGGAAAGCCGTCATTCCGCCACGAGGGGGAATCCAGCCAAGCGTCTCGCGATGCTCGGACATGAAGGCGGCAAGCTGCCGAAGATTTTGTGTTGCGGTTTCCTGCGTTCTCCCCAGCACGATATTTCGGTGGCGCATGGCAGTTTCCGCCAGCATTTCTCCGGCAGTATTGTTTGAAATCGAAAAATAAGTGCGCGCATTCCAGTAACGCTCGCGGCGCTTGGAATCGTGCTCGATCATCCAACCGGTCCGCACCCCGGATAAAGAGAAAGCCTTCGAGAAATCATGGATGACGGTCGCATGCGGCAAACGGGAAGCCGATCTTGTCGCCTGTCCATGATAGATGGGGTGGAACACCTCATCGCTAACCAGTTGAATTTCACGAGAGGCCGTGAACTCGTGCAAGCTCTCCAGTTCCGCATCGCTGATCGTGGCGCCGGTGGGATTGTGGGGACTGTTGATCAGAATTAACTTGGTATTTCGATCCGACAGCTGTTTGATCTCCTCAAGATCGATACGGAAGTCGTTCTCCTTCCGGAGAGCGTAGTAGAGCGTCTCAATCCCAAGGGATTCGGGCAGGGCGGAAAAGGGCGGATACCCTGGCTGTGGCAGGACAACGTTGGCCCCAGCGTCCGCGGCCAGCCACATCAGAATCACAAGCGCCTCAGAGGCGCCGGTTACGACCTGGACCGTATCGACATTCACATCCTGCATGTCGGCGATGGCTGCGCGTAAGCCTTCGGCTCCTGCCGGGCGACTGTACACCAAGGTGTGGTTCAGGAAGCGCTGCCGCTCCGCCTCGCTCGCAAGGCTCAGGATCTCATTCAGGGTCCAGCGCGGTCCTTCGCTTGCGGCCAGGTTGAATTCGATCTCATGCTCGTAGGTGGCCAGCCACATATCCAGCAGAAAAGGTTTCAATTGCACGTCGCACCTCGAAGGGTTAGATCAGCCGCTTCGTCAGCCCGGCTCACAAAACTTTCACGCGATCGCTTGTGGGATTGAAATGTTATTATTTTGGCAATTGCGCCAACCGTCTTGCTGTGCTTCCGGAATCACTTATTCAGAGGAGAGGAAGAATCGAAGACACCACCTTGATGCTGAGACCTACAGCAGAAAGGAATGAGACGAGAACCACCCGCAAATCAACCGCGGCACAAAACAAGAATCCAAAATTACTCCAAAGGAGGACGGTATGACCCAAGCCACTGTTACACCACAAGGAAAGCTGCCAGCTGACAAGAATGCAATTCGTCCGTTTCATGTGAATGTTCCGGAAGCCGAACTCACCGAATTGCGCAGGCGCATCAACGCGACAAAGTGGCCGGAGCGGGAAACGGTTACAGATGCATCCCAAGGCGTGCAACTCGCCACCACCCAGGCTCTCGCGCGCTATTGGGCGACAGAGTATGACTGGCGCAAGATCGAAGCAAAAATGAATGCCCTGCCCCAATTCATCACCCAGATCGATGGACTGGACATTCATTTCATTCACCTCCGTTCAAAACACGAAAATGCGTTGCCGCTGATCGTTACCCACGGGTGGCCCGGCTCGATCATCGAACAGATGAAAATCATCGATCCGTTGACCAATCCCACAGCTCATGGCGGCAATGCATCGGATGCGTTCCACTTGGTGGTCCCGTCGATGCCGGGCTATGGATACTCAGGAAAACCAACCACTACCGGATGGGATGTTGCCCACATCGCGCGTGCCTGGGTCGTGCTGATGAAGCGCCTCGGGTACACGCATTTCGTGGCGCAAGGCGGCGATTGGGGCGCGGTCGTCGTCGATCAGATGGGCTTGGATGCGCCTCCGGAACTGCTCGGCATTCACACCAACATGCCTGGCATTTTCCCAAACGAAATTGACAAGGCTGCCGCGTCCGGGGCGCCGGCGCCAGCGGGTCTTTCCGCCGACGAGAAGGCCGCCTACGAGCGTTTGCAGTTTGTATATCAAAAAGGAATCGCCTACGGCTACCAGATGGGGCTGCGACCGCAGACCTTATACGGAATCGAGGATTCGCCCGTCGGCTTGGCGGCTTATTTCCTCGATCACGATGCGCGCAGCTATGAGCTGATCGCACGCGTCTTTGCGGGAAAATCCGAAGGCCTCACGCGCGACGATGTCCTCGACAACATCACCATCGCCTGGCTGACGAACACGGCACTTTCTGGAGCCCGTCTCTATTGGGAGAATTGGGGCAAACTCGGATATTTCAATGCCAAAGGCGTCAACATCCCGGTTGCCGTCAGCGTCTTCCCTGACGAGCTGTATCCAGCTCCGCGGAGTTGGACAGAGCGCGCATATCCCAAACTCATCCATTACAACAAGCTCGACAAAGGCGGGCACTTTGCTGCATTTGAACAGCCCCAACTTCTTTCAGAAGAGATTCGCGTGGGCTTCCGATCGCTGCGGTCAAACGTGTCGGGTTCAGATGTGAACTTCGCCAAAGCCAGCTAGCTGTTCGCAACAGCAGGAGGGCCTCGATGACAAGGCTCTCCTGTTTCGACTCATACACCTTCTGTGGTTCCAGGCGCGAGGCCGCTCAGCAGATGTCGGGCACCGCCGGGGAGCAGAAAAGGTGTGTGGGCCACCTGCGCTTGTCTCTACCACTGGGGAACCAGCAGAAAACCTGAATCATCGTTTCGGTTGTGATCGCCCCAGCCTGTGATTTCGCCTTTGTCGTTGATGCTGGTGGCAACCTCGAGGGTCCAGCCGGAGCCCGCCTGAATGCGCTGGTTCAAATCCACAAAGCCTGCACTTCTCTCCCACAGGAAAGCGCGCTGCTCGTCGGAATTCGGGCCAAATGATCCGACCACCACATCACAATTATTCATTGCATAAGCCTGGCTGGGAGAATCGCGGGACAAGCTCAACCGCGTGAGCTTCCCTTCCTGGTAGAGAAACACCTGGGTCAAAACCTGCACCGCCGCGTAGCCGGAGTCGTTGACCGCGACCGCGGTGCTGTATTCATCTGGCGGCCCGATCATCCGCAGGCCAGATTTGCGGTCCCAAAGGAACGCATGGTAACGGCCTTGCGGATCGTAGGTCTGCCCCACAACCTGGCCATGCTGATTGATGGCGCTGGCAAAACCGCCGCAGCAAGCACCCAAATCAACCAGCGCCTGCTTCTGCCACAGAACCGGGTAGGTTCCCGCCTTCCCGTGAACCGTTGATTCGCCCGCGATTACGCCGGTGTCATCCATTGCGAATGCCTTCGACGGCTCACCAGGCAACAATGTGACCTCGCCTTTCGCATACAGAAACGCTCGACGCCTGCCGCCGTCTCCGTCGGTTGCCAGACCCACGACGTCGCCCGCGCCATTGAGGCTCACCGCTTCAGCGCGGCGGAATCCTTTTGGCAGGCGAATTTTCTGCAGGCCGCTTCGCTCGGTCCACACCGCAGCCTGGCCTGAATCGGTTTTGCCCGCAACCTCGCCCGAGTCATTGATCCGCGCCGGTTGCAATGGCAAGGGTACGATTTTGTATTGCTTGGCTACACAGTTCGCGCTTTTGCTTTGTCCCAGCAGGAGATGAGCCTGGCCGACGGACAGCAGCGCCATCCCAGTGAGCAGCGTCCGCATTCCCCCTGGCCAATGGGTTCGGCGCTGGGAACCGCGCTCCTCAGGCGGGCGCGTGCTGTGCCCCCTAATCTGGCGACCCGGATGACGGAAGATAGTGATAGCGGTATTGTAAGGGGAACGTCAGCAGATCCACCATCAACTGTCTTGATCCGTTGGCGTTCTTCTTGGCTGGGCTGATCTTGATCTTGCCCGAGTCCATCTTGTCCGGGTTACCGCTCAACACGTGTTGCAGATGGACGGTGGCCTCTGATCCATTGAGAAACGGCAACGGAAGCGGGGAGCCCATGACGTCCGCGATGATCTCGCCCAGTGTAGTCCCGGGATGCTCGGTGAAGTCCTCGTACCGCAGCAGACGATAAGTCTTGGCGTGCCGCTTCAGCGCTTCCGACAGCACGTTAGTTGACCACCACCAGCTGATCACTTTTCGCGGCGGGTGAACCGCCAGGTAGCCCTTCTTCTTGGTCCAGCTGCCCACCACGTCGTGCGGATTGCGGACCACGTGCAACACATGCAGCTCCACCTCAGGCGACCGGCTAAGCAGCAGCGCGTGCGAAGGATTCTTGGACGAGTCCACCACAACCTCCGTGCCGGTGCAGTCGAGGACTTTGCGATAGATGTTGGTCAGCGCCTCCAGGATCGGCCGATATTCCTGGGCCAGAGTGGCCTGGGTTGAGTCGCGCAGCAACGAAGGAAAACGCCGCATCCGGACCAGCTGGCTTCCAGCCACAGCCTGTTCCGGGGACATCAGAGGAATCACGTCTTTCCAGAACTCACAGTTCGGCACCGGCTGGCCGCAGGCGCAGGGATGCTGCTTCGCTTGCAGATTAAGGTCCAGCAGATAGCGGGCGGCTTCCCCCACGCTGACGAAGCCCTGAACTTCGCCGAGCAGCCGCGCCAGAATGGTGGTGCCGCTGCGGCCCGCGCCAGCGATGTATAGGATCTTGATTTCTTCCTCCGGAGCCGCGCATCTGCGGCAAAACTCACTGCCTCAATATACTCTGAGGCTAACAAAACTCGGGTCCCCTTCTTGCCGGGGACCCGAGCCCTGCATTGCCATTCTATTCTTTCTGCGGGTCAGTGTGCCGCAGCGCTTTACTCCGGTTACTCGACCTTGCGTACTCGATACTGCAGGTCGTCCACGTAGAACAGAGTGTTCATGGGCCCAATCCCGACTGAGATGCCTCCGCCCACGTTCACGAACGGTCCCCTGCGGCCATCTCCGTTGAAGCCGAACAGGCCGCTCCCAATGTAGGTGTAGATGGTTCCGGTGGAGTCCACCACCCGGATACGGTTGTTGCCGTAGTCGGCAATGAACACGTGTCCATACGGATCCGAAGTCACACCCGATGGTTGACACAACTGCGCCGAGGTGGCTGGACCGCCGTCGCCGCCGTAGGTGCAGGCTGCCTGCCCCTGGCCAGCAAACGTGCTGATGATACCCTGGGTGTTTATCACCCGGACGCGGTTGTTGCCGGCATCACCGATATAAGTGTTGCCGGCGGCATCCATCGCGATGCCATACGGCTGATTCAGTTGCGCATTGGTCGCCTGACCGCCGTCGCCGCCGTATCCGCATGAGCCAAGCGTGCCGGCGATGACCGTACTGACTCCCTGCGGAGTGATCTCGCGCACCACACAGGCACCCGAGTCCACCGAGTACACGTTGCCTTGAGCATCGGTCATCAAGGATACGAGGTTGACGAACGAGGGGTCCGCGTCAAAGGTCGAGATAACCTGCTTGGAGTTGACCACTCGAATCACGTTGTTGATGTTGTCCGCAACGTACACATTACCGCTTGTGTCCGCTGCCACGCCCATGGGCGCTGCGATGGTCGCGACGCTCGCTGAGCCGCCGTCTCCGGTGTACCCGAAGACACCGCTGGTGTCGACCACGGTCGAGATAATCCCGTTGGTTTGCACGTAGCGGACGTGGTCGCCATTCGCCTCCACTACGTAGTAGCCGCCCTTTGAATTAAACGACATGTTCTCCGGTCCCACCAGGCAGGCGTCGATCCCTTTGTTACCGTCGCCCGAATATCCGCCGATAAATGTCGGCACGGAGCCCGGAGTCACCCTCCGGACGCGGGATTGTCCGGCATCGATCAACAGCAAATCGCCGCTGGCATCCATCATCATGCCGGTCGGAGTCTCGAACTTCGACTGCAGGGGCGTATTGTTCCCGCCGTCGTAGCCGTAGCCGGAACCGGCGAAGGCCTGAATGATGCCCGACGACAAGTCCACGGTGCGGATCTTGGCGTGTCCG
>Ga0206847_10230_pt1 | contig 11869 bp, 10 predicted proteins | sample Alteio_BWOrgCont_17_FD_152880 | JGI IMG/M metagenome (GOLD analysis project Ga0206847, IMG submission 152880) | Enriched cells from forest soil in Barre Woods Harvard Forest LTER site, Petersham, Massachusetts, United States -... | ecosystem: Environmental > Terrestrial > Soil > Temperate forest >... | reverse complement strand
GCGGAGGCCGAGGCGGCGGTGGCGCCAGCGGAAGCTGGTAGAACTGGTACGGGAAAGAACGCCTTGAATAGAGCAGGGCGGCAGGTTCAAACACAAGAGGCACCATGATCGCGGAAAAGCTAATCAACGAATTCATCAGCCGGTTACGAGCGGCGTCGGGAGAGAACCTCGTGAGCGTAATTCTTTACGGTTCCGCTGCCGATGGGGAATTCCATCCTGACTTCTCCAATGTCAATCTGCTTTGCATCGTGCGCGAGACGTCGTTCGCCACCCTTACAGCGATCGCGCCCGTCGTAGAATGGTGGACTCGCCAGAAGCATCATGAGCCGCTGGTGCTCACTCACGAGGAACTGGAGCGTTCCACCGATGTTTTTTCCATCGAGCTTCTCGACATGCAGCAACGCCATCGCCTGCTATTCGGCGAGGACGTTCTCAGCTCGCTCCAGATTCCCATGCATCTGCATCGGGCCCAGCTGGAATATGAGTTGCGCGAAAAACTGATCCTCTTGCGCGGGCGGCTGCTGGTCGCGGCGGGCAATAAGAAACGCTTGTGGGAGTTGATGCTGGGTTCGCTATCCACGTTTGCAACCTTGTTCAGGCATGCTCTGATTGCGCTGGGCGACATCCCTCCCAAGGCAAAGCGCGACGCGGTCCAGGCGCTGGCGGGACGCATCCGGTTCGATCCTTCAGCTTTCTTGCAATTGCTCGACATTCGCGAGCGCAAAGCAGCGACCAGCCAGTTCGACGTTGCCGACGTATTCAATCGTTACCTGACTGCGGTCCAGCAGGTAACCGCCGCGGTGGACAAAATGCTGGACACTCCGCCGCCACGCACCCCGTGACTTTGATAGTGTTCTTTACAGGAGAAAACGATGAAAACCGGTTTGATCGTGATTGTTGTTCTCGCGCTGATCGCTCTGCTGGCGTTTGGACAGTACGTTGGCGTCCGCAACGATCTTGTGACCAAGAATGAAGCCGTCAAGTCCTCGTGGTCGCAGGTCGATATCGTGTTGCAACGACGCGCCGACCTGATTCCCAACCTGGTTGAAACCGTTAAAGGTATCGCCGGGCAGGAACAGAAGGTGTTTGGCGACATCGCGGCAGCCCGTTCCCGGCTGCTTTCGGCGGGCACGCCGTCGGACAAAATCGCCGCCAACCAGCAACTGGACGGCGCCATCGGCCGCCTGCTCGTGGTGGTGGAGAACTATCCGCAATTGAAGTCGAATGAAAACTTCCTGCGCTTGCAGGATGAGTTGGCGGGAACCGAAAACCGCATCGCGGTCGAGCGCAAGCGCTACAACGACACTTTGCAGGACTACAACACCTACGTGCAGAAATTTCCCAACAACATCTACGCTGGCTGGGCTGGCTTCAAACCGAACGAGGCCTACTTTGCTGCCTCCGAGGAATCACGCCAGGTCCCAAAAGTGAATTTCTCGACTCCCGCGGCTGCGCCACAGGCAACACCGCAACCGGCACCCGCGAAGTAGCCGCGCCGGCCAGGCATGATATAGGTATTAATACAACGCCGGGAAGAATGACAGCCAGGCACCGCCGCCGCTGGCGTTGGCGTATAGAAGATCGAAGGAATGCGCGCGCGTCGCTCCGCGAAACGCGACCGATTCCAGCGTTGGCGAGGTAACCTCAGGATCGAAGCCCGGGATCAGGTTCCCGTCGACCTGCAGAGCTACGCCATCGTCGTGAAGGATGTAGATCGGCTGGCCATTCGTTAGACTTGCCGCGCCAGTGAACTCAATGAGGATTCCCCATGTGCTGCCCGACATCGCTGTTTCCGGCCGCGCTGCGGCTCCTCCCAGGTTGGAGTTCGCAATACCCGAGAACTTCAGCTCAAATCCCTTCGTCCCACATTCCGTGAGGAATGTAGCTATGGTGTAACAGTTATTCGGATAGCTCGCGATGTAGGCGATTCCCTTGGTTATGAAGGTTGCATCGGGAGTCGCGGCGGGCGGCGGGAAGGCCACCCTTGAGGCTTGGGCTATGCTCACCACCCAAACCTTTCCTTGGATTTCTGAGAAAGCTGGGGATGCGGCCGCACCGGGACGCAGGGAGAGAGCGGTCGCCGAGCCACCCGCATTAACTGCTGCCTGTGACGACTCAGCTGCGGACACGGAGTTGGCCGGACCGTGCGGAGAGTTGGCCGCGAGTTGCTGCGCCCCCCGCCAGTTCGGCTTGGTTAGAAGAAGAGACAACGCGATGACAAGAACCGCGGCAGCCAAGACAGAAGTCAGGATTCGTGGGACCGTCGACCGTCGCGTGGGAAGCGCAGGTGTTGCCGGAGGGGACGTGGACCGGGCTTCGTGGGAAGAATCCTTGTCAGCATCCACCTCATCTGCAATCCTGTCCGGAACTGCGTTTGGGCTCTGACCGTTGCCCGATTCGGCTAACGGAATCGGGCCTTCTTCGCTGCTCTCTACGGACGCGATAAAGCGATAGCCCACTCCGGGTAAGGTCTCGACGTATCGAGGCTCGTGCCCAGATTCAGATAACGCTTGCCGGAGTTTCCTGATGGATACATTGAGCCCATGCTCGAAATCGACAAACGTTTCAGCTGGCCACAGCTTGGACTGCATCTCCTCGCGGGTCACGACCTTTCGCGGGTTATTCAGGAGCATCTGCAGAATATGGAAGGGCTGTCCTCGCAAGCGAACCTTTGTTCCGCCTTTGTACAGTTCGCGGGCGTCCGTCCGGACTTCAAACGGCCCAAAGCGAAAGATACTCACCGAGCATCCACCTCACCCCAAGTAAGTCGCAGGCCTGAAATTCTACCATTCACCGGAAAACCACGCTTTTTCCCCATGTGCGAACGGATGATTTGCGAATCTGCTCAATAATCTAGAGGCTTACCTAAGAATGACCAGGATTTGACGCGTCGTCCATTGTCAGCGAAGCCCCCTTGGCGGACACTCCCGCCCGAGGCGCTTCCGCGATTCGCCAGTGGCAAACCGCAAGGGGGCAAATCCAGAACTTGACCGAAGAGGTCAAGCGACTCCAACAACTCGGGCAGTCCGTGCGGGTGCTCTCCACTAAGCGGTCAAAGATCGAGGCCGAGGGGGATACTAGCCCGCAAGTCTGCTCTGCGAAGGCCGGGATCGAGGGGGATCGATTCACTACTTATTTCCCGCCTTTCAAGATAAAGCCGCAATGGCGGACAGAAAAACTCAAGTCAGGAGAGTCGTATGAAAAACGAAGGTGTCAGGCCCCAAGAAGACCTGTCTGCTTGCAAAGACAACGCGGCTTTCGCCCAAGCCCCACAACCCAAAACCGAATCCACCCAACGCGGGGAAGGAGCACCCATGAGAGGCAGCAATTTGCCCGCTCGTGTAAGGGTAGTTTTGGGATGTTTGTTTGTAGCCCTGTTCGCGACGGGGATCGCGGCTAGCCAGGAGACGGTACTGCTCAGCTTTAATGGCATGGACGGCGGAGAGCCCTCTGGCAGTCTGACTTACGATGCGTTCGGCAACCTCTATGGCACGACGTACAACGGCGGAGCGTATGGTCTCGGCGCGGTTTTCGAGTTGGGACCAGCAGCGGGCGGCGGTTTGGCCGAAACGCTGCTGTATAGCTTCGCTGGCTATGACGGCGCTAATCCTCTAGCCCGCTTGATCATCGATGCGGCCGGAAATCTCTACGGCACAACGTCCAACGGCGGGACGAATAGCCTCGGCGTGGTTTTCGAATTGACCCCCTTTCCGGGCGGTGGGGGTTGGTACGAGTCGGCCATCTACAGCTTCGCCGGCCCGGACGGCGCCCACCCGCAGGCTGGCTTGATTCTCGACCCCATCGGTAATCTCTATGGTACCGCCAGCCAAGGTGGCGCGACAACTTGCTCATTTGGGTGCGGTACGGTATTCACGTTGACACCCACAGGGGGCGGGACTTGGAACGAGAAGGTGCTCCATCGGTTTGGCGGCAAAGACGGTTCCGCTCCACTCGCGGATCTTATCTTCGATGCCGCCGGGAACCTCTATGGCACGACGCATCGGGGCGGAGCTCACAATCTCGGAACGGTCTTCGAGTTGACCGGGCGCGTTGAGCGGGTGCTCCACAGCTTTAACAACAACGGCACGGATGGTATCGTCCCGACCAGCGGCCTGATCTTCGATACGGCTGGTAACCTCTATGGCACAACCTACGAGGGCGGACACAATTCAGTAGGCACGGTGTTCGAGTTGAAAGCACATCTCTGGACGGAAACGGTGCTCTACAACTTCGGCAGTTCCCGCAAGGATGGTACGAATCCCTCCGGCGACCTTATCTTCGACGGCTTCGGCAATCTCTATGGCGTTACCTTGGGTGGGGGTATGCGCTTCGGTACTATCTTCCAGTTGGCGCCCACGGGCGCGGAAACCGTGCTCTATGCATTCACGAACAACGCCGGGGACGGCGCCGGTCCGGCAACTGGCCTAGTCCTCGATCCGTCCGGCAATCTCTATGGCGCGACCAGCATGGGTGGTTCTGGTTTTGGCACGATTTTCCAATGGACGCCCGCGGCAGGCCTCGGCTGGAAGGAGAACCTGCTGGTTAGCTTCGGCGGCAACATTAGTAGCAATCCCTCCACCTTGATTCGCGACGCGGCCGGAAACTTCTATGGCACTACTAGCACCGGCGGCGCGAGCGGAGAGGGGACAGTATTCGAGTTGTACTACGCAGGTAATGGGGGCTGGAAGGAGCGCGTGATCCATAGCTTTGACTATTTCGGCCAGGTGGATGGTTTCAACCCCGCAGCGGGCCTTCTCTTCGACGCTGCCGGGAACCTTTATGGAACAACGCTTTACGGCGGTAACGGGCTCTGCACCTCTGGTGGGTACAAAATCGGATGCGGCACCGTCTTCGAGTTGACTCGTGTCACCGGAGGCTGGAAGGAGAACGTGCTCTATAACTTCCACAACGACGGTACGGATGGTGTAAATGCGGACAGCAGCCTGCTTTTCGATACCAGTGGCAACCTCTATGGCACAACGTTCTACGGCGGCGGCGGGAACTGCCTTGACTCTAAGGGTAATGAGGTTGGCTGCGGTGTCGTATTCGAGCTGACTCCCATCGGCGGCGGGGAGTGGAGCGAGACCCTGCCCCATACCTTTGCCAACAACGGCACGGATGGTGTCTGGCCCGGCTCCGGGCTGAGCATTGACCCTGGTGGCAATCTCTATGGAATGACACGCGGGGGCGGCGTTTATGGCGGGGGAACGGTATTCGAGCTGGCAAACGACGGGTCTTGGACGGAGACTCTGGCCCATAGTTTCGGCAATGGCACAGATGGTTCGAAGCCCTTAGGAGGGCTTGCCTTCGATAACGCGGGTAATCTGTACGGTACGACCGAAACCGGCGGCGCCAACTCCTGGGGTACAGCGTTCGAGTTAACGCCCAGCGGCGGGAGTTGGACGGAGACAGTGCTCCATAGCTTCAATGTGGACGGCACGGATGGCATCCTCCCGTATGACACCCTGATTCGCGATCCCGCGGGCAATCTGTATGGCACCACTGCGGGCGGCGGCATGACGGGATGTCCCTACTTTGGTTGCGGTGTCGTCTTCGAGCTTACGCCCGTGGCAGGGGGGAACTGGACGGAGACTGTGATTCATAGTTTCAGTCCCAACAGCAATGACGGCGACAATCCTGTTACCGGCCTGATCTTCGACGGTGCCGGTAATCTCTACGGCACGACTTCCGGCGGTGGCACGTGCGGCGGATCGGGCTGCGGTACAGTATTCGAGATCAGGTATTAGGGTCAACTAGACATCGCTGGTTTAGCCAGCGCATAGGAGAGCAAACGCCATGAACTTCAAAATCACCGTCCTTGCGACACTGGCCTTGTGCCTGTCGCTAACCGCCAACGCGCACGCTACGAACCCGCTCAATAACCCCAACGGGATCGCTTTCGATACGCAGGGCCACCTGTGGGTCGCCAACTATGTCGGGAATACCGTGGTCGCGCTGGACCCCGCTAACGGAGCCCTTCTCCATACCATCAGCCAGGGTCTCAGTGGCCCGACGCGGCTTTTCTTCGCTTCGCCGGAGATTCTCTACGTCGCCAACACCAAGGGAAACACCATCACGGCATACAACATCAAAACGCTCAAGCTGGTGAATACCATCTCGAACAGCAACATCAACGGGCCCTTGGGAATCGCGCTTGATGCCTACGGCGATGTCTACATTGCCAACAACCAGGAGAATAACGTTATCGTTCTCAACATCGACGGCGGCCTGATCGAAACCATAACTCAGGACAACAGCGGGTTTATCTACACCGCGCCCGGAGTGGTGGTCATACATGGGCAGAATATTTATATCGGGATTGGACCGAACGCGGGGCCGAATGGGGTCATCAGCTACAACGTAGGCGAGTTCTTGACCAACAATCCGAAGGAGGTCGAGGTATACAACGACAACGTCAACACCGGTCCCACGGCAATCACGTTTGACAGTAAGAACCACGTTTATATTGCGGAATACACCAGCGCGACGGCGGTAGAGTACAGCCCTCGTGGCAAGCGCTTAATGGTGATCAACCAGCACTTAGATGGGCCTGAAGGCATCGCCCTGAACGGCGGCAAGATTTATATTTCGAATTCCAACCCTAATAACATCGCGGTCTTTAACGCGCAAGGCACCTGGCTCTACAACCTCGATTAGGAATTGGCTTGTCCACCTGACAAAAAAGCGGGGACGGGGGAGGATTCCCGTCCCCGCGCGAGCGCTTACTGTGCCCTCACCACTATGGAGATGGACTCCTCAAGCGCTTCAATCGCGGCATCGGCCTCTTCTTTGGTCACGACCAGTGGCGGCACGATGCGAATCGTACTCGGTCCCGCCCCGAGGAAGAGGATTCCGCGTTCGAAAGCCAGTTGAACAATGCGGTCGCGTTCGGCAGCCGCGTGTTCCTTGGTCTTTTTGTCTTTGACGATCTCAACCCCGATCATCAAGCCGCGTCCGCGAACATCGCCGACAATCGGATACTTGTTCGGCCAAATGGCCATCCGCTTCAGCATGTGGTTGCCCACCTCGGTGGAGTTTTCGAGCAATTTCTCGCGCTCGATTACGTCGAGTGTGGCCAGCGCGGCGGCAATGCACACCGGATTCCCGCCAAACGTAGAGGCATGCGAACCCGGCACCCAGTCCATGATCTCCGCCTTGCTCATGGTGATGCCCAGCGGCATGCCGGAAGCGATTCCCTTGGCAAGGCAAACGATGTCCGGATGAACCCCGGTGTGCTCGACCGCCCACCACTTGCCGGTGCGGCCCACGCCGCTCTGAATCTCGTCCACCACCAGCAGAATGCCGTGACGGTCGCAAATCCGGCGCAGCTCCTGCATGAAGATGGTGGGAGCAATGACGTATCCGCCTTCGCCCTGGATGGGTTCAACGAAAATCGCCGCCACTTCCTCGGGAGCCAGCGTGGTCTTGAAGACCTTGTCTTCAATGAAGCGGGCGCAGCTCAGAGCGAAAGCCTCGGCGCTCTGCGTGCTCCCGTCCATTCCCCGATAAACGTCGGGATATCGGACGTGGGTCACTCCCGGCACCATTGGCCCGAAACGCCGCTTCTGCTGCGGCTTTGACGCGGTAAGCGAAAGCGCGCCCATGGTGCGCCCATGAAACGCTCCGTAAAACGCAATCACGTTCTGACGCTTAGTGTGGTAGCGGGCCAACTTCAGCGCGCACTCAATCGCCTCTGTTCCGGAGTTGCCGTAGTAAACCTTGTGCGGGCCGGGCATGGGAGCAATTTTTGACAACCGCTCCGCCAGCGTGACCATGCTTTCGTAATAGAAATCTGTGCCCGACATGTGGATGAGCGTTTCCGCCTGCTTCTTAATGGCGGACACCACCGCGGGATGGCAGTGCCCGGTTGAGGTCACGCCGATGCCAGCGGAGAAATCGAGAAACTCGTTGCCATCCACGTCGGTCACCACTACGCCGCGTCCCTTCGCCGCAACCAACGGGTAGGAACGCGTATACGACGGAGAAATGTATTGCTTGTCGCCATCAAGAATGCGCTTGGCGTTGGGCCCGGGCAGAGCCGTCTTGATGCGGGGTCCGATTAAGGTTGCAGTAGCAGTAGCTGTCGACATGGGATCCTCCAAATTCGGTCGTTGATGGTTGGCCGATGGTTCTCAGGTTTCCGAGCCCGGACAAGCCGTGGCAAAGATTGCAACCGAGGACCGCAAAAGCTGTGGGGGGATCGTAACTAGTCGCTGCCGAAGAGGTTAGGACGCGAGCGGGAAGGCAGCACAGCCCGGTAACGGCGCGGGCACACCAGCATCTGGAGCCAGCAGGCGGGCAAGTGCGAATTGGGCTTCTGTTGACGCATCGCGAAACATTCCATCTTTAGTATAGCGCGACCTGAGCCGCCGCGTAACCCCCTATTTTCGACTTTGCGGGTAGTCGTTGGTCGATGGCCTTTGGGTGCTGGGCATCCCGTCGACGGGTCATACTGAATCTCCGGCCCGCCCGTCCGCGTCTGATAGCTTAGGCATCACCGCATGACTGACGCCCTTCGCCCAAGCCGCTTCGCCGTAGTCCTGGCTTTCGGGCTGGTCTATTTCTTCTGGGGATCGACCTACCTCGCCATCGACATCGCAGTCGAGCACATTCCGCCGGCGCTGATGTGTGGTGCGCGGTTTTTCACCGCGGGCGTTTTCATGCTGGCGTTCTGCGCGCTGCGTGGCCGGCGCGTTCTCTACAACGGGCGCCAACTCGCTGAGATGGCGACCATCGGACTGCTTCTGCTCATGGGAGGCAACCTGACGCTGTCCTACGCGGAGCAACACATCGCGTCGGGTCTGTCAGCCCTGATCGTTGCCGTGACGCCGCTGTGGTTTCTGGTGCTCGATTCGCTGTTGCTCGGTGACCATCACGTTTCGTCCCGCGGCAAGGCTGGCCTGGCTTTGGGGATCGCCGGACTGATCGTTTTGTTATGGCCGGACCTGACTGCCTCCTCTTCGCTCGGCCGCGAGCAGCTTTGGGCTTCCATCAGCCTGCTCGGTGGTTCGTTCAGCTGGGCGCTGGGGTCGGTGCTCTCGAAGAAATGGAAGTCCGCCGAAGTCGACGCCTTCTCCGCCACCGCTTGGGAAATGGTCGCCGCAGGCGTGGCAAACCTGCTCTTCGCGTTTTTCGCCGGAGATCTCTCCCGGGTCGTCTGGACCCCGCGCGGGATTGGCGCGACCGTGTACCTGGTGGTCTGCGGGTCATGGATCGGCTACACCGCCTACATCTGGCTGCTCGGGCACGTGCCCACCTCCAAAGTCGCGACCTATGCCTACATCAACCCGGTAGTCGCCGTGTTTCTGGGCTGGCTGATTCTGCGCGAGCCGATCAACGGATACATCCTGGGCGGCAGCGCAATCGTGATCGCATCGGTTATTCTGGTCACCAGCGCTCAGGTCACCAGGCGGGCGCCGCTCGAAATCCCCGCCGTGGAAGCCGCCGGAGATTAGCAACCCCTGGAAAACCATATCGAATCTTTTATCCCGGGACGGAATTTGTTATCCGGAACTAAGATTGGTCATCCCGAGCAGCGCGAGGGATCTGCAGTTTGATTCAGGAAGGAGAGCGATTGGCCAATTGCGTAAGTTGCGGACGTGAACTACCGTCGTTCTCCACCGGAGAACTCAAAAACCTCTGCCCCGATTGCCAGCACAGCATCACCACCTCTACCGGCGGTCCTGCCCTGCCCGCGCCATCGCAACGGGTTCAGGTAGTCCGCCGCCGCCCCCCAGTCACCACGACTCTGATCGCGCTCAACGTGCTGGTATACGTGGCGATGGTCCTCCGCGGCGTGTCTCCACTTACACCGACCGGTGCGCAACTGCTGCCATGGGGCGCGAACTGGGGACCGCTATCTCTGGGCCACCAGCCCTGGCGAATCCTGGCTTCCAACTACGTTCATGTAGGAGTGCTGCACATCGCGCTGAACATGTGGTGCCTCTGGAATATGGGATGGCTGGCGGAACTTATTTTCGACGCTTGGACTTATGCGCTGCTCTACACCGTTTGCGGCATCGCCGGTGGACTGGCCAGCCTGGCCTGGCATCCGTCATCCGTCGGCGCGGGCGCCTCCGGCGCGATTTTCGGCATAGCCGGAGCACTAATAGCCGCACTCTACCTCGGGCATTTGCCGATCCCCAAAGAAGCGCTTCGGGGAACACTCAAAAGTCTGGTCATGTTCGCCATCTACAATCTGGCATTCGGAGCTGTCGCCGGGATCATCGACAATTCGGCGCACATCGGCGGCCTGGTTGCCGGGCTCGCGCTCGGCGCGGTGTTATCCAAACACTTGCGTACGCCGCCCGAAGATCGTGCCGCATGGCGGCGCGGAGTCTTTGCGGTCGCCGCTGTGGCCTTGGTCGCTGGATTGTTGTTGGTTCAGCGTTTGAATGGCTATGTCGTCCCACTGGAGCAGGGAAATGAAGCCTATCAACAGGGCAAACTGGACGATGCAGCGCGTTCGCTCATGCAAGCCGCGGCCAGGAAACCCAATGATCGTCAGACACTTTATTTGTTGTCAAGCACCTACATGCGGCAGCAGCAATTCTCGCGAGCGATCCCGATTCTGCAACACGAAGTCCAGCTTGATCCCAGCAACGAAGACGTTCAACTCGATCTGGGGGTGGCGCATTTTCAGCTTGGCGAATTCGACGAGGCGATTCCCTATTTGCAGAAAGCCGTCCAATTGAATCCCAAGGATGACGACGCCCAAAAGTCTCTTCAGGAAGCGCTCTTTCAGAAGAAGATGAAAGCGAACAGCAGTAAGTAGGCGGAAAACGCCATTATCACGGCTGCAGCGGGATCAAGACGAGAAAACCTGGCAACTCGGAACTGATAACCGAGAACTAACGGCTCATCCCCCAATATGCACCATGGTCCGCGATGCCGGCACAAAATCCGGCTCCCCGATGTGGTGCCTAGCTTCTTTCTTCTCCACCACGCCGCGGATGAACTCCGCCAATTCTTCATCGTCGGCCCCGCGCCGCATCAGCTCGTGCAGATCGTGGTCCCAGACGGAAAACAGGCAAGTGCGAATCTTGCCGTCGGAGGTGATGCGGATGCGGCTGCAGTGTCCGCAGAACGGATGCGAAACCGGCGCGATGATCCCGATTTCCCCCACGCCGTCATCAAACCGGTAGCGGCGTGCCGTTTCGCTGTGCTGATGCGGAATCTCGATCAGCGGACGGTACTCCGACATGCGGCGAACGATCTCATCAAGCGTAACCACGATTTCCGGCGACCAGGTGCGCCCCTCCTCGAGCGGCATGAACTCGATGAAGCGCACCACCACGTTTTCTTCGCGGGCGAACATTCCGAAGGGAATGATCTGATCTTCGTTGAAGCCGCGCATCAGAACGCAATTCACCTTCACCGGGCCAAGGCCTATTTCGCGGGCCGCGCGAATGCCGGCGAGCACGTTGTCGTAGCCCGTGGGCACGCGGGTGATCCGCGCGAAACGGTCAGGATCGACCGCGTCCATGCTGACCGTCACCCGGTCGAGCCCGGCGTCTTTCAAAGGTCGCGCCAGCCCGGCCAGCAGGTGCCCGTTGGTGGTAAGCGCGATTTCCAGCGCCGCGCTATCCGTGGTGCGGAGCCGCGAAAGTTCGCGCACAAATTCCGCCAGGCCTCCGCGTAACAATGGTTCTCCGCCGGTGAGGCGCACCTTGCGGACTCCCAAGCCCACCAGAATCCGCGCCATGCGCAGGTAGTCTGCGAAAGGCAGGTCGCCGTAGAGCGCGCCCTCGTTGCCGGTGCGGCAATAGACACACTTGTAATTACACCGGTCGGTCACGGAAATCCGCAGATCGGTAATGGCGCGGCCGAATTTGTCGGTGAGGAACACAGCTTTTGGCAATTGGCACTA
>Ga0206847_10363_pt1 | contig 11922 bp, 13 predicted proteins | sample Alteio_BWOrgCont_17_FD_152880 | JGI IMG/M metagenome (GOLD analysis project Ga0206847, IMG submission 152880) | Enriched cells from forest soil in Barre Woods Harvard Forest LTER site, Petersham, Massachusetts, United States -... | ecosystem: Environmental > Terrestrial > Soil > Temperate forest >... | reverse complement strand
GGCCGGGCGTGGGAAGATTCGGCCGTCGGAAGAATTTTCAGCTTGCTCGACCATGCTGCCGCCCTGCCGGCTAAAGCCGGAACTCCATACCCCGAGGCACCGACGGTGCGCTAACCCTATATGACGGTAAGCCATTTATGAGCACCTTTGGATTACCCGATGAGACCCGTGTCAGCCAGGTTCGCTTGCGAACGGCGGATGTTCGGGGCGCGCTGGCTTTCTATCAAGGTGTTCTTGGTTTTGCGGTGATCAAACAAAGCGGCGCGGATACGGTGATCGCGGCGGCACCAAACGGTCCGCCGCTGGTGGTGCTCACGGAGGACCGGAGCGCCACGCCGCGACCGCGTCGGGCGACGGGGCTTTATCATTTCGCAATTCGTTATCCCACCCGGCGCGATTTGGCTTGGGCGCTGCAACGGCTGGCGCGAAATGAGTATCCGATCGAAGGCGCTTCCGACCACATCGTGAGCGAGGCCATTTATCTGAGCGATCCGGATGGGAACGGGGTGGAATTTTATGCCGACCGGCCGCGTTCGCGGTGGGTGTGGAGGAACGGCCAGGTGACGATGAGCACCGAGGCGCTGGATGTGGGTGATCTTCTTGGCACGATCAAGGGACAAAAAGAACCAGCCACGCCAGCGCCGAATACGGATATTGGTCATATTCATCTGCATGTCGCGGACCTGGCGGTGGCGGAACGTTTCTACCGCGAGTTTGTTGGGTTGGCGGTGACCCAGCGGACTTATCCGGGCGCGTTGTTTTTATCGGCCGGCGGTTATCACCATCATGTCGCGGTTAATACCTGGGCGGGTCAAACACCGGCACCGCCAAACGGCGTGGGGTTGGTTTCGTACCGACTGGAGGTTCCGATGGCGGAAATTCTTTACTGCCTCGGGCACCGCGCGCCGCTGGTTGGCTACGAGGCGAAAATGGAGAAATCTGAAAACGGCGGCGACCTGCTGCAAATCCGTGATCCCAATGGCAACTGGCTGGAAATCCAAGCCGCCACTCCCGCATCGTGATAAAATTAAACCGCGGGAAGTAGTTTCCGCAACATGCGCGGAAATGCCGGGAGAGCTCCGGCTGCTTTAATGATCTGGGTGGCTATTTTGGGGTCCATAGGCAGATGGGGCACCGCGAATTGAAGCTGTATCTGCCGCTGCAAATGAGTTTCCGACGTAATAAACGCGTCTCCGAAATTCATATCACTGTCCTTGTAAATCCAAGGATGTTGTCCCGGCTTAAGGACAAACGAGAATTTCCCGTGGGCGGATTCGGTAAGATTCACTACCACGCACTTCCCGCCGTGCGCCGCGGGATCGGAAATAAGAATCCAAAGGTGATCCTTTACCGTCCCGGGTGGACACCAGACAAGTGTGTCGCCAATTTTCAATTCCTTACGCGCCGTTTACCTGCAACGCGGCTTTCGCGCTGTTGACCGCCCGTATCTCCGAAACAACCCGCTCAACTTCGCCATCGTCCTCGACAACCTCGGCAAGAATCGCCTCAAGACTCAGTGGAACAGCGCCCCGCCCCAAATCTTCCGGTTCCCGCCATTCCGGCCAGCGCTCATGAAGAATATTCGCGACCAGCCCGCGGGATTTGATCAGGTCCTCGATTTCCACAGCCGATTTTTCCAAGATTTCGATCTCGCGATCGGAAAGAAAATCAAAATCCGGATCAGCTATAAGGCGAATGTCCGCCCCCTGCCGCGGTGAAAAATACCGCGACCACTTTTCCATGTCTGAATTGGTGCCGAGCACCTCTCCCTTGATTAGATTGTAGGTTCGGCTGGGGACCGGGCCCTTTTTCATTGAAACGAAGGAATCGCCGGAAATCGTCCGGTGCCAACGAGCCAATGCCTCCCGCTCCGCCGCATACATCATTTTTAGCAGGACAAAAGCCGAAATCCTGCCTCCACTTCTTTTGGTCAGATAGGCCGCGGCGGCAACCGCCTTATCGATGTCGAACACGAAATCCACAGGAGCAGCCTAACAGCTTTAACGTTGACAATCAAGGCTCCAATCGTCGCCGCAATTAAGCTTGGCAATGGTCGCAACGGCGATTACGGTCAAGGGGTCGATCCTTAATGGAGCCGTAACCAAGTTCAATGCCGCAACCATTGCTCACGCCGGAACTTTTGCGCCAGTTGGAGCAATTCCAATTACTGGCGTCGCGTCGCGCCAAGAGCACCGCGCGAGGCGAACGGCGCAGCCAGGCGCGCGGGCAGTCTGTGGAGTTCGCCGATCACCGTAATTACGTCGCCGGGGACGATTTTCGCTACATTGACTGGAATTTGTTCGGGCGGCTCGACCGGTTGTTTCTCAAGCTTTACGAGGAGGAGCGCGAATTGCCGGTACGCGTTTTTTTGGATGCCAGTGAATCCATGGCTTTCGGGGAACCGCGCAAATTTGACTTCGCCCGGCAGGTCGCGGCGGCGGTGGGTTATGTGGCCTTGTGCGGATTCGACCGCGTGAGTATTGTGCCGTTTCCCGATAATCCGGAGGAAATCGCGACGCGCGGGGCGTTGCGGACGGTGCGCGGGCGCAAGTCGGCCCTCAATTTTTTCCAGAATATCAACCGGCTCACCGCCAAGGGCGTGGCCAATTTCAATGAGTCGCTCCGGCGCGGCGCGCTGGAAGCGCGGCAGGCGGGCGTGGCGGTGGTGCTCAGTGACTTTCTCGATCCCGCGGGATATGAATCGGGGTTGACGGCGCTGGTGGGGCGCGGATTTCAAGTTAACGCGGTGCAAATATTATCGCCGGAGGAATTATCGCCGAGCACGTTTGGCGATTTGCGGCTGATCGACTCGGAAACGGGCGGGGTTCAGGAGGTGACTTACGGGAAATACCGCTCCACGGATTATCAGCGGATGGTCCAAAATTTTTGCCAGCGGTTGCGCGAGTATTGCTCGGGGCGCGGGATCAGCTTCTTCATGGCTCCGTCAAGTATGGCGCTCGACCAACTGCTCCTAAAACAACTGCGCAAATCCGAGGTATGGGGGTGAGCCGATGAATTTTCTCGCGCCCGCGGCGTTTTTGTTTGCGTTCACCATTCCGGTGGTGGTGGTGTTTTATTTGCTGAAGCGCAAACGGGTCGTGCGTTTGGTTTCGAGCACGCTCCTTTGGCAGAAGTTTTTGACGGAGACGCAGGCGAGCGCGCCGTTTCAAAAATTGCGGCGGAACTGGCTGCTTATCCTGCAAATTTTGCTGCTGCTACTGGCGGTGCTGGCGTTGTCCCGGCCGTATTTCGCAACGAAGGCACGGAATAGCGAATTGCGCGTGCTCATTCTCGACGCCTCGGCCTCGATGCAAAGCACGGACGAGACGCCCACCCGTTTTGAAAAGGCCCGCAAGGACGCGCTCGCGTGGGTGGATAGCTTGCGCGATGGCGACAAGATGGTGGTCCTCCAGGCGGCGGCGAATACGGAGGTGAAACAATCGGAGACGAGCGACAAATCCGCCTTGCGCCGCGCCATCCTGTCCTGCGCGGCGGTGGATTCCCCCACCCGGCTCGCGCCGGCGCTCAAGATGGCGGACTCGCTCATTCGCGACCGGGGCAAGGAGAGCAATCCGGAGATACATTTGTTCAGCGATGGCGCGATCCCAGACCTGGAGGAGTTCAATAACCGCGCGCTGCCCCTGGTTTTCCATCGCGTCGGCCAGGGTGGGAATAACCTGGGCATCACCGCGCTGGACGTGCGCGCCAATCCGGACAATCCGAACCAGCGGGCCATTTACGCGAGCGTAGCGAATTATTCCACCAACGTTCAGCAAACGGACTTGGAACTGAAATTGGACGGGAAACTGCTGGACACGCGGCCGCTCAAGATCGCGCCGGGCGAGGTTTCCGCGCAAGTGTTCCTCGCGGCGCAGGATCATGATGGCGTGTTCTCAGTGCAATCCACGCAGCCCGACGATTTGGCGGTGGATAACGAGGCCTCAATCGTGAGCCTGCTGCCGCATCCGGTGAAGGCGCTGCTCGTCACGCGCGGGAACCGCCTGCTCGAGCGCGCCCTGCGCGCCGCGCCCAGCGTCGAACTCACGGTCGCGGAGCAATCGACGGACAATGGCGCGGCTTTTGATTTCGTGGTGCTGGACGATACGACGCCCGCGATCTGGCCGGCGGGAAATATTCTCGCCATTCATGTTTCCAACACAAATTGGTTTGATCAGGTTTCGGAGAATGACTCGCCGGGAATTGTGGATTGGAAGTCCACGCATCCCGTGCTGCGTTATGTGGGTTTCGACAATGTGCAGATCGCGAAAAGCCTGCTGGTGAAGACGCCGTCGTGGGCGGTTTCGCTGGTTGATTCGCCACAGTCACCGCTCATTCTGGCCGGGGAACTCGGGCGGCAACGGATTTTGTGGATTGGGTTCGACACGCTGGACAGCAACTGGCCGTTGCGGGTTTCGTTTCCCATTTTCATCGCGAACGCGGTGGATTGGCTGAATCCGGCGTCGGCCCAAAACAGCCGGCTACTGGTTCATGCGGGCGATCCGTTCCGTTTTAATCTAAGCCAGTCCACCACGACCAACGCGCAAGTGGTTCTGCCGGATGGAACCACACGCGCGCTGACAGTGGATCCCAAGGCGAATGAAGTTGTTTTCGGCGACACATTCCGGCAGGGCGTTTATCACCTCAAATCGGGCACGAATGACATTGTGTTTTGCGTTGATCTGCTGGACTCGGCGGAGAGCAATATCAAGCCGCGCGAGGAATTGCAACTGGGCAAGAATAGCGTCGTGAGCGCGACGACGGTGCATCGCGCGAATATGGAATTGTGGCGCACCATTGCGATGTGCGCGCTGGGGGTGTTGATGTTTGAGTGGTGGTATTATCACAAGCGGACGGTTTGAGCGCGGGAAAGGAACTCACACCAGCAAGGGGGCGCAGACAAACACGGGATTTTTAACATGAGGAAACAGAGAGAACAGAGGGGAACGGTCATCTCTATTTGTACCCGGGCTCATCAAAAAATGGTGAGGCTACGAAAATCCGGCTTGGTCGTTCATGGTCGCGGTGGCTTTTTTTCCACGACGGTCATAGGCTGCCACGGTCGAAAGCGGAAGCGGACTTCCGCACTCCAAAACGCTGGCGCGGTCGCTGATGTCCGTTTCAAAATCCCAACGTAGTGCTTGAAGCCTCAGCAGATGAGTTTGGAACTACCCGCCCACCAGCCTTCTCCTCCCTTAGTCTGACTAGCAGGCGGCAGACTTCGACTTCCGGGCCGCCGAAACCAGGGAGCATCGGTAAAATTGCCATTATGGCAATTCCAACGTACATGACGATCAGGATGCCCACTCCGATGCCGCGAATGAAATCTGCGTCCAGCAACAAGTTGGCTCCGATTTTATGGGAAACATCGTTAATCTGATTAATCAGAAGAATGAATAGCAGAATCAGGCTGATTCCCATGAATCCTAGAATGAGCCCCTTGCGTTTCTGTCGATCGGCGGATCGAACCCGCGCACAGGCATGCGCCAGAATTTCCTCTTCCGTGTATTTCATACGGGCGGAAATTAACCAACAAACCGTTCCATTGCAAATCGCGTTAACCGGATTCAATATACCCGGACGCGTTGGAAAGGCGCGGCGAAATCCGCAGCTAAATATAGAAAATGAAGAATCCACCGACAAATCATTCTCTCCCTCGGGTTCGATGTTTTTCTTCCATTTTTCCATGACAAATGGCATTATAAATGGCATGAAGACCGAAACAATTCAAATCGACAAGGCGGGCCGGGTCGTGCTTCCCAAACCCATTCGCGACCAGTTCAATCTTTTGCCAGGTGACAAACTTCGTCTGTCAGTGGAGGGGAACGGTTTCCGGCTGGAGCCGGCGGACGCTGGTGGTGAACTGGTTCGCAAGGGCAGCGTCCTGGTTTTTACGGGCGCTTTTGCCGAACCAATTACCACCGCCAATGTAAATGAACTCATCGAACAGGAACGCGAAAGCAGAATCACCGCGGAGACCGGGAAGTCCCGCAAGAAATGAAAGACTTCCTCGATACGAATGTGGTTGTGGCGGCCTGCGTGCTTGACCACGAGCATCACGCCCGCGCGCTGCCCATCGTTCAAAAAATCCACGACGGCGAGGCGGAAGGCTTTCTCAGCGCGCACAGCATTTTGGAAACACACGCGATCCTTACGCGGCTCCCGCGCGCGCCGCGAATCTCGGCTCTGCAAGCATCCACCCTGATTGCGGACAACATTACCAAGCATTTCACAATCGTGGCTTTGACCGGCAGAGAATACGGCGAGCTTTCTTTGAAACTGGGACAAAACAACATCGTGGGCGGGAGGGTTTATGACGCACTCCATCTCGCGTGTGCCGAGAAATGCGGGGCGGACCGCATTTTTACATTCAATATCCGCGATTTCACCCAACTTGCCGGACCTCTGGCGCCAAAAATTACCGCACCTTGATTTCGGCCCGGACAGCCAAATACAAACCCGATGAATCGTAGTCTCTTTTCTGGCACGCGCGGGGCGCGACATCTTAGACATCTCGCATCTTTCTCGGTCGTCCTGGCGCTCATCACCGTGCGGGGTATGGCGGGCAATATTCCGAAAATGCTGGTCTTCACGGAAAATGCCCGGATTTTGTTTCAGGGCGATTCCATTACGGACGGCAATCGCGGGCGGAGCGCGGATCCGAATCATATTCTCGGGCACGGGTACTGTTTCATTATTGCGGCGGAATACGGGGCAAGGTTTCCGGAGCGGAAACTTACGTTTTTGAACCGGGGCGCGAGTGGGAACAAGGTGCCTGATCTCGCGGCGCGCTGGCAGGCGGATACGCTGGATTTGCGGCCGGATGTTCTGAGTATTTTAATCGGGATCAACGACAGCGGTCATGTCCCGCTGGATACCTACGAGCAGGGCTATGAGAAATTGCTGACCGATGCCGAGGCGGCTAATCCGAAGATTCATCTGGTGCTGTGCGAACCGTTCTATCTGCCCAAGAACGGCCGGATGGAAAGCGATGAACGCGGGAAGGACGTCAAACCGCGGCAGGCGATTGTGGCGAAGCTGGCGGCGAAGCATCACGCGGCGCTCGTGAGATTTCAGCATGTTTTTGACGAGGCGTGCCGGCGCGCGCCGGCTGAATGCTGGATTTGGGATGGGGTGCATCCGACGTATTCCGGGCATCAACTCATGGCGGATGAATGGGTCAAGACGGTCAGCTGGTTTTATAAATGAAACGGGCGGCGGCGCGTGAGTTACACGCTCGCGGCGTCTCCGATCGCGCCGCAACCCGGCGCAGACGGCGCGGCGCGCCATCCCTACCCAAATTAGGACATCGCCTACGCGGAGTTATATTTGACGATTGATAACGGAGGGTATTGAATTCTGTTGAGCGAATGAGTGTCCCACGCGCAACGAATTCAATATGAAACGCCGAGGGTTTTTTCTATTCGGATGGCTCGTGTTGCTGGCGCTGGCGATTCCGTTGCGGGCGGCGGAGGTCACGGTGTTCGCGGCGGCGAGTCTTACGGATTCGCTCCAGGTGATTGCCACGAATTACGAAAAGCTTTTTGCCGACCGGATCGTTTTCAATTTTGAGGCGTCCAGCACGCTGGCGCGGCAAATCGAGGAAGGCGCGCCGGCGGATATTTTTTTCTCGGCGGACGAGGCGAAGATGGATGTGTTGGAAAAAAGGGGGCTGGTGGCGCCGAACAGCCGGAAGAGCCGGCTTTCCAATTCGCTCGTGATTGTCGTGGCCAGTGATAGCACTTTAAATATCACCTCGGCCAAGGACCTTGCGAACCCGGACATCAAGCATTTGGCGCTGGCTGATCCCAAGGCGGTGCCGGCGGGGATTTATTCGAAAGCGTATTTGGAAAAGCAAAAGCTCTGGACGGCGATCGAAGGCAAAGTAATCCCCACGGAAAATGTGCGGGCGGCGCTGGCGGCGGTGGAGTCGGGGAATGTGGAGGCGGGCATGGTTTACAAGACCGACGCGGCGATTTCCAAGAAGGTCAAAGTGGCGTATGAGATTCCGATGAGCGAGGGACCGATGATCAGTTATCCGCTGGCGGTGGTGAAGGAATCGAAGAACGGCGCCGCCGCGCGAAAATTCGTGGGTTACCTCGAATCCCCGACGGCCGCAAAGGTGTTTCAAGCTTACGGATTCATCATCCTGAAATGATCCGATGGAAACCGGCGACTGGCAGCTTGTCTGGTTCACGGTTTGGGTTTCCCTGCTGAGCACGCTGTTGATTCTGCCTTTTGGGCTGGCCATAAGCTGGTTGCTGGCGCGACGGAAATGGCAGGGTAAATCCATCGTCGAGACGCTGGTTTCGATGTCGCTGTTTATGCCGCCGGTGGCGACGGGCCTTATTTTGCTGAAGTTGCTGGGACGGCGCGGGCTCATTGGCGGATTTTTGCATGACCGGTTTGATCTTGAGATTGTGTTTACGTGGCGCGGCGTGGTGGCGGCTATGTGCGTGATGTCGTTTCCGTTGCTGGTGCGGTCGGCGCGGATGGCTATTGAGGGGGTGAATCCGCGCCTGGAGCAAATCGCGCGCACGCTGGGGGCCGGAAACTGGCGGGTTTTTTGCACCATCACGCTGCCGCTGGCATCGCGCGGTATCGTGAGCGGAATGTTGCTGGCGTTCGCCAGGGCTTTGGGAGAATTCGGGGCGACGATTATGGTCGCCGGTAATATTCCCGGGCGGACTTCCACGCTTTCGCTCGCGATTTTTCAATCGGTGCAGATCGGCCATGATGATCGCGCGATTCGTTTGCTGGGCGTTTCACTGATTCTGGCTTTCGCGGCGGTTTGGACCAGCGAATGGGTGATGCGCAGAGGGAAACACTGACATGGGATTGATCCTCAGAAATATTTCCTTACGGCTGACGCCGTTCACGCTGGAGGTGAATGCCGAATTGCATGGGCGCATCACGGTTGTTTTTGGGCCGTCGGGCGCGGGCAAGACGTCGTTGCTGGAATTGGTGGCGGGACTGCGGCGCGCGCAATCCGCGTTCGTTCAACTTGATGGGCAGGTGCTGACCGATACTTCACACCACGTTTCGGTGGCGACGCGCAAACGCGGCATTGGCTATGTCCCGCAGGATTTGGCGCTGTTTCCGCATCTTTCCGTGCGGAAAAATATTCTTTATGGTGCGAAGGCCGATGGTGAAACGGGTGGACGGCTGTCACTTGGGCGCGTCGTCGAAATTCTGGAGATTCAATCGCTTGTGGAGCGAAGGGTTACGGAACTTTCCGGTGGTGAGAAACAGCGGGTGGCGCTGGCGCGGGCGTTGCTGGCGTCGCCACGTTTGCTGCTGCTGGATGAACCGCTGGCCAGCCTTGATCGGCAATTAAAGGCGCGCATCATTCCGTATCTCGCCCGCATTCGGGATGAGTTTCACATACCAATGCTTTATGTCACCCACGACCGGCATGAGTTGCTCGCGCTCGCGGATGAGATGCTGGTTTTGGTCGAGGGCAAGGTGACGCAAATGGGGCCGGTGCGGGAAGTCCTCAGTCGTCCGGCCAACCTGGCGGTTGCGGGTTTGCTGGCGGTCGAGACTATTCAGCCGGCGCGCATCGTGAAGCGCGCGGAGGGTCTGGTGACGGTGGCGGTGGGTTCGGTAGTGTCCCAAGCTGGTAAGGACGGCGTGCAACGAATCCGTGGTAACGCGTTAGCAACCTCTCCGATTGCGCCGCAACCCGGCGCGGACGGCGCGTCCGCCGCCGCCAAGGCTATGGCGGGACAAGGCGCGCCAGTCCTACCGATTTGGGACACCACCGTGGGTTCGGTTTTGTTGACGGCGGTGGAATCGAATCTTCCGGCGAACGCCAGCGAGGTTTACGTTTGCATCCGGGCGGAGGATGTCATTCTGGTCAAGGGCGGTGACAGTCCGAGCAGCGCGCGTAATCATCTGGCGGGCGTTGTGCAATCGGTGGCGTCTGATGGGCCGCTCGTGCGCGTGGAATTGGATTGCGGTTTTATGCTTGCGGCGTTGGTCACGAAGCATGCGGTTGAAGAAATGGCGTTGCAAGCGGGGGATCGGGTCGTTGCGCTGGTTAAGGCGCCGCATTTGCATTTGATTCCGCGGTGAGGGGGGTGGTTCTTGGAATTCTAAAGCGCAAGGCTGTCCTAGAGTTGCGCCGCTACGCGCGGCGCTACTCGTCGCAGCGCGACGAGTTCCACCCCGTCCCGAGTTGCGCCGCTACGCGCGGCGCTACTTGTCGCAGCGCGACAAGTTCCACCAGGTGGAAGTTGCCCGTTCCCCGTTAAAATTTATTTTTCGATATACTTGACAGGATATATCGGTGGTTTGCAGTATCACGGTCGTTACCCATGGCTCCGGCGCATTCTAAAATTAACGACCATTCATTATGAAATTAGCCAGATCATTCCGCCATTCAAAGCCACCAAAAATGTTCGCTGTTCCCGCGGCGGGCGCGTTCGCCGCCGTTACGCTATTGGGGGCGGTCGCAACCGGACGGGCCGAGAATCTCCTCACGGACGGAGCGGACAGTTCGTCCGGATCGTGCGCGGTGACGAGTTATTTTACTGATTGGTTTACGCGGGTGTCGAAGATTCAGGACGATCAGCCGCATTGGGTCACGCCATTGACGACGGTCACGCCCCGCTTGGAAGAGGAGTTGCGCTATGATCAGATGTGGGAATCCCTGCCGGGCGGTCATACGGAAACCAGCTACGGCGGCGGTGGCGGCAAAGGGGTGGAGCTGATTCCCTTTGACCCGATCGAGGTGATTATCGGCGTGCCGTCGTGGCAAACCATCAACACGTCACCGCACAAGGATGGCTGGACCGACGAGAGTTTCCTGGTCAAATACCGATTGCTGTCCGCGAACGAGGACAATGGGAATTACATTGTGACGGCGTTCATGGGCATCACCGTGCCCAATGGTAGTGACAATACGACCTCGCATCACTTCTCTTACAGCCCGACGATCGCCGCAGGCAAGGGCTGGGGCGATTTTGATGTCCAAAGCACTTTGGGCACGTCCATACCGGATGACGGCGGAGTTCACACCGGGGCCGGAACGCCGCTCCTGTCGAATACCGCGTTTCAATATCGCGTCGCGAAATATTTCTGGCCGGAGGTGGAGGCCAACTATACGTACTGGCCGAACGGGAAACATGAGGGGCTGAATCAACTATTCATTACGCCGGGGCTGCTTCTGGGGCGGATTCCCATCTCCGGGCGGCTGGGCGTGACCATTGGCGCGGGGGTGCAGATCGCGGTTACGGACACGCCGCTTTATCATCGGAATATTATTCTGACGGCGAGACTGCCGTTCTGAGCAAGGGAAAAGCCCGGTGAGGGCACCGGGCCTGCAAAACGCCGAGATTTGACAGGATGAACGGGATTTACAGGATGGAGAAATTGGATTGCGGGAGAACTATCTATTCACCATTTGGTGACGGCGATCTCATTCGGAATCCTGGTCCGGTTCATCTTGTCCATCCGGTATCAACTCCGGCCGATCCTGATTTCCACCCGCATGGTTCCGGCTAAGGCGCGGTGATGAACGCGCGGTAAAAGCGGCTGGCCGCGGACGCCGTGTTATCGGTGAACGTCCACAGATTGGTGGAGGGATTGTTCGTGGCGATGGTTGTCCAATCTGTAGGAACCAGGCTGGTGCTGGATTGCAACGTCACGGGAAAATAAGGCGTGGTGTTGAGGACAAATGTCACGGCATTGTTGTTCGTCCGGAGGATGCTGGTGAATTGGGGGGCGCTTGGAGTTGGGAGAGTGCCACCGTCACCATTGTAGGTAACCGCTCCGGTTTGAACCAAAGCCCGCCCGTCCAGGGTGGAGCTGGCATCCATGGTGCAGGAGGCATACGCCATTACCGTTCCAACGAACACGGAGGATGTGTTCATAGTCGCAGAACTGCCGTCCTGCCAAAAAACGTTTCTGGCCTGCGCGCCG
>Ga0206847_10362_pt1 | contig 11996 bp, 6 predicted proteins | sample Alteio_BWOrgCont_17_FD_152880 | JGI IMG/M metagenome (GOLD analysis project Ga0206847, IMG submission 152880) | Enriched cells from forest soil in Barre Woods Harvard Forest LTER site, Petersham, Massachusetts, United States -... | ecosystem: Environmental > Terrestrial > Soil > Temperate forest >... | reverse complement strand
TCGCCTTGTTTTTCAAGTCGACAGCCGCTACAAACAAGAGGGCCGTAGTCCTGATATTGGTCTTTGTAATTGAGGGCGCAAGAGTATTTAACAGGGACGACGATTCGGCCTGAGGGATCAGAATAGCCCCACATTTCGTCACGATTGATGCGCACGAACCCGTGATGGAAGTCGTCCGGGCCATTGTCAATCATGGCGACATCACGGATTACGATGCGCCCAGAGTGGTTGATGTAGACACGGCCAAAGGACTGGATCGTAAATGCAGAGAGGCCATATCGGTTGAAGGTCGGATGCATCCAGTATTTCTTGGGTATGTAGAACGCGTCATTTTGAGCTTGAACCACACAGGCTGGCATGCTGGGTTTATCAATATCCTCTACAACGCAAGGCGATTCCCGCGGACTGCGCAGGGATTGTGCCATAGTTGGCGGCATCAGGACGCCGAACCAAGCGGCAACCAGCGAAATGGCTAAACGGTATGCGAGCGACATTGGTGCCTCAGACTACTCAATTCAATCACAATGACGCCCACAACTAACGCCGAAATGGAAATAGTGTCTGCATCACCAGCTACTTGGGAGTTACTCCTCCACCCACACCTAACCATCACTCCCCAACCCGCCTCGCCTTCCCAGCCACCCGCAGCGCATCCTCCACCGCCTTCCCCACCCGCCGTTCCCGAGCCTCCGTCGTCTGCAAGTGAAAAATCCCCAGCAAATGGTTTCGCCGCGCCGCCGGAGTCATAGCCTCCCAACCCACCCGCGCCAACGGCTGCCGCAAAAAAGCCGCCTTCAAAATCGGCGGAGGATCCGTCTCTCCCTCCAGCGTCAGCAGCAGCCACTCAGCCATCTGCTCAGCCCGTTTCTGCCGGGACGCCGCACCCTTCGGCTCCATCACCCATTTGCCAATATCCTTGCGCCGCGCAAATCCCAGCCCATCGAACCAGCGCCGCAGCCGCCTGTCCCCCTTCAGCGCCTTCGCCAGTTCCGGAGGCACCACTGCCGCGCGCTCCTCCAAATCCGGCTCCAGCCGAATCCGCACCTTGCCCCCGACAGAAGCCTTCGCCGCCTCCTGCATCTTCTTGTTCACCAGCAAGAAATGTCCACCACCACCCGCATAGGCCATCAGCGACGAGCGAAACGCAAACCCCTCAATCTCCCCGCGCACACGCGCCCCCCGCCGCCCCGGCCATGCTTTAGCAATGTCAAACGGAATCCGTGCAACCACCCACCCGAGCTCAGTCTGCAGCGGCTCCAGCACAGCCGAAAATGTCCTCGTGCTAGACGGGCTCATAGAACTCAATCAAGGTTGGACTGTTGCGCGTTTTGTGTCAGAGCACGACTTCAGTCGTGCCGCAAAATAACTGAAAATAAAGCTGGGCTTTAGCCCCTGAGGGAGGCCTTCCTTCAACTTCACCCGCGCTTCCGCATGCTTCCGCAGCCTGCTCATCCCCGCGCTTCCGCCCCCAGCAGGTCCTCAATCCGCACCGGCAGTTCCCGAACCCGAACCCCGGTAGCATGATGCACCGCGTTCGTAATCGCCGCCGCAATGCCCGCCAGCCCAATCTCCCCCACCCCACGCGCCCCCAGAGGATTCAACACCAAATCAGGATGATCCAGAAACGTAACGTCAATCGAAGGCGCGTCCGCATTGGTCGTCAGGATGTAGTCCGCCAGATTGTTATTGATCGGAGCGCCATAGCGAGTGTCATAGCGCGTAGCCTCAAACAGCGCCATTCCAATCCCCATCACCACGGCCCCTTCAATCTGATTCCGCGCCGGCTTGGGGTTCAAAATCCGCCCTCCATCAATGACCGTAACAACGCGCGACACCCGCAGCCGCGCAATCTCCGGCTGCCAGGTCACCTCCGCAAATTGCGCGCCAAACGAGTGCGTAGAAAACTTGCGACCCGGCGCCCCAAACGTCCCAGCCGATTTCCCCTGGCCAGCCGCCGCCCGAACGCTAGCTTTCGAAAGAATGTCCCCAAACGGAACGCCCCCACTCGCGTCGCCCGACTTCAAATGAACCCGCCCATTCCCCAGCGCCAGCGCATCAGCCTTCTGATTCGGAAATGCCGCATCCGGCCCCGAAGTAGCAATCGCAAACAGTGTCTGTTGCGCCTTATCCACCGCATCAATCACCGCCGGAATCACCGAAGCCGTAGCCCACGATCCGCCAGAAATCGGCCCCGGCGGAAGGTTCGTATCACCCAGCACCACCTCAACCCGTTCATTCGGGATCCCAACCCGCTCAGCCACAATATTCGACAAAACCGTATAAGTCCCAGTCCCGATATCCTGCGTTGCGCAAGACACCCGCGCCGTGCCATTCGAGAGCAGCTCAACTGAGGCTTCAGTCTCGCAGCGCTCAGCAATCCAAGAACATCCAGCCACACCCCAGCCCAACGTCAGCCCAGCCTGCGCGCCAGTCCCTTTCATAGACCCGACGCCCGCCGTCCGCGCAGCCCAGCCAAATTTCTCCGCTCCCACCTTCAGGCACTCCACATAGTGCCGCGATGAGAATGGAAGATTAAGCCCTTCATCCTTCTCAGGCTCGTTCAGCAGACGAAGCTGAATCGGGTCCATCTTCAGCGCAATCGCCAACTCGTCCACACCCGACTCCAGCGCAAACAGCCCCGGAACAGCGCCCGGCCCGCGCATCGATGTAGGGTTGCCCACATTCCGCCGCACCATCCCTGAAGTCGCCCGCAAATTCGCCACACTATAGCTGTAAGCCGTAGCTTCGCTGCACCCCTCGGAGTAATCGTCCAGCATCGATGTATGATTCAGCGAGTCGTGCATCAGCGCCGTCAGTTTGCCCTGCGCCGTAGCGCCCAGCCGTATCCGCTGTTGCGTTCGCGGACGATGCCCAACGTTCTGGAACATCATGTCCCGCGTCACAACCAGCTTTACCGGCCTGCCCAGGTTGCGCGAAGCCTGCGCCGCAATCAGCGCATGAGGCCACGGCCAAAGCTTGCCGCCAAACCCCGACCCCAGAAACCGCGAGATCACTCGCACATTCTCAATCGGCACACCCAGCATCTGCGCCATCACGCTTTGCGCATTACAAACCGCCTGCGTAGTTTCGTAGAGCGTAAAATTCTGCCCATCGAAATCCGCAACCGACGCGTGGAGCTCAATCGGATTGTGCGTCTCCGTCGGCGTAGCGTAAGTCTGATCGATCTTAACCGCAGCCGAGATAAACGCCGCATCCGGATCGCCACGGTGCGAGTCAACGTTAGGCTTGTCCGTCGCCTCGGACTCCTTGAAGTGCGCCGTCACATTCAGCGGTGCCGCCTTATAGCTGACCCTTACCGCATTCGCCGCTGCAACCGCCTGCTCAAACGTAAGCGCGACAACCGCCGCCACATACTGCCCGTAATACCGCACCGTATCGTCTTCAAACGGCGGACGCTTTTCGTCGACAATCCCAGAAAAGCCGCTCGCCGGCGCGCACCGAAAAAGCTTCCCAAAGTTGCCGCGATGATAAACCGCTTTAACGCCCGGCATGGATGCAGCTCGCGCGCTGTCGATTGCAGCAATCGTCCCGCTCGCAATAGTCGCGCAAACAGGCACCGCATAAAGCATTCCCGGTAGGTTATAGTCCGAGGAGTACTTCGCCACCCCAGTAACCTTCAGCGGCCCATCGACCCGCGGAAGCTTTCCGTTCGTACGCGGCGGAAGCGTTGGATTCATCCCATTAGTCGCCGAATTCATCGCCATCCAAGTCTCCTTATGCGGACCGTGTTGCCAATGTGAGTGCATGCGTAATGCAGCGTTTCGCCAGCTCTACCTTGAAGCCGTTTTCCGATTGCGGTCGAGCCTCCCGCAGCGCAGCCTCCGCAGCATGACGGAAAGTTGCCGCATCCGCCGGCCGATGCAACAGCGCCGCCTCTGCCTCATGCGATCGCCACGGCTTAGTCCCCACTCCACCCAGCGCCACCCGGATAAAATCAATCTTCCCATCGGACACTTCAGCCACAATTGCCGCCGAAGCCAGCGCAAACTCGTATGAAGCGCGATCGCGAAGCTTGAGATAAATGTGCTTCGACTGCGGCCGCGCGGCCGGCAAAGTCACATGCGTAATCAGGTCCCCGGCAGCCAGAACAGTCTCAATATGCGGCGTGTTCCCAGGCAGCAGATGAAACTCCCCAATCGGAACATCCCGCTCCCCTTTGTTTCCACGAATAGTGATGACCGCCTCAAGCGCAGTCAGCGCCACATTCATGTCCGATGGGTTTGTCGCAATGCAGTCCTTGCTGGTTCCAAGAATCGCCAGGCTGCGATTATCCCCCTCAATCGCTGAACACCCCGACCCCGGCGAGCGCTTGTTGCAGGGCATCGCCGTATTGCGGAAATACATGCACCGAGTTCGCTGCAGCAGATTCCCCCCGGTCGTAGCCATGTTCCGCAGTTGCGCTGAAGCCCCCGCCAGCAGCGCCTGCGAAAGCACCGAATAATCGGCCTGCACTACAGCATCGTGTGCCAGGTCCGAGTTCCGCACCAGAGCCCCGATCCGAAGACCGCCCCCAGGCAGCTTCTCGATCGTATCCAGCCCGATCCGATTGATGTCGATCAGCTTTGCCGGCCGCTCCACATCCAGCTTCATCAAATCCAGCAGCGTAGTCCCACCCGCAACAAACCGCACATCCGCGCCACCGGCAGCATTTACTGCCTGCGTAGCATCTGCGGCTCGGCTATACCTAAAGAGTTCCATTCCCGCTCCTCAATTCCTGCTGCGCTAAGCGCGTTGGCGAACCTGTTGAATCGCGGCCACAATGTTCGGATAAGCCCCGCAACGGCAGATGTTCCCGCTCATCAGTTCCTTCACGTCAGCATCGCTCGGTCCGCAAGGCTCCTTCAGCAGCGCCACAGCCGACATGATCTGGCCTGAAGTGCAATAGCCGCATTGGTAGCCGTCATGCTCCACAAATGAAGCCTGCATCGGGTGCAGATTCCCCGGCTCGCCCAGCCCTTCAATCGTAGTAATCGCGTCGCCTTCGTGCATGATCGCCAGCGTCAGGCAAGAGTTGATCCGCCGCCCATTCACATGCACCGTGCATGCCCCGCACTGCCCATGGTCGCAGCCCTTCTTGGTTCCAGTAAGCGAAAGCGTCTCCCGCAACCCGTCCAGCAGCGTAGTTCGCGGATCGACCTCCAACCGCACCGTCTTCCCATTGACCGAAAGCGTAATGGGCATAGCGTTCTCGATCCTCTCCGCCGCACCCGTCGAAGCCTGCGCCGGCGTCCCATTAATCTGCGCCCGAGCCGCCAGTGGAGCAGCAGTAACCGCCACCCCCGCCGCACCAATCTGCGACAGAAACGATCGTCGCGTAACCCGCCCGCCAGTCTCTTTATCCCGTCCGTTATCTTCACCGTGCATGGAAATCTCCAGTCGAGAAGCAACAACCACTTCGAATGAATTCTATGCTCGCACAAAGTCCGGCATAAACGCACCCGCCCCACCCATCTTCTACACTATCTATATGGAAGTTTTGTACGGAGTCCATCCGGTCGAAGAGGCCCTCAAAGCCGGCAGACGGCGTTTCGACCACGTTCTCGTAGCCCGCGAACGTGACGACCAGCGTCTCGACCAACTCGTAGCCTTCTGCCGCCAGGCCGGTGTCCGTGTCCGCCAGGAATCCCGCGAGCAGTTGACGCTGATGGCCAAAACCCCAGCCCATCAAGGTGTCGTCGCCCTCGTCCGCCCGCAAGAATCCCTGTCCATCGAGGACCTCTACGCCCCCATTTCCGCAAATCCCGCCACCCGCCGCTTACTCCTCGCCCTCGATGGCGTTGAAGATCCCCAAAACCTCGGCGCTCTCCTCCGCGTAGCCGACGGCGCTGGTGTAGACGGCATCATCCTCACTGAGCGCCGCTCCGCCCCCATCAGCCCCGTTGCCGTAAAAGCCAGCGCTGGAGCCGCCGAACACCTCCGCATCGCTCGTGTCGTTAACCTTGTCCGCGCCCTTGAAGACCTCAAACGACAGAATCTATGGATCATCGGTCTCGACGAACGGGGCACCGCCGACTACGACCAGTTCGACCTCACCGGTGATTGCGTCATCGTTCTGGGAAGGGAAGGCGCCGGTCTCCACGACTTGGTCCGCCGCACCTGCGACCACCTGCTGCGCATTCCCATGGCCGGAGGCGTAAGCTCCCTCAATGTCTCCGCAGCCGGAGCAGTCGTGCTCTATGAAGCATTTCGCCAGCGCCGCAACGCCGCCGCCAACGCTTTCCCCAGCCCTAACTCCGCGTCCAAACCACGCAAACAGAAAGGCCTGGGCTCATGAAGTTGTCGCATGTCCGGTCCGCCCCAACCGAGTGCAATCTTCCAGTTTTGAAAGGGCACCACTTTACAGGTTGCGGAAGAACTCACTCGGGCGGTAGACCGGGGATTTATCCCCGGTATAAAGCCAATGGAATCAGCGTGGCTTTAGCCGCTGAGGTATGTTTTTCGCCATTTCCGCCACAAATACAGAGTTTTTCCGCAACCTCTTTAGCTCCTGAGGCCTGCTTTCTTCCTGTCAAAGGTCAACTCCGCCGCATTTCCCAACTATTTGCATCTGCAATTCTGGCCCTCCTTCTGCTCCCCACCACCCACGCCCAAACCACCACCTACACCCCACCCGCACCCGACTCAACAAGCACCCCCGCCCAAACCGCGCCTCCCGCCGGCAAAGTCATCTTCTCCCGCTCCACCGACGAAAACGGCCAGACCACCACTCAAGCCCCTCAAACACCTCCGCCGCCGCCCGTAAAAATCGCCGACGCCCCCACAGCCGAAGACGCCGAGCGCCAAGCCATCACCTTCACTGACTTCGACATGGACGTCCATCTCCGTCCCGCCGACCAGCACATAGCCGTCCGCGCCCTCATCACCGTCCGCAATGACAGCACCAAGCCAGTAGCGCACATTCCTCTCCAAATCTCCTCCACGCTCAACTGGGAGCGCATCCGCGTCAACGCCCGCGACGTCACTTTCCCAGTCGCCATTCTCAACTCCGACGCCGACCACACTGGCCAGCTCCACGAAGCCTCAGTCGCCCTCGCCAAGCCCCTCGCGCCCGCCGCCACTATCCAGCTCGACGTAACCTACTCCGGCCCCATCGCCCCCTCCGCTCAGCGCCTCCTCGTCATCGGAACCCCTGACGACGTAGCCCTTCACTCCGACTGGGACAGCATCGCCCCCGACTTCACCGGCCTTCGCGGCTTCGGCAACGTAGTCTGGTACCCCGTCTCCAGCGTCCCCGTCATCCTCGGCGACGGCGCTCGTCTCTTCGACGAAATCGGTGAGCACAAGCTCCGTCTCGCTGGCGCACACTTCCGCCTCCGCCTCACCGTCGAATTCGCCCACGGCCACACCCCCTCCGTAGCCCTCATCAATGGCCATCTAGCCCCGCTTTCCGTCACCGAACCCACGGGCCCAGACGCCGAAGTCACCGGCGTAGCCACTGCCGACAATGGTGGTGAAACCCTCGGCTTTGACGCTCCCAGCCTGTTCGTAGCCATCCGCACTCCCCGCAACGCCGCCAACACCATGATCTGGGTACTCCCCGACGACGAATCCGCCGTCCCCGCCTGGACCGACGCCGCCGCGACCGTTACTCCTTTCCTTCAAGGCTGGCTAGGCCAGCGCCCCCGCTCCCAGCTAACCCTCCTCGATCTTCCCGACCCTCAAGACGCCCCCTACGAAACCGGCTCCATGCTCGCCACAGCCGTCCGCGCCGCCAGCCAGGAACAACTCACCGCAGTCCTCGCCCATGCCCTCACGCATGCCTGGATGGAATCCCCGCGCGCCTGGCTCAGCGAAGGCGTCGCCCACTTTATGGGCACTCTCTGGGTTGAAAAGCAGCGCGGCCACGACCAGGCTCTAGGCACCTTGGAAGCTGCCCGCCCCGCCCTCGCCCTAGTCGAGCCGGAAAGCCCCGGCCAAAGCGCAGGCCAGCCATTAGCCGAGGCCATTTCCCCCGTCTACTACCGCACCAAAGCTACCTATGTCTTCTGGATGCTGCGCCAAATGTCCGGCGAACAAACCCTCTCTGCCGCTCTCCGTGCCTACGACCCCACTGCCGACAAAAGCCTCGGTTACGGCCGCGACACCGGCCCCAGCTCCTTCGAAAAACTTCTCGAGCAAGCCGGAAACCGTCGCGACCTCTCCTGGTTCTTTGCCGACTGGGTCAATGCCGACAAAGGCCTGCCCGAGCTCACCATCTCCAGCGTCTTCCCCGCTCCCGCCGAAACCGGAAACTGGCTCGTTACCGTAAACATCGCCAACAACGGCTACGCCTCCGCTGAAGTCCCAATTACGGTCCGTTCAGACGCAAACACCGTAACCCAGCGTGTAATAATCCCCGCCCGCGGCAAAGCCTCACCGCACCTGCTAATCCTCGGTAAGCCTATTGAAGTCCAGGTAAACGACGGCACAATCCCCGAAACCCAGGCCAGCGTCCACATCACCAAACTGGATCAGCCACCCGGCACTTCCTCCAGCCAGCCCTAGCAGACCCTCGTCCCAGCCAACCCAACCAGGCTTTCCCTCCCGGAGGGAGAGGTCGATGGTAGCCCAGGAGAACCCTGAGCAGAGCGAAGGGGCACTCCTGGGATTTCGCACCAAAAGAATCCATCCACACTGTAGGAGTGGAACGAACCGTCCCCTGCACTCAATTCGAGCGCCTGAGTGCCGTCCCGCAACGCGAAACTCTTGTGATCTACGTCACTTGATATAGGACCGAATGTGTCGTATATTCAATATCGGACTGATTCTGTCGTATATTGCATCGCCTAATTCAGATCAACACCAGATCCTCGCGGCAAACTCTTGGCGGAGACCGCGAGAATCTGGCAACCACAACCCTGAGGGGCGGCGGACTGTCACCAATATAGGTCCCGCGCCCGAAGGATTCAACTGGCACGCTGCCCAACGACTCGATTTCGTTGGTCTCGCAAGACGTGCGCCACTGGGATAATTACGATGAATCGCAGCGTTAAGCTCCATTCCGCACTCATACGCAATCTCATTTCGAAAGCCCTTTGTGTCATCGTCCTTTTATTCGCCGCAACAGCCTGGGCCAGCGTAGGCGGCAGCATCTCCGGCACAGTGAAAGACCCCTCGGGAAGCGTTCTTCCAAATGCAAACGTGGTTGTAAAGGAATCCAATACCGGGCTCGTTTATCGCGCGCAAACAGACAGCAGGGGCTATTACACGCTGCCCGTTCTTCCCGTAGGCCGTTATGAATTAGATGTAGAAGTAACCGGCTTTCATGCCTACCATCGCAAAGACATTGCCCTCGATACCAACGCAGCTCTGACCATCGACGCATCCCTGCAAGTAGGCGATACAGCTGAGACCGTCAGCGTCAATGACAACACTCTGCACGTCGAAACGATTGGCACTCAGTTAGGCCAGGTAATCACCGCCGAAGAGATGACTGCCGTCCCTCTCAACGGTCGAAGCTATACCGATCTGCTATCAATGCAACCCGGCGTAGCCCCTGCTTCTTCGATTACCTCAAGCACAGTTCAGGACGTTGGCGCAACCACACTTTCCCCTTCCGGAACCCTGAATCCAGGCACCATTTCCGTCAATGGCCAGCGCGAGTTCGCCAACTATTTCAGCGTCAACGGCAGCGACGTTGAAGAAGATGTAAACGCCGGCACAGTTATCATTCCCAACCTTGACGCCATTGCGGAATTCCGCATCGTCACCAGTAACTTCGATGCTGAATACGGCGAGTTTTCCGGTGGCCAGATAAGTGTCATCACCAAGTCCGGCAGTAATCGATTCCATGGCGACGCATTCGACTTTATTCGCAACACCGACCTCGACGCGCGCAATTACTTTTCTCCCACGCGCGGAGTCTTCCGCCAAAACCAATATGGAGGCACTTTCGGCGGCCCCATTCGTCGCGACAAAGCCTTCTTCTTCGCCGACTATCAAGGTACCCGGCAAACGCAGGGCATCGATACGGGTAACATCAGCGTACCCTCCAACGCCAATCGCACCGGTGACTTTTCTGATGACGCAAGCAATCTCACCGGCGTCGTCAGCGGCCCCAACCTCGCCAGCCTGCTTACTAACTCACTGGGCTACAGAGTCGTCTCTGGTGAACAATATTATGTCTCCGGTTGCAATTCGCAAGCACAGTGCGTTTTCCCCAACGCCGCAATTCCGCAGCGCGCATGGTCGGTTCCCGCGCAGCGGCTGCTCCAATACATTCCCGCTCCTAATACCGCCGCAGGCACTTACGCCACCTCCTCATACAACCAGACCGTCAGCGATGACAAAGCCGGCTTGCGCATGGATGCCAATACCCGCTTGGGCTTGCTATCGGCCTATTACTTCATCGATGAATTCACCCTCAGCAACCCCTACCCAGTCGCGCAGAGCGGCGCAAGCGTTCCCGGCTTCGATGCCCTCACGACAGGCAAAGCGCAACTAATCTCTCTAAGCGACACTAAGACCCTCAGCTCCACCGCCATAAATGAATTTCACCTGAGTTATGTCCGCGATCTAACTAACCTCGGCCAGCCGATCGGCGGCAACAATGTAAGCCTCTTGTCACAGGGTTTTGAAAATCCTGATGGAACCCCCAGCATCATCGCGCTCGATCCCAACGGCCAGAGTGTTGAGAACCTTAACTTCAACGGTTACTCCACCGGTGCGGCGGCCAATCAACTTATCCAGACCAATAACACTTATCAAGTAACAGATACCTTTTCCAAGGTACTTGGTAACCACACAATAAAATTCGGCGCGGAGTTTCATGCGGACCAGGTGAATGCTCATGCCATTGCTCAGTTCAACGGCAACTTCGTTTTCTCGGGAACAGAAACCGGTGCCGATTTCGCCGACTTCCTGATCGGCACTCCCAGCCAATACAACCAGAGCCAACTCAACCCCTTCTACGCCCGCAACAAATATGTCGGCGCATTCGGCCAGGATAGCTGGCACCTTCGACCCAACCTCACATTGAATTACGGCCTTCGCTGGGATCGCGTTGCCCCGTGGTCGGAAAAATACAATCAGATTTCAACCCTCATCGCAGGCCAGCAGTCCGATGTTTTCCCCGGCGCGCCCGCGGGCATTCTTTATCCAGGAGACCCCGGCGTTCCCAATACACTAGGCGCGATCGGCAACTTGAATTTCGCCCCGCGCGTGGGCGTTGCCTGGTCTCCTCAAGCTGCATCCGGCACATTCCTTGGAAGACTCTTCGGCGCACCCGGAACCACCAGCATCCGCGCCAGCTTCGGCAACTTCTATACAGCAATCGACGCCCTGTCCATCGGTGTCTTGGCCGCCAATGCGCCCTACGGCACCACTTACACCAGCCCCGCTCCACCACTGTTCGCAACGCCATTTGTAACCGCCGCGAATGGTCAAAATTACGGCCAGCCATTCCCTTACATCTTTGCTCCGTTAAACTCTTCGCGCAGCCATCCAGATGCTAACTTCGACTGGAGCAACTTTGTTCCCATCAGTGGAATTCCCGGCTACGACGTTCGCAATCGCGCGCCCTATACCGAAGAGTGGATGCTCTCCGTCGAGCGCCAGGCTGGCCCCAAAACCGTTCTCAGCGCCAGTTATGTGGGCACCGCGAGTCACCGCCAGCGCGTCCTCGTCGAGTCGAACTCCGGCAGTCCCTCGCTCTGCCTCAGCCTCAGCCAGCCTGGTACGCTGACCTGTGGCGCATACGGCGAAGACACTGTCTACTATCCGATCGGCGGCGGGCAAGTGAATGGCACACGCGGACCGCTAGGCCCCAACTTCGGCAGCAACGCGCTCCAATCCAACATCGGCCGCGCCAACTACAACGCACTCGAACTTAGCGCCCGCCATACCAGCGGCCGGCTCGAGTTCTCCGCGTCCTACACCTATGGAAAATCTCTTGACCAATCCTCGAATATCGGCGAAGAAGTCAACCCATTCAACCCTTCGCTCAGTTATGCGCTCTCTTCGTTCGATGTAACTCAAAACTTCGTTCTGAGTTATGA